>Ga0182792_1002529_pt1 | contig 12793 bp, 12 predicted proteins | sample Passage237B_FD_130497 | JGI IMG/M metagenome (GOLD analysis project Ga0182792, IMG submission 130497) | Cellulose adapted compost microbial communities from Newby Island Compost Facility, Milpitas, CA, USA - Passage2 37B (version 2) (version 2) ...
CGGGCGGCGCCCCACCCCTTCTTCGTGGGGGGGGGGGGGGGGGGGGGCGGCGCCCCGAAGAGGGGGGGCCCCCGGCCCCCCCCCCGCCCCGGCGCAATGCTCCAGCGCCTTGCGCCGGCTCGCGCGCGCTCCCTCGGCATCGGCACAGGCGAAGCTGTTCCATTCCGGATGATAGACCTGCAGGGCGTGATGCAGGATGTCGCCGCAGAACAGCGCCTTCTCGCCGCGCGAATCGAACTTGATCGCGATCGTGCCGGGCGTGTGCCCGGGCGCCGGCTCGACGGCGATGTTCTCGTCGAGCTGGGCGGCGCCATCGACCATCTGCGTCAGGCCGGCCTCCACCACCGGCAGCACCGAGTCGCGGAACGAACCTGCATTGACGGGGCCGGTCTTGGGATCGTTGTCGAGCTTCAGATAGTGATCGTAGTCGGCGCGGCTGAAGACATACTTCGCGTTCGGGAAGGTCGGGACCCACCGGCCGTTCTCCAGCCGCGTGTTCCACCCCACGTGATCGACGTGCAGATGGGTGCACATCACCATGTCGATCTGGTCGGGATCGACGCCGGCCTCCTTCAGCCGTTCCAGATAGCGCGTCTCCATCAGGTGCCACTTCGGGCGGTGCGGTCGCGACTTGTGGTTGCCCACACAGGTGTCGATCAGGATGCGCTTGCCGCCGATCGTGAGAAGCCAGCTGTGCACGCTGAGCTTCAGCCATCCGGACGCCTCGTCATAGTGGTTGGGCAGCAGCCAGTCGCGATGCGCCTGCACCACCTGCGGATCCCAGTCGGGAAAGAACATCCGGGCGTCGAAGTTGGGCTCGTACGATTCCTCGATGCGCCGCACGGTCGCCGCGCCGAGCTTCACCTCGGTCATGCTTTTCCTCCCGAATGCGGCGGCAGCTTAGCGTCCGCCGACCTGATTCGGGAAGGGTCGGATTTCGTGGACTAGAACGGCAGGCGCCGCGCTTCGATGCGCTCCACGTGACGATGCATGAGAGCAGCCACGCCTGCGCTCGCGATCGGCAGGACCATCAGCAGAACGATGAAATGCGTTCCAAGCGTCCACCCGTTGAAGATGCCGGGCACCAGGGCGCCGAGCGTGACCGTCGCGACGAAGAACAGGATTGCGAAGCCCAGGCCGCACACACCGCCCATCATCGCCGATACCAGGGTCGTCGTCGCCATCGAGCGGCCTACGTAGCAGCTCAGGGCAACGGCCAGTCCACAGGCAACGAAGGCTGTGACGCTCTCCATGACACGCTCCTCCAATACGCTCTCCCCCCGGGAGAAATCAGAGTCAAACTGTGCGCTCGCAATGTTAGTCTGAGATGAAACTTGGATTTCCGGAACCTACAAAAACGCATGTCTCAGCCACTTCCGACTTGGATTTCCGCAGCCGAGCTCACCAGATTCTACGCACGTGGCGAACTTTCACCGGTCGATGTGACCGATTCCGCCCTGGAGCGTGCATCGCAGCTGCAAGCTTCTCTCAACGCCCTCGTCCTGCTGGATTCCGAACGGGCGCGCGCCGCTGCCAAGGCGTCGGAGGCGCGCTGGCGCCAGGGCAAGCCGCTGTCGCCGCTGGACGGCGTGCCCACCACCATCAAGGACACCACGCCCGTCGAAGGCTGGCCGACGCGCTACGGCTCGCACGCGACCGACGATGCCCCGGCCAAGGAGAGCGCGCCCATCGTCGACCGGTTCCTGGCCGCGGGCCTGGTGCTGATCGGCAAGTCGACGACGCCCGAATTCGGCTGGAAGGCGCTGACCGATTCGCCGCTGCAGGGCACGACGCGCAGCCCGTGGAACCTGGCGCATTCTCCCGGCGGCTCGTCGGGCGGTGCATCGGCCCTGACGGCCGCCGGCGTCAATCCGTTCAATCATGGCAATGACGGCGGCGGCTCGATCCGCATTCCCGCCGCGCATACCGGTCTGGTCGGGCTGAAGCCCAGCTTCGGCCGCATCCCGCAATATCCCGCCGATGCCCCCTTCGCCGACGTGATCAGCCAGGGCGTGCTGGCCCGCAGCGTGCTCGACACGGCGATGGTGCTGAACATCGCCTCCGGGCCCGATCCGCGCGACTGGCGGTCGCTGCCGGCCGATCCACGCGATCACACGATCGGACTGGATGACGGCGTGCGCGGCTGGCGCATCGGGCTCAGCCTCGATTTCGGCCACGTGCCGGCCGATCCCGAGGTGCGTGATCTCGTGGCCGCCGCCGCCCGGCGCTTCGAGGCGCTGGGCGCTCATGTCGAGGAGGTCGGTCCGCTCATCGCGCCGCTGCAGAACGACTTCGAACCGCTGTGGATCGGCAGCTTCGCCACGCGCTTTCGCCAGATCCCCACCCAGCTCCACGCCAAGCTCGATCCCGGCTTCCGCGCTGCCGCCGAGAAGGGCCTGGCGATCACGCTGGCCGACTATGCGCGCGCCTACGAGGCCAAGTCGCGGCTGGCCCGCGAGCTGGCGCTCTGGCACGGTAAATACGACCTGCTGCTCGCGCCCGTCGCCCCGACGGCCGCGCCGCCGGTCGAGACGCTCTACAACTCCGATGCCTTTCCGCGCTGGACCAAGGGCGCGCCCTACACGCTGCCCTGCAACCTGACGGGCCAGCCTGCCGCATCGATGCCGGCGGGCCTCACCGCCGATGGCCTGCCCGTCGGCATCCAGCTCATCGGCCCGCCGCGCGCCGACCACCTCGTGCTGCGCGCCATGCGTGCCCTGGAGAGCGCCAGTGGCTGGGCCTGGCCGCAGGCGAAGGTGGTGAAGACTCTGGAAGCCCTCTGAGGCTACAAGGCGGTCTGAGCGGGAACGCCGCGGGGAGCGCAGTGGCAGCAGGCAAGCGAAGGAGCACGGCCGCCAGGCCGAAGGGCCGGGCGAAGGCGCGGCCGCGCCGCGTCGACGTGCCGGGCCGCATCCTGGACGTCGCCGCCGAGCTGTTCGGCCGTTCCGGCTATGCCGGCACCACGACGCGCGCCATCGCCAGCCGCGCGCGCATGAACGTCGGACAGCTCCATTACTACTTCGATTCCAAGCGGGCGATCTTCGAGGCGGTCGTCGCTCGCCTCGGCCGCGAGGTCACCGAGCGGCGGCGCCGGCTCCTCCTGGAAGCGCAGGCGCGCCATCCGCGCGGCCTCGTTCCACTGGAGGTGCTGGTCGACGCCCTGGTGCGCTCGCTGCTCCTGCCGGAGCCGAACGGAAACGGCCGCACCACCGCCATGCAGATGCATGCGCGGCTGTTCACCGATCCCGACGAGACGGCGAGCATCGTGCGCGCCGACATGTACGACGAGACCAATGCGCTCTACGTCTCCGCCATCCGCCGCGCCCTGCCGCACGTGCCGGCGAAGACGCTGTACTGGCGCTACTACTTCATGATGGGCGCCTACGTCTGGACGCTGCTGCAGCCCGGTCGCCTCGAGGCGATCTCCCAGGGCCGCTGCGATCCCGCGGACATGGCGATGGCCGTGCGCGAGATCGTGCCCTTCCTGTGCGCCGGCCTCGCGGCGCCCGTCGATCGCTGACCGCTACTTCACGCGGCTCTTCACGCGACAGCGGCATTTGTCGAACTGGTGCAGTTCGATCATGTTACCGCACGGGTCGTTGAGGAAGAGCTGCTCGGCGTCCGGCCCGGTGGCGCCCTTCAGCGACCAGTAGTCGGCGCCGATGCGATCGAGCTCCGCCTTGGTCTCCACGATGTTCTCGACGGCCAGCGCGACATGCGGTGCCGTCGGATCCTTGCCCGGCCCCTGGGCGAAGCGGGAAGGCAGGTCGCCGCCGATCAGATGGATCTGCCCGACCTCGCCCACGTTGATCCACATGCCGGGGATGCCGGGAATCTCGGGCCGCCCCTCGTCGCGCTTCAGCCCCAGCACGTCGCCGTAGAACTTCTCGACATCGGCCAGCGTCTTGTCGTCGGCGTCGACGCGCACGCCGTGATGGTGAATTTCCAGAACCTTGATCGCCATTTCCATCCTCCCTCGTGGTGCTGCGTTGCCGCCAGTATCGAGGCGACTCCGCATATGGTCAATTGACCAAACTTTTAGGTCACTTGACCAAATCGCAAAGCTTGCGCATCGTCTGAGGAGGGAAAAGACAGACGTGCCGCGGGGAGGAATTCATGCGGACCAGTGGGGTCGTCGACTGGACGCCGTCAGCGACGCTGCCCGAGAAGCCGGTGTCGTTCACCGGCGTCGGCTACACCGAGATGGTCGAGCGCGCGCGGGCGCTGGTGCCGACGATCGCCGGGCGTGCCGGCCTGTGCGAATCGCTGCGCCGCCTGCCCGAGGAGACCGAGCGCGACCTGCATCGTGCCGGCCTGTTCCGCATGGTGCAGCCCGCCCGCGTCGGCGGCGCGGATCTCGATGTCGGCATCCTGGTCGACACCTGCGCGGAGATCGCACGCGTCTGCCCGTCGACGGCCTGGAACCTGGGCAACCTCGCCAGCCATCACTGGATGCTGGGCTACTTTGAGCCCCGGGCGCAGGACGAGCTGTGGAGCGGCTCGCCCGACGTGCTGATCGCGACCTCGCTGGTCTTCCCCGCCGGCCGCGGCCGCAAGGTCGAGGGCGGCTACGAGCTCTCCGGCCGCTGGCCGCTCTCCTCGGGCGTCGACAATTCAGACTGGAACATGCTGGGCTTCATGGTGCGCGAGCGCGAGGACGGCCCGCCGATCGACCAGCGCTTCGCGCTCGTCCATCGTTCGCAGTACGAGATCATCGATACCTGGCACGCCGTCGGCCTGTCCGGCACGGGCTCCAAGGACGTTGCCATCAAGGGCCTGTTCGTGCCCGACCATCGCACCGTCACGGCTTGGGCGATGAACGGCAAGCCGCATCCCGGCTCGGCCGTGAACGGCGCCTCGCCGCTGCTGCGGCTGCCCATGCTGGCGCTCGGCCCCTACGTGCTGTCCGGCGTCATGCTGGGCTGCGCCCGGGGCGCCTACGAGGTCGTCGTCGGCGCCGCGCGCAAGCGCAATGCCACCACGACGGGCCAGCCGGTCGGCGCCAGCCAGTCGGTGCAGATCAAGGTCGCCGAAGCCGCCGCCCGCATCGACGCGGCCGAGCTGATGATGCGCCATGTCTGCCAGCATGCCATGGCGGAGGCCCGCGCCGGCCGCGAGGCCGAACACGCGGACAAGCTGCGCTACCGGCGCGACGCCTTTTTCTCGGTGCGGCTCTGCCTGGAAGCCGTCGACATCCTGATGGGTGTGGCCGGCTCGAGCGGCCTGCTTCTGGGCGGCAGTATGCAGCGCCTGTTTCGCGACGCGCATGCTGCTAACGCACACGTCATGTTCTCCCCGGACGTTCAGGGTGCAATGTACGGCCAGCACGCGCTGGGGATGAGCGGCGCGCCGCCGCTGCTGTAAGGCCGCGGCCATAGCGGAGAGCAGTTGTCGAAGAGTGGGTTCATTGTGTGGGAGGAAAGAAGAATGTCGTTGTCATCGATTGCGAAGCTGGCCGGCGTCGCCGCGCTGGTCGGGTTGTCGGCCTTCGCGGCCAGGGCGCAGACCTCGGGCGAGCCGATCAAGGTCGGCGCCATCGTCTCGGCGACCGGCGCCGGCGCCGGGCTGGGCGTGCCCGAGCGCAACGGCCTGCTGCTGGCCGAGAAGGACATCAACGCCAAGGGCGGCATCAACGGCCGGCCGATCAAGATCATCGTGGAGGATGACGCCTCCAATCCCGACACCGCGCTCAGCAAGGCGAACGACCTGATCTTCGGCCAGAAGGTGGTGGCGCTGCTCGGCCCGTCGCTGACCGCCAGCACCGTCGCTGTCGGCGGCGTGACCAGCACCAACAAGATTCCGCAGATCGCCTTCACCGGCATCGGCCCGGCCGTCGAGCGCCAGCGCAAGTGCGTGGCCCACGTCCTGCCGCCGCAGCGCCTGAACGCGCAGGCGCTGCTGGAATACGCCAAGAGCATCAAGGCGACCAAGATCGGCGTGCTGCACGACGCGGGCTACGGCAACGTCGTGATGGCCGAGCTGAAGCCGCTGGCCGACAAGTACGGCGTCAAGCTGGTCGCCGTGGAGAAGTTCGAGATCGGCGCCACCGACACCACGACACAGGCGGCCAAGGTCAAGGCGGCGCGGCCGGACGCCGTGTTCATCATCGCGACCTCCGCGACGCCCTTCCGCAACGTCAAGCAGGTGCAGATCAGCCAGCCGATCGTCGCTGCCATCGGCTCGTCGTCCTACGAGTACGTGAACGCGATGGGCCAGGCCGCCGACAACATCGTCATCCCCGAGTTCGTGGTCGGCGAGGATCCGCTGCCGCACCAGAAGGAATTCGTCGAGCTCTACAGGAAGACCTACGACGGCACGCCGAAGAACTACGAGGCGGCGGCCTGGGATGCCGCGCACATCATCGCGGCGGCGATCAAGAAGGCCGGCCCCGATGCCGGCGGCGAGAAGCTCTGCGAGGCGATGAAGGCGCCCTATTCCGGCGTGCTCGCGAACTACAACTTCGCGGCCGATGACATGACCGGCATCCCGATCGGCAGCTTCGTCTTCTCCAAGCTGGTCGGCGGCAAGTACACGCGCACGCCGTTCCGCGTCGCCCAGTAGGCCGCGCCGCCAACGCCGAAACGGCGCCGGGCCGAATCGGCCCGGCGCCGCCTCCTCTCCCGAAAGCGACGGTTCATGACCTTCAGCCTCGTCCTGCAGGCCATCTTCGCGGGCGTGACGAACGGCATCGTCTACGCCCTCGTCGGCATGGGCCTCAGCGCCATCTTCAAGGGCAGCCGTGTCATCAACGCCATGCAGGGCGAGTTCGCCGTCATCGGCGCCATGACCACCGTGCTGCTGCTCAGCAATGCCGGCTGGCCCTATGCCGCGGCGATCGCGGCGGGCGCGCTCACCGGTGCACTGCTGGGCGCCTTCATCGAGGTCGCCTTCGTGCGCCACATGGCGCGCAAGAACGCCAGCGAGGACAGTTTCCTGCTGCTCACCATCGGCCTGGCCCTCACCCTGTCGGCCAGCATCCTGTACTTCGTCGGCCGCGACGGCCATCTCCTGCCGCCGCTGGGCGGCGAGGGCGTGCTGCTCGTTCTCGACGCCGTCATTCAGTTCCACGCGCTCTGGCTGATCGCGATCGGCATCGCCGCCACGCTGCTGCTGCGCGCCTTCTACCATCGCACGACGCTCGGCCTGTCGATGATGGCCGCCTCGATCGATGCCGACGGCGCCGCCACCACCGGCATCGATGTCGGCCGCATGCGCACCTACACCTTCGTGCTGGGCGGCCTGCTCGGCGCCCTGGGCGGCATCCTGGTGACGCCGCTGGTGGCCGTCGACTACACGCTGGGCCTCAACCTCACCCTCAAGGGCTTCGCCGCCGCCGTGCTGGGCGGCCTCACCAATCCGCTGGGCGCCGCCGTCGGCGGCATCACGCTGGGGCTGGTCGAATCGCTCGCCATCATCGGCATCTCGTCCAGCTACAAGGACGTCGTCGCCTTCTCGGTGCTGATCGTGATCATGATCCTGATGCCCCAGGGCATCCTCGGCCGCGCCGGCCGCCGCGGAGGTTGAGGCCATGAAGCCGTCGCTCCTCTGGCTGGCCGTCGGCCTGGTCGTCTGGGCCGTCCTTCCCCTCGTCGTGCCGCGCAACGTCGCCGACCTGCTGGTCTTCACCGGCATCTACACGATCGCCGGACTGGGCATCGGCCTCCTGCTCGGCCATTGCGGCATCGTCAACCTCGCCCAGGCGACCTTCTACGGCATCGGCGCCTATGCCAGCGCCTACTGCACGGTGATGATGGGCCTGCCCAGCCTCGTCGGCTTCGTCGTCGGCGCCGTCATCGCCATGGTGCTGGCCTACGTGATCGGCCGGCCCATCCTGCGCCTCACCGGCTACTTCCTGGCGCTGGCCACGCTGGCGCTGGGCGCCATCGCCAGCGCATTGTTCTTCGAATGGGACTGGCTGACCGGCGGCACGCTGGGCATCGGCGGCATCCCCAAGCTCGAGCTCTTCGGCTTCGCCCTCGACCGGCCGTCGCGCTACTACTTCCTGGTCTGGATCGTGGCCTTCGCCTGCATGGCCACGGCCCGCAACCTGGTCGACAGCCGCACCGGCCTGATGCTGCGCGCCATGCGCGATTCCAGCACCGCGGCCGCCGCCCTCTCGATCGACCTGCAGAGCCTGCGCACGCGCATCTTCGTCGTCTGCGCCCTGTTCGGCGCCATCGCCGGCAGCCTGTTCGCCCATCACGTCTCGTTCGTGAGCACGCAGAGCTTCACCGTCGACCGCTCGATCAACTTCCTGCTGATCCCGGTGATCGGCGGCGCGACCTCCATCCCGGGCATCGTCGCCGGCGCGCTGTTCATCACCTTCCTGCCGGAGTTCCTGAGCAAGCTGGGCGACATCCACCAGATCCTGTTCGGCCTGGCGCTGGTCGGCATCGTGGTGCTTCTGCCCGACGGGCTGATGGGCGCGCTCGGCCGTCTGCGGCTGCGGCTGATGCAGCGGGGTGGCCATGGTGGCTGAGCCCCTGCTCGCGCTCCGCGAGGTCGGCCATTCCTTCGGCGGCCTCGCCGTGCTGCGCTCCGTCACCTTCGACGTGCCGACCGGCGAGATCGTCGGCCTGATCGGCCCCAACGGCTCGGGCAAGACGACACTGTTCAACATCGTGAGCGGCTACATCCGGCCGATGATGGGCACGGTCAGCTATCGCGGCACACCGCTGGTGCGTGAGTCCATCCAGCAGCGCGGTCGCGCCGGCCTCGTGCGCACCTTCCAGACGCCGCAGGTCTTCGAGCAGATGACCGTGCTGGAGAACGTCATGGTGGGCTGCACCAAGCTCACGCGCACCACCATGCTGCAGGACCTGCTGCGCACCCCCGCCGCGCGCGGCCAGATGCGCGAGATCCGCGCCCGCGCCGAGGCGGCGTGCGAGCGCTTCCAGCTCGGCGCGCTACGCGACCTGCCGGCCGCCAGCCTGACGGCCGGCCAGCGCCGCATCCTCGAGATCGCGCGCGCCGTGGTGGGCGAGCCGCACCTGCTGCTGCTCGACGAGCCGTCCTCTGGGCTCAACGTCAACGAGATCGAGAGCCTGCGCGACTGGATCGTGCGGCTGAACGAGGAAGGCATGACCATCCTGCTGGTGTCGCACGACATGGGGCTGATGACCGTCGCCCCCACGGTGCACACGCTGTACTTCGGCGAGATCATCGCCAGCGGCGACATGGCCGCCATCCAGCGCGACGCCCGCGTCCGCGAAGTCTATCTCGGGGTCTGAGCCGTGCTCGACGTGACTGCCCTCTCGGCCGGCTACGGCGCCCTCACCGTCCTGCGCGACGTCTCGTTCAAGGTGGGCGACGGCGAGGCGGTGGCACTGGTCGGCGCCAACGGCGCCGGCAAGACCACGCTGGTCCGCACCGTCTGTGGGCTGCTGCGCGCGCGCGCCGGCCGCATCGTGAAGAACGGCGCCGACATCACCGCCGCGCCGGCGCACGACCTGGCGCGGCATGGCCTGGCCGTGGTGCTGGAGAACCGCCGCCTGTTCGGCGAGCTGTCGGTGCGCGAGAACCTGCTGCTGGCCGAGACGGTCGGCCGGCGCGTGCGCGGCCGCGACCTGCGCTTCACCTGGGACGAGGTCACGTCGCTCTTCCCGGTCGTCAAGGAACGGCTCGCCTCGCCCGTCGAGCTGCTGAGCGGCGGCCAGCAGCAGATGGTGGCGATCGCCCGCGCGCTGCTGCTGCAGCCCGACCTGCTGATCATGGACGAGCCCTCGACCGGCCTTGCGCCCAAGGTCGTCAAGGATATCCTGCTGGTCATCAAGGCATTGCGCGAGCGTGGCATGGGACTCCTGCTGATCGAGCAGAATGTAGGGATCGCCTCGGAGATCACCGATCGCGCCTACGTCATGGCGCTGGGCAGCATCGTGCACGAGATCGCCGCCGGCGAATGGTCGTCCTTCCTGCGGGACGACCGTCTGGTGAAGGCCTACCTCGGATGAGCGCGCCGGGCCTGAAGGTCGGCATGCTGGGGCTCGGCCGCATCGGCCGCGTCGTGGCGGCCAACCTGCAGGAGAAAGGGTTCGCCGTTGCCGCCGTCGACCGTCCGTCGAGCCGCGATTTCCCTGGCACGCTGCACCCGACGGCCGCCGCCCTCGCCGCGGCCAGCGACGTCGTGATCTCCGCCCTGGCCAGCGACGGCCAGATGGAAGAAGCCTTCCTCGCGCCCGACGGCCTGGTCGCCGGCGCGCGCGAGGGCCTGATCGTGATCGAGATGGGCACCTTCCCGGTGGCCCTGAAGCGCCGGCTCGCCGAGGCGCTGGCCGCGCGCGGCGGCGCCATGCTCGACTGCCCGATCAGCGGTACGCCGCCCGTCGTGACCCGGCGCGAGGCCGTGCTGTTCGTGAGCGGCGATCCCGAGATCATCCGCCGCGCCGCACCCGTGCTGGACGGCGTCACGCCGAAGCAGAGCATCGTCGGCCCGTTCGGCGCCGGCATGGCCACCAAGCTGGTCGCCAACTTCCTGGTGATCGCCCATACGCTGGCGACGGCCGAGGCCATGGCGCTGGGCGTCGGCTCGGGCCTCGATCCCAGGACGCTGATCGACGCGATCGGGCAAAGCTTCGCGGGCTCGCCGGTCTTCAACTTCCGTGCGCCCATGATGGCGAGCCGCACCTACCAGCCCGCCCCGGGGCCCGCCCGCATCATGTGGAAGGACCTCCAGTACATCCGCGAGCAGAGCGACATGGCCGGCCTGGACGGCCCGATGCTCGCGACCGCCCTCGACTGGTACCGCCGCCTCATCGCGGCCGGCTACGGCGAGGACGAAGGCGCCTCGGTCTACGAGCTGCTGGCAAAGAAGCCCGCCGGCGCATAGCCCGCGTGGCACCTCCATTGCATGATCGTCCTGCCGGCTGGTCGGCGGAGGAAATCATGGCGCACAATCACATCCACATGAACCCGGCCCTGCCGCTGGTCCGTCAGGCCGACAAGGGTCACAACCGCTGGCATCCGGACCTCGCGCCGGCGGTGCGCATCGCCTCCGGATCGTCGGTCGAGATGGAGACGCTGGACGGGCTCGACGGCCAGATCACGGCGAAGACGACGGCCGCCGACCTCGCCACCGTAGAGATGGGCCGCATCCATCCGCTGACCGGGCCGGTGCATGTGGAGGGCGCCGAGCCGGGCGACCTGCTGGCGGTGAAGATCGAGCAGATCCTCCCGGCCAGCCGCGGCTTCACCATGATCATGCCGGGCTTCGGCTTCCTGCGCGACCTCTTCACGACGCCCTTCCTCGTGCACTGGGAGATGGCGGACGGCTTCGCGGTGTCGCCGCAGCTTCCCGGCGTGCGCATCCCCGGCGCGCCCTTCATGGGCGTGATGGGCGTCGCGCCCTCGCACGAGCTGCTGGAGCGCATCAATGCCCGCGAGGCCGAGCTGCTGGGGCGCGGCGGCATGGTGATGCCGCCCGACGCGGTCGGTGCGGTGCCCACGGCCGAAGGCATCGCCAGCAAGGCCATCCGCACCATCGCGCCGCACGAGACGGGCGGCAATTTCGACATCAAGTCGCTGACCGCCGGCGCCACGCTGTATCTGCCCGTGCAGGTGCCGGGGGCCCTGTTCTCGGTCGGCGACGCGCACTTCGCCCAGGGCGATGGCGAGTCCTGCGGCACCGCGGTCGAGACCTCGGCGACCTTCGTGGCGCGCTTCGACGTGCTGAAGGGCGAGGCACGGCGTCGGGGCCAGAACGACCCGTCCTACGCGCTGCCCGGCCACGCGCATCACGGCGCGCCGGGCGTGCACGGCGCCCATGGCGTCACGCCCAGCAAGGGCTACTACGCCACGACCGGCATGTCGGTGCGCCGCGACGGCCGCGCCGAATCGGAGGACATCACGCTGGCCGCGCGCAACGCGCTGGTCAACATGATCGACTACATCGCCGATGCCTACAGCATGACCCGCGAGCAGGCCTACTGCCTCGCCAGCGTCGCGGTGGATCTGCGCATCAGCCAGGTGGTGGACGTGCCGAACATGACCGTGTCGGCCGTCCTCCCCCTGGACATCTTCGAGCGCCACCCATAGCCGTCGCCCCGGAAAGGCCATCGTCGTCTCGACCAAGGCCCGCAGGGCCGCGAGGAGAGACCTCGCTTCGACGATCCGGCGGCCGATCGTGGAGCGAAGGTCTCGAGACGACGGCTCCCGTCGCCCCGAGCGTAGCCGAGGGGCCTTGCTTCAACGATCCGGCGGCTGGTCGCTGAGGGAAGGTTCCTCCACTTCGCCCCGCGGCGCGGGGCTCCGGTCGGAACGACGGGGTGCGGCAGCCAAGGACCGACAGTCTGCGATCAGGCCTCGACCTTCACGCCGGCCTTCGTGATCACCTTCTCCCACTTGTCGATCTCGTCCTGCAGGAACTTGCCCGTGTCGGCGGGTGTCGCGCCGACCGGGATGACCGCCTGCTCGGCGAGCCGCTTGCGCAGCGCCTCGTTCTTCACGGCCTTCGAGACCTCGCCCTGCAGCTTGTCGACGATCGCCGGCGGCGTGCCGGCCGGCGCCAGGAACATCACCCACGACGAGGACTCGATGTCCGGTCCGCCCGATTCGACGATGGTCGGCACCTCCTCCACGCCCGGCACCCGTCCTTTCGCCAGCATGCACAGCGCGCGGATCTTGCCGGCACGGACCTGCGGCATGACGCCGATCGGCGCATCGATCAGCACCTGGATGTTGCCCGAGGCGAGGTCGGCCAGCGCCGGCGCCGTGCCCTTGTAGGGGACGTGCACCATGTCGATGCCGGCCACCTGCTTCAGCAGCTCGCTGGTGAGATGCGCGGCGGCGCCGACGCCCG
>Ga0182792_1002530_pt1 | contig 12789 bp, 13 predicted proteins | sample Passage237B_FD_130497 | JGI IMG/M metagenome (GOLD analysis project Ga0182792, IMG submission 130497) | Cellulose adapted compost microbial communities from Newby Island Compost Facility, Milpitas, CA, USA - Passage2 37B (version 2) (version 2) ...
CGAGCTCAAGGGCCTGCCGCTGCGCCATGTGCTGGAGGTCCGCCACGCGAGCTTCGTCGCGCCGGAGTTCGCCGCGCTTGCCCGCCGCTACGGCGCGGCCATCTGCTACGCACACCACGCCGCCTATCCCGAGATGGCCGATGTCACCGCCGACTTCGTCTACGCCCGCCTCCAGCGCGGCAGCGACGACGTGCCGACCGCCTACCCGCCGGCCGACCTCGACGGCTGGGCCGGCCGGCTCAAGGCCTGGGCCGCGGGCGGGCAGCCCGCCGACCTGCCGCTCGCCGACCCCGGCGCGCAGCCGGAGGCCCGCCCGCGCGACGTCTTCGTCTACATCATCCACGAGGGGAAGGTGCGCGCGCCCCACGGCGCCATGGCCCTGCAGGAACGGGTGGGCGGCTGAGCGACTGAGCGGCCGAGCAGCGGACGGCAACGGTTCATTCGCCCGGCGATCCGTCAGCGCCCGGACTGCCCGCCGGTCAGATCGACCGGGCCAGTTCCTCGCAGCGGGCGAGGTCGGCCTTCATCCTGGCGAGGAGGCGCGCCAGCTCCGCCCTGGCATCCTGGACACTCGGAAACCGCACCGCCTCTTCGGCAAAGCCCGCCGTCTCGGGACTCGGCTGGCCGAGGATCTTCATGGCCACCTCGTAGCGGCTGACCGACATGCGGTTCTCGCCACGCTCGTACTTCCCGATCTGCTGGGTCGAAAGCCCCATCCGCTGCGCAAGCGTCGCTTGCGTCATGCCGGCGGCGCGGCGCAGCCTCGCAAGGCTGCGGCCGCGCTGCCTGTCTCCCTCATCGGGCTTTCTCGACGTGGTCATCGCCCCCGCGCCACGTAGTTGCATATCCCTCGTGGCACAGGCATAGATTGCGTTCAATCGAGCCGAAGTTGTATTTGCGAGCGCGTGTTTACCCTGGGTTTAAATCCACAGATCCCTCAGGGCGGCCCGCAGCAGTCCCGGCAGGTCGTCGGCGATCAGGCCCGGTCCGAACCGGCTGCCGGCATCGGCGTGTATCCACACGGCCGCGCAGGCGGCCTCCCAGGCCGGCATGCCCTGCGCGAGCAGGCCGGCGATGATACCGGCCAGCACGTCGCCCGATCCGGCTGTCGCCAGCCACGGCGTTGCGTTCGCATTGATCGCCGCGCGCCCATCCGGCGCGGCAACCACCGTGTCCGCCCCCTTCAGCACGACCACCGCGTGCGCCCTCTCGGCGGCCCTCAGCGCCCGCTCGAGCTTCGACAAGGTTTCGTCCCCTGCAAGGTCGGGGAACAGGCGCGCGAACTCGCCCTCGTGCGGGGTGAGCACCAGCGCCGTGCCGCTCGCGTGCGCCGCCGCAAACAACTCCTCCGGTGTCTCCCGGAACGCGGTGATGCCGTCTGCGTCGAGCACCAGGCCGGCGAGCTCCTCGCCATGCCCGGCAAGCAGCGCCAGGACGTAGGCCCGTGCGGTCTCGCCGACGCCGAAGCCCGGGCCCAGCACTGCCGCGCGCACCTTGCGGGTCGTGACGAAGCGCTCGACATCGCTCACGCCTTCCACCTTCGCAACCATGATCGCCGTCAGGTGTGCGGCGTTGACAGGCAGAGCCTCGGGTGACGAGAGCACGGTCACGGCGCCCGCCCCCGCCCGCGCGGCAGCCTGCGCGGCAAGTCGCGCCGCGCCGGTCGAGGACGGGCCTCCGGAGAAGACGGCCGCATGGCCGCGCGCGTATTTATGGGTGTCGACCGCTGGCCGCGGCAGCAGGTGATGCCACAGCGCCGGAACGTTCTCGAACGTCACCGGAGCAATTTCGCTGAGCGCCGCTTCCGGAATGCCGATGTCGGCCACCACGAGCTCGCCGCAGTGCGACCGTCCGGGCAGCAGCAGATGGCCCGGCTTCCTGCGGAAGAAGGTTACCGTCACCGCCGCCGCGAAGGCGCCGCCCAGGACCATTCCACTCCCGCCGGAAATGCCGGACGGCAGGTCGATCGCCAGCACCGGTGTGCCCGCCTGCCTGCATGCCTCGACAGCGGCAGCCGCCGGGCCTTCCAGCGGCTTCGACAGACCGGCACCGAAGAGCGCGTCAACCACCAGCGACCCGGGCCGTGGTGCGAAGGCCGCGAGCGGCTGCGTTTCGCCTTGCCACCGGCTTGCCGCGCCGGCGCCGTCGCTCCCCTCCCGCGGCGGCTGCTCGCGCCAGACAAGAACATCGAGCCCCGCTTCCGCGAGCAAACGCGCAACGACGTAGCCATCGCCACCGTTGTTGCCCGGCCCGCACACCACGTCGAAGCGCTCCATTCCGGGGAAGCGCGTCAGGATCTCCCGGAAGACCGCCCGTCCCGCGTTTTCCATCAGGCCGGGACCGTCGTAGGGCCCGCGCTCGACGGCGAAGCGGTCGGCGGCGGCCATTTCGTCGGGTGACAGAAGTCTGTGAGGCATCGCGGGCTCCTCGTTCGCTCGGAATTGTAAGGGCTCCGGAGGTGCCCGGGCAAATCGCTCGTGTGCACACACTATATGCAAGCTGCACAATTGTTGGGCAGACGGTTTTCGACTTCCAGTCGCGTGCCTGAAGGCTCACGCGCAAGGATCAAGCGCCATTGCCGCGTCGCCCTCCGCATAAGTGTCGGCACCTCCCGAGTTGGCGCGTCGGGCCGCAAGACCGTTGCGCAGCCGGCCATCTGGCATGCTTCCTGCTTCATTGCGGCGGAAGCGGGCTTCACGCCCGGCTTCCCAACCGGAGGCTTTTCCCGAATGAAAAAGATCGAGGCGATCATAAAGCCGTTCAAGCTCGACGAGGTGAAGGAAGCGCTTCAGGAGGTCGGATTGCAGGGCATCACCGTGACCGAGGCTAAAGGCTTCGGACGCCAGAAGGGCCATACTGAGCTCTACAGGGGTGCGGAGTACGTGGTCGATTTCCTGCCCAAGGTGAAGATCGAGGTCGTGCTCGGGGACGATGCAGTCGAAGCCGCCGTCGAGGCGATCCGCAAGGCCGCCCAGACCGGACGCATCGGCGACGGCAAGATCTTCGTCTCCAACGTCGAGGAAGTCATCCGCATCCGCACCGGCGAGACCGGCATGGATGCGATCTAGGGCCCGCCGGGGACCTTTCAGCAACAGTCGTTTGAAATCACAGGGATCAATGAAATGACGACAGCAAAAGACATCATGAAGCAGATCAAGGACAACGAGGTGAAGTTCGTCGATCTGCGCTTTACCGACCCGAAGGGCAAGATGCAGCACGTGACGATGGACATCGCGGAAGTCGACGAGGACATGTTCGCCGACGGCGTGATGTTCGACGGCTCCTCGATCGCGGGCTGGAAGGCGATCAACGAGTCCGACATGGTGCTGATGCCCGACACCGAGACGGCGCATATGGACCCGTTCTTCGCCCAGTCGACCATGGTCGTGATGTGCGACATTCTCGATCCGATTTCGGGCGAGCCGTACAATCGCGATCCGCGCGGAATCGCCAAGAAGGCTGAGGCCTACATGAAGGCCGAGGGTATCGGCGACACGTGCTATTTCGGTCCGGAGGCCGAGTTCTTCGTCTTCGACGACGTGCGCTACAAGGCCGATCCCTACAACACCGGCTTCAAGCTCGACTCCTCGGAACTGCCGTCGAACGACGACACCGAATACGAGACCGGCAACCTTGGCCACCGGCCGCGCGTCAAGGGCGGCTATTTCCCTGTCCCGCCGGTCGACTCGGCCCAGGACATGCGTTCCGAGATGCTGACCGTGCTGGCCGAAATGGGCGTACGTACGGAGAAGCATCACCACGAGGTCGCCGCCGCCCAGCATGAGCTGGGACTGAAGTTCGACACGCTGGTGCGCAACGCCGACAAGATGCAGATCTACAAGTACGTCGTGCACCAGGTCGCCAACGCCTATGGCAAGACCGCGACCTTCATGCCCAAGCCGGTCTACGGCGACAATGGTTCGGGCATGCACGTGCACCAGTCCATCTGGAAGGGCGGCAAGCCGATGTTCGCGGGCAACGAATATTCCGGCCTCTCGGAGACGTGCCTCTACTACATCGGCGGCATCATCAAGCATGCCAAGGCGATCAATGCATTCACGAACCCGCTGACCAACTCTTACAAGCGCCTGGTCCCCGGCTTCGAAGCTCCCGTGCTGCTCGCCTATTCGGCGCGCAACCGCTCGGCTTCCTGCCGCATCCCCTTCGGCTCGTCGCCGAAGTCGAAGCGCGTGGAGGTTCGCTTCCCCGATCCCGGTGCGAATCCCTACCTCGCCTTTGCGGCCATGCTGATGGCCGGTCTCGACGGCATCAAGAACAAGATCCATCCCGGCCAGCCGATGGACAAGGACCTCTACGACCTGCCGCCGAAGGAACTGAAGAAGATTCCGACCGTCTGCGGCTCGCTGCGCGAGGCGCTGATGAGCCTCGACAAGGATCGCGGCTTCCTGAAGGCCGGCGGCGTCTTCGACGACGACCAGATCGACGCCTACATCGAACTCAAGATGGCCGAGGTGCTGCGCTTCGAGATGACGCCGCATCCCGTCGAGTACGACATGTACTATTCGGTCTGATCAGCCACGCAACGGCCCATGTGAATACCCCGGCGTTCGCACCGGGGTATTCATTTTCCGCGTGATTTCCCGTCAGTCTGGACTGCCGCGTCGCAGCCGGCCGCTCTAGCTGTCGAGCGCCTCGATCAGGGCAGCGGCCGACATCATCTCGCGGGAGCGCGCCTCGCGCCGGGCCGCGGCTTCGGCATCCTCACCCCACAGCTCGATGTTCCAGTCTTCGTCGACATGCGCGGCCTTCCAGGCGTCAGCCGGGGAAATCGCCCTGCTCTCGACGGCGAGCGCCAGCAGCGCCGATCCGGTCAGCGTGGTCATCACGTGCAGGGCAGCGAGCCGGAAAGGCTCGGTGCGCTGCGCAAGATGCGCGCCGACCAGCGCGATCGTCTCGCGCGGCTGTTCGACGTGCATGACCCCCTCGGCGAGAATGAAGCGCGCGCGCAGAGTTTGATGCGCCCAGTCGAGCACCGGATCCCACGCCTCGGCCTGGCGGGCGACGAGCCGCTCCGGTCCGTCGGCCCGGTAGCAGATCATGTCGGTCGAGGCATAGCGCAGCACGTCCTCGAGCACCGCCTGCAGGTCCGATGCAACGCCGTCTATCGCGGTGTTGACGAGCCGGGTGACGGGCATGGTCAACGGTTCGAGCGACTCGCCCTGCGCCGCAAACTCGTCGGCGACGAGCTGTGCGGCCGCACGCGTCGGCAGGCTCAGCCGCTTCTTGCCGGGCGTGAGCGCCGGCTTGCCGTCGAGAACGACCGCGAAGTCGCGTTCGCCGGTTTCCTCCACGCCGGCGGACTTGTAGAAGCGGCGCACCCGCGGCTGGCGCATGTTGCTGCGCGCGCGCTGCATCGGGTCGAGGTCGGACGGTGCCGGACCGCTCTCCAGGTCTTTCAGGATCTCGCGCATGCCGCGCCCCCTTGCATCAGCCGGGCTGCACCCTGCGCGCCGGCCGGTTGACGATGATGAGGCCGACGGCGATCAGCACCAGTGCCAGGAAAATGCGCCATGACAGAGGCTCGCCGAGAAGCAGGGCAGCGAAGGCGACGCCGAAAGCCGGGCTGAGGAACGTGAAACTGGACAGGCCGGACGCTGGATAGCGCCGCATCAGCCAGAACCAGACGACGTAGGTGAAGGCGACGATGTAGATCGCCTGTACGAAGAACGAGGCCGTCGCCAGGGCGGACGCCTCGCGCACGATCGGCCCCGCAAGCGGGATCAGCGGTATGGCGACCACGGCCGACACGGCCAACTGGTAGAGCAGCGTCTTTTCCGCGCTGACCGTAGCCAGGCGCGATCCCTTGATGAACAGGGTGGTCAGCCCCCACAATCCGCCGGCGGCAAGGAGCATGAGATCGCCGGCAACCGCGTCCGCCGATGGCAGGCTCAACTCGTCGGAAAGGACGAGGATGACGCCGGCGAAGGCGAGGACCAGCCCGACGAACTTCGTCGGCGTGATCCGCTCGCCCAGCCAGAAATGGGCACCGATCAGAACCCAGAAGGGCATTGTATTGACCATCAGCGTGCCGCGTGCGGCACTCGTGTAGTCGAGTCCGAAGAAGATCAGCACGAACTCCGCGGCGAACATGGCGCCAGCCAGCATCCCGGCCCACAGCGTACCATCTCGCTCGAACAGGCGAATGCCGCGCCAATGACACCAGAGGAATACCAGCACGGTGGCGAGCGCGGACCGCCCGACCGTCTGGAAGACCGGGTTGTAGCCGACGTTCGAGACCTTGATGAGGACCTGGTTGAGGCCCCACGACATGGTGAGCAGCACCATGGCGGCGGCCGCGAAGCCGTCAATCGCGTCGCGGCGGTCCAGTTTCCCGGCAGTCGTCATGCGTTCTCCTCATCCACACGCTCGTCGAAGCCGAGCAACTTCCAGCTCTGTCGCATGTGCGGCGGCAGCGGCGCCGTCACGTCGATCACGCCCCGATCAGGATGCGGGATCACGATCCGGCGCGCATGAAGGTGCAGCCGATTCTGGATGCCGCCGGGAAACTCCCAGTTCTGGTCGGCCTCAAAATACTTCGGATCGCCGATAATCGGGCAGCCAATGGACGCGGCATGCACGCGAAGCTGGTGGGTTCGGCCCGTATGGGGCTCCATCTCGAGCCACGACAGCGCCTGTCCGGCCTGGTCGACGACCCGATAGTAGGAGACGGCGTGATCGGCGCCTTCCTCCCCGTGCCTGGCGACGCGCATCCGGTCGCCATCAGGTGTCTGCTCCTTCACGAGCCAGTTCGATATCTTGCCTTCGCGCCTTTTCGGCACGCCCTTGACCAGCGCCCAGTAGGTCTTCTTCGTCTCGCGGGCACGAAACGCCTCGGCGAGCTTCATGGCCGCGAGCCGTGTCCGGGCAACGACCAGCACGCCGCTGGTGTCGCGATCGAGCCTGTGCACCAGTCGTGGCTTCTCACCCTTCCTGTTGCGCCACGCCTCGAGCATCGAATCGACGCTCCGGGTGACACCGGAGCCGCCCTGCACGGCGAGTCCGGCAGGCTTGTCGAAGACGAACACCTTGTCGTCCTCGTGGAGCAGCATCCTGGCCAGCAATTCGCCGTCGCCCTGCCCGCGCATCGTCTTCGGGGTCAGCGGCGTGCCACCCTTGCGGTCCACGTCGAGCGGAGGAACGCGCACGGTCTGACCCGGCTGAAGCCGCGTGTCGGTCTTGGCGCGGCCGCCATCGACCCGCACCTGGCCGGAGCGCAGCAGCTTCTGCAGGTGGCCGAAGCCGAGACCCGGATAGTGGGCCTTGAACCAGCGGTCGAGCCGCATGCCGCTTTCGTCCTCGCCGACCTTGATCTGCTCTACGCCTGCCATCGTCCGTCCGACCGTTCGCGGGCCGGCAATAGCATCAGCCGACCGCGCGCGCGAGCCACAATCCGGCAAACAGCGCCAGGACGGCGCCGGCCACGCTTCCCGCCGCATAGAGCGCGGCCGAACTCAGCGCCCCGCGTTCCCAAAGCGCCGCGAAGTCGAGCGAGAAGGCGGAGAAGGTCGTGAAGCCGCCGAGCACGCCGGTTGCAATGAACAGGCGCAGTTCGTTGGAGCCGCCCAGCCGGCGCGCCAGCACGCCGACGAACAGCCCCATCGCGAGGGAGCCGAGGACGTTGATCGCCAGCGTCCACCACGGAAAGGCCGAGGGCACCAGGCGCATCGACGCCAGCGAGAAGAGATGCCTGAGCGCAGCACCGATCGCACCGCCCAGCGCGACGAGGAAGAGATGAAACATCGTGTTCCTTGTTGAGGCCCCGCCTGCCCGCGTCAATTCAGTGTATGCTACTTCTGCCGCTCCGCCCGCAGCCTGGCCCAGTATTCGAGCCGCTTCCTGATCTCGCGCTCGAAGCCGCGGTCGGGTGGATCGTAGAAGGTCTGGCGGCGCATCTCCTCCGGGAAATAATCCTGTCCGGAAAAGGCGTCCGGCATGTCGTGGTCGTACTGGTAGCCGGAGCCGTAACCCTCGCTCTTCATCAGCTTGGTGGGCGCGTTGAGGATGTGCCTGGGCGGCAGCAGCGAGCCGTGCTCCTTGGCCGCCCTGGTCGCGGCCTTGAAGGCGACGTAGACCGCATTCGATTTCGGCGCGGTGGCGAGATAGACGCAAGCCTCGGCCAGCGCGAGTTCGCCTTCCGGCGAACCGAGATAGTCGTAGGCATCCTTGGCGGCATTGGCGATGGCCAGCGCCTGCGGATCGGCCAGGCCGATGTCCTCGACCGCCATGCGCACCAGCCGGCGGCCGAGGTAGAGCGGGTCCTCGCCGGCGTCGAGCATCCGCGCCAGATAGTAGAGCGCGGCATCGGGGTCGGACCCGCGCACCGATTTGTGCAGGGCGGAAATCAGGTTGAAGTGGCCGTCCTGGCTCTTGTCGTAGATCGGCGCACGGCGCTGCACGATGCGCTGCAGGTCGGCCGCGCCGAATGTCTCGCCCGGCCTGGCCGCGCGCCAGACCTCTTCGGCGAGGGTGAGCGCGGCACGTCCGTCGCCATCGGCCATGCGCACGAGCACGGCGCGCGCCTCCTCGTCCAGCGGCAGCGCCCTGCCCTCGCGCGCCTCGGCGCGCTCGAGCAGCCGGGCGATCGATTCGGCGTCGAGCGAATGGAAGGTGAGCACGCGGGCGCGTGACAGAAGCGCCGCGTTGAGCTCGAAGGACGGGTTTTCCGTCGTCGCGCCGACGAGGATGACCGTTCCGTCTTCCATGACGGGCAGGAAGGAATCCTGCTGGGCGCGGTTGAAGCGGTGAATCTCGTCGACGAAGAGCAGCGTCTGCCGGCCCTGCGAGCGCCGCAGGCGCGCGGCATCGAACACCTTCTTCAGGTCGGCGACGCCTGAAAAGATCGCCGATATCTGCTCGAAGGCGAGGCCTGTTTCGCCCGCGAGCAGCCGCGCCACGGTGGTCTTTCCGGTGCCCGGCGGCCCCCAGAAGATCATCGAGCCGAGCGAACCGGAGCGAATCATGCGGGTCAGCACCCCGTCCGGCCCGGTCAGGTGTTCCTGCCCGACCACCTCGCCAAGCGTGGCCGGACGCAGACGGTCGGCCAGCGGCCGCCCAGGTTGCTGCTCGGCTGGTTCGTCGCGGGCAAAGAGATCGGCCATGTAAAACCGCTAGTAGCGCATCATCTGGCTGAGGATCTGGCCACGCCGATCGATGGAAAACCGCCACCAGCGCGTATTCTGCGAAGCGACGGCGGCAAGCGTTTCGGGCGTGTCGATGGCCGTGCCGTTCACGTCGCGCACGATGTCACCGGGTTGCAGGCCAACCCTGCCGGCCGTCGAAGAAGGATCGACCTCGACGATGGCCACGCCTTTGGCGTTGGCAGCGAGCCGCAGGCGCTGCGCCAGACGGGGCGACAGCGACGCTACCTTCGCGCCCGCGAACGGGCTTTTGCCGCCGATCGTGATGACCTGCGATGACGCACCTTCGGGCGCCCGCACGAGTTCAAGCTCGACGTCGCTCTCCCTGCCCTGTCGCAGGATGGTAAGTTCCACCGTCGAGCCGATCGGCTGCGTGGCAAGCCTGTAGTCCAGCGTATCGGAATTCCCGATCGCACTGCCGTTGATAGCCAGCACCACATCGCCCGGCTTCAGGCCCGCCTTCGCCGCTGGTCCCTCCGCGGTCACGTCGCTGACGAGCGCCCCTGTCGCGCGGTCCAGGCCGAGCGCCTCCGCGATCTGCCCGGTCACCTCCTCGAAGGTGGCACCGACATAGGGCCTTTCGAAATAGGTGCTACCGGCCCTGGCCGACTCCACGACGGCGCGCACCATGTTGGAAGGGATGGCGAAGCCGATGCCGATCGAGCCGCCGGTCTGGCTGAAGATGGCGGTGTTGATGCCGACCAGTTCACCAGCCATGTTGATCAGGGCACCACCCGAATTGCCGGGATTGATCGCCGCATCGGTCTGGATGAAGAAACCGAAATCCGAAATGCCGAGGTGATTGCGCGCCAACGCCGAGACGATGCCGCTGGTCGTGGTTTGGCCGACGCCGAACGGATTGCCGATGGCAAGCACCAGATCGCCAACCTCGAGCGCGTCGGAATCGCCGATCGGCACGACCGGAAACGGAACGGCCGACTCGACCTTCAGCACGGCGAGGTCGAGCGACTCATCCTTCAGCAGCGTCGTGCTGGGGAATTCGCGGCCGTCCGAGGTGGCGACCTTCACCTCGTCGGCATTGCGGATCACGTGGAAGTTGGTGACGATCAGCCCGGAGGGGTCGACCAACACGCCCGACCCGAGCGACTGCTGCACGCGCGGCGGCAACTGGTTACCGAAGAACTGCTCGAAGAACGGATCGCCCATGAAGGGCGAGCGGACCTTGTGGGTCGCGTAGACGTTGACGACGGCCGGCGCGGTTTCCTTCACGAGCGGCGCGAAGGAGAGCTGCATCTCGTCCCGCCCGAACGGCACACGCCGGTTTCCGGGATCGCCGTCGAGCCCACCGCGCAGAAGGTCGGAGACGATGTCGCCCAAGGGGCGACCTTCCTGTTCCTCGGCGCCGGCGCGCCCGATCAATGCCCCCGCCAGCATGGCGCAAATGCACAGGACGGAAGCGGGAAGTGCCAGTCTGTTCAGCATGGGGTCCTCGTCGGCCGACCCATGCCATCTTTCGGGCGATTGTGCAAAATGAATGACGCCGACGCCGGTCATGCGAACGCAATGCGCCATACCGCCAAATGAAAAAGGGGCCGCAAGGGCCCCTTTCCAAGCTGAACAGACGCGACCGCCTGGCTATGCCGCCTCGCTCTCCGCCGCCGCCTCGGCTTCCGCGCGAGCGCGGTCAGCCGCACCCTTGGCGGAGGTGTCGCGATCAACGAACTCGATCACCGCCATCGGCGCATTGTCGCCGTGGCGGAAGCCCGCCTTCATGATGCGCAGATAACCGCCGTTGCGGCTGGCATAGCGCGGGGCGATCGTCTCGAACAGGCGCTTGGTCAGCGCATCCGAGCCGATGCGCGCTGCCGCCTGGCGGCGCGCATGCAGGTCCCCGCGCTTGCCGAGCGTCACCAGCTTCTCCACCACCGGGCGAAGTTCCTTCGCCTTGGGCAGCGTGGTGGTGATCTGCTCGTGCTCGATCAGCGCGGCCGCCATGTTGGTGAAAAGCGCCTTGCGATGGCTGACGGTGCGGCCGAGCCGGCGTCCGGATTTTCCGTGGCGCATGGCCAACTCCTTTTTCGTCGGTCGTCGGTCGTCATTCGTCGGTCGACCCGCGACCGACGATCAACGAACGACGGGATTAATATTGATCCTCGTAGCGCTTGGCCAGATCCTCGATGTTCTCCGGCGGCCAGTCCGGCACTTCCATGCCGAGATGCAGGCCCATCGACGCAAGCACTTCCTTGATCTCGTTGAGCGACTTGCGGCCGAAGTTCGGCGTGCGGAGCATCTCCGCCTCGGTCTTCTGGATCAGGTCGCCGATGTAGACGATGTTGTCGTTCTTCAGGCAGTTGGCCGAACGGACCGACAGCTCAAGCTCGTCCACCTTCTTCAGCAGCGCCGGGTTGAAGGCAAGCTCGGTGACCTGCTCTTCCGGCTGGGCCTTCTGCGGCTCCTCGAAATTGACGAACAGCGAGAGCTGGTCCTGCAGGATGCGTGCGGCAAACGCCACCGCGTCCTCGCCCGAGATCGAGCCGTCAGTCTCGATGGTCATGGTCAGCTTGTCGTAGTCGAGCACCTGGCCCTCGCGGGTGTTCTCGACCTTGTAGGAGACCTTCTTGACCGGAGAATAGAGGCTGTCGACCGGGATGAGCCCGATCGGCGCGTCCTCGGCGCGGTTGCGCTCGGCGGGCACATAGCCCTTGCCGGTGTTGACGGTGAATTCCATGCGGATCTCGGCGCCCTCGTCGAGGGTGCAGATCACATGATCGGGATTGAGGATCTCGACGTCACCGACCGTCTGGATGTCGCCGGCAGTGACGGTGCCCGGACCCTGCTTGCGCACGACCATGCGCTTGGGTCCGTCGCCTTCCATCTTGATGGCGATTTCCTTGATGTTGAGAACGATGTCGGTCACGTCCTCGCGCACGCCGGCGATCGAGGAGAATTCGTGCAGAACGCCGTCGATCTGCACGGCGGTGACGGCTGCACCCCGCAGCGACGACAGCAGCACGCGGCGCAGCGCATTGCCCAGCGTCAGGCCGAAGCCGCGCTCGAGCGGCTCGGCCATCAGCGTGGTCAGGGTCTTGTTCTTGGACTGGAACTCGATCTTGTTCGGCTTGATCAGTTCCTGCCAGTTTTTCTGTATCATGGTCTCACCTTCCGTATGCCGGCCACCATCCAATCGTGGCAGGCGTCCTGGAAGCCGTGGAGGAACGCCCGAAGCGGGCGTTCGCGCGGCGATTATGCTTCTTGTTCTTAGACCCGACGCTTCTTGCGCGGGCGGCAGCCATTGTGCGGAATCGGGGTCACGTCGCGGATCGAGGTGATCGTGAATCCGGCCGCCTGCAGCGCGCGCAGCGCCGATTCACGCCCCGATCCCGGCCCGCTGACCTCGACCTCCAGCGTGCGCATCCCGTGCTCCTGCGCCTTCCTCGCGCAGTCTTCGGCAGCCATCTGGGCGGCGAACGGGGTCGACTTGCGCGAACCCTTGAAGCCCTGGGCGCCGGCCGACGACCAGGCAATCGCATTGCCCTGCGCGTCGGTAATCGTGATCATCGTGTTGTTGAAGCTCGAATTGACGTGCGCGACGCCCGTCGAAATGTTCTTGCGCTCGCGGCGGCGAACGCGGGTGGCTTCCTTGGCCATGTGTTTCCTTTCGGTCGATCTC
>Ga0182792_1002533_pt1 | contig 12784 bp, 10 predicted proteins | sample Passage237B_FD_130497 | JGI IMG/M metagenome (GOLD analysis project Ga0182792, IMG submission 130497) | Cellulose adapted compost microbial communities from Newby Island Compost Facility, Milpitas, CA, USA - Passage2 37B (version 2) (version 2) ...
CCTTCCGCGAGCGAGTCCGCTAATTGGAAATCGCCCATCGTCACCCCCGCGATGAGCGGCAGGCGGATGGATTGCACGATGTTGTCTTCCGGGCCGATCAGGTCGACATACAGGATTTTACTTAGACCGGACAGGTTGTTATAAGCACCGATGGTTACATAACCCTTGAACCAGATATCGTCTCCCACCGTGTAATAGGGTTTGTCCAAATGCAGGTAGACTTTTTCCTCGGGATACGCCTTAGCATATCCCTGAAGTCGCTCCAACAGGTCCTCGATCGTACCTTGCTGTGTGTACGCGGCCGGGAGGGCGAGCCAAAGGCATGCTAGCAGCGCTAGCGCACGACGACATATAAACACGGTACGCATGGGAGAAAAAGATGCATCAATTTCGACGTCCAAAGCAAAGTTTAAAACAAGCTCAATGGTAAATATAGGCAAAAAAAATATCTTTGCAAGATGAACATCCTAATTATTGGTTCTGGCGGGCGGGAAAGTGCCTTCGCCTGGAAAATGGCCCAAAGCAATCGCGTCTCCCAGCTGTACATCGCCCCTGGCAATGCCGGAACAGGGCGGTATGGCCAAAATGTGCCGCTACAGGTCAACGATTTCGATGGGATAGCGGACTTCGTAACCCGCCATCGCGTGGACATGGTTGTCGTAGGGCCGGAAGAACCGTTGGTCAACGGTATACATGATTATTTTCTGGAGCACCCGGATCTCCGGCATATTCCGGTAATCGGTCCGCAGCAACAGGCGGCCCAATTGGAAGGGAGCAAGGATTTCGCCAAGCAATTCATGGTCAGGCACGGTATCCCTACTGCCGCCGCCCATTCGTTTGACAAAACGACACTGAGCGAAGGGCTGGCCTACCTCGAAACCCAGCACTTACCCATTGTGCTCAAGGCAGACGGGCTCGCAGCCGGCAAGGGGGTGCTGATCTGCGCTACGCTGGAGGAAGCCAAGGCAGAATTGAGGGCGATGCTGGAAGATGCCAAGTTTGGCAAAGCAAGCCGCAAGGTGGTCATCGAGGAATACCTGTCTGGCATCGAACTGTCCGTTTTCGTGCTCACGGACGGCAATAGCTACAAAGTCTTGCCTCCGGCCAAGGACTACAAACGCATCGGGGAAGGTGACACCGGACTCAACACCGGCGGGATGGGCTCCGTATCTCCCGTCCCCTTTGCCGACAACGAATTTCTCGATAAAGTAGAGGAACGCATCATCATACCGACCATCGAGGGACTTAAAAAGGATGGCATCCCCTATAAGGGCTTTATTTTTATCGGCCTCATGAACGTCGCCGGCGATCCCTATGTGATTGAGTACAATGTCCGGATGGGTGATCCCGAAACCGAAAGCGTGCTTCCACGGATTGAAAGCGATCTCGTGGATTTGCTCCAAGGTGTCGCCGAAGGAAACCTATTCGAGCGTTCGCTTGTCCTTTCCCCGAAAACCGCTGCCACGGTAGTATTGGTTTCCGCGGGTTATCCCGGTGCCTATGAATCAGGCAAGGCCATCAATAACATCGAAAACGTGAAGGACTCCATGGTTTTTCATGCGGGCACAAAGGAAGTCAATGGGGTTGCGCATACTGCCGGAGGCCGCGTGTTGGCTGTCACCGCATTGGAAGACACGATGTTCGAGGCGTTGCAGCAGGCCACCGCGGATGCGGGCCGTATTTATTTTGAAGGAAAATACTTCCGCAAAGACATCGGCTTTGACCTCCTATAAAATTGCAGCAACGCGGTTTGCTGTTATCCCGATTGCACGGGCAGCGGGAATTACAGTTCGCTCAACCGCTTGCCGATGTAATTGGTAAACCTGCTGTGCTTCGGTTCGCCGACCATCTGCTTGGTGTAGATGCTGTAATGCCCCGACAGCAGATAGGATACGATGCAGGCTATAGCGACATATATACCGCTTCCGGAACCGAACAGTTCAATCCCCATCAGCATGCAGGCAAGCGGCGTATTGGTGGCTCCGGCAAACACCGCAACGAATCCCATACCAGCCAACAGCCCCACAGGCAGGGGGATGAAAAAGGATAGGGCATTGCCTAACGCCGCACCGATGAAAAACAAGGGGGTCACTTCCCCCCCCTTGAACCCGGCCGCCAACGTGACGACGGTAAAGGCCATCTTCCATGCGAAATCATAGGGAGGAAGTTGCTGCACGAACGATGCTACGATGGTGGGGATACCCAAGCCGATGTATTTGGTCGTGCCGATTCCCAAAACGGCAAGGGCGACGAGGATTCCACCGACAAACGAACGCAAGGGCAGGAATGCAATCCGTGACTTGAATGCCGAGCTTACGGTATGCATGGCCCTGCTGAACAAGGAGGCACATAGCCCGAATGCGATACCCGCCAGGATGGCATAGATGATATGCTGGAAAGTCGTATCGGGAATGCTGCCAATCGGATAGTGTGTATGCGGTGCTCCCCACATCCGTGCCATGGAATCGGCAAGGACAGCGGAAGCAAAGGCAGGGAAAATGGCATCGTACTTTATACGCCCCATCAGGAAGACCTCCATGCCGAATACCGCGCCTGCCAACGGTGTACCGAACACGGAGCCGAAACCTGCGGCCACCGCGGAAATGATCAGGATTTTCCGTTCGTTCGGGGTAAGCCTGAACGGCTTGCTGAACTGGTCGGCAACGGCACCCGCCATCTGGAGGGCTGTTCCTTCCCGGCCCGCAGACCCGCCGAACAGGTGCGTTGCTATGGTGCCGATATAGACGAGCGGCGCCATCTTAAAGGGGATGGTACCCTTCGGTTCGTGTATGGCATCGATGAGCAGGTTATTCCCGGCCTCGACATCCCTGCCGAAATAATGGTAGAGCAACCCGATTGCCGCACCACAAAGCGGCAGCAAGGCAATTAGCCATAAATGGCTTTCTCTCGTAGCTGTTGCCCATTCAAGCGAAAACAGGAAGCCAGCCGATACACTGCCCACGCATACACCGATGATGGAACTGATGGCAAGCCATTTGGCAATGTAGGGGATAGCCGGGTGTTTCCTGAAAAAATACGTGATATGGATTTTAGCGTTCCTGGTGAAAGGTTTTTTTCGTTTTCCGTTTTGCATGACTGTCCCGATTAAACGTGATTGTTTATCCACTTAACCAGGCGTCATCAGCTTCCCTTACGGGAGCGGTTGGGTAAGGAAGAACACCATTTCCTTTTGTCGATGCAAATCTAAGAATAAAAAGCGATAAAATCCTATAAACCGAAATACCCCTTCGCGTTGTAATAGCAGATGTCTTGGATGATTTTACCGGTCCACGGGATATCCTTGGGCAGCAGTCCCTTGTCGATGTCCTCGGCAAAAAGGTTGCATAGCAGCCGCCTGAAATATTCATGCCGCGAGTAAGAGAGAAAACTCCGTGAATCGGTCAGCATGCCCACGAAGCAACTGATCAACCCAATGTTCGATAGCGTATTCAGTTGCTGCGTCATCCCATCCAGCTGGTCCAGGAACCACCAGCCGGAGCCGAACTGTATTTTCCCCTTTGTCCCTTCACCCTGGAAATTTCCCGTCATGGCTGCGAATACGGCATTGTCCGATGGATTGACGTTGTAGACCACGGTTTTGGCCAGCCGGTTTTCTTCTTCCAGCGCATTGAAGAACTGCTGCATGCTTTCGGCTTGGCTGAAATCGCCGATGGAATCATAGCCGGTATCGGCACCCAACTCCCGCAGCTTCCTGCTGTTGGTATTGCGCAGTGGCCCCAAGTGGAATTGCTGCACCCAACCCTTGTCGTGATACAGCTTGCACAGTTCGGAGAGCACCACATAGGTAAATGCTTCTTCATGCTCCGCCGCAAGCCGGTCGTCACCGCTGAGTACCTGTTTGAATACCTCATCCAACGAAACCGCCGTCTTCGTCGCCGCGGGTAGGCGGTTCAATCCGTGGTCGGCGACACGGCAACCGTGGCTGTGGAAATAATACAGCCGGTTCCACAACGCATCCAGCAAGGTGTCCAAATCTACGATGGCTACGCCGCTGCTTGACTGCAGTTGTCCGATATAACGACGATACCCATCCCCTTTACTCAGTTGAAACGCCTTGTCCGGCCGGAAAGTGGGCAGAATCTTGGTTTCAAATCCCGAACGGGCGATGGCTTGGTGGTGTTCGAGGCTGTCCGTGGGGTCATCCGTTGTACCGACCATCTCCACGCCGAAATGCCGAAGCAGACCCCTTGGCGAAAATGCAGGCGTCTGCAGCTGTTCCGAGGTGCTGTCGTAAATGGTATCCGCATTGCCCGGGCTCAACAGCTCGTGGACACCGAACGGATTTTTCAGTTCCATATGGGTCCAGTGGTACAACGGGTTACGCAACGTAAACGGTACAGCCTCGGCCCATTTCCGGAATTTCTCCCGATCGTCCGCATCTCCGGTGATGTACTTTTCCGGAATACCCAATACCCGTTGGGCTCGCCATTTGTAGTGGTCGCCAGCCAACCAGATGTGGGTGATGTTCCGGAAATTCCCGTTGCCCGCAATGGCATCGGGCGGAAGGTGCGAATGATAGTCTATGATGGGCAGCATCTTGGCGTAGTCGTGATAAAGTCTCACCGCCGTATCCGACTGCAATAAAAAATCGTCGTGAAGAAAATAAGCCATATTCATGTCAATGCATAGCGGTTACTGTCCGATTATACCGAGTTCCAATCCCCGCAGCTCGGCCAAGCCGCGCAGACGGCCAATGGCGGAATAACCCGGTGCCGTGGTTTTCTTCAGGTCGTCAAGCATCTGATGGCCATGGTCGGGCCGGAAGGGGATAGGGGTATCCCGCCGCTGGTTTTCAGCCACCAAAGCCTTCATCACCGCATACATGTTGACATCGCCGTCTAAATGGTCGGCCTCAAAGAAATTACCCTGCTCGTCCTTTTTCACATTGCGCAAGTGCACGAAATAGACGCGCTCCTTCACCGCATCAAAGATGGCAGGGATATCATTAGTAACGCCAGCACCCAACGAACCCGTGCAAAAGCAGATACCGTTGAACGGTTTATCCAATTCGCGGATGATGTACAGGAGGTCTTCACGGTTGCTGGCGATACGGGGAAGACCCAGGATAGGATAGGGGGGATCATCGGGATGGATGGTCATCCGAATGCCGTGTTCCTCGCATACGTCGGCTATGGAAGACAGGAACCAAATCAAGTTTTGCCGCAAGCCATCGAAACCAATCGCCGCATACTCCCGGATACTTTCGCGCAGCTCCGCCAATTCCGTACTGCGCTCGCCCGGGATCCCCATCAGGATATTGGTGTTCAATAACTCGATTTGCTGGGGGGTGTACGACTCGAAACGCTTCGCTGCTTCCGCTTTTATCGCTGCCGGATAGTCCTGTTCTGCTCCTTCTCGTTTTAAGATGAATAAGTCAAAAGCGGCCAGATCGTTCCAATCGAAATACAAAGCCTTCGATCCGTCCTTCATCTCCAAATCGAGCTGGGTACGCGTCCAATCCAGTACGGGCATGAAATTATAGCAAATCGTCTTGATCCCCTCTTGAGCCAAGTTCCGAAGGCTTTGCCTATAGTTCTCGAGGTAAGGTTCGGCGTCCGCTCTCCGGGTCTTGATGGCCTCATGAACCGGTACGCTTTCCACAACACTCCAGGTAAGCCCTGCCGCTTCGATTACCGCCTTCCGTTCTCGGATGTCTTCCAACGGCCATACCCCCCCATGCGGGATATGGTGGAGCGCAGTCACCACCCCGGTGGCGCCTGCTTGCTTGATGTCCTGTAAAGAAACCGTATCGGCGGGACCATACCACCGCCAGGTCTGTTCGAGCTTTTTTGCCATTTTCTATCTGCTTTATGCTTTACGCTGTAGGCTTTATGCCTATTGCCTACTGCCTATCAACTAAACTCCGCTCCAAGCATTGAATCCACCGTCTACCAGGATGGTTTCTCCAGAAATAAAGCCCGAAGCATCGCTCAGCAAAAAAATCAATGCCCCGGTCAATTCCTCAGGAGTCCCCAAACGCCCATAGGCCGTATTGTTGACAAAACGTTGGGCCCTATCCGTATAGGAACCGTCGGGATTTGTCAGCAATGTCCGGTTTTGTTCCGTAAGAAACACGCCGGGCGCTATCGCGTTGACCCGCACCTTATCGCCGTAACGCTGTGCCAATTCCACAGCCATCCATTTGGTATACCCCTCAATGGCGCATTTGGCCATGTTGTATCCCATCACCCGCGTAATGGCCTGCTGGGCCGCCAACGAAGAGATATTCACGATGGATCCCTTCCCTTTCTCGGCGATTACCCGCCCGAAGACATGCGTGGGTATGACGGTGCCGAATAGATTGAGTTCCACGGCTTTCTGCGTATCAGCAATCTTGGCATCGAAAAGGTTCTGATCGGGGCCGATTGTCGCACCCGGTATATTGCCGCCAGCGGCGTTCACCAATCCATCGATTGTCCCCCAAGCATCCAATATCTCCTGTTTAGCCCGATGTACCGCCTGTTCATCCAACACATCGGTAATTACTGCCATGGCTTCGCCGCCTTTGGCTCTGATGCCGGCTACACGGGCGTCGGCCCGTTCCTTGTTGCGCCCCAATACCGCCACTTTGGCCCCCGCCGCTGCGGTAGCGAGCGCAAAAGACTCGCCCAAAACCCCAGTAGCCCCCGTGATTACGACCACCTTACCAACCAAAGAAAACTGTTGTATTCCCTCCATACAAATGCAATAAGGTCTATAACGTATTTTAAACCCCCAATATTAGTCAAAAAAGGGGTTAAACCGCATACCTTCCGGGATAAATATCTACGAAAACGTTGTAGCGGCATTTCCGCAGGAATATATGAAAACGGTTCATTTACAAAAATTTAACAATTTTATTTTAAGATGTCGTTTTAAAGCGATACTTTTGCATCCCCAACATCGGAGGGGCTTACGTCTTGAAAAATAATTAATTACAAAAAATATAGATATGACTAAGGCAGAAATTATCGCAGAAATCTCTAACAAAACCGGGTTAGAGAAAGTGGATGTTCAGGAAACTGTTGAAGCTTTTTTCAAAGTAGTGAAAAACGCGATGATCAGTGGCGAGAATGTTTATGTAAGAGGTTTCGGTAGTTTTGTAGTGAAGAAAAGAGCGGAAAAAACCGCACGCAATATCTCAAAGAATACAGCTATTATTATCCCTGCGCACTATGTGCCTACCTTCAAGCCGGCCAAGACATTTGTCGAAAAGGTAAAATCGGGCAACAAATAATTTCTGCTCCTACTTGGGCATTCCAGCGTATCCATCATGCAGCAAAGGACCAAACAGCTAGTGGCCATTACCCTCACCGTTTTATTGATGGGGTTTCTTTTGGCCCAGCCAATCAAAGGTTTGGTCAATAAGGACAAAGGCGAACAAGCGAACACCGAAGCTGCATCTACGATTACGTTCGGTTTGGTATCCCAACAAGCCAAGCAAGGGCTAAACGCCAGCATCATCCAGGAGATATCGGATATCGAAGCACAATTATCGAACGCCTCGCTACCCGATAAGGTGGATTTGCTGCGGCAGCTGGCCACCAAATGGGATGACGTGAATAGACCAGCTCCGCTCGGCTTTGTGTACGAAGAGTTGGCCCAGCTCGACCCCAAGCTCGACAATTGGTTGAATGCGGGGAATGCTTACCGTGCAGCCTATTCCAATCTCCAGGATACAGCGATGGTCAAGGCCCTCAATGCTCGCGCGATTACGGCTTATCAGCACGCATTGGAATTGGATAGCGAAAACCTGGATGCCAAAACGGGATTGGGCAGCGCGTATGTGAGCGGCACGGACAACCCCATGGCTGGGATAGCGCTCCTTCAAGAAGTGGTCAAAGCCGACCCAAACCACATCGAAGCGAATAAAAGCCTGGGACTGTTTTCCATGCAGTCGCGCCAGTTCGATCGGGCCATCGACCGGTTTAAAACGGTCGTTTCCCAGCAACCGGATGCCGAATCGTATTTTTACCTCGCCACAAGTTATGAAAACATCGGGTTGAAACGTGAAGCGATAGCTGCTTTTGAAAAAAGCAAGGACCTCGCAGCCGATCCAACCCTCACTCAATTTATCAACCGTAAAATTGATGAACTGAGTAAATAATTAGTAATTTATTCATCTAAAAAATTTTTTAAGCTATGCCAAGCGGAAAGAAGAGAAAAAGACACAAGATGGCTACCCACAAACGCAAAAAACGTTTAAGAAAAAACAGGCACAAGAAAAAATAGCATAGGCCTGAACCCGCCTCTGGCATGGGGTATATAAATGAGCGTGATTTCACAATTGAACTCTGCCCTAGCTAACGTAGCCAGAAGAATCAGCGGTATTGATTGAACGTATTTTATTGTTTTATTCAAAGCGGGTACGTGTTCTTTCTATCTGCCTGCTTTGCAAAAGGATTAGCTGTTGGTAAAGGAGTTAATTATCGATTCGACTCCCGAAAAGGGGGTCACTATCGCTTTACTTCAAGACAAACAGCTTGTAGAGCTCAACAAGGAACAGGCGAATAACAATTACGCGGTAGGCGACATCTACTTGGGCAGGATAAAGAAAATCATGCCCGGCCTCAATGCTGCATTCGTGGATGTCGGCTATTCAAAAGATGCTTTCCTGCACTATTTGGACCTCGGACCTCAAGTGCAGTCGCTCATCAAGCTGACCAAATTGGTAAAGAACGGCAGTTACAAAGAGAAGCTGCTCGATAGTTTAAAATTAGAAAAGGACATCAACAAGGCCGGCAAAATATCCGAGGTATTGACCCGGAATATGCTGTTGCCCGTCCAGATAGCAAAGGAGCCCATCTCTACCAAAGGGCCCCGGTTGAGTTCAGACCTGTCCATCGCAGGAAGATACGTCGTCTTGGTCCCCTTTTCGAGCGCCGTATCCATTTCCAAGCGTATCAAGGGTAATGCGGAACGTAATCGGCTTAAAAAGATTGTAGAAAGCATCAAGCCTGCAAACTTTGGAGTCATTATCCGGACGGTTTCCGAAGGGAAGGGAGTAGCCGAACTGCAAAAGGATTTACTGGACCTCATCTCCAAATGGGAAGTGTTTACCAATCGGTTGCGGTTGGCCGAACCTTCGCATAAAGTGCTTGGCGAGATGGACCGTACCTCAACCATCCTGCGCGATATCCTCACTGATGAGTTTACGCACATCTATGTCAACAACCAGGCGATTTATGAGGAAACCCGTTCTTATGTGCAGGAAATATCGCCCGACCTGGAAAAGATTGTCAAGCTGTATAAGCATCGGGAGCCGATTTTCGAACACTTTGGCATCGAACGGCAGATCAAGGCGGCCTTTGGCAAGACGGTAAATCTCCACGGCGGGGCGTACCTCGTCATCGAGCATACGGAAGCCCTGCACGTCATTGACGTCAACAGCGGCAATCGTACCGCCAACAAGGAAAACCAGGAGGAAAATGCCCTGCAGGTCAATATGGAAGCAGCCAAAGAGATCGCACGTCAGTTGCGTCTCCGCGATATGGGAGGAATAGTGGTCATCGACTTCATCGATATGCACAAACCCACTAACCGCAAAGAACTTCATGCTTACCTCAAACAGTGCATGGCAGCGGACCGTGCACGCCATACCATACTTCCGCCAAGCAAGTTCGGGCTGGTCCAGATCACCCGGCAGCGGGTACGGCCCGAGATGACCATTGTCACCAACGAAAAATGCCCTGCATGCGACGGCACGGGCGAAATCCGGTCGAGCATCGTGTTGATGGACGATATCGAAAATAACTTGACCTTTATCCTTCAGGAACAGAATGAAAAGCACATCACGTTATGCGTACATCCCTACATCTATGCATACATCCGATCCGGATTCCTGTCGCGTCAAGTAAAATGGTATCTTAAGTTTGGTCGATGGATCAAGGTCAAGGCAGTTTCTTCGTACTACCTTACCGAATTTCATTTTTTCAACGGTAAGGACGTGGAAATAAAACTGTAATCGATCGATTAGGCCGATCGAAAGTGGTCAATGACCTCTTCCACGAGGTCGTCCACCGTTCCGTTGGTCAGCCAGTGGATATTCAGCCCGTCTTTTTCCATTTTCCGGAAATAGGTCATCTGCCGTTTGGCAAAGCGATGTATCGCGGTATTGAGCTGGGTGAAAAAGACGTCATAGTCCATTTCACCCAGCAGGTACTGCGTGGCATATTTGTATTCCAAGCCATAGTACACCAGCCTTTGGGGAGGTATTCCGTTGTCCAGCAACCGCTGCACCTCCTCCAGCAATCCGCCTTTGAGCCGCTGTCGCAACCGATCAGTGATGCGTTGCCTCCTTACGTCAACAGGGGGGTCGATGCCAACTATCTTTGCCGGAATCCGGGGATAGGGATTGGCAGGCAGCGATTGATGACGGCACCAAGTTGCAATCTCAATGGCTCGGATAAGCCGCTTTTGGGTACTGGTATCCGCGCTGAAGCCGGGAGGAATAGGCAAGTCCAGCAATTTTTGCTTCAGCACCTCGATAGGCAACGGGTAGAGCGCCTTTCTGAGCGCATCATCCACAGGAACTATACTATAGTCGAACCCTTGCAGCACGGCTTGGATATAAAATCCGGTGCCGCCGCATAGGATGGGTTGCTGTCCCTGTTGGCAAATCGCGTCGAATGCCCGCCGAAAATCGGCCAGGTATTGCGTTACATGATACTGCTCCCCGGCATCAACCACGTCGATGAGGTAATAGGGAATATCGCCATAGGTGGCAAGGTCTTTCCCTGTACCGATATCCATCTCCCGGTAAACCTGCCGCGAATCCGCGCTGATGATGGCACCGTTCAACCGTTTGGCGACCGCCACGGCCAAACTCGTTTTGCCAGACGCCGTAGGGCCGAGGACGACCAGCAGCTTCACACAACGAATTTCGTCCACTTTTCGGGACTCTGGTTGCTGGCCACCACCTGATCAATGAACGCCATTCCCCGCACACCTTCGTCTACCTGGGGAAAATCGAGCATCTCCGGTGTGGGCGTTTCGCCATTTAGCTTCGCCGACACCGTCAGCACGAAGTTACGGTAAATGTTGGCAAAAGCTTCTAGCAATCCTTCCGGGTGCCCAGCCGGGATACGGGTATTGTGGGTAGCAAACTTACTTAGCGTATAGGGCGCCTGGTAGGCATTGCCCGTTCGGATGTATTGTCGCGGTTGGTCCAGCAGCTTTACTATCAAATTGTTGGGGTCTTCCTGAGCCCACTCAATACCCCCCTTTTCGCCGTAAACACGGATACGAAGCGCGTTTTCTTCCCCTGCAGAAATCTGCGACGCAACGAGCACACCCCTGGCGCCATTATCAAAACGCAGCAACACATTGCCGTCGTCGTCCAGCAAACGGCCCTCCACCAACGTGGATAAATCCGCGCAAAGTTCGGTGATCCGCAAGCCGGTCACATATTCCGCCAGATGTGCGGCGTGGGTACCGATATCCCCCATCGAACCGCTTTTCCCCGATTTTGTGGGGTCTGTTCGCCATGCAGCCTGGGCATTGCCTTCCCGCTCCGACAGGCGGCTCAGCCATCCTTGCGGGTACTCCACCACCACTTTGCGTATGTTGCCGAGTGCGCCGTCTCCAATCATGGCTTTAGCCTGCTTCACCATCGGATAGCCGCTGTACGTATGGGTCAGGCACAGGGTCCGGCCGGTACGGGCTACGATTTCCTTCAATTCCTTGGCCTCGTCCAATGTAAAGGTCATCGGCTTTTCGATAACCACATCGAAGCCGCTTTCCAACGCCAGCTTCGCGGGATCGAAGTGGATAAAATTGGGGGTCACGATGGTTACAAAATCCATCCGCTCTCCTTCCGGCAGTTCCCTTTCTTTGGCCATCATCTCCTGATAACTGGTGTATATTCGGTCCTCCGGAACAAATAGGGCCTTGCCTGATTCTTTCGAAATAACCGGGTCAACGCTGAAAGCGCCACACACCAATTCCACCAAACCGTCCATATTGGCCGCGATGCGGTGTACCGCGCCGATAAAGGCATCTTTCCCGCCTCCAACCATTCCCATACGAAGTTTTCTTGTCATCTGTTGTTGCTGCTTAAATTAATGGAATAACTAAAATTCGCCGAATATACAAAAAAAGCATCATCGTCCCTGAAACCGCCCATTAACCCTTTACCAACTTGAGGCTCCCGCTATTCCAAACGGGGTAGTAGCCCAACCGTCGGCGTTCATCGGATGACTGTGCGGCGATATCGGGAGGAAGGGTGCTTTCATGGTACCGCTTCATCGTACGGCTATCGACCCAGAAAACCTGGGGGACTGTCTCGCCGACAATGGCAAAACCCATCTTGCGGTAGCTATTGCCATCCGACCAGTCTTTGTCGGCATACGTCATGATATCTCCCGGCTGAAATTCCCGTTGGAAGGCATCCAGCAGCTTGCTGAATCCACCCACCACCTGTATCCCCTGTTTATGACAAAACCGGAGCAATTCGTAGGATCGGTAGCCTTCCGGCTTGCCTTCCATCTTCCGTCCGCCGCTGAATACCGCTACGGCAACCAAATCCCCCTCATGGAATAAGCCATAGCGGTATTTGCCTGGCAAAGCCACCTGTAGGTGGTGTTCTTCTTGGAAGGCCATCGCGGTAGGTTTGTCTATACGGGCAGCCACGGTATCCCGGGCGTGGACACGGCGGCCCCGCCCTGCCAACGCAGCAAGCCGGTTGAGCAACAGATCCGGTTTGGTTGCCCAAAGGTCCTCGTCGATATGGATGCAGCGGTTCTCGCTAGCTATCGGTATACGCTTATTGCTTCCGCAACGGTAA
>Ga0182792_1002543_pt1 | contig 12750 bp, 9 predicted proteins | sample Passage237B_FD_130497 | JGI IMG/M metagenome (GOLD analysis project Ga0182792, IMG submission 130497) | Cellulose adapted compost microbial communities from Newby Island Compost Facility, Milpitas, CA, USA - Passage2 37B (version 2) (version 2) ...
CCCCGCCCGGACGTGGCGCGGCGGGGGCCTGCGGCCCCCCCGGCCCCGGGGGGCCGGCGATGGTGCAGACCGCCCACACCGGCGGCACCCGGGACCGGACCTCGCAGGCCGCGGTCACCGTCCAGCCGCTCGGATCGCTCCCATCGCAGGCAAGCCCCACCCCCGACCGCGCCGACGCGGCCGGCCTCGGCGTCGCCACCAGGGAGGTAGACGCGACCGGCGTCGGCGGCGTGGATGCGGCCGGGGTCACCGCAGGTGCAAGCGGTGTGGTCGCCACCGCCGGCGTACGCGCGGTCGGCGCTCCGAGCGCGGGTGCGACGGGCCCGCCATCCGACCTCGACCGGCTCGTCGGCCACCTGGCCGAGGCGTGGGCGCGCCTCGGCGGCGACCCGCCCCGGCCGGCGTGGCCGGAGCCGCTGCCCGAGGTGCTCCCCGGTCCGCCGGAGGACCCCGGCTGCCCGTCCGATGCGCTCACCCTCGGTGAGGCCGACGACCCGGACCACCAGCGGCGCGTGCCCCACCGGTGGCGGCTCGACGGGCCGCTCCTCGTGGTCGGCCTGCCGGGCAGCGGCACCCTCGACGCGCTCACCGGCGCCGTCCTGGCCGCCGCCACCCGCCACGGGCCCGGGGCGCTGCACGTGCACGTGCTCGACGGCGGCTCGGGGGCGCTCGCGCCGCTCGCCGGGCTCCCACACGTCGGCGCGGTCGTGGGCGCCGACGAGGACGAGCGGCAGCGCCGCCTCCTGGAGCAGCTCGCCGACGAGGTCGCCCGCCGGCGGGCCGACGCGTCCCCCGCCACCGCCGGCCCGCCGCCGACGAGCGGGCCCACGCCCGGGCCCGACCCGACCACGTCCCCCGCGAGCGCGCCACCGATGCGGCTGCTCGTGGTGGACGGCCTGGGCGCCTTCCGGGACCGCTGGGGCGACCGGACCGACGGGCCGTGGGCGCTGCTGTGCGACCTGGTGCGGCGGGGCGCCGAGGTCGGGGTGCACGTGGTCCTGGCCGCGGACGGGGCCGGCCGGGTGCCGCACCAGGTGCTCACCGCCTGTCGGCAGCGGCTCCTCCTGCGCCTGAGCGACGGCGCGGACTACGCCGCGCTCGGGGTGGCGCCCTCGGCGGTGCCCGACCTCGTCGCCGGTCGCGGGGTCACGAGCGACGGCGCCACCCTCGTGCAGCTCGCCCGCCCGGCCCGCGGGCTGGCGGCGGAGGTGGCGGCGTGCTCGGCCCGCTGGCCCGCCGTGCCGGTGGCCGAGCGCCCCAGCCCGGTGTCGGTCCTGCCGCGGCTGCTCGACCTGGGCGTGCTGGAGCTACCCGGCCACCCGCTGGCGACGATCGATGCCGACGGCGGCCTGCACCTGACCGTCGGCGTGGCGGATCGGGGCCTGCGCCTGGCCCGGCTGGTGCTCGCCCCCGGCGCCCACGGCCTCGTCGCCGGCCCACCCCGGTCGGGGCGCACCACCGCCCTGGCGACCATCGCCCGGTCGGCCGCCGGCCTCGGCCGAGCGGTGCTCTGGGTCCGCGGCGACGGCGTCACGGGCGAGGTGCCGGACGGCCTGGTGGCCTGCGGCCCGGGCGAGGCGCTGACCGAGGCGGTCGCGGAGCACCGGCCGATCCTGGTGGCGGTGGACGACGCCGACCTGCTCCTCGACGACGGCGACCTCGCCGCCCTGGTGCGGGCGCGCACCCGCGACCGCCACGTGGTGGTCGCCGGCCGCGCCGACCGGCTCCGGGCCGCCTACGGCTCCTGGGCGAAGGAGGTGGGGGTGGATCGCTCGGGCGTCCTGCTCGACCCCGACCGCGACCTCGACGGCGACCTGCTCGGCGTCCGCCTGCCCCGGCAGCTCCCGGTGGCCCCCCGGCTGGGCCTGGCCTGGGTCACCGGCGAGCCCGGCGGCTTCGCCCAGATCGCCCGCCCCCGCCTCAGCGACCGCCACCTCGACCCCGAGCCCGACCTCGACATCTGAACCTGTTGCCTCTCGTGTTGTTTCATGCAATGCTGCACGTCGCTCATCGTCCACCGAAGGAGACCCCCCGATGCCCCGAGTCCTGTCCTCCGACGAGGCCAACGCCTCGATCGCCCGCTTCGCCGCGATCCTCAACGGCGGCCTCACCGACGAGATCGCCAACCTCGAACGCGAGGGGCGGACCCTCAGCCAGCCCGAGGTCTGGGACGGTCCCACCGCCGCCGCCTTCCGGCCGGTCTGGGCCGACACCTCCCGCAACCTCGCCGCCGTGCTCGCCAACCTGGACGAGCTGCGCAACCACGTGCAGGTCACCAACACCAACATCCACACCGCCGGCGGCTCCCGCTGACTCCCTCCCCCCACCACCGTCGCTGCCCGGGCCGGCAGGCCCGGGCAGCGGCGCGTCCGACCCCGGCCTGTCGCCACGGCGGACGGCGATCCGCCGCCACGACGGGTCGGTGGATCGGCGGCAACCGGACCGACGGACCCAACCGGCCCGGCGGCGCCAGGGGCGAGCCCCACCACGGCACCGAAAAAAGGGCCGGTGGCCGGCTCCGCTCGGGAGCCGGCCACCGGGTCGGTGCGGTGCCTCGCCCGCCCCTCGACCGGGTCGAGGGGCGGGCGAGGGATCAGCGGATCAGAAGTCCTCCATGCCCCCGGGCATCGCCGGCGCCGAAGCCTCCTCGGGCTTGTCGGCGACGACGGCCTCGGTGGTGAGGAACAGGGCGGCGATCGACGCCGCGTTCTGGAGCGCGGAGCGGGTCACCTTGGCAGCGTCGGGCACCGAGGGGAGCAGCTCGCCGTAGGTGTCGGTGGCGGCGTTGTAGCCGTTGTTGCCGTCCAGATCCTTCACCTTGGCGACGACCACGCCGCCCTCCTGGCCGGCGTTGAGCGCGATCTGCTTGAGCGGCTCCTCCACGGCCTTGGCGACGATGGAGGCACCGGTGGCGAGGTCGCCCTCCAGCTTCGCGACCACGGCGTCGACCGCGGCCTGGGCCCGGATGAGGGCGGTGCCACCGCCGGGCACGACGCCCTCCTCGATGGCGGCCTTGGCGGTGGAGACCGCGTCCTCGATGCGGTGCTTCACCTCCTTCAGCTCCACCTCGGTGGCGGCGCCGACCTTGAGGACGGCCACGCCGCCCGACAGCTTGGCCAGGCGCTCCTGGAGCTTCTCGCGGTCGTAGTCGGAGTCGGTGTTCTCGATCTCGTTCTTGATCTGGGTGATGCGACCCTTCACGTCGTCCGCGTCGCCACCGCCCTCGACCACGGTGGTCTCGTCCTTGGTGATGATGACCTTCTTGGCGGTGCCGAGCAGGTCGAGGGTGGTGTTCTCCAGCTTGAGGCCCACGTCCTCGGAGATGACCTGGGCACCGGTGAGGGTCGCGATGTCCTGGAGCATGGCCTTGCGGCGCTCGCCGAAGCCGGGGGCCTTGACGGCCACGGAGCGGAAGGTGCCCCGGATCTTGTTCACGACGAGGGTGGAGAGGGCCTCGCCCTCCACGTCCTCGGCGATGATGGCGAGCGGCTTGCCGGCCTGCATGACCTTCTCGAGCACCGGGACGAGGTCGCGGACGTTGCTGACCTTGCCGGAGACGAGGAGCAGCAGGGCGTCGTCCAGGACGGCTTCCATGCGCTCGGGGTCGGTGACGAAGTAGGGCGAGATGTAGCCTTTGTCGAAGCGCATGCCCTCCACGAAGTCGGTGGTGATGCCGAACGTGTTGGACTCCTCGACGGTGATGACGCCGTCCTTGCCGACCTTGTCCATCGCCTCGGCGATCTGGGCGCCGATCTCCGCGTCGTTGTTGGCCGAGATGGCCGCGACCTTGGCGATCTGCTCCTTGTCGTCGATGTCGATCGCGAGGTCCGCGATGGCGGCGACGGCGGCCTCGGTGGCGGCCTCGATGCCCCGCTTGAGGTCCATCGGGTTGGCGCCGGCGGCCACGTTCTTCAGGCCCTCGCGCACGAGCGCCCGGGCCAGCACGGTGGCGGTGGTGGTGCCGTCGCCGGCCACGTCGTCGGTCTTCTTGGCGACCTCCTTGACCAGCTCGGCGCCGATGCGCTCGTAGGGGTCCTCCAGCTCGATGTCCTTGGCGACCGACACGCCGTCCTTGGTGATCGTGGGGGCACCCCACTTCTTCTCGAGGACGACGTTGCGACCCTTCGGGCCGAGCGTGACGGCCACGGCGTCGGCGAGCTGGTTCATGCCGGCCTCGAGGGCCTTTCGGGCCTGGTCGTCGAAGGCGATGATCTTGGGCACTGCGGTTCTCCCTGGAGAAGCGGTTGGCGGTTAGCACTCTCGGAACGAGACTGCTAACAGGAAACCACCTCCGGGCGTCCTTAGCAACCGCGGGGCGCGAGTGCTAACGACGCCGGGCCCGATCGGGGCGGGCGCGGACCGATCCGGCGGCCGGCGCGCCCAGGCTCCCGGGGTGCTCAGCCGCCGGCGACGGCGGGGATGATCGAGACGGTGTCGCCGTCGGCGACGGGGGTGTCGAGGCCGTCGCGGAAGCGGACGTCGTCGTCGGCCACGTAGAGGTTGACGAAGCGACGGAGGGCGCCGTCCTCCAGGAGCTGGTCCTCGAAGCCGGGGTGGGCGGCTTCGAGGTTCCCGAGCACCTCGGCGACGGTGGCACCCTCGACGGTCACCTCGGACGCGCCACCGGTCAGGCGGCGGAGGGTGGTGGGCACACGAACGGTGACGGTCATGGGAAGGGGTACCTCATCTGGAGCGGTGGGCGACGGTCTGGGCCGCGGCACCCGATGGTAGCGAGCGGGCCGATCGGCCCCGGAGGGCCGCGACCGGTCAACCGGCCCCGGGTCCGGTCCATTCCCGCCCTCGGTAGCCTCGAACGGATGTCCCCGCCGGCCTCGCCCCTGCTCGTGCCCGGGGTGGAGGCCACCTTCGTCGCCGGGCCGACGGTGCGGGCGGGCCGGTTGGCGGTGTGGGACCGGCGCTCGACCGCCCTGCCCGACACGCCCGTGGACCACCTCGCCCCCGACGGGGAGCTGGCGGTGGTGGCCCCCGTCGGCGCCCGGCTGAGCCGGCGGGTCGTGCCGTGCCGCCTGCTGGAACCGGCCGAGGCGGTCGACGCGCTCGTCGCGCTGGCGGCGGACGCCCCGGCGACCCCGTCGGTCCGGGCCTGGTCGGCGGCGGCGCGGGCCACGCTGCACCTGATCGCCCGGGGACGGCTCCTGCCGACCGCAGACGCCGACGGCTGCGACCTCTGGCGGGCCGGACCGCTCGACGCGGCGGACCTCGACCGCTGGCAGCAGCTCGCCGACGCGCTCCCCGCCCCCGCCCACGCGGCCGAGCTGGCGGGCTCGGCGCCCCGGCGGGTGTCCTCGCCCGGCTGGCTGCTCGCCCGGTTCCGGGACGCGCTGGTGGACGCGTACGTGCGGACCGCGGCCGCCCCCACCGCCGCCGGCCACGACGCGTTCGCCTCGACCGAGCGGCAGGCGGTGGCCGGCTCGGCGAGCTGGCTCGTCGCCACGGGCACGCCCGCCGACGCCACCGTGTCGGTCGCCCTGCGGGTGGAGGCGGACGACCGGCCGCCTGCCGACCTCGGCCCCGGGACCGCCGCGGCCGGCGAGGGCGCCGCGGCCGACGAGGGCCGCGACCCGACGGGGTCGCACGAGGTCGGCGCGGGAGAGGGCGCCGTGGGCGACGACCGAGGGCATGACGACGACCGCGACCCCGAACCCGGCCCGCCGTCCGCAGCACCCGGCCGCTCGATCGGCAGGGCTACCACGCCCGGCCCCGACGGCGACGCCGGCTTCGAGGCGGTGCTCGTGGTCCAGAGCCGCCGCGACCCGAGCCTGGTGCTCGACGCGGCCGAGGTCTGGCAGGCCCGGCGGGCGGTGGCGGCCCGCTTCGGCGACGACGTGGAGGAGCAGGTGCTGCTGGCGCTGCGCCGCGGGGCCCGGGTGTGGGCGCCGCTCGACCGGCTGCTGCGGGCCGAGCGGCCCGACCGGTTGGCGCTCGACCCCGGGGAGGTCGACGACCTGCTCGGCCCGCTCGCGGCCGACCTCGCGGGCAGCGGCATCGACGTGCTCTGGCCCGCCGAGGTCTTCGCCCCGGTCCGGGTCCGCCCGACCGTCGAGGCCGCGGCGGTTCCCACCGACCGCGCCGGCGGGCTCGGCTTCGACGGGCTGTGCGAGCTTCGCTGGACCGTGAGCGTCGACGGTGAGCCGCTCACCGACGACGAGGTCGCGGAGCTGGCCGCGGCGAAGCGATCGGTCGTCCGCCTCCGGGGTCGCTGGGTCCGCGCCGACCCGGAGCGGCTGGGCCGGGTCCGCTCGCGCACCTCGGTGTCGGCGGGCGCGGCGCTCGCGGCGGCGCTGGGCGGCGACCTCCAGGTGGACGGCGAGACGGTCGACGCCGAGGTCGTGGGCCCGATCGCGGACCTGGCCGACCGGCTCCGCCGCGCCGAGGAGCGCGAGGACGTCGAGCCGCCCGCCGACCTCCGGGCCGAGCTGCGCCCCTACCAGCGGCGGGGCCTGAGCTGGCTGGCGAGCATGGCCGAGCTGGGCCTCGGCGGCGTCCTCGCGGACGACATGGGCCTCGGCAAGACCGTGCAGTTCATCGCGCTCCACCTGCTCCGCCGGGAGGCGGGCGGCCCGACGCTCGTGGTCTGTCCGGTGTCGGTCATCGCCAACTGGCAGCGGGAGGTCGAGCGGTTCGCGCCGGGCACCGACGTCCGCCGCGTCCACGGGTCCTCCCGCGACCTGTCCGGGCTCGGGCCCGGCTCGGTGGTCCTCACCACCTACGGGGTCGTGCGCCGCAGCGGCGACGCGCTGGCCGCGCTCGACTGGGGCCTGGTGGCGGCCGACGAGGCCCAGAACGTGAAGAACCCGCTGTCGCGCACCGCCCGAGCGATGCGCCGGCTGCGGGCCGAGGCCCGGTTCGCGCTCACCGGCACCCCGGTCGAGAACCGGCTGCTCGACCTGTGGGCGCTGCTCGACTGGACGACGCCGGGGCTGCTCGGCTCCCAGGAGCGGTTCCGCCACGAGCTGGCCATCCCGGTGGAGCGCGACCGCGACCCGCACGCCACCGACGTGCTCGCCCGGCTGGTGCGGCCCTTCGTCCTGCGGCGCCGCAAGGTGGACCCGGGCATCGCCCCGGAGCTGCCGCCCAAGACCGAGACCGACGAGGTCGTCGGCCTCACCACCGAGCAGGCGACGCTGTACCGGGCGATGGTGGACGAGGTGCTGGAGCAGGTGGAGCAGGCCGAGCCGTTCGAGCGCCGGGGGCTGGTGCTCAAGCTGCTGAGCGGCCTCAAGCAGATCTGCAACCACCCGGCCCAGTTCCTCCGCCAGACCGGCCCGCTCCCCGGCCGCTCCGGCAAGCTCGACGCGCTCGGCGAGCTGATCGACACCATCACCGACGAGGGCGAGTCGGTCCTCGTCTTCACCCAGTTCGTGACGATGGGCCGCCTGCTCGTCGCCCACCTCGGACAGGCCGGCCGCCCCGTCGACTTCCTCCACGGCAGCGTCCCCCAGCAGGCCCGACAGGCGATGGTCGACCGCTTCCAGGCCGGTGAGACGCCCGTCTTCGTCATCTCGCTGAAGGCCGGCGGCACCGGGCTGAACCTCACCCGGGCGACCCACGTGGTCCACTTCGACCGCTGGTGGAACCCGGCGGTCGAAGACCAGGCGAGCGACCGGGCCTGGCGCATCGGCCAGGACCGCCCCGTGCAGGTCCACCGGCTCATCTGCGAGGGGACGGTCGAGGACCGGGTGGCGCAGCTCCTGGAGGACAAGCGCCGGCTCGCGGACGCCGTGGTCGGCAGCGGCGAGGCGTGGATCGGCGAGCTGTCCGACGCCGACCTGCGCGCCCTCGTCTCCCTCGGCGGTGACGGGTGATGGCGCAGCGCTTCGGGCTCACCTGGTGGGGCCGGGCCTGGGTCGAGGCGCTGGAGCAGCGCTCGGGCACCGACCGCGCCCGGCTCCAGCGGGGGCAGGGCTACGCGGCCGGCGACCGGGTGGAGTCGATCCAGGTCGACGCGGGCACCGTGGCCGCGTCGGTGCGCGGCAGCCGCCGGCTCAGCTACCGCACCCACCTGCGGGTCCGCGTGTTCGACGACGCCGACTGGGACCGGCTGATCGAGGCGGTCGCCCGCGAGGCCGGCCGGACCGCGGCGATCCTCGACGGCGACCTGGACCCCGACCTCGTGGAGCACGCCCGCGACCTCGGCCTCGACCTGCTCCCGGCGCCCGGCGACCTCCGCACCTCGTGCAGTTGCCCCGACCACGGCGACCCCTGCAAGCACGCCGCGGCCGTCTGCTACGTGATGGCCGAGGCCCTGGACGACGACCCGTTCCTCCTGTTCACGCTGCGGGGGCGGCCCCGGGGCGCGGTCCTCGGCGCGCTGCGCGCCGCCCGTACCCGCCTGGGCGAGGAGGCGGGCGACGGCTCCGGCGCGGGGGTGCTCGCCGACGCCGACGCGGCCGCGCTCGCCCGCCTGGCCTCGGGCGGCCCCGAGGGCGCCGGCGCCGATCCCGGCGAGGTGGCCCGCGACGCCTGGGCCCGCGAGCGGGGGCCGCTGCCGCCCCGGCCCGAGCCGCCGGCGACACCGGGCCGGCCCGCCGCGTGGCCGGAGGACCCGCCGCCCGACGCGCCCTTCGACACCCCCGGCCTGCTGGTGCTCGCCACCGAGGCTGCCGAGCGGGCGCTCGCCCAGCTCCGCGGCGACGGCGACAGCAGCCTCGCCCTGGACCACGACGACGACCTCGCCCGGCGGCGCGCCACCGGCGACCTGCTCGGCCTGGCCGGGGTGACGGGTGCGGCCGGTGCCGCCGGCACGGCGGGTGCGGACGGCGGCTCGGGCCGCGGCTCGGGTGGTCGCCGCCCTCCGGGCGCAGCCGGCTCGGCCCGGGCCGGCGGGACCGACGGCGCCAAGCAGGCAGCCGCGGACCGGGCGCTCGCCAACCGGGCCGCAGCCTGGCGCCACGGCGGCCGGGCCGGCCTGGAGGTGCTGGACGAGGCGCCCTGGCGTCCCCCGGTGGCCGACATGGCCGCGGCCCGGGCCGCGGTGGCCGAGGCCGGCGTGCCCGCGTCGGTCCTCACCGTCACCAACAACCGGATCACCGGCCCCGGCTTCCAGCTCCGCCTGGCCCGAGACGGCCGCTGGTGGCGCTTCGAGAAGCGCCGCGGCCGCTGGGAGGTGGCCGCCGCCCCCGCCGAGCGTCCCGACGACCTCCTCGCCCCCGACTGAGCACCGTCGCCACTGGTCGCGCCGGTCATCGCCCCATCGGCTGCTCCACCGGCCGCCCCCGACCGATCCACCACCACCGCCCAGCCGGCCGCTCCACCGGTCGCACCCGACCGATCGACCCTCGTCGCCGACCACGGCCCCCCTCCGGGCTCGCCGTGGTCGGCGCGCCGCGCCGCCGCGTGCGGTGGCCCGGCGACGGGCGCTCGGCGCACGGGTGGACGGCCCACGACTCGGTGGGTGAGGGGCGCTCGGCACCGGAGCCCGGGGCCGGAGGAGGAGCGGTGCTAGAACCGTGCCGAGCACACCGCTAGCCGACGAGGAGGAGGCGCCGTGGAGGATCGGCCGGTCACACCCGAGGGCACGCCGATCGGCGGCTGGATCCTGCGCTCCGCGGACGCGGCGTCGGTGGTCGCGGACCTCAAGGAGTTCGGCCAGGTCTTCCGCTTCCCGCTCCCCGACGGGCCCCGCGTCGACCTGATCCGCGCCGGCCAGCCCTGCTTCCTCTACGTGGCCGAGCCCGGCAACCCCAAGGTCCGTCCCGGCATCTGGGCGGTCGGCGAGGTGGTGGGCCCGGTCACCGTCGGCCTGCCGGAGGACAACGAGGGCTCCGCGACCGACGGTGCCGAGGTGGACGAGCGGGAGGAGCGCCTGTTCGCCGAGGTCGAGCTGATCCCGCTCCAGACCCGCATCACCCTGGGCGAGCTGAACGACCACCGGGTGCTCGTGAACTGCGAGCTGATCGACCGGCCCCGCGAGCCCAACCCGATCGTGCTGCGCCCCGAGGAGGTGCGGGCCCTGGAGGAGTGGGACTTCGCGCTGGTGGAGCCCACCGAGGAGCAGATGGCCCGGCTGGACGAGGTGCTGGACCAGGACGACGCCGGGCTCATCTTCCAGCTCCTCGGCACCGACACGAGCATCGGGGTCGTGGACGACGGCGAGGACGACCTGCTGGCCGTGGTGCAGGTGGGCCAGGACGACGTGGCCGTCGAGGTGGGTCGCTACGAGGCGTTCGCCGACGCGCTGGAGGCGGTGGCCCACCACTCGACCGGCTTCACGTTCCCCGAGCCGACCGGGGACGGCGACGGGCCGCCCGGCGAGCCGATCGGCCTGCTCCGGGCGTCCGACGGGCTGCTCGCGCTGCACGCCACGCCCGAGGGCGTCGAGCTGTGGGACACCGCGGGCGACCCCGAGCACCTGGCGACCTTCGACGACCTCGCCACCGCGATCGCCGGCCTGGCGTCGTCGGTCGAGGAGGTCCCCTCGGCCTCCGGCACCTGACCGCACGAGCCCGGCACGGGCGCACGAGCCCGACACGGCGGGGCCGGGCGGCGGGCGGATGGCACCATGAGCGGGTGCGCATCCTCGCCGCCCCCGACACCTTCCGTGGCTCGGCCACGGCCACCCAGGTCGCCGCGGCCATCGCCGAGGGGGCGCGGGCCGGCGGTCACCGGGTGACCCAGGTGCCGCTGAGCGATGGCGGCGAGGGGTTCCTCGACGTGTTCGGCGGCCCCAACCGGACGACCGCGGTCACCGGTCCGGTGGGCGGCACCGTCGAGGCCGGCTGGCGCCTGGCCGGGGGCACCGCGGTGATCGAGATGGCCCTGGCCAGCGGCCTGGCGCTCGTGGGCGGTGCCGAGGCGAACGACCCGATCGGCGCGACCACCGCCGGCACCGGCGAGCTGATCCTGGCGGCGCTGGAGGGCGGGGCCCGGCGCATCGTGGTGGGCCACGGCGGCTCGGCGTCGACCGACGGGGGCCTCGCCGCGCTCCGGGCGGTGACCTCCACGGCGCGGCTGCGGGGCGTGGAGCTGGTGGCGGCGGTGGACGTCCGCACGTCGTTCCTCGACGCGGCCACGGTGTTCGCCCCGCAGAAGGGCGCCACGCCGAGCCAGGTGGAGCTGCTCACCCGGCGGCTCGGTCGCCTCGCCCAGGTGTATCGGGAGGACTTCGACGTCGACGTCACCGTCCTGGAGGGCGCCGGCGCGGCGGGCGGGCTCGCGGGCGGCCTGGCCGCGGTGGGCGCCGACATCCGCTCCGGCTTCGAGGTGGTGGCCGAGCACGTGGGCCTGGACGAGCTGGTGGAGGATGCCGACCTGGTGGTCACCGGCGAGGGCTTCCTCGACGCCACGTCCTTCGACGGCAAGGTGGTGGGCGGGCTCCTGGAGCTTGCCGAGGAGCTGGACGTGCCGGTGCTCGCGGTCGCCGGCCAGGTCTTCGACGGCGCCGAGCGGCGGGTGGAGGCGATCTCGCTCACCGACCGCTTCGGCGAGGCCCGCTCCCTCGCCGACGCTCCCGCCTGCATCGCCGAGGCCATCGCCGCCCACCTCACCCCCTGACCCCCTCCTTCGCCGGCCGCGTCACCCGCCACCCCCTCGAACTTGGCACGGAAAAGCCGCACCCGTGCCCCGTCCCCATGCCAAGTTCCGCGCACCCCCTCGAACTTGGCACCGATCTGCCGCACCGATGCCCCGTCTCCGTGCCAAGTTCGGGGGTGGGCGGGCGGCTTCAGAGGTCGACGAGGTCGCGGAGGGCGGCCACGTGGGCGGCGTACGCGTCGCGACCGGCCGGGGTCAGGTTGGCCCAGGTGCGGACGCGGCCCCGGCCGGTCGGCTTGGTGAGGGCGACGTAGCCGGCCTCCTGGAGCACCTTCAGGTGCTTGCTGAGCACCGAGTCGGCGACCCCGAGCAGGTCCCGCAGCGTGGCGAACTCGGCGCTGGAGGTGGCGTCGAGGAAGGCGCAGATCCGCAGCCGGTGCGGCGCGTGGATGACCTCGTCGAACCCCGCGCTCACGGCTCGGACCGCAGTTCGGCTCGGAGCACGGTGTCGAAGCGGCGGCCGAAGACCACCACGGCCACGGCGACCACGCCACCGAGGCCACAGACGAGCCAGGCGGGCGAGCCGGTGGCGGCGAGCGCGAACCCGGCGGCCATGCAGACGCCGATGGCGCCGCCCATCGCCCACGCCCAGCGACTCGCCCGGCCGGCCTCCAGGCCGGAGATCCACACCCCGGTGAGGCGCCGGTAGGCCCTGGTGAGGAGGCCGAGGCCGGCGAGGAGCACGGCGACGGCCACGACGCGCAGGGCGGGTCCGCCGTAGCTCACGGCCACCAGGTACAGGCCCAGCAGCACGCCGAGGATCGGGTGGTACCACCACGGGGTGACGAGGCGATCGGCCACGGCGGCGCGGGCCTCGGCGATCGACTCCAGCGCGGCCCGGGGGTCGTTGTCGAGGTCGTTGCTTTCCATGTCGGAAACACAACCACTTTCCGAGGTGGAATGTCAAGGAGTCGTCGCCGACCGCCCCGAGCCTCCGGAGCCCGACCCCGAACTTGGCACGGAATGGCCGCACCGGTGCCCCGTTTCCGTGCCAAGTTCGGCGCGGTCGGGTGAAGGTGGCACGGTCCTGCCGCACGGGTGCTCCGTTTCGGTGCCAAGTTCGGGTCGGGGCGGCGGGTGGGAACCGTCGTGGTCGCCGCGGCGTCGACAGTGACAGCCGTCGCCGCGGTCGTCTGTGGGGTCGACCGCGGCGACGGAAGGCCCCCCCCCCCCCCACCCCGCTCACCCACCGTCCCG
>Ga0182792_1002544_pt1 | contig 12744 bp, 10 predicted proteins | sample Passage237B_FD_130497 | JGI IMG/M metagenome (GOLD analysis project Ga0182792, IMG submission 130497) | Cellulose adapted compost microbial communities from Newby Island Compost Facility, Milpitas, CA, USA - Passage2 37B (version 2) (version 2) ...
GTGGAGCGCCTCGACAACGAGGTGAAGCTGGAGACCCGCAGGCACGACGCCGGCGAGACCCTGCTGGTGCGCAACGACCTGTTCGCCCCGGTGGAGGTCGAGGTGCGTCTGGAGCAGCTGGACAACGTGGTGGGCGCGCCGGAGCGGCCGATCCGCTGGGTGCTGGCGCCGCGTAGCTCGATGCGCCTGGCGACCTTGGCACCCCGCGACCCGACGAAGCCGCTGCGCTACACCCCCAAGCTGCGCTACGCCCTCGGCGATCCGCGTCTGGCGCCGCAGCCCTACGCCTACCCGCTGCCCTGGCGCGGCGGGCCGTTCCGCCTGACCCAGGGGGCCAATGGCCGCTACAGCCACTTCACCCCCAAGGGCCGCTACGCCGTGGACATCGCCATGCCCGAGGGCACGCCGATCGTCGCGGCGCGGAGCGGGGTGGTGGTCAAGGTGGAGAACGACCAGGTCGGGCGCGGCACCAACCCTTCCGGCAACTTCGTGCGCATCCTCCACGACGACGGCACCATGGGCGTCTACCTGCACCTGCAGCGCGGCTCGGTGCTGGTCAGCGAGGGCCAGCGGGTGATGGTCGGCCAGCCCTTGGCGCGCTCCGGCAACACCGGCAACAGCACCGGTCCGCACCTGCACTTCGTGGTCCAGCGCAACGTCGGCCTGGCTCTGGAGTCCATCCCCTTCGAGTTCAACCAGCCGGTGGACAGCCTGCCCAACTTCGCCATCGGCGGCGAATGACGGGTCGGGCGCACTTCGTCGGGTGATCCCGCTGGGGTGGCGCGACTGCTCTATGGTGGGCAGTGCAGAGGAAGCAACGCGACTTCACCTGGAACACACCCAGCCGACCCCAGCGGGTCGTGCCCGCCGGACCAGGACGCCCGGCGGGACAGCCAAACGCGAGGTGCAACCATGAGCATCAATCTGCATTGCGTCCACCGCGACTACCGGATCCGCGCCGACGTCATCGAGCATCCGGGCATCCCCACGCCCTGGGCCGGCGGCTGCCTGATCACCACGCCCGAGGGGCGTACCACCAAGCGCATCCCCCTGCCGCTGCAATGCGCTTTCCTCGCCGACCTGGAGAACGCCCAGCGCGCCTCCATCGCCCACGGCAAGTGGCTGGTGGATCAGCACCTGGATCACGGTCGCGAACTGCACTGATCCGCCGCCTATCGCGGGCCGCCGCGGGTGGCCCGCCACCTCCTTTTCCCCTCGCCAGGCGCCGCCGGGCCAGGCGTTGCGCCGCCCTCCAGTTTTTGCCTAGCCAGCAACTACAAAAAACATAATTTCGCGAATTCCTCGCTCTGAACAGAATGCGGACACCCCCCCACCGAAAGCCGCAACTGGTCAGAATTCAGAGGAAGCAAGCGATGACCGACCTGACTCGAACCGCTTTTCCGACGCCATCGGACAGGACGGTTGAACCTACCCATATCGATACGCTTGTCGTTGGCGCCGGCCAGGCCGGCGTGGCCATGAGCGAGCACCTGACCGCCCAGGGCGTTCCGCATCTGGTCCTGGAGAAGAGCCGCATCGCCGAGGCCTGGCGTACCGGCCGCTGGGATTCCTTGGTCGCTAACGGCCCGGCCTGGCACGACCGTTTCCCGGGCCTGGAATTCAACATCGACCCCGACGCCTTCGCGCCGAAGGACATGGTTGCCGAGTACTTCGAGGCCTATGCCCGCAAGATCAACGCGCCGATCCGCACCGGCGTGGAGGTCAAGAAGGTGGTGCGCAACAGCGGCCGTCCGGGCTTCACCGTGGAGACCTCCGCGGGAGTGTTCGAGGCCAACCGCGTGGTGGCCGCCACCGGCCCCTTCCAGCGTCCGGTGATCCCGGCTATCGCCCCGCATGACGAGCGCCTCACCCAGCTGCACTCCGCCGACTACCGCAACCCGCAGCAGCTGCCGGAAGGCGCCGTGCTGGTAGTCGGAGCCGGTTCCTCGGGCGTGCAGATCGCCGACGAACTGAACCGCGCCGGTCGCCAGGTCTATCTGTCGGTCGGTGCCCATGACCGTCCACCGCGCTCCTACCGTGGCCGCGACTTCTGTTGGTGGCTCGGCGTGCTCGGCGAGTGGGATGCGGAGATCCCCCGTCCCGGCCGCGAGCACGTGACCATCGCGGTGAGCGGTGCCCACGGCGGCCGCACCATCGACTTCCGCGAGCTGGCCTACCAGGGCATTACCCTGGTCGGCCTGACCAAGGGCTTCGCCGACGGCGTGGCGACCTTCCAGGCCGACCTGGCCGACAACCTGGCCCGCGGCGACGAGAACTACCTGGCCCTGCTGGATGCGGCCGACGCCTACATCGCCCGCAACGGCCTGGACCTGCCGGAAGAGCCGGAAGCCCGCAAGCGTCTGCCGGAGCCGGAGTGCGTGAGCAACCCGATCCTCGAGCTGAACCTGGCCGAGGCCGGCGTCACCACCATCATCTGGGCCACCGGCTACGCCGTGGACTTCAGCTGGCTGCAGGTCAATGCCTTTGACGCCAACGGCAAGCCCAAGCACCAGCGCGGTGTTTCCAGCGAGCCGGGCATCTATTTCCTCGGCCTGCCCTGGCTGTCGCGCCGCGGCTCCTCGTTCATCTGGGGGGTCTGGCACGACGCCAAGCACATCGCCGACCACATCGCCACGCAGCGCAAGTACCAAGCCTATCGCGACGCCGCGCAGCGCCAGGCGGAAACCGCCATCGAACCGAACGCCAAAGTCAGTACCCTGGGAGCCCGCTGATGCCTACCCATACCCGTATCCGCATGTTCAACACCAAGGACACCTACCCGAACCAGTCCTTGAACAACGACCTCTGCCAGGCCGTGCGCGCCGGCAACACCGTCTATGTGCGCGGCCAGGTCGGCACCGACTTCGAAGGCCGGTTGGTCGGGCTGGGCGACCCCCGCGCCCAGGCCGAGCAGGCGATGAAGAACGTCAAGCAGCTACTGGAAGAGGCCGGCAGCGACCTGTCGCACATCGTCAAGACCACCACCTACATCGTCGACCCGCGCTACCGCGAGCCGGTCTACCAGGAAGTCGGCAAGTGGCTGAAGGGCGTCTTCCCGATCTCCACCGGCCTGGTGGTGTCCGCCCTCGGCCAGCCGGAGTGGCTGATGGAAATCGACGTGATCGCGGTGATCCCGGACGACTGGCAGAAGTAAGGAGCGGCCCATGACCTTCTCCATCGTTGGCCGCTGTGCCGAAACCGGCCAGCTCGGCATCGCCATCAGCTCGTCGAGCATCGCCGTCGGCGCCCGCTGCCCCTGGCTGCGGGCCGGGGTCGGCGCGGTGGCCACCCAGAACGTCACCCTGCCGGCCCTCGGCCCGCAGATCCTCGACCTGCTGGAGGCCGGCCAGAGCCCGGTGGAGGCGCTGGACAAGGCGCTGGCCAGCAACGGCTACAGCCAGTACCGGCAGGTCACGGTGATCGACCAGCACGGCGCCACTGCGCTGTTCAGCGGCGCCCAGGCACTCGGCGTGCACCACGCGGTGGCCGGCGAGCAGTGCGTGGCGGCCGGCAACCTGTTGGCCTCCACCCAGGTGATCGAGGCCATGGTGCAGGCCTTCGAGCAGACCGACGGCGACCTGCCCGACCGCCTGCTGGCAGCCATGCATGCCGCAATGGCCGCCGGTGGCGAGGCCGGTCCGGTGCACTCGGCGGCGCTCTCGGTGGTCAGCGAGCTGGTCTGGCCGATCGTCGATCTGCGCGTCGACTGGGCCGACGAGGACCCGATCGGCGAGCTGGACCGCCTCTGGCAGGCCTACCGGCCGCAGATGCAGGACTACATCACCCGTGCCCTCGACCCCACCAAGGCGCCGAGCTACGGCGTACCGGGAGACGAGTAACCCCTTGCCGGCGTCCATGCCCCCGCGGTACGCCGGTCTACCCTTGCGGGAGGTACCGCCCCGGCGGTCCCTCCCGCCTTTTCTTGTGTGGAGATGCCCGATGCGCAGCAGCCGCGAGATCCTCGCCGACCTGATCGCCTTCGACACCACCAGCCGCGAGTCCAACCTGGCGCTGATAGAGTACGTGCGCGCCTACCTGGACGGGCTCGGCATCGCCAGCGAGCTGCTGTTCAACGAGGACCGCAGCAAGGCCAACCTCTACGCGCGCCTCGGTCCGGACGGTCCCGGCGGGGTGATGCTCTCCGGACACAGCGACGTGGTACCGGTGGACGGCCAGCCGTGGACGGTGCCGCCGTTCACGCTCACCGAGCGCGACGGCCGCCTGTACGGGCGCGGTACCGCCGACATGAAGGGCTACATCGCCTGCGTGCTGGCCAGCCTGCCGCGCTTCCTGAAGCAGCCGCTGTGCCTGCCGCTGCATCTGGCCATCTCCTACGACGAGGAGGTCGGCTGCCTGGGCGTGCGCAGCCTGGTGGCGGCCCTCGAACAGCGTCCGGACCGCCCGGACATCTGCCTGATCGGCGAGCCCACCGAGATGCGCCCGGTGCTCGGCCACAAGGGCAAGCTGGCGATGCGCTGCGAGGTGCACGGCGCCGCCTGCCACTCGGCCTACGCGCCCCAGGGGGTCAACGCCATCGAGTACGCCGCGCGGCTGATCGGCCGCCTTGGCGAGATCGGCGCGCGGCTGGCCGCCCCGGAGCGTCACGATGCGCGCTTCGATCCGCCCTATTCCACGGTGCAGACCGGGATGATCAGCGGCGGCCGGGCGCTGAACATCGTTCCTGCCGAATGCCGCTTCGACTTCGAGGTGCGCGCGCTGCCCTCCGACGACCCGCAGCAGGTGGCGGCGGAGCTGCGCGATTACGCCGAGCGCGAGCTGCTGCCGCAGATGCGCGCGGTGCGCGCGGACACCGGCATCCGCTTCACCCCGCTGTCCGCCTACCCCGGCCTGCTCACCCCGGCGGACAGCCCGGCAGCCGAGCTGCTGGCGTTGCTCTGCGCTTCCCGGGACTTCTCCACCGTGGCCTTCGGCACCGAGGGCGGGCTGTTCGACCAGGCCGGCATCGCCACCGTGGTCTGCGGCCCGGGCAGCATGGACCAGGGCCACAAGCCCGACGAGTTCGTCACCCTGGAACAGCTGGAGCGCTGCGACGCCCTGCTGCAGCGCCTGGCGGAGTGGCTGCGCGCCTGAGGCGTGCCCGGCCGGCCGCGACTCGGGTAGGCTAGGGGGCGCTGCCGCCGGGGCAGCGCCCCGCTGTCCGCGAGCCTGCCCATGACCCAGTCCCTCAAGTATCTCCAGGCCTATCCGTCCCATCTGCAGGAGCAGGTGCGCCGGCTGATCGACGCCGGGCGCCTGGGCGAGTACCTCGAGCAGCGCTACCCCGACCGCCACCAGGTGCAGAGCGACAAGGCCCTGTACGCCTACGTCATGGCCCTCAAGCAGGAACACCTGCGCAGCGCGCCGGGCATCGACAAGGTGCTCTACGACAACCGCCTGGACCTCACCCACCGCGCCCTGGGCCTGAACAGCTCGGTCAGCCGGGTGCAGGGCGGGCGGCTCAAGGCCAAGAAGGAGATCCGCGTCGCCGCGCTGTTCAAGGACACGGCCCCGGAGTTCCTGCGCATGATCGTGGTCCACGAGCTGGCCCACCTGCGAGAGGCCGAGCACAACAAGGCCTTCTACCAGCTCTGCCAGCACATGCTGCCGAACTACCACCAGCTGGAATTCGACCTGCGCCTGTACCTGACCTGGCGCGAGCTGGACGCCTGAGGCCCGGCCAGCGAGCTTTCCGTTCCTCAGCATCGGATGCAGGGAGTTTTCCTGAGTAGGACGCTCGTTACAGGATATTTCACCGTTTTGAACGGCGATGTCGCGTCATTGGTTGCCCCCGGCGCGCACCCTCATTAAAACGCCCGATCACTCAGGACTCCCCTGAAGCCTCCGGATCCCGAGGCCGCCCACCGGTGGCCGAGGGCGTGGTGCCGCCCGGGTTACCCTCCCGGGCCGGCTTGGACCTTTACAACAATAAAAGGTTAACGATGTCCCAGAAAGACGAACTCCAGCGCGGGCTGGGCGAACGGCACATTCGGCTCATGGCCCTCGGCGCCTGCATCGGCGTCGGTCTCTTCCTCGGTTCCGCCAAGGCCATTCAGATGGCCGGCCCGGCGATCATGCTCTCCTACATCCTCGGCGGCCTGGCGATCCTGGTGATCATGCGCGCCCTCGGCGAGATGGCCGTGCACGAGCCGGTGGCCGGCTCCTTCAGCCACTACGCCAAGGAATACCTGGGGCCCCTGGCGGGCTTCCTCACCGGCTGGAACTATTGGTTCCTCTGGCTGGTGACCTGCGTGGCGGAAATCACCGCGGTGGCCATCTACATGCAGGTCTGGTTCCCCGAGGTGCCGCGCTGGATCTGGGCGCTGGCCGCGTTGGCCAGCATGGGCGCGGTCAACCTGGCGACCGTCAAGGCCTTCGGCGAGTTCGAGTTCTGGTTCGCGCTGATCAAGATCGTCACCATCATCGCCATGATTCTCGCCGGCGCCGGGATGATCTGCTTCGGCCTGGGCAACGACGGGGTCGCCACCGGCATCGCCAACCTCTGGAGCCACGGTGGCTTCATGCCCAACGGCATCACCGGGGTGCTGATGTCGCTCTCCATGGTGATGTTCGCCTACCTCGGTGTGGAGATGATCGGGCTGACTGCCGGCGAGGCGAAGAACCCGCAGAAGAGCATTCCTGGTGCCATCAATTCGGTGTTCTGGCGCATTCTGCTGTTCTACGTCGGTGCCCTGTTCGTGATCATGTCCATCTACCCGTGGAACGAGATTGGCACCCAGGGCAGCCCCTTCGTGATGACCTTCGAGCGCCTCGGCATCAAGACCGCCGCCGGGATCATCAACTTCGTGGTGATCACCGCCGCGCTGTCCTCCTGCAACGGCGGCATCTTCAGCACCGGGCGCATGCTCTATAGCCTGGCGAAGGACGGCCAGGCACCGCAGACCTTCGCCCGTACCTCGAAGAACGGCGTGCCGCGCAACGCCCTGCTGCTGTGCATCGGCGCCCTGCTGGTGGGCGTGGTGCTGAACTACCTGGCGCCGGAGAAGGTGTTCGTCTGGGTGACCTCGATCGCTACCTTTGGCGCCATCTGGACCTGGGGCATGATCCTCGTCGCGCAGATGCGCTTCCGCCGCCGGCTGACCGCCGAGCAGGTGGCCGGCCTGCAGTTCCGCATGTGGCTGTACCCGCTGAGCAACTACCTGGCGCTGGCCTTCCTGGCTCTGGTGGTGGTGCTGATGGCGTTCTTCGAGGACACCCGCATCGCCCTGTTCGTCGGCCCGGCCTTCCTGGTCTTCCTGGTGGTGCTCTACCACACCCGCCGGCTGGGCGAGAAGGACGGTGCCGTGCAGCCGCCCGGCGACGTCGCCTGAGGCCATCCCGCAAGCCAGCAAGAAGCCCCGCCTCGAGCGGGGCTTTTTCGTTGCCGGATCAGCTGCGCTTCTGCACGTGGGCGACCAGGCTGCGCAGCGGCGCCAGCTGCCGGCAGATCAGCGCCAGCTCGGTCTGCACCAGACGGTGGCCGTCGTCCAGATCCTCGGGCAGCTGCTCCAGCTGGAGGGCCAGCGCCTCCTCGGCGTCGGAGTGCACCGCCACCGGGGTGCCGCTCTGCAGGCTGCGGGCCAGTTCCTCGAGGGTCGCCGCCAGGCGCTCGGCGGCGCTGTCCAGGAGGGCGTCGCTGGCGTCCTGGGGCAGCGTCTCGCGGTGCGCGCCGAGGGCCGAGAGGTAGCCGAGCAGGGTGTGAGAGAGCAGCAGGAAGCGGAAGCCGGTCTCCGCGTCCTTGCGGAAGTGTCCGGGCTCGAGAAGCATGTTGCCGAGGGTGGTGGACAGCGCCGCGTCGGCGTTGTGGGCGTTGCGCCGGGCCAGCCGGTAGGCCAGGTCGTCGCGCTTGCCGGTCTCGTACTGGCGCATGATCTCGCGCAGGTAGCGGGCGTTGCAGTTCAGGGTGTTGGCCAGTACCGCGTCGAGGCGCCGGCCCTGCCAGTCGGGGAGGATGAGGAACACCGCCAGGGCGGCGATCAGGCTGCCGACCAGGGTGTCGAACAGCCGTGGCAGGAGCAGCCCGTAGCCGTCCCCCACCTGGTTGAAGCAGAACAGCACCATCAGGGTGATGGCCGCGGTGGCCAGGGTGTAGCGGCTGGCGCGGGTGGCGAAGAACACCACCCCGGCGCACACCGCGAACAGCGACTGCAGCAGCGGTTCGGGGAACAGGTCGAACAGCGCCCAGCCGGCGCCGAGGCCAAGCAGAGTGCCGCCGATCCGCTGCACCAGCTTGATCCGCGTGGCACCGTAGTTGGGCTGGCAGACGAACACCGTGGTGAGCAGGATCCAGTAGCCCTGCTCGGGGTGGATGGCGTGCAGCACGCCGTAGCCGGCGACCAGCGCCACGGCCATGCGCAGGGCGTGGCGGAACAGCAGAGAGGTGGGCGTCAGCTGCAGGCGGATGCGCTCGAAGGCGTCGCGCAGGTTGCGCGGCGAGCGGTCGAACAGGGTGGTGTCCTGCTCCTCGGCCAGGGCATCCGGGTTGACCGCCCCGGCCAGCTGGTGCTCCAGGGTCGCGAGGTTGCCGGCTAGGGCGCGCAGGGCGCGCAGCAGGTCACGCCATTCCGGGCGGTTCTGGGCGTACAGGTGGTCCAGCGAGGCCTGCAGGTCGGCGCTGGCCTGGGCGCTGTCGGCGCCGTAGTCGAACGGCTGGCGGTACTGGATGGCCTCGCCCAGCTCGTGGCAGGCGTTGGCCTGCAGGGTCAGCAGGCGCTGGCAGCGGAACAGCACGTCGCTGTGGAAGAAGGTCTCGGCCAGGGCGTTGTAGGGGTAGTGCGAGGCGCTGGTGCGCTCGTGGATGTCCTGGGCCATGAAGTACAGCTTCAGGTAGCGGTTCACCTGAGCGCCGGGCCGCGACTTGCCGATGCGGTTGAGCAGGGTCTCCTTGGCGGCGTTCAGCGCCGACACCAGGCGGCCGTTCTGACGCGCCACCTCCAGGCGCCGCGCCTCGACGTCCAGGCCGCGCACCGGCTCCAGCAACTGCGCCTTGAGCTTCAGGTACAGGCCCAGTTCGCGGTACACCCGGGCCAGGCTGTGCTGCACCGGCTGGTGGGCGAACAGCGCGTGCCAGAGCACCGACAGCAGGCCGTACCAGGCGGCCCCGGCGACCAGCAGCAGCGGCTCGCGCCAGAGGGTCTCCACCGCGCCGTCGCGCTGGTCGACGCCGATCATGCTGTAGATCGACAGGATCAGGGGCGCCGAGGCGATGGTCGCGTAGCGCTCGCCGAGGGCGCCGAGCATCACCAGGGCGAAGGCGGAGAAGGCCAGGCCGGCGGCGAACAGCCAGGGGTAGCTGAACAGCAGCTCCACCGAGAAGGCCGCCACCGCGAAGCACGCCAGGGTGACCAGCAGGGCACTGAGGCGCCCGTGCCAGCTGTCGTCGGTCTCCGCCAGGGCGCTGGCGATGATGCCGAGGAACAGCGGGATCATCAGCGCCGGTTCGCCACGCCACCAGCCCAGCACGGTGGCGCCGGCCAGGGCGACGAACACCCGCAGGCTGTAGCTGAACTTGTCTTGGAACCAGAGACGACGCAGGGACTGGAGGAGGTCGCGGCTGAGCATGGGCCTGCCTGGGCGGGAAGCTGAGGGGCAATTATCGCCTGTGGGCGAAGCAAAAAACATGCGCGGAGTCCGTGGCCGGGTTCACCGCTCGACTATCCTTGTGGGGGCCGGCCTTCGCACGACGAGGCGGGAAGTGTCCCGGGAGGAGAGATGAAGGCAAGAGCCCTGTGCTGCGCATTGCTCCTGCTGCTCGGCAGCCTGGCGAGTGGCGTGCGGGCGGACGGTCCTGTGGTGGTGCTGGCGGTGGAGGGGGCCATAGGCCCGGCCAGCGCCGACTACCTGGTCCGCGGCCTGGCCCATGCCGCGGAGGACGGCGCCCAACTGGTGGTGATCCGCCTGGACACCCCGGGCGGCCTCGATACCTCGATGCGCGAGATCATCAAGGCGATCCTCGCCAGCCAGGTGCCGGTGGTCACCTACGTTTCCCCCGGTGGTGCGCGGGCCGCCAGCGCCGGCACCTACATCCTCTACGCCAGCCACGTGGCGGCCATGGCCCCGGGCACCAACCTGGGCGCCGCCACCCCGGTGCAGATCGGTGGCCTGCCTGGTTCGCCGCCGGAGCGTCCGGACAGGCCCACCAAGCCGGGCACCGGCAAGGAGGCCGGGAAGGCCGACAAGGCCGACAAGGTCGCGGCGCCGGCGGATGCCGATGCCCTGAGCCGCAAGCAGATCAACGACGCCGCTGCCTACATCCGCGGCCTAGCCCAGCTGCGCGGGCGCAACGCCGAGTGGGCCGAGCAGGCGGTGCGCGAGGCGGTCAGCCTGTCCGCCGAGGAGGCGCTCCGGCTGAAGGTCATCGACTACCTGGCCGGCGACCTCGACGACCTGCTCCGCCAGCTGGATGGCAAGACCCTCAGGACCGCTGCCGGCGAAGTCCGACTGCACAGCGCCGCTGCCGAACGCCTCGAGCGTCTGCCCGACTGGCGCGCCCGCCTGCTGGCGGTGATCACCAACCCCAGCGTGGCGCTGATCCTGATGATGCTCGGGGTCTACGGCCTGCTCCTGGAGTTCTCCAACCCCGGCACCGGGGTCGGCGGGGTGGTCGGCGGCATCTGCCTGATCCTCGGCCTCTACGCCCTGCAGCTGCTGCCGGTGAACTACGCCGGGATGGCGCTGATCCTCCTCGGCCTGCTGCTGATGGTCGCCGAGGCCTTCATGCCCAGCTTCGGGGTGCTCGGCCTCGGTGGGGTGGCGGCCTTCGTGTTCGGCGCGCTGATCCTCGTGGATACCGAGGTGCCCGGCTTCGGCATCCCGCTGCCCCTGGTGCTCGGTCTCGGCCTGGCTAGCGCGCTGTTGATCTTCGCCATCGTCGGCCTGGCCCTGAAGGCCCGCCAGCGCAGCCCGCTGAGCGGCGACGCCGGGCTGGTCGGCAGCCTGGCGGCGGTGCTCGCGGTGCGCGACGACGACCCCCGCGGTGGCTGGGTGCAGCTGCAGGGCGAGCGTTGGCAGGTGACCAGCCGCCAGCCCCTGCGCCCCGGCCAGCGGGTCCGGGTGCTGGCCCGCGACGGCCTGCGCCTGGAAGTGGAGGTGGCGGACGACCAGACGCCGCCGTCCTGAGCGATTTCTGACTGGCCCTGAAGGAGGTTGACCATGGATTTCATTCTGTCGTTCGCGCCGCTGCTGGTGCTCCTGGTGGTGCTGCTCGCCTCGGCCCTGCGCGTGCTGCGCGAATACGAGCGCGGCGTGGTGTTCCTGCTCGGCCGCTTCTGGAAGGTCAAGGGCCCCGGGCTGGTGATCATCATCCCGCTGATCCAGCAGATGGTGCGCGTCGACCTGCGCACCGTGGTGCTCGATGTACCGCCGCAGGACGTGATCTCCCGGGACAACGTCTCGGTGAAGGTCAACGCGGTCATCTACTTCCGCGTGCTGGATCCGCAGAAGGCGATCATCCAGGTCGAGGACTTCCTCTCCGCCACCAGCCAGCTGGCCCAGACCACCCTGCGCGCGGTGCTCGGCAAGCACGAGCTGGACGAGATGCTCGCCGAGCGCGAGCGGCTCAACGCCGACATCCAGCAGGTGCTGGACGCGCAGACCGACGCCTGGGGGGTGAAGGTCGCCAACGTGGAGATCAAGCACGTCGACCTCAACGAGTCCATGGTTCGCGCCATCGCCCGTCAGGCCGAGGCGGAGCGCGAGCGGCGCGCCAAGGTGATCCACGCCGAGGGCGAACTGCAGGCCTCCGAGAAGCTCAGCCAGGCCGCCGCGGTGCTGGCCCGCCAGCCCGGTGCCCTGCAGCTGCGCTACCTGCAGACCCTGGCGAGCATTTCCGGCGACCGCAGCTCGACCGTCGTCTTCCCCCTGCCGGTGGACCTGCTACAGGGCATCCTGAGGCCCCGGGAGAGCTGAGGACCGCCCATTCGGTCATGGGAGATCAACCATGCCCATCGGCGTTCCCAAGGAGCTCAAGGTCCACGAGTACCGGGCCGGTCTGACCCCGCAATCGGTCAGCGAGCTGACCAGCCGCGCGGGGGCCGGGTGCAGAGCCGGGCCGGCGCTGCCATCGGCTTCAGCGACGACGACTACCGGGCCGCCGGGGCGCAGATCGCCGCGGATGCCGGGACGGTGTTCGCCGCCGCCAGGCTGCTGATCAGGGTCAAGGAGCCGCTGGCCGAGGAACGTGCCCGCCTGCGCTCCGGGCAGGCCCCGTTCACCTACCTGCACCTGGCCGCGGATCGCGCGCAGACCGCGAGCTGCTGGTGCAGCTCTAGGCCGGCAGGCAGACGCCGGTGCCGCCCAACCCGCAGTAGCCGCCGGGGTTCTTCGCCAGGTACTGCTGGTGGTAGTCCTCGGCGTAGTAGAAGGGGGGCGCCGCGGCGATCTCGGTGGTGATCGGCCCGTAGCCGTGCCGTCGCAGCTCGGCCTGGAAGCGCGCGCGGCTGGCCTCGGCGGCGGCCAGCTGGGCGGCGTCCGTGCAGTAGATGGCCGAACGGTACTGGGTGCCGATGTCGTTGCCCTGGCGCATGCCCTGGGTCGGGTCGTGGGCCTCCCAGAACACCTTGAGCAGCTGCTCATAGCCGATCTGCCGCGGGTCGAAGACCACCAGCACCACCTCGGCGTGCCCGGTCAGCCCGGAGCAGACCTCCTCGTAGGTGGGGTTGGGGGTCAGACCGCCGGCGTATCCCGCCGCGGTGGTCCATACCCCCGGCTGCTGCCAGAAGCGCCGCTCGGCGCCCCAGAAACAGCCCA
>Ga0182792_1002545_pt1 | contig 12743 bp, 12 predicted proteins | sample Passage237B_FD_130497 | JGI IMG/M metagenome (GOLD analysis project Ga0182792, IMG submission 130497) | Cellulose adapted compost microbial communities from Newby Island Compost Facility, Milpitas, CA, USA - Passage2 37B (version 2) (version 2) ...
GGAAGCGGAACCGGCCGTTCGTGGACGCCAGACGGCATCCCGATCAACCGTTCCGGCTGCGACGCATCATGCAAGGGCCGCGGCAGCATGGCGGCCGGCATTGCGGCCCGAAAAGATGCAACCTCCCAGAAACGTGCCTTCCAGCGCGTTGTAGCCGTGATAGCCGCCCCCGCCGAAGCCCGAGACCTCGCCAGCGGCATAAAGGCCGGGGATCGCCTCGCCGGCGGAATCGAGCACGCGGCCGTCGATATCTGTATGCAAGCCTCCCAATGTCTTGCGGGTGAGGATGTGCAGCCGCACCGCGATCAGCGGGCCGTTGGCGGGATCGAGGATCCTGTGCGGCCGCGCCGTGCGCACCAGCTTGTCGCCGAGATAGGCCCGCGCACCGCGGATCGCCGTCACCTGCGCATCCTTGCAATAAGGGTTGTCCAGCTCGCGGTCGCGCGCGGCGATCTGCGCCTCGATGTGGTCATGGTCGAGCAGGCCCTCGCCGGCGAGGTCGTTCATGGCGGCGACGAGGTCGCGCAGGTCGGTGCGGACGATGAAGTCCTCGCCATGCTGCTTGAAGGCCTCGACCGGGGGCGGGGCGCCCGCCCCGCGCCGGCTCTTCAGGACCGCCCGCCAGCTCCTGGAGGTGAAGTCCGGGTTCTGCTCGGATCCGGACAGGGCGAACTCCTTCCTGATGATCCTCTGGGTGAGCACGAACCACGAATAATCGTGGCCGGTGGCCAGGATGTGCTTCAGTGTCGACAGCGTGTCGAACCCCGGCAGGCAGGGCGCCGGCAGCCGGTTGCCGCGCGCGTCGAGCCAGATCGAGGACGGGCCGGGCAGGATGCGGATGCCGTGCAGCGGCCAGATCGGCGCCCAGTTCTTCACCCCTTCCGTATAATGCCACATCCGGTCGGTGTTGATGGTCGCCGCGCCGGCCTTCCTCGCGATCCCCACCATGCGGCCGTCGACATGGTGCGGCACGCCGCAGATCATGTGCTTCGGCGCGGGGCCGAGACGCTCGACCGGCCAGTTCCTGCGCACGAGGTCGAGATCGCCGCCGATGCCGCCCGAGGTCACCAGCACGGCGGCGGCCGACAGCTCGAATTCGCCGACGGCCGTGCGCCCCGAGCGGCAGCCGCGCTCCACCGTCGATGGCTCCAGCACCTCGCCGGCGACGCCGGTGACGACGCCCCTGGTCCTGACGAGGCGGCTGACGCGATGGCGGAACCGCAACACGACGCGGCCCGCCTCGACGTGGCGGCGCACGCGCCGTTCGAACGGCTCGACGACGCCGGGTCCGGTGCCCCACGTGATGTGGAAGCGCGGCACGGAATTGCCGTGGCCGGTGGCCAGCGCGCCGCCGCGTTCGGCCCAGCCGACGACGGGGAACCAGCGCATGCCCATCGCATACAGCCAGGAGCGCATCTCGCCGGCCGCGAAGTCGACATAGGCTTCGGCGGTCCTGCGCGGCCAGAAATCCTCGGGCCGGTCGAACTGCGCCGAACCGAGCCAGTCCTGCAATGCAAGCTCCCGGCTGTCGCGTATGCGCATGCGGCGCTGCTCGGGGCTGTCGACGAAGAACAGCCCTCCGAGCGACCAGAAGGCCTGTCCGCCCAGCGAATTCCCGCCTTCCTGCTCGAGGATGACGACCTTGCGGCCGGCGTCCGCCAGCTCGGCGGCCGCCACCAGCCCCGCCAGCCCCCCGCCGACGACGATCGCATCCGCCTGCAGTGCCATCCGGCCCTCCCGTTTCGCCGCAGTGTCGGCCGAGAGGCCGGCGCCTTGCAAGGTAAAAGCGCGGCGCATCTTGCGGTCCAGCACGAGGTCTGGTTGTCTTGTGCCGCGTGATCGACAGGAATGCAGGATGGAACGGTACGCCCCCGTTGCGGTCGTTACCCTTTTGTGCGGGCTGATGATCTTCGGCATGTCCGTGATGGTTGCGCGCACGCATAGGAAGACGGGTATCGCCGCGCCGGCGATGACCGGGGATCCGCTGCTCGAACGGGCGGTCAGGGCGCATTCCAACACGCTGGAATGGCTGCCGATCTTCCTGCCTGCGATGTGGCTGTTCGCGGTCTACTGGAACGCCTGGTGGGCTGCCGGTTTCGGGCTCCTGTGGATGGCCGGCCGCATCGCCTATTTCGTCGGTTACGTGGCGGCGCCGATGCGGCGTTATCCCGGTTTCTTCGTGCAGGCGATCGCCACCTTCGCGCTGCTGCTCGGCGCGCTGGGCCGGATCGTCTTCCTTTGGGTCGCGTAAGGCCGCTTCGCGGCGCGGATCAGCTTCCGTATCGCAGCTCGAGATGGCGGATGAAGTGATCCGCGTTCAGCGGCTCGCCGGTGGCGCGGGCGATCAGCTCCGGCGTCGGGAACCGTGAGCCCTGCGACCAGACGTGCCGCCGGCGCCAGTCGTTGACGGCTTCGAACTGGCCGCCGGCAAGCTGGTCCCCGACGTCCGGGATCTCCCTTTCGATGGCGCTCCATTGCTGGGCCGCGATCATGGCGCCCAGCGTATAGGACGGGAAATAGCCGAAGGCGCCCGACGGCCAGTGGACGTCCTGCATCGGCCCGTTGGCCGGGTCGTCGATGGTGGACAGCCCGAGCGAGGCGCGCATCCCCGCGTCCCAGGCTTCCGGCAGATCGACGGTGGCGAGGCGGCCGGCGATCAGCTCCTGCTCCAGCTCGAAGCGCAGGATGACATGGAGCGGATAGGTGACCTCGTCGGCGTCGACGCGGATCAGCCCGCGCTCGACGTGGTGGACATGCGCGAGGATGTCGGGAAGCGTCCAGCTCTCGCCGAGATGGCGCTCGACCACCGGCAGGGCCCAGCGCCAGAAGGCCGGATTGCGGCCGATCTGCTTTTCGACGAACAGGCTCTGGCTCTCGTGGACAGCCATGCCGCGCGCCTTGCCGAGCGGCCAGTGCGCCCATTCGCGCGGCAGGCCCTGCTCGTAGAGCGCATGGCCGGTCTCGTGCAGGACGCCCATCAGAGCGGACAGGAATTCCGTGGTCCTGTAGCGGGTCGTGATCCGCACGTCGGTCGGCACCCCGCCGCAGAAGGGGTGGTGCGAGATCGACAGGGACCCGTGCGTCATGTCGAAGCCGACGGCCGCCATCATGGCCAGCCCCAGCTCGCGCTGCTTCTCGGCAGGATAGGGGCCAGACAGCGCCCTGAGCGGCCGCGCGGCCAGCCGTTCCTCCTGAACGGCGAGCGCCCTCGGCACGAAGTCGACCAGGAAAGCCTTGAGTCGCTGGAAGACGGGCGCGATGTCGGCGACCCTGTTGCCGGGGTCGTACTGCTCCATCAGCGCATCATAGGGGGCGAGGCCGAGGACGCCCGCGCGCATCGCCGCTTCCTCTCGGGCGAGCTGGACCACGCCGTCGAGGGCCGGGGCGAAACCGGCCCAGTCGTTGCGGGCGCGCAGCTCGCGCCAGAGCTGCTCGCAGCGCATGCGCGTGCGCGTCTGGCGCTCGACGAACTCGGCCGGCAGGCAGGTCAGGTCGACATAGCGGCGGCGGAACTCGCGCAGCGCCGCCTCCTGCTCCGCGTCCAGCTCCTCGGCCGCTGCGGCGCCGATCCATTCCTCGATCCGCGGGTCGGTCGCCTGGCGGTGGTGCATGCCGGCAAGCACCGACATCGCCTCGGCGCGCGCTTCGCCGCCGCCGACCGCCATGTGGGTGGCCTCGTCGGCGCCGAGGATGGCGAGCGCGTGGTCGAGCGCGTCGAGCCGGCGGCACAATGCATCGAGCTTCTGGAAGGACATGGGGGCAACCTCGTCTTGTCGGCGTGGCGACAGGACACGAAGCGGGCGCGACGCGCAAGGGCCGGGCGGCTCCAAGCTTGCGGCCTATCGCCTGTGCGCCGGCGCCGGATGCAGTGCCGATGAGCGGCGGCGCGTCTATTTCTCCGTCAGCTTCAGCTCGATGCGGCGGTTGCGGTCGCGGGCTTCCTGGGTGTCGGCCACGTCGAGCGGCTGGAATTCGCCGAAGCCGGCGGCAACCAGCCGGTCGGCCGGCACGCCGTTGGCGATCAGATATTTCACGACCGAGATGGCGCGCGCGCTCGACAGCTCCCAGTTGTCGCGGTAGCGGCCGGCGCCCGAAAGCGGGATGTTGTCGGTGTGCCCGTCGACGCGCAGCACCCAGTCGATCTCGGGCGGGATCTCGCGCTGCAATTCTATGATCGCCTGTGCGAGCTTGGCCATCTCCTCCTGGCCGGCGACGTTAATCTGGTCAGAGCCGGTCGGGAACAGCACCTCGGACTGGAAGACGAAACGGTCGCCAACGATGCGGATGTTCTCGCGGTCCGACAGGATCTCGCGCAGGCGGCCGAAGAAATCGGAGCGATAGCGGTTGAGCTCCTGCACCCGTTGGGCGAGGGCGACGTTCAGGCGGCGGCCGAGATCGGCAATCTTGGCGTTAGATTCCCTGTCGCGCTGCTCCGATACCTCGAGGGCGGCCTCCAGCGCGCCGATCTGCTTGCGCAGCGCGGCGATCTGCTGGTTGAGCAGCTCGACCTGAGAGAGCGCCCGCTGGCTGATCTGCTTCTCGTCGTCGAGCTGGCCGGTGAGGCTGCCGATGCGGGCTTCGGCTTCGGCGCCGGCGCCCATTCCACGGTCGAGGAGCTGCTGCAGGCGGCTGCGCTCGGCCTCGACGGTGGACAGCGATGCCTGCAAGGCGGCGAGCTGGTCCTGTGAATCCTGGGTGTTGGTGCGCTCGAGCGCGAGAAGCTGGGTCAATTCGTTGATCTGCGAATTGAGCCGGTTGAGCACCTCGTCCTTGCCGCTGATCTCGCGCGACAGCAGGAACTGCGCCAGCACGAAGACGGAGAGCAGGAACATGATGGCCAGAAGCAGCGTCGACAGCGCGTCGACGAAGCCCGGCCAGTAGTCGACGCCGCCGCGCGAGCGGCGGGCGCGGGCGAGCGCCATCTCAGCGCACCCCTTCGCGGTCGAGTGCGTCGGCGATGCGTTCCAGCGTCGCCTGAAGCGCCTTCTGGTCTTTCGATTGCGCCTCGACCCAGTCGCGCATCATCTGCTGCTCCGAGCGCATGTTCTTGACCAGCCCGGCGATGCCGTCGGCGAGGCTCGCCATCGAGGCGGCGACCCGCGGATTGGTCGCGCCGCCGCTCTCCTGCATGGCGCGCAGGCGCTCCGACAGCAGCTTCAGCTCGTCCGTTGTGCCGGCGCCGGCCTCGCTGACGTGAAAGTCGGAGTTCGGGTCGGTGACGGTCGACAGCCAGTTCTCCAGCTCGGTGTAGAAGCGGTTCTGGGCGCGGCCGGCCTGCAGGTCCAGAAAGCCGAGGATCAGCGAGCCCGAGAGGCCGAACAGCGAGGACGAGAAGGCGGTGCCCATTCCCGACAGCGGCGCGCTGAGGCCCGATTTGAGGGAGTTGAGCACATCGTTGGCATCGCCCGAGCCGGGATCGAGCGAGCGGATCGTCTCGCCGATCGAGCCGATCGTCTGCAACAGCCCCCAGAAGGTGCCGAGCAGGCCGAGGAAGATGAGCAGGCCGATCAGGTAGCGCGAGATGTCGCGGCTCTCGTCGAGGCGGGTGGCGATCGAATCGAGGATCGAGCGCATCGAGGTGGTGGAGATCACCGAGGACGACGACCGGCTGAGCAGCGCCTTCATCGGCGCCAGCAGCACCGGCGCGGCAGCCTCCGAGCCGGCACGGAACGAGTTGACCCAGCGCACCTCGCGGAACAGCCGCCCCACCTGGGTGAAGGCGAGCAGGATGCCGACCGCCAGCACGCCGAAGATCAGCCCGTTGAGGCCGGGATTGGTCTGGAAGGCCGACGAGATCTGCCGGTAGAGCGCTGCCGCCACGAAGCCCGACAGGGCGAGGAAGATCAGCATGGTGAGCAGGAAGACCTGCGGGCTGGAAAGCACCCGCGGATCGTAGCCGGCCTCCCCGTCGGTTGCGTCCATTCCCAGAGATTTCAGCAATGCCATCGGCGCGCCTCGATAGTCCCAACCCCAGAGCCGGCCCCGACTCTAAACGGAATTGTGTCCAAATTGAAAGGCGCGGCAGGGCCCGGCCGAAACCCGCCGGGCCGGCGCGGAGCGCCGTCACCCACGTTGCGGCCGCGTTCGCGACATGCGCATCTGCGCGTGTTCGAGGGGGCGGCCGCCGAGCGCCAGCGCGGAGGCGGCGAGGGCTTCGGGAACGAGCTCCGGCGCGACCACCGGCCGGCGGCCCGCGCGGCGGCCGATCGCGGCGAGAAGCGCGCGCGCATGGCCGCGCCGCCGCTGCGCGGGGACCGTGTAGATAAACCTCACGGCGGCGACGTCCCGCCGCGACAGGTCCACGAGTGCGAAGCTCGCATCGGCGGCGGCGAGAACGGTCCACGGGACGGGAAGGGCTGCCAGCGTTTCCGGCTGGAGCTGCCAGGGCAGAGCCGCGGCCACCGGATCGCGCGAAAGGCGGTGCGCAAGCTCCCCGACGGGCCGTTCGACGAGCGCCGGTGCGGCCCGGCCGGCCGTATCGGGGGCGAAGACGAAGCCGAAGAGGCGATCGACTCGCATGAAGCCCTGCCCGGCGTAAAGGCGCACGGCCGGCACATTGTGCTCGAACACTTCCAGTTCCAGCGTTGCGTCGCCGCGTGCGTCGCTTTCGGCCAGAAGCCGGGCCAGCACCGGCCGCGCCAGCCCCTTGCCGCGCGCCCTCGGCGCGACGGCGAAGGCGGCCAGCCGCGCCCGCCCGGCGCGGCGGGCGACCAGGGCCAAAGCGACCGGCCCCAGCGGGTCGCGCAGGATGTGGCTCAGCGACGGCTCGACACCTTCGGCACGGCAGCGCGCGGCGAGCTCGGCGCCGGTGGCACGAATCGGGATGACGTAGTTCTCGTAGCAGCGGTTGAAGGCGTCGGCGGCCTCGTTCCAGCCGAAGGCGTCGAGACGCCGCCAGTCGGGTGCCGCGGCCTCCGGGGTCACGCGCCGGCCGGCGGGGCCTTGCGCTCCCTTTGCGCCAGCCCGGGGCCGATCTGCTTCAGCAGGGCACGGTGGATCGCCTCGTTGCCCGCGACGATCGAGCCGCTCGCATAGATGTCCTGGCCTCCGGCGCGGTCGGACGCGAAGCCGCCCGCCTCGCGCACCATCAGGATGCCGGCCGCCACGTCCCACGGCGACAGGTAATCCTCCCAGAAGCCGTCCATGCGGCCGGCGGCCACATAGGCGAGGTCGAGCGCGGCGGAGCCGAGGCGGCGGATGCCGGCGGCCTCGCCCATGACGTTCTTCAGATCGATCAGCGCCTGGCCGTGATGACCGCGCCCGAGATGCGGAATGCCGGTGCCGATCACCGCATCGGACAGGCGGCTGCGCGCCGCGACCCGCATGCGGCGGTCGTTGAGGAAGGCGCCGCCGCCGCGTTCGGCGGTGTAGAGCTCGTCCATCGCCGGGTTGAAGATGACGCCGGCGACGAGCTGGCCCTGGCGCTCGAGCGCGATCGAGACCGAGAAGACCGGGATGCCGTGCAGGAAATTGGTGGTGCCGTCAAGGGGATCGACCAGCCAGCGATGCTGGCCGTCCTCGCCGGCCACCTCGCCGCGCTCCTCCATCAGGAAGGCATAGCCCGGGCGCGCGCGCGCCAGCTCGGCATGGATGATCTCCTCGGCCTTGCGGTCGGCCTGGCTGACATAGTCGCCGGGGCCTTTCAGCGAGACCTGCAGGTTCTGCACCTCGCCGAAATCGCGCGCCAGCGAGCGGCCGGCCTTCGTCGCGGCCTGGACCATGACGTTGAGAAGTGCGGAGCGGGCCATGGGGAAACTCGTTCTTCGATTGTTCGTCGGTCGTCCGTCGAATGCAGTACGAACCGCGACCGACGACTAACGACCGCTCCTGATTCTAGTCCGCCCGGCGCAGATAGGTGATCTCGTCGGTGTCGACGACGATCTTCTCCCCGGCCGAGACGAAGGGCGGCACCAGCACGCGGACGCCGTTTTCCAGCACCGCCGGCTTGTAGGAGGACGCCGCCGTCTGGCCCTTGACCACCGGGTCGGCCTCGGCGACCTGGAGGGTCACCTGCTGGGGAAGCGAGATCCCGATCGGCTTTTCCTCGTAGAGCTCGACGGTCACCGTCATGCCGTCCTGCAGGAAGGCGGCGCGGTCGCCGACGAAATCCTTCTGCAGCTCGAGCTGCTCGTAGGTCTCGGTATCCATGAAGACCAGGGCTTCGCCCTGCTCGTAGAGGAAATTGTAGTCCTTCTGTTCCAGCCGCACCTTCTCCACCGTCTCGGCGGCGCGGAAGCGCTCGTTGAGCTTGGTGCCGTTGATGAGGTTCTTCAGCTCGACCTGGTTGTAGGCGCCGCCCTTGCCGGGCTTCACCGCATTGGTCTTGACCGCGACCCAGAGGCCGCCATCGTGCTCGATGACGTTGCCGGGACGGATTTCGTTGCCGTTGATCTTGGCCATTGTCGTGTTCCGGAATGGGGCCGCCCCGTTTGGGCGTTTCGCGCCCCCAAGACCACAAAACCGGCCACGAGGCAAGAGAAGGCGGGGGCTCAGCGCAAGCGGTTGGCCTGCCGGATCGCCTGTTTGTGCTCCTCCTCCGTCAGGCCGTCGAGGAAGCCGTCCATCTCGAAATCGGTCAGCCCGGCGCGGCGGGCGAGGATATACCACGCGGCGGCCGTGACGGGGTCCGCCTCGGTGCCGACACCGGCCCGGTAAAGCTTGGCGAGCCGGTTCTGCGCGGCGACGTTGCCGTTCTCGGCGGCGATCTTCAGCCAGGCGAAGCCGCCGCGCTCGTCGCGCGCGCCGCCGACGCCCTCGACCATCCAGGTGCCCAGCTCGACCTGCGCGGTATCGAAATTGCGCCGGGCCGCCAGCTCCAGCCACCGGCGCGCCGCGGCACGGTCGAGCTTCCTGCCGCCGACGCCGTTGGCGTAGACCTGCGCCATCGCATACTGGGCATCCGGCACGCCGGCGCGCGCCGCCTTTTCGTAGAAGGCGACCGCACGCTTCAGCGCGTCGGCGCCCGCGTTGCGGCTGACGATCAGTTGCGCGAGGTTGAACTGCGCCATCGCATTGCCGGCGTTGGCGGCGTCCTCCATCAGCGCGAAGGCCTGCTCCGGGTCCTTGTCGACGAAGCGGCCGTCGAGCAGCATCAGCGCATACTGGAACTGCGCTTCCGGCGCGTTCTGCTCGGCGGCGGCCCGGTACCACCTGGCCGCCTGCTGCTCGTCTCGCCGCACGCCGAGCCCGCGCGCATAGATCTCGGCGGCGAGCGTTTGCGCGGCCGCGTCGCCGGCCTGCGCACGCGGCAGGGCCAGGTTCAGCGCGGTGATGTAGAGGCCGCGCTGGAAGGCGCCGAACGCGTCGTCGGGCGGGTTGGCGGCGCGGCCGGGGCCGGCCTGCGGGGCCGCCTCGGCCGGCAAAAGCGTGCTGCCGTCGTCCGCGGCCGGGGCCGGCTCCGCTGCGCCGGCCGGGGCCGGCCAGCCGGCCAGCGCGCCGAGGATGGCCGCGAACGGAACCAGGGACCGGAGCCGGCTCATCGGGCCTCCGCCAGGCGCGGCGCATGTGCGTCGAGCAGCGCATTGGCCTCGGCGATCGCGGCGGCGGGATCGGCGTCGCCGCCGAACACGGCGGCGCCGAGCGCGACGAACTCGGCGCCGGTGGCGGCGGCGGCCGGTACGGACGCGGCCGTTGCGCCGGCCAGCACGATGCAGGGGATCTCGATCATCTCGGCCCACCAGCGCGCCAGGGACAGGTTGCGGGCGTGCGGCTCCGGCTTCGTGTCGTAACCGAACCGGCCGAAGAACATGTAGTCCGGCTGCGCCTCGCCGAGCTCCAGCGCGTCGTCGCGGGTTTTGACGCCGCCGGTGCCGACCATCATCCTGGCGCCGTAGCGGTCGACGGCCTCGGCAAGCCCGGCCTTGCCTTCCTCGACATGGATGCCGTCGGCGCCGACGCGACCGGCCACCCGCGTGTCGCCCGCCACGACGGCCGCCACGCCGTGCGCCTGCGCCAGCGGCACGAGCTGCGCGCACAGCGCCTGGAAGTCGGCATCGCCGAGCTCGTAGCGCGGCACGATCAGCGAGGCGACGTCGCCGGCGGCGAGCGCTGCGGCGAGCTGCGGCCGAAGCTTGGCGGCCGTGGCGCCGGGGGGCGTGATGAGGACGATGCGGCAGCGGTCTGGCGTCTGGGCGGTCATCGGGGTGTCCGTGGCGCGGTGGCGCCTGCTTGGGGCGCGATCATGGTGGCAATTGGGCATAGACGAAGCGGCCGGCGTTTAACAGCGCGTTGCGCTCTCGCCATCCGGCTGCCGTCCGGCTATGCGTGCGGCGAATGGGGCGTCCTGCGCATGACCGACCTGCTCGCCGATCCCTGGTTCTATGCCGTCTCGGTCCCCGCCGTGGCCCTCGTCGGCCTGTCCAAGGGCGGCTTCGGCGGCGCGATGGCGCTGATCGGCGTGCCGCTCATGGCGCTGGCGATGTCGCCGGTGCGGGCGGCCGCGATCATGCTGCCGATCCTGATCGTCATGGATATCGTGTCGCTGTGGACGTGGCGCGGGCAGCGCGATGCGGCCACGCTCAGGAACATGCTGCCGGGGGCGCTGGCCGGGATCGGCGCCGGCTGGCTTCTGGCCGCGGTCGTGACCGTGGCGCAGGTGCGGCTGATCGTCGGCGTGGTGGCGCTGCTGTTCGTGCTGCGCTGGGCGTTCCTGCAGGTCCGGCGGCGCGCGCCGGTGCGCCGCCAGAGCGCGGCCGCCGCCAATTTCTGGGGCGGGGTCTCCGGCTTCACCAGCTTCGTCGCGCATGCCGGCGGCCCGCCCTATCAGGTCTATGCGCTCGGCCTCGGCCTTCCCCCGGGCACCTTCGTCGGAACGAGCGTGGTCTTCTTCGCCGCGGTCAATGCCGTGAAGCTCGTTCCGTATTTCGCGCTCGGCCAGTTCGACGCGGCCAACCTGACGGCTTCGCTGGTGCTGCTGCCGGTCGCCCCGGTGGCCACGCTCGCCGGCGCCTATCTGGTGCGACGCATGAAGCCGGATGTTTTTTATCCGCTGATGTATTGCCTGATGCTCGTCGTTGCGCTCAAGCTTATCCATGACGGGCTGTTTCCGGGAGCATGAGGCGGGCGCCCGCGAAGAGGGAAGGGGACATGACCAATCCGTACGAACGCGATCTCGACCGACGCGAGGCGAACTTCCAGCCGCTGACGCCGATCACCTATCTGGAACGGGCGGCGAAGGTGTTTCCGGACCGGGTCGCAATCATCCACGGCACCGGGCGCACCAGCTATCGCGAGTTCTGGACGCGCTCGGTGAGGCTCGCCTCGGCCCTGGCGAAGCGGGGCATCGGCAAGGGCGATACGGTGACGGTGATGCTGTCCAACACGCCGCCGATGCTGGAGGCGCATTTCGGCGTGCCGATGACGAAGGCGGTGCTGCATTGCCTCAATACGCGGCTCGACGCGGCGATCATCGCCTTCCAGCTCGATCATGCCGGTTCGAAGGTGCTGATCATCGACCGCGAGTTCTCCGGCGTCGTCGCCGACGCGCTGAAGCTCGCCAGCGTGAAGCCGCTCGTCATCGACTATGACGATCCCGACTATCCCGCCGACGCGCCCTATCCGAAGGGGCCGCGCATCGGCAGCCTCGACTACGAGGCGCTGGTGGCCGACGGCGACGCCGGCTTTGCCTGGTCGATGCCCGACGACGAGTGGGACGCGATCTCCCTCAACTATACGTCCGGCACGACCGGCAATCCGAAGGGCGTGGTCTACCACCACCGTGGCGCCGCCCTGATGGCCTATACCAACACGATCCATGCCGGCATGGGCCGCTTCCCGGTCTATCTGTGGACGTTGCCGATGTTCCACTGCAACGGCTGGTGCTTCCCGTGGACGCTGGCCGTGCAGGCGGGCACGCATGTGTGCCTGCGCTGGGTGCGGGCCAAGGCGATGTACGATGCCATCGCCGATCACGGCGTGACGCATCTGTGCGGCGCGCCGATCGTGATGTCGACGCTGATCAACGCGGCCGAGGGCGACAAGCGGGACTTTCCGCAGACGGTGACCTTCAACACGGCCGCCGCGCCGCCGCCGGAAGCGGTGCTGGCCGGCATGGCGGACGCCGGCTTCGCCGTCACGCATCTCTACGGCCTGACCGAGACCTACGGCCCGGCCGTCGTCAACGAGTGGCATTCGCACTGGGACGGGCTCGACAAGGCGGGCCAGGCGGCGCGGAAGGCGCGCCAGGGCGTGCGCTATGCGGCGCTGGAGGGGCTGAGCGTGCTCGACCCCGAGACGATGGCGCCGGTGCCGGCCGACGGCGAGACGATCGGCGAGGTGATGTTCCGCGGCAACATCGTGATGAAGGGCTATCTGAAGAACAAGGCGGCGACGGAGGAGGCCTTCGCCGGGGGCTGGTTCCATTCGGGCGATCTGGGGGTGATGCATCCCGACGGCTACATCCAGTTGAAGGACCGCTCGAAGGACATCATCATCTCGGGCGGCGAGAACATCTCCTCCATCGAGGTCGAGGACGCGCTCTACAAGCATCCGGCCGTGGCGGCCTGCGGCGTCGTCGCGCGCAGCGACGACAGGTGGGGCGAGGTGCCGGTCGCCTATGTCGAGCTGAAACCGGGCAGGACCGCGACCGAAGCCGAGATCATCGGGCATTGCCGCGAGCTGCTCGCCCGCTTCAAGTGCCCCAAATCGGTGATCTTCGCCGAAATACCCAAAACGAGCACCGGCAAGATCCAGAAGTTCCGCCTGCGCGACATGGCCAGGGCCCCGTAGGGTCTCGCGCGGCGGCA
>Ga0182792_1002546_pt1 | contig 12742 bp, 5 predicted proteins | sample Passage237B_FD_130497 | JGI IMG/M metagenome (GOLD analysis project Ga0182792, IMG submission 130497) | Cellulose adapted compost microbial communities from Newby Island Compost Facility, Milpitas, CA, USA - Passage2 37B (version 2) (version 2) ...
ATCGGCAACGACCTGAACGGTTATGTGCTGGAAGACGTGGCCATCGACTATCTCGAACAGACGCCGAAAAGCTCCTTGGATCCGCACAATATTCTCGACGCCGAAGGTATTCGCAAAATTACCGAGCTGACCGCGCAGCAAAACATCAAGACCAATATGTTGGAGCGCGACGAAGAGCTGGCGATTAAAAAGAAAAACGTGGAAACCACGGAAGCCATGCTGGAGCTTGAGCGCCAGCAGAAAGATGCAGAAGCGCGTCAAGCCCGTGAAATTGCCACGATTCAGGCTCGCGAGCAGGCGGAAACCAAACGCGTACAAGAAGAAGAGCGCAAGAAAGCGCAGTCCGCCACTATTCAAGTGGATCAGGAGCTGTTGGTGCAGACCGAAAACCAGAAGCGCGAAATCGAGGTTGCCGAGCAAAATCGCCAGCGCGCTGTAGCGATCGAGCAGGAAAAAGTCACTCGCGCCCGCGAGCTGGAAATCGTCTCCCGCGAACGCGAAGTGGAAATTCAGCGCATAGAAGCGGAAAAAGCCATCGAAATCGAACGCAAGGAAATTGCCAACGTCATCCGCGAGCGCGTTGCGGTGGATAAAACCGTCGCCATTGAGGAAGAAAAAATCAAGGAAGTCCGCGAAGTATCCGAGGCGGATCGTCGCCGTCAGATCCAGGTGTTGGAAGCACAAGCCGCTGCGGAGGAAGAAAAGGTCAAGCAAGTGAAAGCGGCGGAAGCCGAAGAGCTGGCGGCCAAACACAAAGCTTCAGAAATCACCACCCTGGCGCAAGCGCGTCTCGAAGCTGCCGCCAAAGAAGCCGACGCCAAGAAGAAAATGGCTGAAGGTGTGCAGGCTGAACAGGCCGCGCCCGGCCTGGCTGCCGCCAAAGTGCAGGAAGCCACAGCCGACGCTATGGAAAAAGAAGGTCTGGCGGAGGCGCGTGTCATTGCCGCCAAAGGTGAAGCGGAAGCCAACGTCATTAAAAATACCGGCGAATCGGAAGCCAAAGTTGTCGCGTTGCGCGGCGAGTCGGAAGCCTCGGCCAAGCGTCAGGTGGGTATCGCTGAAGCGGAAGTGGTGCGCGAGAAATACAAGGCAGAGGCCGATGGTCTGGAAGAGAAATTCACTGCCATGAGCAATATGAGCGAGCAGACACGTCAGCACGAAGAATTCCGTATGACCTTGGAAACGGCGTTCAAAGAAGCGATTGCGTCCATCGAGGCGGGCAAAGAAATTGCCAAGGAAAATGCCGAAGTGCTCGCCACTGCATTGGCGAAAGCGAAAATCGATATCGTCGGCGGCGAAGAGCATTTCTTCGACAATTTCGCCAAATCACTTTCCATCGGCAAAGCGGTGGATGGTCTGGCCACCAAGAGCAGCACCATCGCCAATATTCTGGAAAGCGTCCTTTCGCTCACCGGCCACAAGGCTGCGAGCAATACCTCCAATACCGGAACCGACTTGACTGCCGGTTGATATCCAGTGCCGCCCTGTGTTGAGCGGGGCGGCACTGATTCTGCACATTTAGTCCCGCATTCCATGCAGCTCACATACAGGGAAAAAATATGGCGGTCATAGATCCGGACAATTCTCAATTTGACCAGGCGGTGGCGGAAGGTGGTGCCTACGACATCATTCGGCGGCGTCTGACCGAGCAGGGCGAGCAGCTCAAAACCCGAACCGCTTCACTCAATCAGGCGCGCCTCGAAGAATTCGGCCATTCGGAAATGGCGGTCAGCGCGCGCGTACGCGTGCGTACCGAAAATAATTGTATTCCCCGCGATATAGTGCAGGTCGGGGATGTTTTGCTGTTCGGCTATAACGTGTTTATCGGTCTGAAAACCGAAACCCGCGTCGCCGATGTTTTTGCGTTGTTCCGTTTGGAAGGCAGCGGCGACGATGTGGCGATGAAGGAAATTCCGCTCGCCGGAACTTTTCTTGCCGAGCCTGCGTTTCAGCGGGATTTTGAAGAGTTGTATCGCTACTACAAACACACCCATCTGGTGCAGCTCGCCGTGCGCAACGGCAAATTGCTGGCGGCATTTCAGATCGGTGAACGCCGCAGCGATATGCGGGTGTTTCGCTGGAATTTGTCTGCAGACGGCAAGCAGGTAACCTATATCGACAATCGCGGTGAACGCGATATTCAATTGCCGCCGGCATTTGATTTTGAATGGACCAAAACCACCCGCGATCAGGTGGTCAACGGCAAACATCCTCACGTCAATATTCTCGATCAGATTTTTGTTGAAACCGTTGGCGGCGATCTCACCGTAAAAATTGAAAACAATACCGAGAGCGGACTCGGCATTTATCGCGAGCCAGTGGACGATCTTAACCAGTCCATCGACGACGGTGAATTCTGGTACGCCGAACTCGGCAGTTTGATTCTGCTGAAAATTCTGCCCTATCGCGAAACCGCGTGGCGCTATCTGGTTTTCAATAAACTCACCCGCGAAGTGCAGCGTATCGATGCGATAGGAGCGTCTTGCGTGCAGTTGCCGGAAGATCACGGCATCGTTTTTCCCGGTGGTTATTATCTGCAGACCGGGCAGTACAAAACCTTCGACGACGGCAGCCGCGACATGCTGTTCAGTCGCATGATCCGCTCGCCCAACGGCGAGGACGTGCTCTACGTGTTTTACGAGGCGAACGCTGGTCTGGTAGGACTGTTCGCCTACAACATGATTAATAAAACGCTGCAAAACCCGATATACGGCGACGGGTATGCTCTGGCGGAAGACGGCACTTTGGTCATTTTTGCCGCTGTACCTGAGCCGACGCGGGTGCATCCCATGCAGGTATGGCGCACACCGTTTTTCAGCGCCGAGCACGCCAGCCGTGAACCGCCCAAACAGACGTTCCTAGGCCGTGTTGGCAATGCAGAGCTGGTGCGCGGCATTGCGGATTTATTCGCGGTAGCGCGCATTATCGATAACCAGTCAGTGACTTTGCGCCTATACGAAGAATTGCGCAAAGCTACACTGAAAATTTTTGACGACCACTATTGGATCGGCGACGCCGATACCGCCAGTTTTAAACCGCTACTGCTGGAAATTGCCAAAACCGCCGAACTGGCCATCGACGAATTTGAAAAAGTCGAAAACATCCGCCAGCAATCCGTACAGGCGCTGGCGGGCGCGGAGCAGCAGCAAAATCAACTGCTGGCGTTTATCCGCACCTCGAATTGGGAAACCACCGACGATCACGTGCAAGCGCTGGATGCGATCCGCCGCCAGCGCGGCCATCTCGCCACCATTCGCGATCACCGTTACATCGACGTCGCGCGCATCGAACAATTGGAACAGCAGCTGCTGGAGCAGCAGACGGATATCAGCGAAAGAACCGTCACTTTCCTTGCCGATGAACGCGCACTGCGCCCCTACGAGGAACGCATCGAGCAGTTTTATCGCGATCTGGACGTTGTTACGACTGTTGCTGAACTCGCGCCGCTGTTGCAGCAGATCGACACCATGGCCTCTGGCCTGGATTTATTGACCGAATTATTGGCCTCCCTCAAAGTCGGCGATGCCACTGTTCACACCCGAATTATCGATGGCATTGCAGCGGTCTACGCCAAGCTGAATCAGTGCAAAGCCGAGGCCTGTCAAAAACAAAGCAATTTTGGCTCGGCAGAAGCGGTGGCACAATTCGGCGCACAATTTAAATTGTTGTCCCAAAGCATTGCCAACGCTATTGGTCTCGCGTCCACACCGGAAGCCTGCGATGAACAAATGGCGCGCCTGCTGGTGCAGTTGGAGGAGTTGGAAAGCCAGTTTGCCGACCGCGAAGAATTTCTCGCCGATATAGTCGCCAAGCGCGAAGAAATTTACGAAACCTTTGAAGCGCACAAACAACAATTGCTCGATGAGCGCCAACGCAAGGCGCAGGCGGTGGTGGACGCCGCTTCGCGAGTGCTCGCCAGCATCGAGCGGCGCTCGCAGAAATTTACCGACGCGCAACAGCTGAATACCTTTTTCGCCGCCGATGCCATGGTGCTCAAGGTGCGCGAATTTGTCGCCCAGTTGCGCGAGCTGGACAATGCTGTAAAAGCGGATGATGTTGAGGCGAAATTCAAAAGCATCCGCGATCAGGGCGCGCGCTCCCTGCGGGATAAAAGCGATTTATTTGAAGCCGGCGGCAATGTGGTCAAACTCGGGCCGCGACATAAATTCAGCGTCAATACGCAGGAATTGGATCTCACCCTGATTCCGCGTCAGGACTCGTTATATCTCCACCTCACCGGCACGGAGTATTACCAGCAGGTTGACGACCCGGCTTTGAATGAACTCAAAAGCTTTTGGACGGTGACCTTGGAGTCGGAAAGCGCGGATATTTATCGCGCGGAATATCTCGCCGCCAGCATAGTGCACGCCGCCGAGCAAAACACCGATGGGCTTAATAGCGAGCTGCTCAAAAATGCCTTGCTGGATTCAGCTGCCATGCAACGCTTGGTGCGAGATTACGCCGCCCAGCGTTACCGTGAAGGCTATGAAAAAGGCATTCACGATCACGACGCCGCGCTGATTCTGCAAACGTTATTGCCAGCGCTTGAGCAAGCGGATCTATTGCGTTTTGACCCGTTAAGCCGCGGCTTTGCGCAAAAATTTTGGGCCAATCTGGAATCCTTTTCGACACAAACGGAAAATCCCATCAATTGGCAAACCTGGAGCGAACGGGCGCAGTCCGCAGCGCATATGCAGCGTGTCTTTGGCAGTCAGCAGGCGGCGGAGATTCTCGCGCGGGAAATTCAGTCGGCCATGGCGGCATTTGTCGAAGCACATCCGCTGCCGGTCAACGCGCTGACCCAAGCGCGTGCTGCAGAATATTTGGTTTTGGAGTTGGGACGCGAGCGGCTGGAATTTATTGGCAGTCGCTACGCACAGATTTTGGCGGACGAATTGCGCCGTTCTCTCGATGACGTAGCGTGGCGCCGCTATCAAACCGCGTTGGAAAAATTAGTGGGAATGCCGTCTGCCCGTTGGAATTTATCCCATGCCTGGTTCTCCGCCATGGTGACAAATCGCAACCTGGAACATCTGCGCCGCTATATTCCTGAAGCCATAGCGCTGCTCAATGCGGATCAGCGTCTCGACCGCAGAATGACTCAGGCCGATCTGGAGTTTCGTATCGAAGGTCTGCTCGGCGAGCACGCGTTGATTAAAGAGCGCAGTCTGTCTCTGTCAGTGGATGCTTTTTTGGAAAAGGTAGAACGCCACCGCCGGGAATTTATTCCGGCTTATCGCCGATTTCTCGCTGCGCGCCAGAACTTTGTCGAAGGTCAGCGCCGCCAGTTGCGCCTGCAGGATTTTAAAGCGCGGCCGCTCACATCATTTGTACGCAACCGGCTGATTACCGAATCCTATTTGCCGATTATCGGTGACAATCTCGCGAAGCAGATGGGCACAGTCGGCGAAAATAAACGCTCGGACCTTATGGGTCTGTTGATGATGATCTCGCCGCCGGGCTACGGTAAAACCACCTTGATGGAATATGTGGCCAATCGTCTGGGACTGATTTTTATGCGCATTAACTGCCCTGCGCTCGGTCACGATGTGCTGTCTCTCGACCCCGCGCAGGCACCGAACGCCACCGCTCGCCAGGAGTTGAATAAACTCAATTTGGCGCTGGAGATGGGCAATAACGTGATGCTCTATCTCGACGATATTCAGCACACCCATCCGGAATTTCTGCAGAAATTTATTTCCCTGTGTGACGGCACGCGCCGCATTGAAGGCGTATGGCGCGGCAAAACCAAAACCTACGATATGCGCGGGCGCAAATTCTGCGTAGTGATGGCGGGCAACCCTTATACGGAATCCGGGGAAGTGTTCAAAATTCCCGATATGTTGGCCAACCGTGCGGATATTTATAACCTCGGCGATATTCTCGGCGGCATGGAGGAGCAGTTCGCCCTAAGTTATATCGAAAACTGTCTCACCTCCAATCCTGTGCTGGCGCCGCTGGCGACGCGGGATCTGCAGGACTTATACAAATTCGTCAAAATGGCCCAGGGCGAAAATATCGCCTCCACGGATTTATCCCACAACTACAGCGCCGCGGAAGTCAGTGAAATTGTCGACGTGCTGCGCAAGCTGTTTGTGGTGCGGGATATCGTGATGAAGGTCAACCGCCAGTACATCATCTCTGCAGCACAAGCGGAAAAATACCGCACGGAACCGCCGTTCAAATTGCAGGGCAGTTACCGCAATATGAATAAGATGGCAGAAAAGATTGCGTCGGTGATGAACGAGCAGGAATTGCAGCAGATGATCGCCGATCACTACCTCGGCGAAGCGCAATTGCTCACCTCTGGCGCGGAGGAAAATCTGCTGAAACTGGCGGAAATTCGCGGGGCGCTCTCAGCGGAACAAAAAGCCCGCTGGGAGCAGATCAAAGCGGATTTCCTGCGCAATAAAGCCATGGGCGGGGACGACGCGGATACCGGCAGTAAAATCGTGGTGCAGCTTGCCGATCTGGTCGGTGGTGTACGCGATCTCGCGGAAACTGCGCGCACGCCGAGCGCCACAGAAAGCGACGCAAGAGTGGAGAAACGTCGCCAGGAAGAACAGCAAAAACTTCTGCTCGAACTGGTGGGCAAAATCCAAAACTCGATCGCCGCCAATCGCCCTAATGTGGAAGTGATCAACCAGCCGGTTCCCGGTCTGGATAAATTGCTGGAAACATTAACCGCATCCATCGAACAGAGCCTATATCCGATTGTGCGCAGCATGGATAAAAAGTTGGAAATCGACCTGCGTACCCATTACAAAATGCAGGACATTTCCAAACAGTTGGCGGATATCGAAGTTAAAATCCAGAAGGAATTGGCGGATCAGAAAAAGCAGTTGCGCGAGCCGCGTAAGCCGGATCCGAAGCCGAGTTGATTGGAATTTTCAGTTCTTACCATCCCTCACCTAAATCCTCTCCCAGAGGGAGAGGAGTTCAAATTGTGCCTATATCAGAGCGCGAGTTAAGACACCCTCTCCCTCTGGGAGAGGGCTGGGGTGAGGGCATTTATTTAATTTGAATCACCACGCGGTGCCTGTTGCTTCAACATGGCCTTAGCGACCAAGTTATCCGGCGTAATATTGCTCGCTGCGATCTGCGCTTTATTTTTCAACCCTGAAATCACCATGTCGTCGCCTTTCATTAAAGCTTCAAAGCCGTCTTTGGCAACCTTCGCTGGGTCGGCCAAATCCTGTTCCAGAATTCTCGATTCTTCCATATGCGCTTTGCGGAAAAAATCGGTATCGGTGGCACCGGGGAGTAGGGAGGTCACAGTTACTCCGGAGCCGTCGATTTCAGCGCGGATTGCCTCGGTAAAGGAATGAATAAAGGCTTTAGTACCGTGATAAACCGATTGATAAGGACCGGGGACTTTGTTGGCGATGGAAGCGACGTTAAGAATTTTGCCGTCGCCGCGCGTGATCATTTCGCGCAAGTAGAGTTTGGTCAGGATAAGGTACGCGCCTATATTGAGCTGCAGCATATCCAGTTCCTTCTGCAGATCGGTCTCCACAAATTTTCCGAACAGCCCTTGCGCCGCGTCATTGACCAATACATCAACGCGCCTGCAGATCGCAATATCACCAATCCAAACACTCCGGAATATTTGGAAGGTGTGAGCAACCGCGAGAGCACTTCAATCTCTTCCACAGAGAGCACATCAGTCACGACTGATGAAGGAAGCGCTACGATCGAGACAGAATCAAATAGTGTAAGCAGCCGCGAAACCAGCAACTTGAACAATGAATCCTCCACTATGGCCGCTTCATCTGAAGTCGACGGCACTGTTCATTTCGAACCTAATTCCGTCACTTTGACCGAATCCGCTGAGCGCCAACTGAAACAAGTTGTCGATCAACTCGATAAGAGCGCTCCGGTAGCCCTGACTGTGGAGCTGCAAGGCACTTACAGCAGCGAGGGTGATATTTCCTCGTCCTCCAGCAGTACTACTCTCGGCCAGGATAGCTCTGCTGGCCTGCCCATGGATGAGCGCGGCCTTGCCGGTGGCGGTGTAAGCCCCGCTGAGCGCAGCGGTATGCCGGGCAACGCGCCTGTGCCAAGCAAAAATACTGAAGCGCTTGAGCGTGAGGCCGCTGAGCGTGCTGTGCTGATCAGCCGCTATCGCGCCGAGAACATCCGCCAATACCTGGAGCGTCAAGGTATTGAGGTTGTGGAATGGAATATGGAAGGTGAGGTCAGCTCCGCTGCGGGCGGCACGTCTTCTGATGCAGGATTCGCCACCAGTAACCCCGCTGCGCAGCAGAGTGCTGAAGAAGTTCAGCAAGTGCGCATAGTGGTTATTGGCGACGTTCAGCCGGAAGGTCTGAGCGCCCTCTAAGCGACAGGATGCGCGCCTAAAAAACCCGGCTCCTCAGCCGGGTTTTTTTTGTCTCGCTAACCGGTGGTAGAATGCCACCAAATCATAGGAGGCTTACATATGAAGAAAGTATTGGCTGTTCTGGGCATGGCGGTTTTGATCGGCTGCTCATCCGCCTACTACAACACCATGGAAAAGTTCGGCGTACACAAGCGCGATATTATGGTCAGCCGTGTGGAAGAGGCGCGGGACTCCCAAAAAGACGCGGAAAAGCAATTTACCTCGGCGCTGGAACAATTCAAATCCGTGGTTGCAGTAGATGGCGGCAATATCGAGCCGATTTATAAAAAGCTCAATAAAGAATATGAGGAAAGTAAAGCTGCCGCGCAGGAAATTCGCGATCGTATCGACAGCGTAGAATCTGTTTCCAAAGCGCTCTTTAAAGAATGGGAAGAAGAGCTGAAGCAATATTCCAGCGCGCAGTTGCGCAGCGAAAGTCAGCGTAAGTTGACGGCCACTAAAGCGCAGTATCAACGCTTGATTACTGCCATGCGAAAAACTGAAAGCCGGCTCGACCCCGTGCTGACCGCGATGAACGATCAGGTTCTGTATTTGAAACACAATTTGAACGCGCGCGCGATTCAATCCATGCGACAGGAAGTTGTAAAAATTGACAAAGATGTGGACGTATTACTCGCAGCCATGCGCACCTCCATAGCCGAAGCGGAAGCTTTTATTAAGGAAATAAAGGATTAACTACCCTTCTTAGAATTCTTTCTCCCATAGCCCGAAAAAACGCCATTTTCTGGTGTAGAAAATGGCGTTCAAGGTCAAAGATTTTATCTGGCACGGATCTCGCAAAATCCATTTCAGGTCGGCAATCGTCCGCAACCGAACGATAACAGGTTCAGGGACGATGCAAAACGATCCTAAATGACCAGATGAGGGGAATTTTATGAACACATTTCGTGTAAAAACTTTAGTGGCCGCTCTGGCCATTGCAGGCTTCGCTACTGCATGTGATCGTGACACTGCGCAAAGGGATGTATATGTAACACCCGAGTCGTCCACGATTGACCGCGCTACCACAGCGGAAGGCACCACTCAGCCCGATGCTTTGAGCACCATTGAAAACAATGGTTATTCAACTGAGGGCGGCAACTATTCTGTTGATTCGCGCGATTCCCACAGCGGGGATTTGAATATGAGTGGCGATCTCGCCAAGGCGGATCATGAAGAAACTGTGCAATTCAGTGGTGTTGAATTAACTCCGGAATCCGAAGGCAAACTGGAAAATCTGGTGGAAGCACTGGATAAAGATAAACCGGTGAAAATCATTGTCGCCATGGATGAGCAGGTATTTGAAAATGGCGCCGGTGAACAAACTGCTACCGCCGCGCAACAGCCCGGTGTTACGGAAAATGCCCGTGAGGACTATGCCAGTGCTCTCGGTCAGCGGGTCGAAACCGTTAAGCAGTTTATGGAAGAGAAGGGCATAGAAGTAACGCAATGGCAGTTTGAGCGTATGGAAGAGCAGGATCTGGCGCAGCAACGTAATTCGCAGGAAAGCGCTGAGGATGTCCAGAGCGTACGCCTGGTGATTTTGGCAAGCGATCAGGAAGGCAGCTTGAGCTCCGTAATGGAGGAGTAATTTGCGCGGAATTCGCAATTAAAAAAGCCTCTTTGGAGGCTTTTTTATTATGTTGAATTTTTAAACACAAGGCGGTAAAAAAATAATCGGTATCGCCACGCCAACCGTTGCAATCAATCCCGCGATATATACCCCTGCGGAGACCTTACCTGGAAATTTTTTCGCACTGCGCCAGCACCAATTCGCCAATATTCCCAGCAGCACAGAGGTCGCTGCAGTTAATGCCAATAAACCTAAATTAAGCGGATTTTTTAAACCTCCGGCATCCGGCTCCACTGCTACGGAACAATAAACGGAAAGGCCGCCGTAAGCCGCAATAAAAAATGCGCTCCAGATGGTTAATCCAATCACTAGATGTAGTGGATGCTCCGCTGGCAATTTCACATTGCACCTCCCGCTGCTGGCGCGAAGGTAAAGCAGACGAATGCCAACCAGTAAATTATCGCGGTGTAGATCCAGAACATTTGCAGCACCGGCATTTCATAAGGTCGCTGTGCGGAAATAAATCCGCGTTTGGCGCGCAGCGCTTGCAAGCCGGTAGTGATGGTGGCGAGGCCGCTGTGCAGTACCAGATAACCCACGGTCACCACTAACACGGAATGATGCGGATGGTTGCGGGGCGATAGATCTCCGCTGAAAAAAATCCAAATAAGTGCAATTAAATGCATAACGCCCAAACTGAAGCTGCCCCACAGACCTGCAGATAAATTCGCATCATTTTTACGGCGCAGTCGTTGTGTCAGCAGCCAATGTCCCAGCGCCGCCAAAGTCAGCGGCAGGCCGCACCAGAACATGGTTTGCGCGGTGAGGGAGGAGGTGGGAGAAAACTGCCACTGTGGCGCCACCGTCCATAAATAAAACCAGCCGAAAATCAGCGATAAATAGAGCGCGGCATCCGCCAGCAAAGTCACGCCCATGCCCCACAGCCCGATTCCGCTCCAGGTTTGTGTGGTGGCGGGAGCAACATTGGTGGGTTCCATACTGTTGGCGGGATGCGCGCCGGCCACCCACACCCAGCGGAATATCCACACAAAACTAAGCACCGCCGCTCCGAGAGCGACCCAATAAGCGCGCAGCAATAGGCAGATGCACACCACCGCGAGTATCGCGGCCAGTTGCAGGGGCAGCCAGGAGTTGCCGGGCAGGCGGATCAGCTCGCGCACCTCCGCGTTGGTAGCGCTGGTGCCGAGTACTTCTCGATGATCGCCAGGAGAGCGCCCGAGAAAACCTTCGCCAGCGGCGATGGTTTGCGGCAGATCCGGTTGATCCCACATAGGATGACGGCTGGTGATTTGCGGAATGCTGGCGAAGTTATAGGGCGATGGCGGCGTGTCCATGGCCCATTCCAGGGTGTCGGCTTTCCAGGGATTGGCCGATGCGGGAGTGCCGAAACGGAAGTGCAGCAGAAAATCCAGAATGATCACCGCCACGCCTATCGCCATCACAAACCCGCCCACAGAGGAGAGCAGGTTGAGCCAGTCCCAGCCGAGGCCCGCTTCATAGGTGTACACCCGCCGCGGCATGCCGAGCAGGCCGGTGAGGTGCATCAGCAAAAAGGTTGCGTTAAAGCCGATAAAAATCAGCCAAAAACCCCATTTGCCCAAGGTTTGCGACGGCATACGGCCGGAGAAATGCGGCAGCCAGTAATAAAAACCGCCAATCAGCGGAAACAGCATGCCGCCCACCAGCACGTAATGCATATGCGCCACCACAAAATGGGTGTCGTGCACCTGCCAGTCGAAAGGCACCAGCGCCAGCATTACGCCGGTCAAACCGCCGCAAACAAAAATCACCAGAAAACCGAACACCCACAACATGGGCAATTCAAACCGGACTTTGCCGCTCCACAGCGTCGCCAGCCACGCAAAAATCTGAATGCCCGTAGGCACCGCCACCAGCATGCTCGCCACGGAAAAAAACGCCTGGGCCAGATGCGGAATTCCCACCGTGAACATGTGATGTACCCACAGGCCGAAGCTGATAAAGCCCATGGTGATAATGGCGAGCACAATCCAGCCGTAACCCACCAGCGGGCGCTGGGCGAAGACTGGAATCATGGTGGAAATAATGCCCGCCGCCGGCAGAAAAATGATGTAAACCTCAGGATGGCCGAACAGCCAGAACAGGTGCTGCCACAGCAGCGGATCGCCACCGCGCAAACCGTCAAAAAAGATAAAGCCGGCGGCGCGTTCGAGTTCCAGCATGATGCTGGCGAGAATCAGCGGCGGAAAGCCGAACAAAATCATCAGCGCCATCGCCAATATGTACCAGCAGAACACCGGCATTTTCTGCAGGCTCATGCCCGGCGCGCGCATGCGCAGAATCGTCACCACCAATTCCACCCCGGCGGACACGGCGGAAATCTCCACAAAGGTGATGCCCAGCAGCCAAAAATCCGGCCCGCGCCCTGGGCTGAAAGTGGCGTCGCTCAGCGGCGTATACATAAACCAGCCGGAACTCGGCGCGATGCTCCACAGCATGCTGGAGCAGAGAATGATGCCGCCGAACAGATAACAGAAATAACCCAGCGCCCCTATGCGCGGATACGCCAAGTCGCGAGCGCCGATCATTTTCGGGATCAGGTACATCGCCAGTCCTTCCAGCACCGGAATGGCGAACAGAAACATCATTACCGTGCCGTGCATGGTGAACAGCTGGTTGTACACGTCCGGGCTGAACAGCTCCTGCTCCGGCCGCGCCAACTGCGTGCGCACCAGCATCGCCAGCACGCCGCCGATTAAAAAGAAGATCACCCCGGTGACCATAAAGCG
>Ga0182792_1002548_pt1 | contig 12720 bp, 9 predicted proteins | sample Passage237B_FD_130497 | JGI IMG/M metagenome (GOLD analysis project Ga0182792, IMG submission 130497) | Cellulose adapted compost microbial communities from Newby Island Compost Facility, Milpitas, CA, USA - Passage2 37B (version 2) (version 2) ...
CGCACGGCAAGACGACGACGACCTCGCTGGTGGCGAGCCTCCTCGCCGAGGGCGGCCTGGACCCGACCTTCGTGATCGGCGGGCGGCTGACCGCGGCGGGCGCGAACGCGCGGCTGGGCAAGGGCGATTTCCTCGTCGCCGAGGCCGACGAATCGGACGCATCGTTCCTGCTGCTCAACCCGGTGATCTCGGTCGTCACGAACATCGACGCCGACCACATGGATACCTACGGGCACGATTTCGCGCGGCTCAAGCAGGCCTTCATCGACTTCCTGCAGCGCCTGCCGTTCTACGGCGTGGCCGTGCTGTGCGACGACGATCCGGTGGTGCGCGAGATCGCACCGCTCGTGTCCAAGCAGATCCTGCGCTACGGCTTCTCCGAGACCGCCAACGTGCGCGCCGAGAACGTGCGCGCCGACGGCCGCCGCATGCGGTTCGACGTCGTGCGCGTCAACGGTGCGACGACGCGCCTGCCCGTGACGCTGAACCTGCCCGGCCGGCACAACGTGCTCAACGCGCTGGCGGCCATCGCGGTGGCCACCGAGGTCCAGGTGCCGGATGAGGCCATCGTGCGCGCGCTGGCCGAGTTCAGCGGCGTGGGCCGGCGCTTCCAGCACTACGGCGAGATCGCGCTGCCGCGCGGAGGCCGCTTCACGCTGATCGACGACTACGGGCATCACCCGGTCGAGATGGCGGCGACCATCGCCGCCGCGCGCGGCGCCTATCCGGACCGCCGCCTGGTGCTGGCCTTCCAGCCGCACCGCTACACGCGCACGCGTGACTGTTTCGAGGATTTCGTGAAGGTTCTGTCGTCCGTCGACGGCCTGCTGCTCGGCGAGGTCTATGCCGCCGGCGAGGCGCCGCTGGTGGCGGCCGACGGGCGCAGCCTGGCGCGCGCGCTGCGGGTCGCGGGCAAGGTCGAGCCGGTGTTCGTCGAGGACATCGCCGACATGCCCGAGGCCATCCTGGCCGCCGCCGAGGACGGCGATGTGGTGATCACCATGGGAGCGGGTTCCATCGGCCAGGTGCCGGGCCGCGTCCAGCAACTGTACGGGGAGAAGTCGTGAGTCGTTTCGGCAAGGTCGCGGTGCTGTTCGGCGGAAGTTCGGCCGAGCGCGAGGTGTCGTTGATGTCCGGTCGGGCGGTGCTGGAAGCGCTGCGCGGCCAGGGCGTCGACGCCCACCCCTTCGATCCGGCCGAACGCGACGTCTGGACGCTGCGCGAGGAGGGCTTCGAGCGGGCGTTCATCGCGCTGCACGGCCGCGGCGGCGAGGACGGCACGATCCAGGGCGCGCTCGAGATGCTGGGCATTCCCTACACCGGCAGCGGCGTGATGGCCTCGGCGCTGTGCATGGACAAGTGGCGAACGAAGATGGTGTGGGCCGCCTGCGGCCTGCCGACGCCGCGCTACGCGCTGCTCGAGGCGGACACGGACTTCGACGCCGTCGCGCGCGACCTGGGCCTGCCGATCTTCGTCAAGCCGGCGCACGAGGGCTCGAGCGTCGGCGCCACCAAGGTCACGCGCGCGGAGGACCTGCGCGCCGCGTGGGAGCTGGCCGCGCGCTACGACTCGCTGGTGCTGGCGGAGGCTTTCATCGACGGCGCCGAGCTGACCGTGCCCTTCCTCGGCGAGCGCGCGCTGCCGGTGATCCGCATCGAGGCGCCCGACGGCAACTACGACTACCAGCACAAGTACTTCAGCGACGACACGCGCTACCTGTGCCCGGCCGGCCTGAGCGACGCGCAGGAGGCCGAGCTGCGCGCGCTCGCGCTGCGCAGCGCCGAGGTGCTGGGCTGCCGCGGCTGGGGCCGCGTGGACGTGATGCTCGACCGCGCGGGCCGTCCGTGGCTGCTGGAGATGAACACTTCGCCCGGCATGACCGGACATTCGCTGGTGCCCATGTCGGCGCGTGCCGAGGGCATCGGCTTCGAGCAACTGTGCATGACGATCCTGGAGGGCGCACGTCTTGGCTGATGCGGACCATCCGCGCAGGCGTAGCGGGGATCGCGCGCGGCGCGAGGGCGGGCTGTGGCACCGCCCCGACGCGTTGAACCTGATCTCCGACCTGCTGCTGCTGTTCGCGGCAGGCGTGTTCGGCTGGGCGCTGGTGGCGTGGTTCCTGAGCCGTCCGTTCTTCCCGCTGCGCGAGGTCGTGGTCGTGACGCCGCCGGGGCAGGTCACGGCGGCGCAGATCGAGTACGCGGCGCGCTCGGCGGTGAGCGGCAACTTCTTCACCGTGCCGCTGGCCGAGGTGCGCGAGCGCTTCGAGAAGCTGCCGTGGGTGCGCCGCGCCGAGGTCCGCCGGCGCTGGCCCGACAAGCTGGAGCTGCGCCTGGAGGAACACCAGCCGGTGGCGTACTGGAATCCGCTCGGCAGCGACGAGGTGCATCTGATCAACCGTCAGGGCGAGGTCTTCGTCGCCGCGAGCAACGCGCGCCTGCCGTCGTACTCCGGCCCGCAGGGCGCGGCCGGTTACCTGCACGCGCGCTACCAGGAATTCAGCCGCCTGCTCGAGCCGCTTGGCGTGCGCCTGACGCGGCTGTGGCTGTCGGCGCGCGAGGCGTGGGAACTGGAGCTGGACAACGGCATGGTGATCCTGCTCGGGCGCGACCGCGAGCGCGCGCCGGTGGCGGAGCGGCTGGCCGGCTTCGTGACGAACTGGCCGGCCGCGCGTGAGCAGGTCGGCATCGACATCGCGGTGGCGGACGTGCGCTACCAGAGGGGTTTTGCATTGACACCTGCGGCCGCGCCGCAGGACGGGAAACAGGTGCGATGAGCAAGGAATACAAGGATCTGGTGGTCGGTCTGGACATCGGGACGGCCAAGGTGACCTGTCTGGTGGCCGAGGCGTTGCCGGACGGGCAGTTCGAGATCATCGGCATGGGCACCCAGCCGATGAGCGGCCTCAAGCGCGGCGTGGTGGTCAACATCGAGGCCACCGTCGACGCCATCTCGCGCGTGGTGCAGGAAGTCGAGCTGATGGCCGAATGCAAGATCCGCGACGTGTTCACGGGCATCGCCGGCAGCCACATCAAGAGCTTCAACTCCAGCGGCACGGTCGCGATCAAGGACAAGGAGGTCACGCCGATGGACGTCGAGCGCGTGATCGAGGTCGCGCGCGCGATGCCGATTCCGGCCGAGCAGCAGGTGCTCGACATCCTGACACAGGAATTCATCATCGACGGCCAGGGCGGCGTGCGCGAGCCGGTGGGCATGAGCGGCGTGCGCCTGGAGGTCAAGGTGCACATCGCCACCGGCGCGGTCTCGGCGGCGCAGAACGTCATCAAGTGCGTCCGCCGCTGCGGGCTGGAGGTCGTGGGCCTGATCCTGCAGCCGCTGGCGTCGAGCTACGCGGTGCTGACCGAGGACGAGAAGGAGCTGGGCGTTTGCCTGATCGACATCGGTGGCGGCACGACCGACATCGCCGTGTTCACGCAGGGCGCCATCCGCCACACCGCCGTGCTGCCGGTGGCCGGCGACCAGATCACCAACGACATCGCGATGGCGCTGCGCACGCCGACCTCGGAGGCCGAGGACCTGAAGCGCCAGTACGGCATCGCGATGCACGCGATGGCCGACCCCGACCAGATGATCGAGGTGCCCGGCGTCGGCGACCGTCCGCCGCGTCCGCTGTCGCGCCAGCGCCTGGCCGACGTGATCGAGCCGCGCGTATCCGAACTGTTCGAGCTCGTGCAGGCCGAGCTGCGCCGCAGCGGCTATGAGGAACTGCTGTCGTCCGGCGTCGTGCTGACCGGCGGTGCCTCGGTGATGCCGGGCATGGTCGAGCTGGCCGAGGAGGTCTTCAACATGCCGGCGCGGGTGGGCTCGCCGATCTACGACGGGGCCCTCGCCGACGTGGTCGCCAAGCCGCATTACAGCACCGCGATGGGCCTGGTGATGGAGGGCATGACCCAGCGCCGCAAGGGCATGCTCGGACGCGAGGCGCGCAATCTGCGGCACTGGCTGGGGAGGGTGAAGGCGTGGCTGGAACGGAACTTCTGACCGTCGTGGCGGAGGGTTGCAATTTTTCGGGAAATCGCCTGTAAAAACAGGCTATTTAGTTATAGACTGCAAAATGCTTACTAAATGGCGGGTATCCGTCTGAGGTGAGCGCGATGAAGGAGGCTGGCAATGACGTTCGAAATCGTTGAGAAGGAGCAGGCCAACACCGTGATCAAGGTCATCGGTGTCGGCGGTGCGGGCGGCAACGCCGTGGATCACATGATCCGCGAGGGCGTGCAGGGTGTGGAGTTCATCGCCGCGAACACCGACGCCCAGGCGCTCAAGCGGTGCCTGGCGCCGCACAAGGTGCAGCTGGGCGACACCGGACTGGGTGCCGGTTCCAAACCGGAGGCGGGCCGCGTGGCGGCGCAGGAGTCGCGCGACGCGATCGCCGCGGCGCTGGAGGGGGCGCACATGTGCTTCATCACCGGCGGCATGGGCGGCGGCACGGGCACGGGCGCCGCGCCGGTGGTGGCCGAGATCGCGAAGGAGATGGGCATCCTGTGCGTCGGCGTGGTGACCAAGCCCTTCGATTTCGAGAACCGCCTGCGCGTGGCCGAGAGCGGTGTGGAGGAACTGTCGCGGCACGTCGATTCGCTGATCGTCGTGCTCAACGACAAGCTGCTCGACGTGTTCGGTGACGACGCCGGCTTCGAGGACTGCTTCCGTTCGGCCGACAACGTGCTGAAGAACGCCGTCGGCGGCATCGCCGAGATCATCAACGTGCCGGGCCTGGTCAACGTCGATTTCCAGGACGTGCGCACGGCGATGGGCGAGATGGGCCGCGCGATGATGGGGTCGGCCGAGGCCTCGGGTCTGGACCGTGCCCGCATCGCCGCCGAGCAGGCCGCCGTCAGCCCGCTGCTCGAGGGCACCGAGCTGTCCGGCGCGCGTTGCGTGCTGATCAACATCACGGCCGCGCGCGGCTCGCTGAAGATGTCCGAGGTGCGTGACGCGGTGAAGACCGTGCAGGCCTTCGCGGCGCCGGAAGCCTTCGTCAAGTACGGGACCGTGTTCGACGACAGCATGGAGGACCGCGTGCGCGTGACGGTGGTCGCCACCGGCCTGGGCACCCAGGGCGCGGCACGCCAGCCGGTCATGGAAGTCGTGCGTGGCACCGGCACCTACGGCGGCGGCTATTCGTCCGACACCGACGTGCCGGCCGTGCTGCGCAGCAACCGCCGCACGACGGTCGAGGCCATGAGCACCAACGGGATGGGGACCTACGACATCCCGGCCTTCCTGCGCCGTCAGGCCGACTGAGCCCCGGCGCCCCGGACGGGCGTACGACGCGCGAACCTCCAGCCTCCGGTTCGCGCGTCGTGCGCCGTTTTTCCTTTCCGGATATTGCGGTTGCGTGACGCTACAGGGCGTCCGCGGGTAGAATCGTCACATTCCCACGGAGCGCGAGATGATCCGCCAGCGCACCCTCCAATCCCCCGTCTCCGCCACCGGCGTCGGCCTGCACGGTGGCCGCAAGGTCACGATGACGCTGCGTCCGGCCGGGCCGGACACCGGCATCGTGTTTCACCGCGTCGATCTCGACCCGGTCGTGACGCTGCCGGCCGATCCGTACTCGGTGTGCGACACGCGCATGTGCTCGGGCCTGCAGCAGGGCGACGCCAAGGTCGGCACCGTCGAGCACCTGATGTCGGCGCTCGCCGGTCTGGGCGTGGACAACGTGCACGTCGACATCGACGCGCCGGAGATCCCGATCCTCGACGGCAGTTCCAGCCCCTTCGTGTTCCTGCTGCGTTCGGCCGGTATCGAGGAGCAGGACGCGCCCAAGCGCTTCATCCGCGTGAAGAAGCCGGTCGAGTTCCGCGACGGCGACAAGTGGGTCAAGCTCGAACCGCATGACGGCTTCCGGCTCGAGTTCTCCATCGTCTTCAACCATCCGGCCATCGACGGCACGGCCACGCGCGTGACCGTGGACTTCGCCGAGCACTCCTACGAGCGCGACGTCGCCCGCGCGCGCACCTTCGGCTTCATGCAGGATGTGGAGTTCATGCGCTCGAACGGGCTGGCGCTGGGCGGCAGCCTCGCCAACGCCATCGTGCTCGACGAGCACCGCGTGCTCAACGCCGAGGGGCTCCGCTATGCCGACGAGTTCGTCAAGCACAAGGTGCTCGACGCGATCGGCGACCTCTACCTCTGCGGTCATCCGCTGCTGGCGGCCTACTCGGCGCACAAGTCCGGCCACGCGATGAACAACGAGGTGCTCCGCGCGCTGCTCGAGGACGAGTCGGCGTGGGAGTACGTGACCTTCACCGAATCGGCCCGCGCACCGCAGTCGGTGAGCCGCCAGTTCGCGCCCGAGCCGGTCGCCGCCTGATCCACGCGCCGTGTTCGCGATCCGTCTGATCCTCCTGGCCGCGCTGCTCGCCATCGGCGGCACGCTGGTCGCCTGGCTCATCACCGGCCATCCCCGTTACCGCCAGATGGCGTGGAACATCACGCTCGCCGCGCTGCTGGCGCTGTGCGCGGTGCTGCTGATCTTCGTCGTCGACCGCCTGTTCGGAACCGTCGGCTGAAGCTTCAGCGGCTGCGGTCGAGCAGCCGCTGCAGCGACGCGCGCAGCGGCGAGTCCTCGGGCAGCTGCTGCACGAAGGCCTCCATGCTGCGCCGGCCGGCCTCGCCGATCTCGCGCGGCGCGGGTGGCGGCGGAGGCTCCGGCTCGACGACCAGCCCCACCTTGACCTCGATGGCCTGCACGGGGTGGCCGCGCGTGGCGAAGCCCTGGACCAGGCTCGGCACCATCTGGCGTAGGCGCGAGGCGACGCCGCCGTTGCGCGCGTGCACGACCAGCTTGCCGTCGCGCAGGTTGGCCACCGAGCAGGCCGCCGCGAAGGGCTGCGGCAGCATCCCGCGCAGCGCCTCCTGCGCGCGCATCAGCGCGCGGGCATGGTCCTGCAGCCGGGCCAGTGCGTCGCCGGCGGCGAAGTAGCGGTTCAGCGGGGTGCTCATGTCGGGGGCATCCAGTTCCGGGCCCCGGTGGGGCGCGCGGATGGGGGATGGCTGCATGCTACACTAGCGCCCTTGCCGAATCGACCCATCACACATCCATGATCTCCGGCCTCATCAAGAAGATTTTCGGTAGTCGCAACGACCGCCTGATCCGCCAGTACTCCAACAAAGTCCGCGCCATCAACGCCCTCGAGCCCGAGATCTCCGCCCTGTCGGACGAGGCCCTGCGGGCCAAGACCGCCGAGTTCCGCCAGCGGATCGAGAACGGCGCGACGCTGGACGACCTGCTGGTGGAGGCCTTCGCGGTGGTGCGCGAGGCCGGCAAGCGGGTGCATGGCATGCGCCACTTCGACGTCCAGCTCATCGGCGGCATGGTGCTGCACGACGGCCGGATCGCCGAGATGAAGACCGGCGAGGGCAAGACGCTGGTCGCCACGCTGCCGGCCTACCTGAACGCGCTGGCCGGCAAGGGCGTGCACGTGGTGACGGTCAACGACTACCTCGCCAGCCGTGACGCCGACTGGATGGGCCGCATCTACGGTTTCCTCGGACTCACGACGGGCTGCAACCTGTCGCGCATGTCGCATGCCGAGAAGCAGGCCGCCTACAACGCCGACATCACCTACGGCACGAACAACGAATTCGGCTTCGACTACCTGCGTGACAACATGGTGTATTCGCTGGCCGAGCGCGTGCAGCGCGGGCTGGCCTTCGCCATCGTCGACGAGGTCGATTCCATCCTGATCGACGAGGCGCGCACGCCGCTGATCATCTCCGGGCAGGCCGAGGATCACACCGAGCTGTACCTGCGCGTCAACGAGCTGCCGGGCCAGCTGACCGAGCAGCAGGGCGAGGGCGACAACATCACGCAGCCGGGCGACTACACGCTGGACCTGAAGTCACGCCAGGCGCTGCTGACCGAGCAGGGTCACGAGAAGGCCGAGCAGATCCTCGTGCGCATGGGGCTGCTGAAGGAAGGCGCGAGCCTGTACGACCCGGCCAACATCATGCTGATGCACCACGTGTACGCCGCGCTGCGCGCGCACACGCTGTTCCACAAGGACCAGCACTACGTGGTGCAGAACGGCGAGGTCATCATCGTCGACGAGTTCACCGGCCGCCTGATGCCGGGCCGCCGCTGGTCGGACGGTCTGCACCAGGCCGTCGAGGCCAAGGAGGGCGTGCGCATCCAGGCCGAGAACCAGACCCTGGCCTCGATCACGTTCCAGAACTACTTCCGCATGTACGGCAAGCTCGCCGGCATGACCGGCACGGCCGATACCGAGGCCTACGAGTTCCACCAGATCTACGGTCTGGAGACGGTCATCGTGCCGACCAACCGTCCGATGCAGCGCAAGGACGAGAACGACAAGGTCTACCGCACGGCCAAGGAGAAATGGGACGCCGTCGTCGCCGATATCCGCGACTGCGTTCAGCGCGGCCAGCCGGTGCTGGTCGGCACGACGTCGATCGAGGTCAACGAGTTCCTGTCCGGCCTGCTCAAGCGCGAGCGGATCGAGCACCAGGTCCTCAACGCCAAGCAGCACGAGAGCGAGGCGCACATCGTCGCGCAGGCGGGCCGTCCCGGCATGGTGACGATCGCGACCAACATGGCCGGTCGCGGCACCGACATCGTGCTCGGCGGCAATATCGAGCGCGAGATCGACGCCGTGCGCAACGACCCGGCGCTGGACGACGCGGCCAGGGAAGCGAAGATCGCCCAGTTGCGCGCCGAGTGGCAGCAGCGGCACGATGCCGTCATCGCGGCCGGCGGCCTGCACATCATCGGCACCGAGCGCCACGAGTCCCGCCGCATCGACAACCAGCTCCGCGGCCGCGCCGGCCGTCAGGGCGACCCGGGCTCGAGCCGCTTCTACCTGTCGCTCGAGGATCCGCTGATGAAGATCTTCGCCGGCGAGCGCCTCAACGCGATCATGGTGCGGCTGAAGATGCCCGAGGGCGAGGCCATCGAGCACGGCATGGTCACGCGTTCGCTCGAGTCCGCGCAGCGCAAGGTCGAGCAGCGCAACTTCGACATCCGCAAGCAGCTGCTCGAGTACGACGACGTCGCCAACGACCAGCGCAAGGTCATCTACGAGCAGCGCAACGAGCTGCTCGCGACCGAGGACATCTCCGAGACCATTACCGCGATGCGCCACGGCGTGCTGACCGACACCTTCCGCAACCACGTGCCGGAGGAAAGCGTCGAGGAGCAGTGGGACATCCCGGCGCTGGAAGCCGCGCTGTCGGGCGAGTTCCTGCTCAAGGTGCCGGTCGGCGAATGGCTCAGGGCCGAGCCGGATCTCGACGACGACACGATGCTCGCCCGCATCCTCGAGGCCGCCGACCGTGCCTACGCCGAAAAGGTCGCGCTGGTCGAACCGGCCGCGTGGCACCAGTTCGAGCGCAACGTGATGCTGCAGAGCCTGGACACGCACTGGCGCGAGCACCTGTCCGCGCTCGACCAGCTGCGCCAGGGCATCCACCTGCGTGGCTACGCACAGAAGAACCCGAAGCAGGAATACAAGCGCGAGGCCTTCGAACTGTTCGAAGCCCTGCTCGACACCGTGCGCCTGGACGTCACGAAGATCCTGATGACGGTGCAGGTGCGCACCCGCGAGGCGCTCGACGAGGCCGAGAAGCCGGCCGAGCCCGAGAACGTGCAGTACCGTCACCCGGGCTCCGACGCGCTGGAAGGCGCCCCGGAGCGGCCGCAGGGCGGTCCGCGAGTGGGCCGCAACGATCCCTGCCCCTGCGGCTCGGGCAAGAAGTACAAGCATTGCCACGGCAAGCTGAGCTGAGCCGGCCGGACGCCAAGAAGAAGCCCGCCGAAGCGGGCTTTTTCGTTCCGGCGCCCGGCAGCGCGCGGGTGGCTTGAAGTACACTGTCGCCTTCGCGGCGACGCAGCGCCGCGGCGATGAAACCCAAGGAGTTGCGCCGATGCCCGTCAGACTTTCCCCCCCCTTGCCCGAAGCCCTCGAGCCCGTCGCCGGAGTCCGGCTCGGCGTCGCGCAGGCCGGCATCCGGAAGGCCGGACGGCGCGACCTGACGCTGATCGAGCTGGCCGAGGGCAGCCGCGTGGCCGGCGTGTTCACGAAGAACCGGTTCTGCGCCGCGCCGGTGCAGGTGTGCCGCGAGCACCTGAAGGGCGGTGACGTGCGGGCGCTGGTCATCAACACCGGCATCGCCAACGCCGGCACCGGCGAAGAGGGCATGCGCGCCGCGCGCCGCACCTGCGAGGCCGTGGCGGCGCTGTGCGGCTGGACGCCGGCGCAGGTGCTGCCGTTCTCGACCGGCGTGATCCTCGAGCAGCTGCCGGTCGAGCGCATCGAGGCCGCGCTGCCGGCCGCGCGCGCCGACCTGCGCGCCGACGGCTGGTTCGATGCCGCGCACGCGATCATGACCACGGACACCGTCGCCAAGGCCGCCTCGCGCACGGTCGGGATCGACGGCCGCACGATCACGCTGACCGGCATGAGCAAGGGCGCGGGCATGATCAAGCCCAACATGGCGACGATGCTGGGCTACGTCGCGACCGACGCGAAGGTGTCGCAGGCCGCGCTCGAGCGCCTCGTCGCCGAGGCGGCCGACGCATCCTTCAACAGCATCACCGTGGACGGCGACACGTCGACCAACGACTCCTTCATCCTGATCGCCACCGGACAGGCCGGCAACGCCGAGATCGACGACCTCGACTCGCCGGCCGGCCGCGCGCTGCGCGAGGCCGTGGTCGGCCTGTCGATCGAGCTCGCGCAGGCCATCGTGCGTGACGGCGAGGGGGCGACCAAGTTCATTGCCGTCGCCGTCGAGGGCGGCCGCGACCGCGAGGAGTGCCGCAGGATCGCGTACGCGGTCGCGCATTCGCCGCTGGTCAAGACGGCCTTCTTCGCCTCCGACCCCAACCTCGGCCGCATCCTCGCCGCGGTCGGCTACGCCGGCGTCGAGGATCTGGACGTGTCCGCGCTGCGCGTGTGGCTCGAGAGCGGCGGCGAGTCCGTGCTGGTGGCCGAGAAGGGCGGGCGCGCCGCCGCCTACCGCGAGGAGGACGGCGCGCGCGTGATGAAACGCGAGGAGATCACGGTGCGCGTCGCGCTCGGCCGCGGCCCGGCCGCGGCCACGGTGTGGACCTGCGACTTCTCGTACGATTACGTCAAGATCAACGCCGAATACCGCAGCTGATCCCGCGCGGACGGCCGCAGAAAGAAAAGCCCCGCCGGACGGACTCCGGCGGGGCTTTTCCGTTTCCGGGGCGGGCGGTGCTCAGTGGTAGATCAGCCCCGGCAGCCACAGCGCCAGCGACGGGAAGGCCCACACGCACACCAGACACAGGATCTGGATGCCGACGAAGGGCACGATGCCGCGGTAGATGTCCGCCGTGCTGACCTCCTTCGGCGCCACGCTGCGCAGGAAGAACAGCGAGAAGCCGAACGGCGGCGTCAGGTAGCTCGTCTGCAGGATGATGCCGATCATCACGGCCAGCCAGACCGGCTCGACCCCCATCGTCAGCAGGATCGGCGCGGCGACCGGCACGACAATGAAGATGATCTCGAACGGGTCGAGGAAGAAGCCGAGCAGGAACATCACGAACATCACGACGCACAGTGCGCCGATCTCGCCGCCGGGCATGTTCGACAGGAAGTGCGTCACCAGCTCCTCGCCGCCGAGGCGGGCGAAGACCAGCGAGAACACGCTCGCGCCGAGGAACAGCGTGAACACCATGCAGGTGATCAGCAGCGAGGACAGCGACACCTCGCGCAGCATCGCGACGAAGGTCGCGCGCAGTGGCGACGTCGCCGCGATGACGCCGCAGCCGGCCAGCAGCACCACGAGCAGCAGCGTCAGCACGCCCACGCCGCCGACGGTCGCGCCGGCCAGCGCGGTCAGCGTGACGAAGCCCGTCCAGAAGCGGAACATCACCGTCTCGACGCGCTCGGGCGTCCATTCGCGGCCGAAGTGTTCGCCGAGCGCGCGGATCATCGCCAGCAGGATGGCGCCGATCGCGCCCACGGCGGCCGATTCGGTCGGCGTCGCGATGCCGGCCATGATGGAGCCCAGCACGGCCACGATCAGCAGCAGCGCCGGCAGCAGGTTGTTGACGATGCGACGCAGCACGCCGCGTCCAGCCAGGCCGTGGCCGCCGAGCGCCGGGGCGCTGGACGGGCGCAGGAAGGCGATCAGCATGATCCACACCGCGTACAGCAGCGCGATCAGCAGGCCGGGGATGAAGGCGCCGGCGAACAGGTCGCCGACGGACAGCGTGTCCGGCGCGAAGTTGCCCTGCGCCATCTGCGCCTGGCTGTAGGCGCTCTGCAGGATCACGGCGAGGAACACCAGTACCGTCGACGGCGGCACGACCTGCGCGAGCGAGCCCGAGGCGCAGATCAGTCCGGTGGCGAGCCGGCGGTCGTAGCCGGCCTTGAGCATCGCCGGCAGGCTGATCAGGCCCATCGTGATGACGGTGGCGCCGACGATGCCGGTCGAGGCCGCGAGCAGCGCGGCGACGAGCACCGTCGACAGCCCGAGCCCGCCGCGCAGCTCGCCGAACAGCCGCCCCATCGTGTCGAGCAGCGACTCGGCGATGCGCGAGCGTTCCAGCATCACGCCCATGAACACGAACAGCGGCACGGCGATCAGTACGTCGTTGGTCAGCGTGCCCCAGTAGCGCATCGGCAGCGAGGTCAGGTAGCTGAGGTCGAAGCGGCCCAGCGCCGAGCCGAGCAGCGCGAAAAGGATGGCCGTGCCCGGCAGCG
>Ga0182792_1002554_pt1 | contig 12680 bp, 10 predicted proteins | sample Passage237B_FD_130497 | JGI IMG/M metagenome (GOLD analysis project Ga0182792, IMG submission 130497) | Cellulose adapted compost microbial communities from Newby Island Compost Facility, Milpitas, CA, USA - Passage2 37B (version 2) (version 2) ...
AAGCCTGTGCAGTGTGACTCGTCAATCATGACCAATGCTTCGTATTTATCAGCTAGGTCACAGATGTCCTCCAAGGGCGCGATGCTGCCGTCCATGGAAAAGGCTCCATCTGTGACGATGATACGGTGGCGAGCGCCCCGAGCTGCTTTAAGCTGCGCCTCCAAATCTTCCATGTCACAGTTCTTGTAGCGGAAGCGTTGGGCCTTGCAAAGCCGTACGCCATCGATGATGGATGCGTGATTGAGCTCATCGGAAATGATGGCATCCTCGGCACCGAACAGCGGCTCGAATACCCCGCCGTTGGCATCGAAAGCCGCGGCATAAAGAATGGTATCCTCGGTACCGAGAAACTCCGATAGCTTGGCCTCCAATGTCTTGTGGATATCTTGCGTGCCGCAGATAAAACGTACGGAGGACATGCCGTAGCCGTGCGTATCGATGGTTCGCTTCGCGGCTTCAATCACCTTGGGATGGGAGGATAGCCCCAAATAATTGTTAGCGCAGAAGTTGACGACCTCCGCACCGCTTTGTATCCGGATATCCGCCCCCTGTGGGGTGACGATTACACGTTCGGTTTTATAGAGTCCGGCATCTTTGATGGCTTGCAATTCGCTTTGCAGTACGGGTTGAAGGGTTTTATACATGGTGCAATTTTTAATGAAAAGATAAAAGTCCAATGGCTGACCACTAATATCGGGCAACCACGGCAGGCAAATCTAAAATCTAAAATCTACAATCCAAAATTCCTACCTTTGCCCCCATGGCAAGGGAGATTTACGAAACCAAGCGGAAAGCATTAAAAATCAACCTCAACGGGGAAATCTATGGAACTTTTGCAGAAATCGGCGCGGGACAAGAGGTGGCTCGTAATTTTTTCAATGCCGGAGCCGCATCGGGCACCATCGCCAAGACGATATCAGCGTATGACATGGCGTTCAGCGATGCCATCTACGGAGCCGAAGACTCGGGGAGGTATGTCAGCCGCTCCCGGCTGCGGAAAATGCTCGAACATGAATTTGAGTTGCTTACCGAACGACTTACCGGCGAGAAATACCAAAATAAACGCCTCTTTGCATTCGCCGATACCGTTGCAGCCCTCAATTTCAGCAAAACCAATGATCCACATGGTTGGCTAGGCCTTCGCTTCCAGCATGAAGTGGGCAGCGACCCCAATGAAATCATTTTCCATGTACGGTTGCTGGATAGCGACACCTTATTGCAGCAAAAAGTCCTGGGCATCCTTGGGGTAAACCTCGTCTTTGCCGCCTATTACTACAGGCGGGATGTCCAGACCATGATCGAGTCTCTCGCCGATAACCTTTCACCCGGTTCGGTAGAGATTGATCTGGTGAAAGTCAGCGGACCGGCGTTCAAGGATGTGAATGAGCGGCTAATCAACCTCTACCTTATCGCTAAAGGATATTCGAAAGCAGCCATTTTCAGTCCCGAGGGATTGGCTTATCAAAGCAAAGATTTCCTGTACAAAAAGGACATCATGATCCTGCGCACGAAGTACCGGCAGAAATCCAACCCCAATTTCGACCTTTTTAACCTTGCCGTAGACCAATTCGAGCGCAATCTCGGTATCAAGGGCGACAACCTGGTGGTCATGATTGAGGTACTCATGAGCAATGTGCTTGACCAAGCACCGCAGTTTACCCCCGATGATCTACAATATTTCGCAGAGCGCGCCGAATACCTCTGCAGCACGGGCAACCATATCCTGGTATCCAACTTCACCAGAAACCAGTACCTGGCGGAATACCTGTCCCAATTCAAACCGCGCAATGTGGGGATATCGACGAACATATCGAACCTACGCAACATTTTCAATTCCAAGCAATACGCCAAAGGCAACTACACGAATGAGCTTCTGGCCTATGTGAGCGGCCTCTTCAGCAAGAACGTCAAGCTATATGCCTACCCTTATCTCAATAAGGAGGACAACCAAATCATTACCACCGCGAATATGCCTGTATCGGACGAAGCCCGGCCGCTTTTTGAATTCTTGATCAAGAACAAGTATATCATTGATATCGAGAATTACGATGAACGGCACGTGAAGACGGTTTAGCATGCAAAAAGAACACGTCATATTGGTAGATGAGCGCGACCGCGAAATCGGTTCCATGGAAAAAATGGAGGCGCACCGGAAAGGCTTGTTACATCGGGCTATCAGTGTCTTTGTCTTTGACAGCGAAGGCCGCCTGCTGCTCCAGCAACGCGCACCGCACAAATACCACAGTGCTAACCTATGGACCAATACCTGTTGCAGCCATCCCGCTCCCGGCGAAACAGCTCGTGATGCAGCGCACCGGAGGCTGCAGGAAGAAATGGGACTGTCCGTCCCACTCCACTTTGCCTTCACCTTCCGCTACTTGGAGCCGTTTGACAACGGCTTGGTGGAACATGAATTGGACCACGTCTTCCTTGGATACACCGATCAGGCTCCCATCCTGGATCGAGCGGAGGCATCGGACTACCGTTGGGCAAGCCTACCGGCAATCGAGCACGACATCCAAACCCATGCGGAAAGCTATACGGCTTGGTTCAGGCTTATCTACAAGCGGGCATTCGAATCCGCGTCAAGCGCCAACAAGGATCAATAAAGCCGCTTGATGAGCTGCTCTTCCACGGCTTTGAAGACCTGCAACGGTTTTTGGTTGCGCCAGTTCAGGTCGTTGAGCTGGCCTCCGAAATTAATGAAATAATCAATATTCCCCGATTTGAATTCGTCGATGACATGGTCACGGAAATTGATGCCCGCGATCCAGCCGTCTTCGATATCCTGGAACCACTCTTCATAATAACAATCGTCGGAAGCATGGAAATTCAGCACATTTTCACCGATGATGATAAACTTGCTGATGCCGGCACTGACCATGAGATCGATGACCTCGCGTTTAAGGAGCATGATATCATTGTATATGGCATCGTTCCATTCCCCAATCAGTTCGATGATGGCATAACCACGGGGATAATCGGCAAACAGGATCTTGAGATACAAGGTGTTGGAGCCAAAGCTATCCCACTGCGGATGGAGCAGGAAATTGTATATCTGCTTATCAAACTCAAATTCATTGTATTCCGTCCCATAAAACGGGGATAACTCGTCTTCGGCAGCGATGTAATCATCTCTCCAACGGTAATATGGCTCTATCTCGTGCATCGCCTTGGGATACTATTTCCTTTTGCAAAAATGCGAATTTTTCATTAGAATAATATGCTTTTTAATGGCAATGAAGCTTGCATGAATTATTCATGTCTCTTTTTTGCGGAGGGCAATTCATGCAGGTTTCGTCACAACTTAAAAAGCTACCTGACCGTATCGCTTTATTGTAAATTTTGTTTGTATACGGTAGAAAATGCAGGAAACTATTTAATTTAGCGCGTGTTATCTAGGATATGCGTAAGGAAACGAAACGGAATTTGTTTGTGGCGGCTACCTATAGTGCCGTCTTATTTCTGGGGTTGCTGCTCGGGCAGAATTATGCCGAGGAGGACGTCAGCTCGGCGGGCAGCAGCAGTTTGCTCCCCTTGGGCATCACGGATAAAACAGGCAAGGTCCAACGGATGATCGATCTCATCGCTTCCAACTATGTGGACAGCGTGGACGTAGACCAGCTCCAGGACCTGGCCATCGACGAAATCGTTGCGCAATTGGACCCGCATTCGGAATACCTGCGGCCCAATCAAGCACTCAAGCAACACGAAACACTCGAAGGGAGCTTCGAAGGGATTGGCATCGAATACTACAACCTGAACGATACCTTGATGACCGTGGGGCTGATTGCCGGAGGACCGGCCCAACGGTCCGGCATGCGTGTGGGTGACAAACTCATCGCCATTGATGGTGATACCATTGCAGGCGTGCCCGTCGATGAAAAAGCAATCGAGCAAAAAATCAAGGGACGCAGAGGAACTGCCATCGAACTCACCATAAACCGCAACGGAAAAAACCTGCCTCTCCCCTTGAAAGTCATGCGCGACCGGGTAGAAGTGAGCAGCATCGATGCGGCTTATATCATCGACAGCGCTACGGCATACATCAAAATCAAGCGGTTCGGCGCCAAGACCGCCGATGATTTCAAACGTGCACTGCAACAGCTTAAAAAACAGGGCGCACAGCGATTGGTATTGGATTTACGGGAAAATGGGGGCGGATATTTCAATGCCGCGACCGCATTGGCCAGCCAGTTTTTTGTGGATAAGCAATTGATTGTTTATACAGAGGGTGCGCATGAGGCCCGTACCGATTACTACTCCAGCGCCGACGGCATATTCGGAAATGGGGAACTGGCTGTACTGATTGATGAACATTCCGCCTCTGCAAGCGAAATCGTCGCTGGGGCCATACAGGATTTGGAACGAGGCATCATCGTTGGGCGACGCTCTTACGGCAAGGCCTTGGTCCAGGAGCAGTTCGGTTTCGGTGACGGCTCGGCATTGAACCTTACCGTCGCTCGCTATTACACCCCACTGGGCCGATGCATCCAAAAGTCATATATGGCTGCCACAGCGAACGACCTTCACGTATCCGACCTCCCTACGTTGGGGAAACACGGCATGGACACCATCGGCTATAAAACGACCTCAGGCAAGATAGTCCATGGCGGGGGCGGAATCTCTCCGGACATCTGGGTCCCGTTGGACAGCAGCGGAATCAGCGCATTGTACCGCAAAATACGGCAGGCAAATATCATTGAGACGTACGTTTATGGGCAACTGACCAAATCAGTGCCCGCTTACTCCGTAGAAAATTACTTGAAAGGGTATTTTCTGCCCGATAGGGAATACCACGACTTCTTGCGTTACGTACGCGAACGAGGTGTTGACTTCACCACGAAAGAAGCGAATGCCGTGAAACCGATGGTACGTACGGACATGGAAGCCCTGCTTGGCCGGTATTATTTCGGCAGCGAAGCTTTCTTTAAGGTGCGCAACCGTTCGGATAAGGTCTTGGCCCAAGCCTTGCTCGCCTTGCAGGGCGAATAGTTGACCTCATTTCACGACCTGCCCATCAAGCAACTCGACAATCCTGTTGCCGTACTCCGCGTTCTTCTCCGAGTGCGTAACCTGCACGATGGTGACGCCGTCTTCCTCGTTGAGCTGCTTGAAGAGGTTCATGATTTCTTCCCCTTGCTTCGAGTTGAGGTTGCCCGTCGGTTCGTCCGCCAATAACAGCTTGGGGGTGGTCGCCAATGCCCGGGCAATGCCCACCAACTGCTGCTGACCGCCAGAAAGCTGTGTGGGGAACAAGTCTTTCTTGCCCACAATACCAAAACGATCGATCAAATCGCCCACAATGGCTTTGCGTTCGCTGCTTTTCAGGTTCTTATAAATCAAGGGGGTTTCGATGTTTTCATACACCGTAAGCTCATCGATGAGGTGGTATGCCTGGAATACGAAACCGATGTGCTGCTTATACAGTGCCGAACGATGTTTTTCCTTCAGCCCGAGCACATTTTCACCCATGAACACATACTCCCCTTCATCGGGTTCGTCGAGCAACCCGAGGATATGAAGCAACGTGGATTTGCCCGACCCCGACGGCCCCATAATGGATACAAATTCGCCTTCCGCAATATGCAGGTTGACGTCTTTGAGCACGAATGAGCGGCTGCCGCCTACGTTATACCATTTGAATATGTTACTTAGTTGAATCATAGCATCCAAATATATCATTTATTGTGTCGGTCATACCAAATTCCTACCAAGAAATCAACAGGCTCATTACAAGTGCGTTAGCACTTGACACGTTGGCATGGTGTACGGTATCGCACACCCCGTTGTCCGATATCGTACAGGTCATAGGCCATGTGTTATTTCAGCAAGTCTAGCTTCACCAATGCATAGAAGAGCGCAGCAGTGTGCAGGGCCTGCCCGAATTGATTGCCGAGCAGCAATTGCTTCAGTTCTTGGGGAGAGACCAAGATCACGTCGATTTCTTCCTGGTCGTCGAGTTCCTGCTCTTGCACTTTTACCCCGCCGGTGAGCAAGTAGGTGAATGTCCTGTTGTTGGCTGTCGCCGGATTGGGAAAGAGCGTGGACAGTTCCTCGATGGCATCAAAGCGATAACCCGTCTCTTCCAGCAATTCCCGCTTAGCTGCTTGGGAAGCATCCTCGCCGGAATCGATTACCCCACCGGGGATTTCGAGGACATCCTGCTTGACGCCGTGCCGGTATTGCTTGACGAGGATAAACTGGTTGTCGGTGGTCAGCGCCACCATATTCACCCAATCGGGATATTCCAACACATAGTATTCCGGCACGATATGCCCATTCGGCATGCGGCAGACATCCTTGCGCAACACGGCCCAAGGCGCCTGTACCAAGTATTCAGACGATAGGGTTTCCCAATGCAGCATATTACGCGATGTCTTTCATGATGCGATCTACTCGTTCGTCCAATTCCCTGCTCACGCGTTCGAAGTCAGCCGCATTGGAAAGCGGTTGCCTTACGCTGCAATAAAACTTGATCTTGGGCTCCGTACCGGATGGACGCGCGGACACCACATCCCCATCTACGGTGATGAACTGCAGGACATCCGATTTGGGCAAATCGATGGCCTTCCGCTCGCCGGTTTTGAGGTTGTAGGATTCGCTCCGTTCGTAGTCTTTTATTTCCGCCACATCGATACCACCGATGGTCTGCAGGGGATTGCTCCGCAGACGCTCCATCATCGCCTTGATTTCTTCAGCCCCTGCTTTCCCGGTTTTGGTCAGTGAAATCAACTTCTCTTTATAATAGCCATGCCGTACATAGAGGTCCAGCAACGCGTCGAAAAGCGTCTTGCCTTGATCTTTGTAGTAGGCGGTCATTTCCGCGATGAAGACCGCCGATACGACAGCGTCCTTGTCGCGCACCAATTCGCCGACCAAATAACCGTAGCTTTCCTCTCCGCCTACGAGGAATCGGCCTTGGCCATCTTTCAGCGTAATCAACTCGCCGATGTACTTGAAGCCCGTGAGCGTGTCATAGTAGGTTACCCCATATTGTCTCGCGATATCCGCGATGAGATTGGTGGTCACGATGGTCTTTACCACGTAATCGTCCGGCCGCAGGTCGCCCTGCTCCTTTTTTGCCGAGAGCACGTAATTGACCAGCAGGCTCCCGATTTGGTTGCCGTTGAGTAACTGATAGACGCCTTGGGTGTTTTTCACCGCAGCCCCCACGCGGTCGGCATCCGGATCCGTGGCAAAGATGACATCCGCCTCGATACGTTCGCCCTCCCGTAAGGCCAACGACATGGCCTCTGCCTCTTCCGGATTGGGGTATACCACGGTGGGGAAGTTGCCGTCAGGCGTAGCTTGGGCTTCCACCACGTTCACGTTGGCAAAACCCCAGCGTTGCAATGCCGGGGGAACAAGGGTAACTCCCGTGCCGTGTATGGGCGAGAAAACGATTTTCAGCTCTTTTTGTCGGCTTACTGCATCCGGACGGATAATGAGTGCCGAGATGGCATCAAGATACGCGTCGTCCAGCTCCTTGCCCAACAAGGTGATGTTTTCCTCCACCGGCCCGAAGTTTATTTCGCTGGGATCTTCGATGGCATACACTTCGTTGATGACATTCTTATCGTGCGGTGGCACCAACTGTCCACCATCGTTCCAGTAGGCTTTATAGCCGTTATATTCCTTAGGATTGTGCGAAGCGGTAAGCATGACTCCCGCGTGGCACTGCAGGTGGCGCACGGCGAAGGAAAGATGGGGCGTCGGCCGGAGTTCAGCAAAAAGGTAGACCTGAATGCCATTCGCCGAAAACACATCGGCCACCAAGCGGGCGAAGGCCTTCGAATTGTTACGGCTGTCATAGGAAATCGCCGCTTTCACCCGTTCACCGGGATAGGTCTTGAGCAGGTAATTGCTCAACCCCTGTGTAGCACGGCCGATGGTATACTTATTCATCCGGTTGGTGCCCACGCCCATAATGCCCCGCAGGCCACCCGTACCGAACTCCAGGTCTTTATAGAAGCTATCGGTCAATCCCGTGTAATCCCCGGAGTCGAAAAGCTGCTTTACCGATTGGATGGTATCTTCATCGTAGGGGGCCTTGAGCCATGCTTCGGCCCGCCCTTGTATCGCTGGATCTAATTGCACTGTAGTCATATTGCTCAAATTTTCCTGTTGGCTCAAACTTACCAAAATGCTTTTCATAAACAAAGCATTTTTCAATCTCCCAACCGCCGTTGATGCCTTATTTCAACCGCTCCAATATGCCTTTCCGCTTGACCAAGTTTTTATAATCCCATTGGATGCCACGGGCCTTATCGAGCCAGCGCCGCAGGGCCGTGGTATCGACCTGTGCGACATCCGTGTAACGGATTTCCGCGGCCTTGAATTTGCCCTCTTGTTTCAAGTCGGGTTCGTCAAATGATTGCCCACTCCAGAATAGGAGGTTAATGCCATCCTTCCGCAGGCTATAGCCGACAATCGGGTTGCCATCCAAGAACCACACGGGGTGGCGGTGCCAGTACTTATTTTCCGCATCGGGTAACTGCTGGTTGATTTCCCGAAATAATAGGGCCACGATTTCCTGTTCCGTCGCCGACAGCGAATCGTGATAGGCCTGAATACGTGTATCCATCATATACTATTCTTGACTTTTCGCCTGCCGTGTCATTTTTTCCAACGCATCCCATAGATTGTCCGGGATGGCTTCCAATCCACTGAATTGCCCGGCGCCTTGCAGCCACTCACCACCGTCGATGGTGATGACCTCGCCGTTGATGTATCCGGCAAAATCGGAAATCAAAAAGGCGGCAAGATTAGCCAGTTCCTGGTGCTCACCAACGCGTTTGAGCGGTACCCGCTTCCTGAAGTCGAACTGCTTTGCCAAGTCGCCCGGTAGCAGCCGCTCCCAAGCGCCTTTCGTGGGAAATGGGCCGGGAGCAATCGCATTATTGCGGATACCGTACTTCCCCCACTCCACGGCCAGCGACCGCGTAAGCGCCAACACACCGCCTTTGGCAGCCGCGGATGGGACTACATAGGCCGAGCCGGTAAACGCATAGGTCGTGACGATGTTGAGTATGCTAGCCGTTTGCTTTCGGGCGATCCAATGTTTGCCGAAGACCAGCGTGCAGTTGGCTGTCCCCTTCAGCACGATATCGATGACTGCGGAAAACGCGTTGGTCGAAAGGCGTTCGGTAGGCGAAATGAAATTCCCTGCTGCATTGTTGAGCAGCACGTCCACCCGACCGAACCGTTCCAGCGATGCCGCCAACAGGCTTTCCACCTGAGCTGTATCCCGCACGTCACAGGCAACAGGTAGCACCCGGCCCCCGGTCTCGGCAGCCATTTCATCGGCTGCTTTTTTCAGCACCTCCAGCTTACGGCTGGCAATGACGACCTGTGCGCCCAGCCGAAGGAAATAGGTGGCCATCGCCCGGCCCAACCCTGTACCACCGCCCGTTACCACGATGGTCTTGCCTTGCAATGCATCTTCGCGCAAGGCGCCTTGTATAGCGTTTGTTGTGTTCATTACTGATTTGCTTTTCGCGGACTCGTGCGTTGTTCATTCGCAAATAAGCAAAAAGCGAATTGGCGAATCGACGAATTAGTGCCCTTTTAGATTGTCGATAATCGTTTTGATGATGGAGCGGGTGGCAGGCGACCACCATTGTTTCCATATGGCTTCGATCGTCTCCTCCTGGTTGGCTTCAACCGCCCCAACCAGCTGGCACCGCATGTTGCGTTTGCTCTGCTGCCACGTATTGCGCTCAAATTGCGTATACTTTCTAAGCTGGCGTTCTGCCGCGGTGCGGATACTCCTGGTATCCACCACTTCATCCACCAATCCTGCTTGGAGCGCCTCTTGCGGCTTCAGCAGGGTTCCAGCCAGTAGGTGCCGGTAGGCCGTCGCCTGCCCCAACCAAAAGGCATACAACTGAAAAACAAACTCCGGCACGATGATTCCTACGGGTACCTCATTGAGCCCTATCACGAAATCGCCATCCGCCATCACCCGATAATCGCAACAAATGGCCAATACGCATCCCGCTGCCGGACTATGCCCACTGATGGCTGCGACCGCTGGCTTATCGAAGGCAACGAAAGCGCGGATGACATCGATGAATGTCTGCCAAAATCGGCGCACTTCGGCCTCGCCGTATGCATAAAGCTCGACCAGGTCAAGCCCAGCACTGAAAAATCCTTCCTTGCCATGCAGGATAAGTCCTTCCACTGCGGGGTCGGCTTGGGCCGAAGCAATCGCTTGCCTGAGTTCTTCCAGCATTTGCTGGTCAATTGCATTTGACTTCCCCCGATCCAGGTAGACGTGGGAAATCCGTTCGTCAACGTTTATCTTGATGAAATCCATCTTTCGTCCTAAATTTACTCTACCGTAAAATAATGCACCGCATGTCCCGCCCGCCCGTTGACGTCCAGTCCCTCCACCACAATCCGATAGGTGCCCGGACCTTCGGCCGTATAGAACGAAAAGGAGGCGCTACCTGTTTGGTCGGTGACGATGTTGGGCTCCCAATGGATGGTGGTGCGGAGATCTTTCATTCCAGCAAGGGAGTCTGCCGGGGCATCGTAATCCGGCGCATAGAACTCGCGCACCTCATAGTAGCCTTGCGGGCTGTGGGTCACGATGCCGGGCGTATACAGATCCCTGGTATAGCTGCCGCTATCCCCCCGCTTGGTCGTGATAATGAGCACCCCCCCGCCACCCCTGATGCCATAGATAGCGGTGTTGCCCACATTTCGCAGCACCTCTACCGTCTCCACGTCAAAGGGGTTGATGATGGAGAGCGCGTCGGGTTCCATGAACATGCCGTCCAAGACGATCTGCATCGGTTGGTCGAACGAACGGGTGGAATACGGTATCCCGTTGCGGAAGACCACGCCAAGCAGCCTACCTTGCAAGCAGAGGTCCAACGTGGTGCATCCCATCGTCAGCTCGTCCGCGGTAATGACCTGATCGGCATTCCCCGGACCGTTGAGGTTGCTGGAATGCCGCACTTTATCCTTTCCTGCTTCGCGTGTCACTTTCACCTCTTCCAATAAAATCGTCTTTTCCCGGAGTCCGTATTTCTCCATCTCCGCAAACTGCTCTTGCGTATTCCTGAGGTAGGTGCTGATGGATTGGTTCACGTTGACGGTTGCGTCGGGCGTATTCCGGTTGCGGGTAACCTGTTGCCGTGGGGATTCATCCAAATGGACGTCCACGTTTTTGCGACCCCGTTCGTCGCGCGCTTGCACCACGAATTTCGTGTGGTCATAAAACAGTAGCCGATCGAAGGTGAAACGCCCATCCGGCCCGGTCACCGTATCAATAAACGCCAAGGTGTTGCTGGTAGACAATACGGTGACGGTTGCATTCGGGACCGGTGTTTTCCCGTCTCGCTTGGTCACCACGCCGCTGATCCGCATATCTTGCTCCGGATGGTAAGTGATCGCCGGTGTCTTCTTCGCCGCGAGGTCCCGCCAATTTATCCGGCTCCATCCGTGGGTGAGCATCACGTTGTCCAACTCCCGGCGCTTCACCCGACCCATGTCTTCAAAATAGTATTCCGGTGTTTCGATATACCCCCGTATGTCGGAACTCAATAACAGCGATGCATAGACGTTTCCTTCACGCAAGCCGCTATCTATGGGTACTTTGGTCAAATCAATCACCGCTGCTGAAAGAGCCGCCACGCGGTTGGTATCTGCCTGTTGCCCTGCGGTTAATTGTACGGTCACGCGTTGTTTCGGACGATAGCGCGCTTGATCCGTGGCGATGGTCAACGGCAGCGTGGAATGTTCGTTGGTATTGAATATGGCCCGCTCGGCAAGCGGTTTCATGTCCGGATCGAAAAGCGTAATCTGCACCACACCGGCCGGTATATCCGCACGCGGAATCGAAAAGATGGCCTCATTTTTCGTCAACTTGCTTTTGGAAGCGTAAAACACGGTTCCATTTCGTTGAAGCAGCAACGTAATCTCCTGTCCCTTTACCAGGTCGTCGGAAGCAAATGCCTGCACAAACAACTGGTTTTCCAGTTCGTTATTTACGGCCAATGCGTAGCCGGAAACAGCTACCTCAGGAAGCTCCTGCACCGCTTCGCTTCCATCTGCGTAGATCACCTGGGCCGTGTACTTGCTGCCTGCTTGCGGGATGAAGTTGAAACTGCCCATCCCAGCGTAGGCCGATTCGAATTCGACGACGTGTATACCTTTTTCATCTTCTACATACCCCCGAACGCCAATCCCCAACCCCTCGGGTTCCAACGCCTTGAACGCCACTTTCGTTAGATTGCCCGCGACAAGATGGCCACCTTCCGGAAAAAACTGGATGCTGTTGGTATTGGATGTGGTCTTTAACGGAATGGTTTTGTTGATGAGCTGCTTTTCCGGCGTCAATAACGTGAGTGCTACTTTTCCGCTTTTCAGGTTAAAAGGTTGTTTGTTTACGAAATTAAAAGCTATCCGCCCGTGTTCGTCCGTTTTCTTCCGGCCACGGCTGATGTTGCGCCCCTCCATGATGACTTGGTAATTGACATCCATGTCGGCCAAGGGACCTCCCTTGAGGTCCGTAAATCCGATTTCGGTATCGACCGTATGCACCGGAGAATTTTCGTAAAAAAATGAGCTGTGCGTGATGATGCGGTCAGTCCGGGCATTCCCGATGGGCAATGTGCGGTCATAGAAAATGTCGTGGTCAAAGTTGCGCATCCAATTGGTGTAGGCCC
>Ga0182792_1002562_pt1 | contig 12639 bp, 7 predicted proteins | sample Passage237B_FD_130497 | JGI IMG/M metagenome (GOLD analysis project Ga0182792, IMG submission 130497) | Cellulose adapted compost microbial communities from Newby Island Compost Facility, Milpitas, CA, USA - Passage2 37B (version 2) (version 2) ...
CCGGGCGGACAGCGGCGCGCCCCCCCGCGGCGCGGGCGGCGGCGAGCTCGGCGTCCAGCCGGGCCGCGCCCGGGAGCTGCGCGGCGCGCTCGCCGACGGTGCGGCGGGTCGCGTCGGTCGCGCGGTCCGCCTCGCGGCGCATCTCGACGAGTCGCGCCTGCATCCGCTCGTACACCTCGGTGCCGAAGATCCGCTGCAGCAGCCCGCGGCGGTCCTCCGGGTCGGCGCGCAGGAACCGCGCGAACTCCCCCTGCGGCAGCACGATGGTCTGCACGAACTGCGCGCGGTCGAGCCCGACGAGCCGCTGGACCTCCGCGCCGACCTCGTCGAGCCGGGTCGAGAGCATCTCGCCCGCGGGCTCGTCGTCGTCCGTCACGTCCCCGGTGAGCCGCCACAGCCGCACCGACGCCTGCTGCCGCACCGTCCCGGTGCCGCGCTTCTTCGCCCGGTCGAACGCGGGCGTGCGGCGCACCCGGAACCGGCCCGCGCCCACCTCGAAGACGAGATCGACGAACGTCTCGGTGTCGTCGTCCGCGTAGGCGGACCGGACCCGGTCGCCCGACGCGTCGGCCGAGGCGACCTTGCCGTACAGCGCGAACACGACCGCGTCGATGAGCGTCGACTTGCCGGCGCCCGTCGGCCCCTCGAGCAGGAACAGCCCGGACGCGCCGAGGGTCGCGAAGTCCACGGTGTGCCGCCCCGCGAACGGCCCGACGGCCTGCAGGGTCATGCGCAGCAGCCGCATCAGGCGCTCCGCTCCGCCGCGGCGGCGTGCTCGTACGCCGCGCGCAGCACCGCGAGCTCGTCGGCGTCCGGCCGCGCCCCGGACACGTGCGCGACGAAGTCGCACGCGACCTCGACCGGGTCCGCGGCGGCGGTCACGGCGCGCAGCCTCGTCGTGACCTCACCCTGCGGCGGGCGGTGCTGCACCACGAGCGCGTGCGGGAACCGGGCCCGCACCCGCGCGTACAGGTCGTCGGGGCGGCGCTCGTCCGTCACGACCACCCGCACCCAGTCGTCCACGTGCGGCTCGCCGGCCGCGCCCAGCAGGTCCGCGAGCTCGCCCGTGAGGTCCGCCAGGCGCCGCGGCACCGGCGCGGGCACCAGCTCGGTGCGCACCTCGTCGGACAGGTCGACGAGCACGCTGGACTTGGCGTGCCGCTGCTCGGAGAACGAGTACGCCAACGGCGAGCCGCTGTAGCGCATCGTCGTCCCCGGCGGCCCGCTCACCGCCTGCGGGCCGTGCAGGTGGCCGAGCGCCACGTAGTCCACGCCGCCCAGCACGTGCGACGGCACGTGGTCGACGCCGCCGACGCGGATGTCCCGCTCGGACTCGCTCGCCACGCCCCCGACGACGAACGCGTGCGCCGCGACGACGCTGCGCGGCCGCTCCCCGCCCGACCGCGCGGCCAGGTCCGCCCGCACGCGCGCCATCGCGGCGGCCGTGACCGCCTCGTGCGAGCGCGCGAGCGGCGGGCCGTCCGGCTCGGCGAGCTCCGTGCGGACCGTGTCCGGGTCGAGGTACGGCAGGCCGTACACGAGCGCCGTGCGCCCCGCACGGTCCGTCACCTCCACCGGCCGGGCCAGCCCCGCGACGCGCGTGCGCAGCTGCACGCGCTCGCGCATGAGCGCCGCCCCGAAGCCGAGGCGCGTCGCGGAGTCGTGGTTGCCCGACGTGAGGACCACCGTGGTGCGCTCCGCGAGCCGCGCGAGCGTGTCCGACAGCAGCGTCACGGCCTCGACCGGCGGGATCGCACGGTCGTACACGTCCCCGGCGACGACGACCGCGTCGACGTCCTCGGTGCGCACCACGTCGACCAGGTGGTCCAGGAACGCGGCCTGGTGGTCGAGCAGGTCGACCCCGTGCAGCGTCCGGCCCAGGTGCCAGTCGGAGGTGTGCAGCAACCGCATGCCCGGACCGTATCCGCCGCCGCCGACACGGCCCGGCGGACAGGCCGGACGACCGCGTGCACGTTCTTTCGCCCGCTGCGCCCACCACCCCGCGGTCCCCCCGGAAGTGGGCGCTGACCTGGGGGTTGTCGAACCCAGGGTGGATCTTCGACCTGCCCTGTTCGCGAAGTTCATCCCCCAGGTGGACCCCACGGGGCGCCGCGGACGGGAAGGGTGTGGGACTGCGCGTCGGGGGAATCCAGGTCGACCGGACCAGGGGCGGCGCGCACCACCCAGACAGGGGGTTCGTTCATGCACACTCGACCTCGCGTGTCCGCGTTCGCGGCGCTCGTCGTCGCGGTCGCCCTCGCCGGATCCACGACCGCTGCCGCCAACGCGGCCGAGCCGACCGCGGTCCAGCCGCAGGCGCTCGCGGCGGACGCGACCGATCCGATCGAGGCCGCCCGCGTCGACGCCGTCACCGCGGACATCGACTGGTTCGACTGTTCCAACGTCGTCGACAAGGGCGTCCAGTGCGGCACGGTCGACCTGCCGCTCGACTACGACGACCCGGACGGCCCGCAGACCAACGTCGCGCTCGTCCGGATCCCGGCGACGAAGCCCACGGCCAAGCTCGGCTCGCTGTTCCTCAACCCGGGCGGCCCCAGCGGCTCCGGCGTGAACATCGCGATCAACGCGCCGTACTTCCTGCCGAAGGACGTCGTGCAGCGGTTCGACCTCATCGGCGTCGACCCGCGCGGCGTGAACTTCTCGGACAACGTGAAGTGCTTCCGCAACATCGGCGAGCAGACGGACGCGCTGCTGCCGATCTACGAGTACCCGTACCCGCGGACGGTCGCGCAGCGCACGGACTTCGTGAACGCCGCCAAGAAGTTCGGCCAGGCGTGCTCGACCACCGGCCAGCCGCTGTCGGCGTCGATGTCCACCGCCAACGTCGCGCGTGACATGGACGTGATCCGCCGCGCGCTGGGCGACGAGAAGCTCACGTACCTCGGCTTCTCGTACGGCTCCTACCTCGGCACGGTGTACGCGAACCTGTTCCCGGACCGCGTGCGCGCGCTCGTGATCGACGGCGTGCTCGACCCCGAGGCGTGGGCCGGCACCGAGGCGACCAAGAACGTCCCGCAGACGCAGCGTCTCGCGTCGGGTGACGGTGCCTGGAAGGCGTTCCGCTCGATCCTCGACCGCTGCGGCAAGAAGGGCCCGGACTACTGCCTCCTCGCGCAGCGCAGCAAGAACCCGGCGGGCAGGTTCGACAAGTTCGCGAAGGCGCTCAAGGCGAAGCCGATCGTCCTCGAGGAGGACTTCGAGATCGACTACGCCCTGGTCATGTCCTGGATGATGTCGGACCTCTACGACGTCAACGCGGCGACGTGGATCGACATGGACCTCGACATGTTCATGACGCTCCAGGAGGAGCCCACGACCTCGGCCGAGCGCAAGAAGTGGAACGCGGCGAAGAAGCAGTTCCACAAGCGGCAGAAGGACTTCAAGCAGCTCGCGGGGCGGGACGACGCCCTCACGAAGAAGCTCGCGACGGCGGTGCCCGGCTTCGCGTTCCCGTACGACGGCGGCTACGACGCGTACCAGTCCGTCATGTGCACGGACAGCCTGAACCCGGGCAACGCGGCGAGCTGGGTCGCGGCCGGCAACGCGGCGGCGAAGACCGGTGACGCGTTCGGCCAGATGTGGACGTGGGCCTCGGCCCCGTGCGCCTCGTGGACGTGGAAGGCCGTCGACGAGGACGCGTACCGCGGGACGTTCACCAAGACGACGAGCGCCCCGGTGCTGGTGGTCGGCAACTGGTGGGACCCGGCGACGAACTACACGGGCGCGAAGGCGGCCGCCAAGCTGCTGCCGAACAGCTCGCTGATCTCGTCCAACTCCTGGGGCCACACCGCCCTCGGGTCCTCGACCTGCGTCGACAACGCCGTGTCGAACTACCTGATCACCGGCAAGGCGACGAAGGGCGGGGTCCGCTCCTGCACCGGCGTCCAGCCGTTCTCGCAGAAGCTCGACGAGACCGGGTACTTCTCGGTCCCGGCCGTCAAGGGCCGCGCGCCGCTGCCCGTGCCGGTGCCGGGCGAGGTCCCGACCCTGTGACACACCGCGCCTGAGGCGCACGGCTCCCCGACCGGGGGCCACGCACGACCCGACGGGGGTCGCGACCGATCGTCGCGGCCCCCGTCGCCGTGCCCGGGCCGGGTCTGCGGGTGGCCGACGGGCGGCTAGGCGGCGCGCGGACCGCGGTGGCGACCCGGGCGTCGTCGCAGGTGGCACGGCACGTGCCGGATCTGCTGACAGACCCTGGGGGGATCTTCCCGACGACCGCGGCGAAAAGGTCAGCCCCCGGGCGGACTCGGGCGCGCGGGGCCCGCCGCCAGGGTGTGGGCTGCGCGCCGGGGGATCCCGGGCGACCGGCCGGGGGCGGCGCGCGCTCACAGACAGGGGGTCTGTCCATGCACACCCGACCTCGCGCGCTCGCGGCGCTCGCCGTCGCGGTCGCACTCGCCGGTTCCACGGCCGCCGTGGCCGCGGCGGAGCAACCCGCGGCGGCCACGCCGACGGCGACGCTGCCGCAGGCACTCGCCCCGGACACCACCGACCCGGCCGAGGCCGCCCGCGTCGACGGCGTCACCGCGGACATCGAGTGGTTCGACTGCTCGCAGATGCTCACCGCAGGCGCCCAGTGCGGCACGGTCGACCTGCCGATCGACTACGACGAGCCCGACGGGCCGACGACGAACGTGGCGCTGGTCCGCATCCCCGCGGGCAAGCCGGCCCAGACTCGGTCGACTGGTTCATGACGCTGCACGAGGAGCCGACGACCGCGGCCGAGCGCACGAAGTGGAACGAGGCCAAGCAGTGGTACAAGGCGCGCCTCGCCCGGCACGAGCGGGTGGCGGCGCAGCGCGAGGCCCGCGCCGAGCGGCTCGCCACGGCGGTCCCCGGCTTCGGGTTCGCGTACGACACCCACATGGACTCCTACCAGTCCGTGCTGTGCGCCGACGGGCTGAACCCGGGCAACGCGGCGAGCTGGGTCGCGGCGGGCAACGCGGCGGCGAAGACCGGTGACGCGTTCGGGCAGATCTGGACGTGGACGTCCGTGCCGTGCGCCTCGTGGACCTGGAAGGCCGTCGACGAGGACGCGTACCGCGGTCCGTTCACCCGCACGACGAGCGCGCCGGTGCTCGTCGTCGGCAACTGGTGGGACCCGGCGACCAGCTACTCCGGCGCCAAGGCGCTCACCCGGCTGCTGCCGAACAGCTCGCTGGTCTCGTCCAACTCCTGGGGCCACACCGCGCTGACCACGTCCGACTGCGTCGACACGGCCGTGGAGCAGTACCTGCTGACCGGGCAGGCGAAGGCGGGCGGCGTCCTGTCGTGCACGGGCGACGAGCAGCCGTTCTCCACGAAGCTCGAGGACCTCGAGTTCTGGTCGCTCCGGCAGGGCGACGAGCGACGCGCGGTGCCGGTGCCCGTCCCCGGCTCCGGGCCGCGGCTCTGACCCCGGGCGCGGGGGTCGCGACACCTCGTCGCGGCCCCCGCGCCGTCCGGGTGTGTGGTGAGGTGGGCATATGACGAGCGACGGGGAGCGCCGGGCGGTCGCGGCGCTGGAGGCGTCCGGGATCACGTTCACCGTGACCCGCCACGGGCGGGTCGCCTCGCTGGAGGAGGCGGCCGCGGCGCGCGGCGTCACGCCCGGCGACGTCGTGAAGTCGCTCGTCGTGCGGCGGGGCGACGACGACTACCTGTTCGTGCTCGTCACGGGCGACCGGGCCATCTCGTGGCCGAAGCTGCGCGCGCTGCTCGGAGTCTCGCGGATGTCCTTGCCGGACGCGGCGACCGCGCTCGCGGTCACGGGGTACGAGCGCGGGACCATCACGCCGTTCGGGTCGCTCACCGCGTGGCCGGTGGTGGCCGACGAGCGCGTGCTCGGGCGCCGGGTGTCGATCGGCGCGGGCGCGCACGGCGTCGCGGCGACGGTCGACGGCGACGCGCTGGTCGAGGTCCTGGGCGCGACGGTCGCGGACGTCACGCAGGACGCCGCCGAGCGCTGACGCAGGTCCCGCGCCGGCGCGCCCAGGTCATCCGACGGGTGCATCCGGTTCGTCCCGATCTCATCCTCTGGTCGGACCCGACGGACGGGTGCTTCCACCAAGGTGGTGCGCGGCGCGTCGGGGTCCTGGTCGACCGGACCGGGTGCGACGCGCGCTGACACCAGGGGACACCAGGGGGGACCACCAGATGCCCGTCAGACACCATCCGTTCACCGCGCTCGCCCTCGCCGCCGCGCTCGTCGCGTCGGCCGTTCCGGCGGCCACCGCAGCACCGACGACCGCACCGGCGGCCGCGCCGGCGCAGGTCCTGGCGGCCGACGTCACCGCCCCGGCCGAGGCCGCGCGCGTCGACCCGGTCACGGCCACGATCGCCTGGCGCGACTGCTCGTCCGTCGTCTCGACGGGCGTGCGGTGCGGCACCGTCGACGTCCCGCTCGACTACGACGAGCCCGAGGGCGCGACCACGCGGATCGCGCTGCTGCACGTCCCGGCGCGCAAGCCGGCGTCCCGCATCGGCACGCTGTTCCTCAACCCGGGCGGCCCGGGCGGGTCCGCGGTCGAGCTCGCGGCCATGGCCCAGTCGTGGCTGCCGGCGGGCGTGGTCGACCGGTTCGACCTCGTCGGGGTCGACCCCCGCGGCATCGGCTACTCGGAGGCCGTGAGCTGCTTCCGCACCGCCGGGGAACGGATCGGCACCATCGGCCCGCTCGCGAGCCCGCTGTACCCGCGGTCCACGGCGGAGCGCTCGGCGGCGGTCGCCGCGGCCCGCGCCGTCGGCGCGGCCTGCACGACGACGGGGCAGCCGCTGTCGTCGGCGATGTCGACCGCGAACGTCGCGCGCGACATGGACGTGGTGCGCCGGCTCCTGGGCGACGAGAAGCTCAGCTACCTGGGCTTCTCGTACGGCTCGTACCTCGGCACGGTGTACGCCAACCTGTTCCCGGACCGGGTGCGGGCGGTCGTCGTCGACGGCGTCATGGACCCCGTCGCGTACGCGGGCACCGAGGAGACCCGCGGCGTCCCGGAGGAGTTGCGCAGCCGGTCCGGCGACGGCGCCTGGAAGGCGTTCCGCTCGATCCTCGAGCGGTGCGGCAAGAAGGGCCCGGCGTACTGCCAGACGGCGCAGCTGACGTCGAACCCCGTGCGGCGGTTCGAGAAGCTCGCCGCGCAGCTCAAGGCGAAGCCGGTCGACCTGGGCGACGGCCAGCTCCTCACGTACCAGGGGCTCATGAGCACGATGCTGGGCGTCCTGTACTACCCGGAGCCCTCGGGCCTCGTCGACATGTTCCTCGCGGACGCGCTGGTGTCGGCGTCGACCCCGACGACCGCGGCCGAGCGCCGGGCCCGGGACGCGGCGATCCGGTCGCTGCGCCAGCACCTCGCCGCGCACGAGAAGGTGGTGCGCGGGGACGAGGCGCTGCGCGAGCGCCTCGCCACCGGCTTCCCGGGCGCCTCGATCGCGTTCGACAACCAGCGCGACGGCAACCTGTCGGTCGTGTGCACCGACGGCCTGCACCCGGGGAACGCGGCGAGCTGGGTCGCGGCCGGCAACACCGCGGCGAAGACCGGTGACGCGTTCGGCCAGATCTGGACGTGGTCCTCGGTCCCGTGCGCCTCGTGGACGTGGAAGGCCGTCGACGAGGACGCGTACCGGGGTCCGTTCACCGCCGAGACCAGCGCCCCGGTGCTCGTCGTCGGCAACTGGTGGGACCCGGCGACCAACTACGACGGGGCGCGCGCCCTGGCGGGGCTGCTGCCGAACAGCGCGCTCGTGTCGAGCAGCTCGTGGGGCCACACGGCGCTCAACACGTCGGCGTGCGTCGACACCGCCGTGGAGCGCTACCTGCTCACGGGTCGGGCGACCCGGGGCTCGGTGCTGCGGTGCGTCGGTGACGCGCAGCCGTTCACGTACCGGCTCGACGGCGCCGAGGCGGCGTCCCCGCGCTCGCCGCTGCGCCCGATCCCGTGGACGCCCGGCGTCACGGTGACGACGCTCGAGCAGGGCTGACACCCCGCCGTACGGCGCTGACACCGACGGGGCCCGGGCCGGTCGACGAGACCGGTCCGGGCTCCGTCGCGTCCGGCCGGCGAGGAATGAGCGCGCGGTCGTCGGCGGGGACCTGGGAGGATGGGGCCCCGTGACCACCGACCAGCACGACGAGCGCCGCCCGCCCCGCCGGGGCCGCGCGGGCGGTCGTGCGCACGGTCGGCCCGCACGCCAGGACGACGAGGCCCGCGCCCGCCGCGGCGGCCGGTCCGGCGGGCGGGACGGCACGCAGCGCCCCGACCAGGGCGAGGCCCGGCGCGCCCGGGCCGCCGCGGCGCGCGCCGCGGTGAGCGTCCCGCCGCTGACGTTCCCCGAGGAGCTCCCGGTCAGCGCCCGCCGGGACGACATCGCCGCCGCGATCCGCGACCACCAGGTCGTCGTCGTCGCGGGCGAGACCGGCTCGGGCAAGACGACGCAGCTGCCGAAGATCGCGCTCGGGCTCGGCCGGGGCCGCGCCGGGCAGATCGGCCACACGCAGCCGCGGCGCATCGCGGCCCGGTCCGTCGCGGAGCGCATCGCGCAGGAGGTCGGCACGCCGCTCGGCGAGCTCGTCGGCTACCAGGTGCGGTTCACGGACACCTCGAGCGACCACACGCTCGTCAAGGTGATGACGGACGGCATCCTGCTGGCCGCGATCCAGCGGGACCCGCTGCTGCGGCAGTACGACACGCTCATCATCGACGAGGCGCACGAGCGGTCCCTGAACATCGACTTCCTGCTGGGCTACCTCACGCGGCTGCTGCCGCAGCGCCCGGACCTCAAGCTCGTCATCACATCCGCGACGATCGACTCGCAGCGGTTCGCGCGGCACTTCGCGGGCCCGCCGACGCCCGAGCACCCCGAGGGCGTGCCGGCCCCGGTCGTGGAGGTCACGGGCCGCACGTACCCGGTGGAGATCCGCTACCGCCCGCTGTCGCCGGACGCGCTGGGCGTCGACGACGAGGACGACGAGCTCGCGGACGCCCGCGGCGCGCGCGCCGGGAAGGCCCGCGCGGGCTCGTCGGCGCCCGCCCGCGAGCGCGACCTCATGACGGGCATCACGGAGGCCGTCGACGAGCTGTGCGCCGAGGGGCCGGGCGACGTCCTGGTGTTCCTGTCCGGCGAGCGGGAGATCCGCGACGCGGCGGACGCGCTGCGCGCGTCGCTGGGCCCGCGCGTCACGGACCCGCACCACCCGCAGGCCGTGGAGCTGCTGCCGCTGTACTCGCGGCTGTCGGCCGCCGAGCAGCACCGGGTGTTCGCCCCGCACTCCGGGCGGCGCATCGTGCTCTCGACGAACGTCGCCGAGACCTCGCTGACCGTGCCGGGCATCCGGTACGTGGTGGACCCGGGCACGGCGCGCATCAGCCGCTGGTCGAAGGCGACGAAGGTGCAGCGCCTGCCGATCGAGCCGATCAGCCAGGCGTCGGCGAACCAGCGCTCGGGCCGCTGCGGGCGCGTGGCCGACGGCATCGCGATCCGCCTGTACTCGCAGGAGGACTTCGAGCGGCGCGACCGGTTCACCGAGCCGGAGATCCTGCGCACGTCGCTGGCGTCGGTGATCCTGCAGATGATCGCCGTGGGCGTGGCGTCGTCGCCGCAGGACGTCGTGGACTTCCCGTTCGTCGACCCGCCGGACGTGCGCGCGGTGCGCGACGGCGTGCAGCTCCTCACCGAGCTGGGCGCGATCGAGACCGGCCCGCGCGGCACGCGCCTCACGGAGACCGGGCGCGCGCTCGCGCAGCTGCCCGTGGACCCGCGGCTGGCCCGCATGGTCGTGGAGGGCGCGCGCCGCGGCGTGCTGCGCGAGGTCGTCGTCGTGGCGGCCGCCCTGTCGATCCAGGACCCGCGCGAGCGGCCCGCCGAGGAGCGCGAGAAGGCCGACGCGCTGCACGCGCGCTTCGCGGACCCCTCGTCGGACCTGCTGTCGTACCTCAACCTGTGGGCGTACCTGCGCGAGCAGCGCCGCGAGCTGTCGGGCAACGCGTTCCGGCGCGCGTGCCGCGCCGAGCACCTCAACTACCTGCGGGTGCGCGAGTGGCAGGACGTCGTCACCCAGCTCAAGGACCTCGCCAAGCACCTGCCGACGAGTGTCGGGGGCGGGCGCGTGGACGGCGGCTGGCCCGCCCTGGCGGAGCCCCACGACGACGAGACCGGCGCCGGCGGGCCGCGGCGCGGCGAGCTGCGCCGCGACTGGGACGCCGAGGCGATCCACCGCTCCGTGCTGTCCGGCCTGCTGTCGCACCTCGGCATGCAGGAGGCCACCGAGGTCGCCGCACCCACCCGCCGCGGCGACAAGCGCCCGGCCCGCCCGGACCGGCGCGGGCGCAACGAGTACCTGGGCGCGCGCGGCGCGCGGTTCGCGATCTTCCCCGGCTCCGGCCTGGCGAAGAAGCCGCCGGCGTGGGTCATGGCCGCCGAGCTCGTCGAGACGTCCCGCCTGTGGGCGCGCGACGTCGCGCGCATCGACCCCGCGTGGGCCGAGGAGGCCGCCGCGCACCTCGTCAAGCGCACCTACTCCGACCCGGCGTGGTCGACGAAGCAGGGCGCCGCGACGTGCACCGAGCGCGTCCTGCTGTACGGCCTGCCCGTCGTCTCCGGCCGCCGCGTCCTGTACTCGAAGGTCGACCCCGAGGCCGCGCGCGAGATGTTCCTGCGGCACGCGCTCGTGCAGGGCGAGTGGACCACCCACCACGAGTTCTTCCACGAGAACCGCCGCCTGCTCGCCGAGGCCGAGGAGCTCGCCGCGCGCGCCCGCCGCGCCGACCTGCTGGCCGACGAGGACGCGCTGTTCGCGTTCTACGACGAGCGCGTCCCCGCCGACGTGGTCTCCGCCCGGCACTTCGACCAGTGGTGGAAGACCGCGCGCCGCCGCGACCCGGACCTGCTGACGTACTCGCGCGAGCTGCTCGTCTCGTCCGACGCGGACGCGATCGACGAGTCGTCGTTCCCGTCCCGCTGGCCGCAGGGCGACCTGTCGCTGCCGCTGACGTACCAGTTCGAGCCCGGCACCGAGGCCGACGGCGTCACCGTGCACGTCCCCATCGCGCAGCTCGCGCGGCTCACGCCCGACGGGTTCGGCTGGATGGTCCCCGGGCTGCTCGACGAGCTCGTCGTCGCGACCATCCGCTCGCTGCCGAAGCCGGTGCGCGTGCAGCTCGTGCCCGCGCCCGACGTGGGCCGCGCGGTCGCCGCGTGGCTGCGTGAGCACACCGCGTCCTGGGCGGACACCGTGCGCGCGGGCGACGCCGCGCCGTCGTTCCGGGAGGCGTTCACGTCCGCGGTGCGCGCCGTGCGGGACGTCGACGTGCCCGCCGACGCGTTCGACGACGAGCGTCTGCCCGCGCACCTGCGCATGACGTTCCGCGTGGTCGGGGACCGCGGCGGGGTCATCGACGAGAGCAAGGACCTCGCGGCGCTGCAGCACCGGCTCGCGGACCGTGCGCAGGACGCCGTGGACACCGCGGTGAAGGCGGCGCTGCGGCAGGCCATGAAGGAGGCGGGCCTGACGTCCGACGAGCCCGCCCTGCCCGGTCCGCGCGCGCGGCGCGGTCGCGGCGGCGAGGCAGGTGCGGACGCCGACGCCGGGGCCGCGGGGTCACGCGGCGCGGGTGCCGGTGCCGGTCGTACGCGCGCGGGCGGTGCGGGTGGGGCCGCCGCGGCGGGCGCGGGCGCGGGCTCGTCGGACGCGCTGACCCGGACAGGGCTCACGACCTGGCCCGACGACCTCACGCTGCCCGACGTCGTCGAGGTGCGCTCCGGCGCGGGCGTGGTGCGCGCGTGGCCCACGCTCGTCGAGGACGGCCGGGGCGTGGGTGTCCGCACGCTCGCCGACGCCGCCGCCCGCCCGGCCGCCGCGCGCGCGGGCCTGCGCCGGCTGCTGCTGCTCGACGTCGGCCTCGTCCCGGCGCGCGTGACGTCCCGGTGGACGGGCGCGCAGGCGCTCGCGCTCGCGGCGAACCCGTACGCGAGCCGCGAGGCGCTCGTCGAGGACGTGCAGCTCGCGGCGGTCGACGCGCTCGTCGACGAGCACCTGCGCACCCGCCCTGCCGAGGCGGGCCGCACCCCGGCGGACGTGCGCACCCCGGCCGACTACGCCGCGCTGCGCACGTACCTGCGTGACCGCCTCGAGGACCGGGTGCACGCGCTCGTCGGCACGCTCGTCGGCGTGCTCACCGCGTGGCGCGAGCTCGAGGTCGAGCTGAAGGGCACGTCCAGCCTCGCGCTGCTGGCGACCGCGGCGGACGTGCGCGAGCAGTCCGCGCGCCTGGTGCACGCGGGGTTCGTCGTCGAGACCGGCGCGGAGCGGCTTCCCCACCTGGTGCGCTACCTGCGCGCGGCCCGGCACCGGCTGGCCAAGGCCGCGGAGAACCCGGCGCGCGACGCGGACCTGGCCTGGCAGGTGCACGACCTGGAGAACGCCCTGGCCGCCGCGCCGGGCGCCGACCCGGCGAAGGTCGCGGAGATCCGCTGGCTGCTCGAGGAGCTGCGCGTCAGCCTGTTCGCCCAGCAGCTCGGCACCCCGGTCCCGGTCTCCCCCCAGCGCATCCGCAAGACCCTGACCACCCTGACCTGACCCCGTCTCTCTCTCCCCCCCCCCCCCCCCCCCCCCCCCCCCCCCCCCCCCCCCCCCCCCCCCCC
>Ga0182792_1002566_pt1 | contig 12633 bp, 7 predicted proteins | sample Passage237B_FD_130497 | JGI IMG/M metagenome (GOLD analysis project Ga0182792, IMG submission 130497) | Cellulose adapted compost microbial communities from Newby Island Compost Facility, Milpitas, CA, USA - Passage2 37B (version 2) (version 2) ...
AAGCAGGATTTTAACCTGGTGGGTTCGCCCTTTTCAAACATGATCTTCAATATCAACGGTCATCAGGTGGAGGAAGACTTATGTGCCGATAACTGGCTGGGTTATATGGGAACTCCAACAGACTTCACAGGAAACGTCAATAACACCACGTATTACATCCGCTGGAATTCCTACTGGGGCCGTATTTACGGAAGCATAATGTCACCTGCCAAGCAGGTCATCCGACTCGCACAGGAAAACAACCTGCCTCTTTTCGCGACCTGGGCCAAGCTCATCCGTATCCTCGGGGTTTCAAAGCTGACGGCTTTCCACGGACCGGTGATTTACTCCCAATATGGGATAGAAGCAAATTCCATTCCCTACGACAGTGAAAAGGATCTGTATGAACTTTTTTTCAAGCAGCTCGATTCGATCCAGACCGATTTTGCCGCCAACCGTGACTATCAGGGTTTCCGCAAATTTGACCCGACGCAGTATAACGGCAGTATTCCGCAGTGGCAAAAACTGGTTAATTCACTTCGCCTGAGACTAGCTATGCGCCTGACCAAGGTCGATCCGGCATGGGCTAAAAGAGAAGGAGAAAAGGCCCTCAATGATCCTGCAGGTCTGATCACGACCAATGGAGACAACTTTATCAATAACCTGCTTGGTAACAAAATACCTGTTGCGCAGATCTGCTACGAATGGGATGATACCCGTATGGGCGGTGTAATAGAGTCATTTATGGTGGGATATAAAGACGGACGGATATCGAAGTATTTCGCGCCGATCACCAATGCTGCGCTGTATGCCGACCACCCCGATATGCCCTACAAGGGTATCCGCAACGGCGCCTACATCCGTGCCAAAGCCGACCGCGTTCCGTTCTCGAAAGTAAACGAGGATTTTCAGACGGTACAGACCCGGCGGAATTTCACCGCGGCAGAAGTACATTTCCTGAAAGCTGAGGCAGCCCTGCGAGGCTGGGAGGGTGCGGGTGACGCCAAAACCAACTATGAAGAAGGTATCCGTCTGTCGTTTGCCGACTGGGGTGCCGGGGGCGTGGATGCATACATCGCCGACGCAACCAGCAAACCCATCGACTATGTGGACCCGCTCGATGACCGGAATAGCTTCAAGGTTATTTCAACCGTTACCATTGCCTGGAATGAGGCCGATTCGGACGAGGTGAAGCTCGAGAAAATCATTACCCAGAAATACCTCAACAACTTCACCAATACCATGGAAGCATGGGTAGACTTCCGAAGAACCGGATACCCCCGAATTCCCAGTGCTGCGAAAAATGACAGTAATGCCGACTGGGGTATAATTCCAGCCGGGGAGTTCATTAAAAGAATGCCGTTTATTACCGCTGAAAGGGACGGTAATACAGAGGCAGTAAATGCTGCCGTAGCGACTATGGGTCCGGGTGCCAAGGATGATATCGCTACCCGCCTGTGGTGGGATACCGGTACTCCAGGCAATTTCTGATAAAATTGTTCCTTGTTAGGAAGGCGGGATGGCAGATGGCCGTCCCGCTTTTTTTATAACATCATTTCCTCTTTTTCCGGGGTCAACCGCTTGGTTCTGCCTTTCGTTTCGAGCCGGATGCCGCCCTGGAAGGTAATATAGCAGGCAATGGCTATGATGATATGACTGAGGTCGATGTAGTTCAGCCAGGTGTGGAGCGAAATATGCCAGGTGAAAACGATCGAAGCGACCGAGGTGACCGCCACACCCACCAGCATGATGAAACTGCCCCTGTCACGGGTGCGGTACCAGGTATATCCGTGAAATCCGGCCACGTTGACCAGCAGACCGTATGCGTTATGATATTCTACCCATTTGAAATCCATGGTCATGACGTTGATGATCAGCACGGCTATCATTTCTACGATGTTCAGCACCAGGAAAAATCGACCGATCCCCGGTTTGATGAGGGGCTGGGCATGGGAGATGGCTGAGCGCTCGACCAGGGCCACGGAGATGATGCCGAGTATCCAGCCCGGGAGTTTCCACGAAAAGGTAAAGGCATACAGAAAGCCATGCCCCATAACACCGCCCCAGGCCGTGGCGGCAGCTACCATGAGAAAGTAGCGGCGCAGGTGAATCTGCGACCATGTGTTCAGGTGACGCATATGCCACCAGGCATATAGGCTGACTACGGATACCAGGAGGTCGGTCACCACCGCCATCGGCTCGTCAATGCGTATTCCAAAAGGATAGACAGACGGTTGCGGCTCTACAATTCCAGTCATAAATAGTCGTGTATGATGAGTTTGCCCCGAACCGTGAATAAGTTCCGGACATAAACAGGATGATAGATAACGTTCGGAATGATCCGAAATTACGTTATCATTAACAGCTAATTACCTGTTCCTGTTCAACGACTATCCCTGAAAGCGGGTCTGTTATCTGACGGCTTTTACATAGTGTTCGTACCGTTTCCTTAAGTTTTCGAGTTTTTTGGCAGATTTTCGGTCCCTGGCCAGGTTGGTTTTTTCATAAGGATCTTTATGCAGGTCGTAAAGTTCCTCATAATTATGTTCGGTGTAAACAATGTATTTCCAATCGGTACTTATCACGCCACCGGTCCTGGGCAGCCTGGGACTTCCCATAAACGTATGCTCATAAAAGAAGTCGGTGCGCCAGTCCTTCGGCTTGCGGTCGTACAGAAAGGAGACCAGACTTTTACCCTGCATGACCGGGGGAACGGGACTTCCGGAAAGTTCCAGTACGGTAGGAGCGATATCAATGTTGAGGGCTATTTCTGAAACCACTTTACCTGCTGTTCGGGCAGCCCGGGGATCATAAACGATCAACGGCACCCGCACCGACTCTTCAAAGCCAAACCATTTGCCCTGTAAGCCATGTTCTCCCAGACAAAAGCCATTGTCACCCATGTAAATGACGATCGTGTTATCGGCAATATCCATCGATTCGAGGAGGGTCCTGATTTTGCCGACGACCTCGTCGACACCCGTCACCAGCCGATAGTAATTTTTCACCGTCTCCTGATGGAGCTCAGGTGTAGCAAACAGCGGTTTCCAGCGGACCCGGCCGATGTTTTCTTCCGATTTAAAAAAGGCCGGATGTTTTTCCCAGTATTCAGCTCCGTAGGTTTCCGGCAGGGGGATCTGCGCATTTTCATAGAGTGAAGCAAATCGCTCCTGTACCGGATAGGTGGGCGGGTTGCCATCCAGTTCGTGGGGTGCCTTGAAGCTTACGGAGAGACAGAACGGGCCTTTATCCCCGAACTTGCGGATAAAATCGAGCGCGCTGTGTGCAACCGTATCCGTATCATGGATCAAAGAGCCGTCGGGCCGCTTATACCAATAGGGGGGCTGCCCGCGGTTCACGCATTTCCAGTAATCAAATTCATTCTCCGGTGGATTGTCTCCCACGCCATATTTTCCCACAAAGCCGATTTTATATCCCGCTTTTTTTAACTGCATGGGATACGTATTGGCCAGTGCTTCTGGAGAGAAATTTTTGGAAAAGTCGTCGATCTGATGCCGCGACTGGTATTGTCCGCTCAGAATGCTTGCCCGGCTAACACTGCATATGGATGTGGTGACATAGGCATTTTTAAACCGGACGCCTTCCCTTGCCAGGCGGTCGAGGTGAGGGGTTTGAATGATCGGATTGCCGGCAGCCCCGAGGGCATCGTGACGGTGATCATCGGCCAGTAAGAAAATGACATTGGGCCGGGCGGCCGACTGGGCAAAAAGCGTGTGGGCACCGAGGGCCCACACGAAATAGCAAACTGTTAAAAGCGAAAATCTTTTCATTGACGGGAAATATTCAGGCGTTTCAATTCTTCATAATAAGCCTGCGGTCGAAGGCTGTCTTTATTGTCGTACGTATAGTTCCACTGGGTCATGTACTCGTCCGCCGGGAGAAATTCATCCTTCTGCCGGGTCAGAAACTCATTTAGCTGCTGGTCCAGGGAGCTTTTCAGGTCCGCATAGGCTGGATTTTCCGCCAGGTTGTTGAGCTGGTATGGGTCGGTTTCGTTGTCATACAGCAGCCACGGTCCGTTCAGCGTCTTTACATAAGTGTATCTTTCGGTACGGATTCCCCGGTATTCCCTTCCGCCGTTCATGAACTGCCATTCATGAAAGGGTACCGGCAGGACAATGGGCGCGGCTTCCAGCGGGTAACGTGCCGGATCTGTAATGCCCGGGCTGATGTCAACACCTTCGATACTTGCCGGGATATCGATGCCGGCAAGTCCCAGCAGCGTGGGAAGGATGTCGGGAGTGCCGATCGGTTTCCTTACATCGATTCTTTTCCGTCCGTACTTTTCCGGATAACGCAACAGCATGGGGACCATGATGGATTCGTCCCAGGGCCGCTGTTTCCGCAATACACCCTGCGAAAGAAGCATGTCGCCGTGATCGGAAGTGAACACGAAGATGGTATTGTCGGCCAGGCCTTCCTCCTCAAGCGCAACAAGAAGGGTTTTCAGAGCGTCGTCGAGCGCCGTGCAGTGCGCATAGTAGCCGGCCAGAATTTTCCGGGCGCTGTCCTGCAGTGCTTCCGGCACATTCGGACGAACCGAAAGCTTTTCCGGGTCATACATGTTGAGATATTTCTCAGGGGCTGTCATGTAGGGGTTGTGCGGCGGTCCCCAGGAAAGCACTAAAAGGAAGGGGTTGTCGCGGTTGTTCCGGATAAATCCTACGGCGCTGTCGGTTTGGGGAAAGGCGTCATACCCTTCCCAGAAATGTTTTTCATCGTTCTCGTCGAAGTAGAACGATTTGTTGTAGTCGTGCGTGACCTCTCTGACTTTCCAGTAATCAAATCCTTGGCGGCGTTCCCTGGGAACAGGTTTGTCCCGAGCCGCGAACGGATGTTCGCCATTGGCATGACCGTTCAGGTGCCATTTACCGATATAGCCCGTGCGGTAGCCCGCATTTTTAAAAATTTTCCCCATGGTATTGGCTTCGGTGGCCAGGGGTTTATCGTTGTAAAAAATTCCATGCGTCAGCGGGTACTGGCCGGTAAGGAGCGTAGCCCTGTAGGGGGCACAGACCGGAATGGTGGCCACCGCATTGTGAAAAACCACGCTTTGCTGCGCCAGACTGTCGATCGTAGGGGTAATCACATCCCGGTTGCCCGCATAGCCCACTGCCTCTGCCCGCCATTGGTCCGCGAATACGAAGATGACGTTGGGTGGTTGGGGGGAGCGGTTTTCCGAAGTGGTGCATGACTGTAGTCCTGCCAGGAAGAGCAAAATAAGCCCCGGGAGGTTAATGTATTTTTTTAGGTTCATCATCGGTTAAGGTTCGTTTAGTAACCTGGATTTTGTTCCAGTTGGTTAATCAGGATTTCGTTGGCGGGGATAGGAGCCAGCAGTTTCTTTTCTATCTGAAGATAGGCTTCAGGATAGAGAAAAGGTTTTGCGGCTCTTTCACGAGCGCCGTGGGCTGTCATTACCTCCACCGCTTTGCCTGTGCGTTTCAGATCATACCAGCGATGGTTTTCAAAGCATAGCTCCCGCTGCCTCTCGGCCTGGATCAGGTCACGCAATGCCCCCTGACTGGATTCGCTGATAGGCTTCGTGAGTCCTGCGCGATCCCTGACCATCTGTATAAAAGGAACTGCCTCGGCCGACCTACCTTGTTCATTCAATACTTCCGCATACATCAGGAGCACATCTGAATAACGCAGGATCGGGAAGTTGTCTCCGCAGCGATTGTCAGGAGCATTGATCGGTGGTTTATACTTTGCACAGTAGGGAATCGGACGAACAACCCCGTCCCAGTCTTGACCTACCCAGAACTGGATGGAAACATCTTTGCGGGAGTCACCTTCTTCAAAACTGTCGATCAGGTCCTGCGTAGGTTGATTCCAGCCTGCACCCACGATATTGATATTGGGTCGGTTCGTCACCTCTCCCCCCGACGTATGAGGGGCAAAATTGAATATGAAAGTGTTTGCGAGTTCGGCGCTTGCCTCAGAATACTGAATGGAAAACAAGGTTTCCACGAAATCCTTGCTGGCGGGGTTGAAGACTTCGGCGTAGTTCTGAAGTAACCGGTGTTTACCGGATCCGATCACCTGACTGAGAACGGTCTCAGCTTCCCCATACCGCTCGCGGGTGAGATAAACTTTGCCCAGCAAGGCCAGGGCAGCCTGCTCTCCGGCTCTTCCATTTTCATGGACAGAGCTGGCTTTTGACAGGTTTTCGATAGCCAGTTTCAGATCGCTGATGACACTCTCATATATATCGTTTTCCGAGACCCGTTTATAATTCATGGCTTCCTTGGCGGTAATGGGCTGTAGGACCAGTGGTACCCCTCCAAACTGACGAACCAGATTGAAATAGTAGAGAGCCCTGAGAAAAAGCGCTTCTCCCGTTCCCCGAAACTTTAACTGCTCATTCGACCAGCTGATGCCGGGGTTGTCGATTTCGGTAAGAACCTTGTTGCATCGCGTAATTCCATTATAGGACAGGTTCCAGAAACTGGAAAATGCCAGGTTGGAGGATACATGGATAAACTGGTCGATAACGCCGCGTGTGGGCTCTCCCGTCCGGATGTTGTTTTGAAAACTGGAATTGTCGGAAGGAAGCTCAGCCAGGATCCAATGCCAATTTTTCTCGTAGTCACGCATAGGTACGTAGCAACCGTTCACCAGTAGGGTGATTTCGACATCGGATTTATAAAAATTCCCTTCGTTGAGAGTGTTCTCAGGATAGATTTCGAGAAAACTGTGTGAACAGGCACTGAACAAAGCCATGAACAGCAGCCAACTCAATTTATGTAATTTTTTCATTGTCATTAAGAGCTGATGTATGAAGGTTAAAATGACAAGTTGATTCCCATAGAGACAGTCCTGTTAAGAGGATATCCGGTCATATCGAAACCTGGAGCAAGAGTATTGTTGAAGTTTCGGGACTGCGCTTCCGGATTGGCACCTTCATAGTGGGTGAAAACGGCCAGGTTCTGAACGGTTAAAAACAGACGGCAGCTGCTGATGAAATTGCTGTTGCTGAAGAGGCTGCCTGGTAGCGAATAACCCAGGGTGACATTTGAGATTCTGAGAAAGCTGGCATCCTCCACCCACAAGGTATTTACCCGGTGGCCCCAGCTGGGCGTCAGTTTGGGAACGCCGTACAGGTAGCCTGTACCAGGGTTTTCAGTGCTTCTCCAGCGGTTCACCCATTCTTTCCGGACGTTGAAAAAGCCCTGCAGGTTGTCAACCGTCTGCCGCAGACCGTTCATTACCTGTCCGCCCTGCTGGCCGTTCATGATAATGCCCAGCGTGAAGCCCTTATAGGAAAAATTATTCGTTATGCCGAAAGTGAAGTTCGGATGAGGATTGCCTATGATGGTATAATCGAGCAGGTCGTTGATAATACCATCGCCGTCAATATCCCTGTATTTAGGATTACCCTCGTAAACCTGGGTAGTCTTGATGATATCAGGATTGGCCATGTCTTCTGCTGTATAGACTCCCAGCAATTCAAACCCAAAAAATTGCCCGATGGGTTTCCCTGCTATGGTGACATGCGTAGGGTTGTTGTCATTGTTGCCTGACAGAATCCGGTCGTTGTTTTCATTAATGGACATCACCATATTGCGGTTAAATGCAATGTTGGCATTGATATCCCATTTCAAGGCCCCCGACAAAGGTCTGCCACCAAGAGAGATTTCAATACCGCGGTTGCGTACCTTCCCTTTGTTTACTATCTGAGAGTTGAAGCCTGTAATGGCAGGAATAACATCATTCAGAAGCATATTGCTGCTCTCCCGGTGGTATAAATCGATGGTCGCACTGAGACGGCCTTCCAGCAATTCCGCATCAATTCCCACATCGACCTGCTTGGATTCTTCCCAGGTAAGGTTCGGATTGGCCAGGCCTACATAGGAGGCATTCACCTGATTGTTACCAAACAGATAGGCCCCTGCATTGATGGAAGCCAGATGTGAATAGTTACCAATGTTGTTATTTCCACTTACCCCGAAACTGGCTCTGATCTTCAATTCGTTCAGGTGGTTCGACAAACCTTTCATAAAGGATTCCTCCGAAATTCGCCAGGCACCCGCCACAGATGGGAAGAGGGCGAAACGATTGTTGGCGCCGAACCGGGAAGACCCGTCAGAGCGAAGCGTCCCGGTTAACAGGTATTTATTGTCAAAATTGTAGTTAATCCTTCCCAGATAGGAGATCATACTCCAGGTATTGACATTCTCGCCCCAGGAATTAATCGTTTGGGCTGCATTGATGGTCTGAATCAGGTCATTCGGATAAGGTGCGGCATTCAGGTTGATACCTCGCGTCGTGCTTTTTTGGGTTGTATAACCCGCAACCGCGTCAATTTTATGTTTCCCGAATATCCGGTTGAAGGAGAGGGTATTTTCAATCAACCAGTTGAAATGTTCAGACCGGTTATTCGACGACCTTCCGGTACCGGCCACAGGCGGCACATTAGCCCCGCCGACCGTACTCGGGGTATATTGAAAGTAGTTGCTCGTTGACCACTGTGTATTTAAAGCAGTCCGCCATTCCAGTCCGGGCAGTATATTCCAGGTAAGATGGGCATTTCCCAGACTTTGAAACTGCTTTTCCATTTGGGTAGTTTCGCGCAGGATGAAAAGTGGATTGGCGAAATTCCAGGCCGAGTGATAGCGACTTTGCGGGGAGACCAGGTATGGGATCAGTTCGCCATTGCTATCGTAGGGAGAGAGGAGAGGGTTTGCCCAGTGGGCTACTCCGATGATATCCCCCCGGTCACTGTTCGTATTTGCCCTCTTTTGCTGGATGAAAGTGGGCTGCAGATTGGCACCGATGGTCACATGCGAACCGATCACGGTTTCAGCTCCCAACTTTGCGCTATATCGCTCGATTCCGGTATACTGTACTACCCCCGCTTGTCTGAAATAGCCAACGCCAAAATCCATACGTGAATCGGTACCCCCTTTCTGAATCGAAATATTGTAGTCTTCAATTGGAGCGTCCCGGAGTATGACATCGTACCAGTCAGTACCATCCCCCACCAGTCGTTCCGGGTAGCGATATTCTTCCGGATAGTCCTCCAGTGTTGCCTCGCGGTTTTCTGCCCTCCGGACAGCTATTTCAATCTTGTTACGCTGGAGATCTACGAATTCCTGCTGATTCATCAGGTTAGGTCTGCCCTTCTGCGGTACACTTTGTACGCCGCGCATAGCGGAGAAAGCAACCTGTGTTTTATTGTATTGGCCCCTTTTGGTAGTGATCATCACTACGCCGTTGGCTCCGCGTGATCCGTAAATAGCGGTGGAGGAGGCATCTTTTAATACGGTGATACTTTCAATATCGTTGGGATTAATCAGCATCAACGGATTCAAGTTCTGGTTCAGACCCGCTGAGTAGGGCATTCCATCTACCACATATAAGGGTTCATTTCCGGCACCCAGGGAGCCGCTACCCCTGATCCTGACAGATGTTCCGGCGCCCGGCAGACCCGACACCTGCTGGATTTGTACCCCGGCCACTTGTCCGATCATTTTCTGATCCAGGGTAGCAACAGGCAAATCCTTAACTGCCTCCTGATTTACAGCCGTAATTGAACCCGTAAGGTCTTTTTTCTGGAGTTTCCCATAACCGACTACTACGACTTCTTCCAGTGCTTTGTCATCGACCAGGAGGTTGATCTCTAGGAAGTTCTGATTTCCTATCCGGACTTCCTGACTTTTATATCCTACGAAGGAAAAGACCAGTACCGAATTGACATCCGGTACGTCGATCAGAAATTCACCGTCGCTGTTGGTTACCGTACCTCGCTGGGTATCCTTGATGAGTACACTGACACCTGGCAGCCCCTCGCCCTTTTCGTCAAGAACTTTTCCGCTTACCTGAATCTCCGTTACGAGATAATCGGTGACAGAATATGATGAGCCGGAATTATCGGGATCAGGTATACTGGATTCCTCCGCAGTATTCCGCGGGTAAAGAATTATTTGACCTTCGACAATACGATAACTGATTTTCAAAGGTTCCAGAATAAGGTGCAGCGCTTCGGAAAGCTTTTTTTGCTTAAGATCGACCGATACCCTTCGGTCGGCACTGATGGCCTTTGAACTGTATACAAATCCTACCCCGGTCTGTTTTTCAATCATCACCAGGATATTTCGAAGTTTGGTGTTTTCAGACCGAACCGAAACAGGATTATTCAGGAATTCCTGCGCAATGGCCGAATATCCGTAAGTGAAGCCTGATAACATTACGGACAGGAAAATCTGGATTACAGATATTTTCATGATTTGTAAAATCGGCCAAGGCTTTTTAAGGGTTTTATTCATATTTTTACTCGTTTTGTAAAGGTGGAAACTGGAACAAAACAGCTTACCCCCGCCGTATCAGGAACCTGCCAAAGTCCTCGCTGATACAGGGGAATCCAGTCTGGTTGTACTTGCCCTACAGCCAGACTTTTTTTTATCTTACTACTTGATCATGTCATAGGCTACATAGTGTTTAGGTTTAAACATTATTCACATCCGGTGCCCTCGATATAAATCGTAGTTCCCTCAATTTTATAGCTCCCCTGAATTGCTGCACAAATAAGATCCAGCTGCACATAAAGTGTTTTGCCGGCCAGATTTGCCGTCAGCGGGCATGAGGCGACTGAAGGGGTCAGTGGTACAATTTTGATTTGATAAGCGACCGATAAATCGCGCAGAATTTCAGCCAGTTCTGTGTCGTTGTAATGGAAACGGTGCCGCCCCAAAGGGCCGTCTCCGGTAACCACTTGAGGATCAGGCGCCAGTTCCTTGATGAATCTTCCTTCGTCCTGAATGAATCGGATCTGTTCGTTCGGTGTGAGGACAATTTGCTGTTCCCTCGTATTTCTTTCGGAATAGGAGACAGAATTTCTCCGCTCAAACACCGAAACGGATCCCGTCTTAACCATTACTTCAATATCCGACCCGTCGTCGGGAGCTTTGACACGAAAACTTGTTCCCAGAACCCTGGTGGTTATTTTTTGTGTGTGAACCAGAAAGGGAGTCTTGTCTACTTTTTCAACTTCGAAAAAGGCCTCTCCGGAGAGATGGACCTCCCTCGTAGAGCCCTCAAACTGACTGGGGTATTCCAGTTTACCGCCAGGTTCCAGCTTCACGACACTGCCATCGGATAGATGTACAGTCTGAGGCGATGCAGTTTGGTTGAAGACGACCTGAGGGTCCAAAACAGAAACCGTTTTGGCATCCGTTGCTGGACCGGAAGAAAAAATCAGATAAAAAACGGGAATGAATACAATGACAAAAATGGCAGCAATTTTCAGGAAAGGTAAACGCCAGTTGTAACGGAGCCCATTTCCCTCTCCCGTAATTTCCCTGGTAGCATTTTCCTTCAGTTTTGCCCAAATTTTTTCTTCAAGAATTTGGAGTTCTCTATCATTCGATGGCTGAGGATTTTCTTCGATCAGAGCATACCACATTTCGACAATCTCCCGTTCGCCTGGAGTAGCCGTACCTGCGAGGTATCGCTGAAGAATGTCCTGTAGAGTCTTTGAATTCATCTATTTGTTTTATCTACCAGTAAAGTCGGTTAAATGGTGGGGTCCCGAAAACGTAACTAGTAAAAAATTAGAAAAATTATAAAGCAATGGCTCAAGGGAAGGAAATTTATTGGAAATGTCTAATTCAGATCAGAAGAGAAAAGAAGCAGGAGGAAGGGGAGATAGTCTGTCAGACGAATTCGCAACAAACGGAGGGCCTGTGAAATATGATATTCTACCGCTCTTTCCGTGAGGCGGAAACTGGCGGCTATCTCTTTGGTCGATTTGTGTTCAAGACGGCTCATCCGGAAAATCCGGGCTGTTTTGTCGGGAAGTTCGAGAAAGGTTTTCTCAAAAATGGAAAGGATTTCGTCGTATGTCAGCTGGCTGTCTGTCGGAGCGCTAAATTCAAAAAACCGACCCTGTGCCAGGCTCAGATATTTCTTCTCCTGTATCTGTTTTCGGAGGTAATCGATGACCTGATATTTGAGCGCAGAGAATAGATAAGCTTCCAGGGACTCGATTTCCAGCCTATGTCGTTTTTCCCAGAGCGTTAGGAATATGTTCTGTATAATCTCTTCCGAGGCTTCCAGATTGGCGAGTTTGTGCTGCGCATGGTGTAGCATTTTTTTCCAGTAACGGATATAGATTTCCTTATAGGCATCCACGTCGCCCTGTCTTAACTTCGCTACTAAGCTAATATCGTTAAGCGACTGATAATTCATAGCTGGAAATCTCGATTTTTACCTTTCCTCGGAAAAGAAGCACCTGCATTTTCAAACATGCACGAAGCATTTTTCTACTCGGTTGATTCTAAATGAATTGCAACTGATTGACAACAGGAATTACCTGACGAACGGGGCTTCGTACAAATATCCGGATATAAATATTTAAAGTCTATAGAGATAGTGTAATAATCAAAGTGAATTGATTTCCTTACCACAGAAATAAAATCGTAATCAAAATAATGCTGATGGGAATACCTATACTTCGACTTACGTCAAGTGGATGAGCGGGCTTGATGTTCTTATCTTCAGGATTGTCAGAATTGGGTGAAATTGTGTTTTTTTTTAATGCTCATACCGTCTGGTATGGAATATAAACGCTAAAGTTTGCTTACCTGGAATATGAAATTATACGTCTGATTGAAGGGGTAAGACCGGGTA
>Ga0182792_1002567_pt1 | contig 12625 bp, 12 predicted proteins | sample Passage237B_FD_130497 | JGI IMG/M metagenome (GOLD analysis project Ga0182792, IMG submission 130497) | Cellulose adapted compost microbial communities from Newby Island Compost Facility, Milpitas, CA, USA - Passage2 37B (version 2) (version 2) ...
CGGCAGACCGGCGGGCTGAGCCGTGTCATCGAGCGCGGGGCGGGCGGCATGGACTTCCTGATTCGCTTCACCTCGTTCAACCTCCTGCCGACGCTCTTCGAGATCGTGCTGGTCGGGGCGGTGCTGTGGAGCCTCTACGACTGGCGCTTCTCGGTCGTCACGCTGGCGGCCGTGGCGGGCTACATCGTGTTCTCGGTCTGGCTGTCGGAATGGCGCATCCAGTTCGTCCGCCGCATGAACGATGCCGACACGGAGGCCAATGCCAAGGCCATCGACAGCCTGTTGAACTTCGAGACCGTGAAGTATTTCGGCAACGAGGAGCATGAGGCGCGCCGCTTCGACGTCGGGCGCCGGCGCTACGAGGAGGCGGCCATCCGGTCCAGCCGCACGCTCTCGGTCCTCAATGTCGGCCAGGGCGCCATCATCTCCGTGGGTCTGGTCGCGGTCATGGTCATGGCGGGATACGGCGTGCGTGCCGGGACGATGACCATCGGCGACTTCGTCGCGGTGAACGCCTTCCTGATCCAGCTCTACCAGCCGCTGAACATGCTGGGCTTCGCCTATCGCGAGATCCGGCAGGCGCTGGTCAACATGGAGAAGATGTTCGGACTGCTCGAGGTCCCGCCCGAGATCGCCGACAGACCCGGCGCCAGGCCGATCGAGGTCAAGGGCGGTGAGATCGTCTTCGACCATGTCGACTTCCACTATGAGAAGAGCCGTCCGATCCTGCATGCGGTGAGTTTCCGCGTGGCGCCGGGCGCCACCGTGGCCATCGTGGGATCGAGTGGCGCCGGCAAGTCGACGATCTCGCGCATCCTGTTCCGCTTCTACGATGTCGCGGCCGGCAGCGTGCGCATCGACGGCCAGGATATCCGCGACGTGACGCAGGCCAGCCTGCGCGCGGCGATCGGCGTGGTGCCGCAGGACACGGTGCTGTTCAACGACACGATCCACTACAACATCTGCTACGGACGGCCGAACTGCACGCGCGAGGAGATGGAGCAGGCGGCGAGGCTCGCCCGCATCCACGATTTCATCATGTCCCTGCCGCAGGGCTACGAGACGACCGTCGGCGAGCGCGGGCTCAAGCTCTCCGGCGGCGAGAAGCAGCGCGTGGCGATCGCCCGCACCATCCTCAAGGACCCGCACATCCTGCTGTTCGACGAGGCGACCAGCGCGCTCGACACGCGCACCGAGCAGGAGATCCAGCGCTCCCTCGAGGAGGTGAGCCGTGGCCGCACGACGCTGGTCATCGCGCACCGGCTGTCGACCATCATCCATGCCGACGAGATCGTGGTGCTGGATCGCGGTCGCGTCGTGGAGCGGGGCCGCCATGCGGAGCTGCTGGCGCGCGGCGGCCTCTATGCCGACATGTGGCGCCGCCAGCAGGAGGCGGCTGCCGCTGCGCAACACGTGGCCGAAGCGGCAGAGCCGCCGTCGCTGCGTGCGGAAGGGCATCTGCATGTCGCAGAATAGCCCGACCGTGGGGGCCGTCGCCGCGGGACCCTGGCGGTCCCTGTTGCCGGTCTTCGCCGCCTGCGCCGCCATCGGTCTCCAGGCCGGCGTCGCGCTGCCGCTCGTGCCCCTGGCGCTCGAGCGTCGTGGCGTCGACAAGCTGACGATCGGCATCGTGGCCGCCGCCTGGGCGGTCGGCATGCTGATGGCCGCGCCGCAGATCCCGCGGCTGGCGGCGCGCCTGGGGACCGTGCCCTTCATCCTGGGGGCCGTCGTGGCAGGGTCGGCGCTGACGGTCGGCTACACGCTGACGGACAGCGTGGCGGTCTGGTTCATGATCACCCTGCTGCACGGCGTCGTCGGCGGCGTGCCGTGGATCGTGAGCGAGATCTGGATGAACGTCGTGGTCGAGGAGAGGCAGCGCGGCCGCGTCATGGCCGTCTATGCCATCCTCGTGGCCCTCGGCATGGCGCTGGGTCCGTTCGTGCTGCAGGTCGTGGGCGTCTATGGGCCGAGGCCCTTCCTCGCCTGCGCGGCGCTGGCGCTCCTCGTCGCCATGCCGCTGCTGCCCTACTGGCGGACCGCGCCGCGCATCGACCATGCCGCCGACAGCGGCTACCTCGTGGTGATCGTCGGCGCGCCGCTCGCCATGCTGGCAGGCTTCGTCTGCGGGCTGGGCGAGCAGGTCGCCTTCAGCTTCCTGCCCGTCTACGCGGTGGGCGCCGGGGTTTCGCCGGAAACCGGCGCGCTCTGGCTGTCGGCCTTCGTGATCGGAAACGTGGCCCTGCAATGGCCGATCGGCTGGATGGCGGATCATTTCGACCGGCGCGCCGTGCTTGCCGGATGTGCGATCGCCAGCACAGCCCTGGTGCTGCTCCTGTCGATGGTGCCCGCCCAGTCGGTCGGCGTCATCGGAGTCGTGATGCTGTGGGGCGGGGTGTCGTTCGCCATCTATCCGGTGGGGCTGGCGCTGCTGGGGCAGCGCTTCAACGGCGGCGACATCGCGCGCGCCAACACCGCCTTCAGCATGCTCTACATCCTGGGCGGCCTGATCGGCCGGCCGGCGGCGGGCGCGGCGATGGATGCCGTGGGCGATCCCGGCCTGGGCTGGACGCTCGCCTTCTTCTACGCCGTCGCGGGCGCGGCGGCCTTGCTGGCCTTCCGGCGTCGCGGCTGATAGGCAGACGGGATGAACGCGCAGGCCGCGACCCCGGACAAGCCCGCCGATCCTCTCCTCGCGCCGCTGCTGGCGGGGGACCGGCGCGCGCTGGCGCAGGCCATCACCCTGGTCGAATCGACGCGCGCGGACCATCGCGAGCGGGCCGATGCGCTGCTCTCGGCACTGCTGCCGCATACCGGCCGATCGGTAAGGCTCGGCATCACCGGCGTGCCGGGCGTCGGCAAGTCGACCTTCATCGAGCGCTTCGGCCTGTCGCTGCTGGAGCGCGGCCGTTCCCTCGCGGTACTGGCGATCGATCCCTCGTCGAAGCGCGGCGGCGGTTCGATCCTGGGCGACAAGACGCGCATGGAAGAGCTGTCGCGCCGCCATGCCTCCTTCATCCGGCCGTCGCCGGCCGGCGCGACGCTGGGCGGCGTCGCGCGGCGCACGCGCGAGACCATGCTGCTGGTCGAGGCGGCGGGCTTCGACACGGTGATCGTCGAGACGGTGGGTGTCGGGCAGTCCGAGACGGCGGTTGCCGACATGGTCGACATGTTCATCGTCCTGCTGCTGCCCGCCGGCGGCGACGACCTGCAGGGCATCAAGCGCGGCGTGATCGAGCTGGCCGACCTGATCGTGGTCAACAAGGCCGACGGCGACCTGCTGGCCACGGCGAAGCGCTCGGCCTCCGACTACCAGCACGCCCTGCGCATGCTGCGCTCGCCGACCGCAGGCTGGACGCCGGAGGTGACGACGGCGTCGGCGATCACGGGCGATGGGGTTGCGTCGGTTTGGGAGGTCGTGGAGCGGTTCCGGCAGGCCGTCGGCGACAAGGGCATCGCGCGGCGGCGCGCCGAGCAGGCCCGCGCCTGGATGTGGAACGAGGTCGGCGAGACCCTGCTGGCCGAGCTGCGCCGGCACCCGGAGGTCCGCCGGCTGGTCCCCGGGCTGGAGCGCGACGTCGAAAGCGGGCGCGCCACGCCCGCCGCGGCGGCCCATATCATGCTAAGAGCCTTCCATGGCCACTAAGTCGTTCGTCCGGCGCGCCCGCCGGGCTGCCGCCGCCGACGAGCCGCCGTTCTGGAGGCGCAAGACGCTTGCCCAGATGTCCCGGCAGGAGTGGGAATCGCTCTGCGACGGCTGCGGCATGTGCTGTGTCAACAAGCTCGAGTACGAGGGCACGGGCGAGCTCGCCCAGACCGACACCTGCTGCCGCCTGCTCGATCCCAGGACGGCCAAGTGCAAGGACTACAGGAACCGCAAGAAGATCGTGCCGGACTGCATCCAGCTCACCCCAAAGGTGGTGGCCAAGATGGACTGGCTCCCCAAGACCTGTGCCTACCGGCTGGTCCATTTCAAGCAGGACCTCTACTGGTGGCACCCCCTGGTGTCCGGCGATCCGGAAACCGTGCATCAGGCGGGAATCTCGGCCCGCGGCCGGGTGATCCCCGAGGATCAGGTCGAGGACATCAGTGAGCGGGTCGTGGACTGGTTCGCTTGACGTGACCCGGCCGGGCCCTTAAAAAGCCGGCCTTCCCGCCCTTCGGCGGGATCGTTTTTTAGTGGAAAGCGCCATGCCTCGTCGTTGCGCCCTCTCGGGCAAGGCCGTTCAGTACGGCAACAATGTGAGCCACGCCAACAACAAGAGCCGGCGCCGGTTCATGGCGAACCTGCAGGTCGCCTCCGTCCTGTCGGACGCGCTCGGCCATTCGGTGCGCCTGCGGCTGACCCCGCGCGGTATCAAGACCATCGAGCACAATGGCGGCATCGACGCCTACCTGCTGGGTACCAACGACAGCAAGCTCAGCCCGGAAATGAAGGTCCTGAAGCGCCGGGTCGTCTCGGCGAAGGCCAAGAAGGATGCGAAGCAGGCCGCGTAAGCGGCCTTCTTCATTTCTGGAGCTCGAACAGCAGCAGGATGTTGCGCTGGAGCGGATTGAAGTTGTCGTCCGAGATCAGCCAGATCAGCGTCTCGCCGCGGGCGCCGCGCGTCGCCGACACGCCCTCCAGATTGTCCACCGCGTAGGGCGAGGCCAGCCGGGCCAGCTCCTCCGCCTTCACCGTGCCGCCCGGCGCGAGCTGCGCGGCGTCGAAACGCATGATGCGGCAGCGCACGCCGCGGACCATGTCGAAGGCCCGTTCGACGACCACGAACCCGCCGCCGGGCAAGGGCGCGATCGAGGTCGGATGGAAGTCGGCGATGGTGGCATAGTAGAACGGCTGCCAGCGATAGTGTCCGCCTTGCCCCGGCGTACCGATCCAGCCCGTGACCGTGCCCGGGCGCTCGCTGTACTCCTCGCTGATCGCCAGGACGCGGCCATCGGGCAGCACCGTCATCGCCTCGAGCCCGCCATTGGCCGGCTGACGGCCGATCTCGGCCGGTCCTTCGACCGGGACGGGGACGGCGGTGAGGCTGGGATAGCGCCAGAGGCGGTGATGGCGCTCGAAGGCGACCAGCCACGACCCGTCGGGCAGGCGGGCCATCGCCTCGGCGTCGGCCTCGGCCTTGGCTTCGATGGGCCGACCGTCGAGCCCGCGCAGCTGGCCGATCCGCGCGCCGCTCAGCCCCGCCAGGTTGGCCTCGCCGTCGTATTCGATCGTGGCGGTGAGCCAGCCGCCGACGTCGGAGATCGAGGTCAGCGTCCGGCCGTCCGGCGACACGTGGAGGTCGGACCAGCCGCCGAAGTTCCGCGAATTCGCCGTCATCGAGACGCCGCCGCGCCAGACGAGGCGGCCGACCTGCTTCGCCGCCTGATCGTCGATCCTGAGCGGCAGCGCGGAATTGCCGATCTCGACGGCCTGTTCCTGCGCGCCGGCAGGGGGCGGCGTCGCCCCGACACAGGCTGCCGCCAGCAGGCAGACGGCGGTCAGGGCGCGCAGGGCGGATCGCAAGGCGGGGACGCCGTTCTACAGGTCAGGCGGCGTGCCGGGCCGACCTGCCGCCCGCGCCGCCGCGCTGGCGGCGGGCGGGCTGGGCGCCCTTGCCATCCTCCTCGTCGAACAGGGAGGCGAGCTGCTCCATCATGGTGCCGCCGAGCTGGTCGGCGTCGACGATCGTCACGGCGCGGCGATAGTAGCGGGTCACGTCGTGGCCGATGCCGATGGCGATCAGCTCCACCGGGGAGCGCGTCTCGATCCAGTCGATGACGTCGCGCAGGTGGCGCTCCAGGTAGTTCCCCGGATTGACCGACAGCGTCGAATCGTCGACCGGCGCGCCGTCCGAGATGACCATGAGGATCTTGCGCTCCTCGGGCCGCGGCAGCAGCCGGTTGTGCGCCCACAGCAGCGCCTCGCCGTCGATGTTCTCCTTGAGGATGCCCTCGCGCAGCATCAGGCCGAGGCTCTTGCGGGCGCGTCGCCACGGCGCATCGGCCGGCTTGTAGATGATGTGCCGGAGATCGTTCAGGCGGCCCGCATTGGCGGGCTTGCCGGCGGCCAGCCACTGCTCGCGGCTCTGGCCGCCCTTCCAGGCGCGCGTCGTGAAGCCCAGGATCTCGACCTTGACGCCGCAGCGCTCGAGCGTGCGCGCCAGGATGTCGGCGCTCATCGCCGCCACGGTGATCGGCCGGCCGCGCATGGAGCCGGAATTGTCGATCAGCAGCGACACGACCGTGTCGCGGAAGTTGGTCTCCTTCTCCTTCTTGAAGGAGAGGGCATGCAGCGGGTTGGCCACGATGCGCGCGAGCCGGGCCGCGTCCAGCGTGCCTTCTTCGAGATCGAAGTCCCAGGAGCGGTTCTGCTGGGCCATCAGGCGGCGCTGCAGGCGGTTGGCCAGCTTGCCGATCACGCCCTGCAGATGGCTGAGCTGCTGGTCGAGATGGTTGCGCAGGCGGCCGAGTTCCTCGGCGTCGCAGAGCTGGTCGGCGTCGACGATCTCGTCGAACTTCGTCGTGTAGGCGTGATACTGCTGGCCGAGCGGCTCGTTGCTGAGCGCGCCGGGGGGCAGCCACGGGCGCTCGGCCCGGCCGGGCTCCTCCTCGTCGCCCGAGCCCATCTGCATCTCGGTCTGCGCCTGGTCGGCGACCGTCTCCGAGGCGTCCTCCTGCTCGGAGGCGTCCTCGCTCTCCTCGCCCTGGGCGCCGTAGCCATGGGTCTCGCTGGACTCGCTCTGGTCGTCGCCGGTCTCGTTGGACTGGCCGTCGGCGTTCTCCTGGTCCTGCGATTCCTGGTCGTCCTCGTCCTGCAGGTCGGCGGTCTCGTCGCCCAGCTTGAGGTCGCGGATGAGCTGGCGCGCGGCGCGCGCGAACGCCTCCTGGTTGCCCAGCGTGTCGCGCAGCTTCTGGAAGTCGCGGCCAGCGGCGGCCTCGATGTCGGACCGCCACATGTCGACCATCGCCTTGGCCGACTCGGGCGGCGAGGCGCCAAGCAGCTGCTCGCGGGCGATCAGCCCGACCACGTCGGCGATCGGCGCGTCTTCCTTGGTCTTGATGCGCGCATGGCCGCGCTGGTCCGAGCGCTGGCGCCACAGGGCCGAGAGGTTGTCGGCGACGCCGGCCATGCGGCGGGCGCCCAGCGCCTCGACGCGCACCTGCTCGACGGCCTCGAAGATGGCGCGCGCGGTCTCGCCTCTCGGCACCCGGCGCAGATGGGTCTTGCGATCGTGATGGCGCAGTCTCAGCGCCATGGAATCGGCCTCGCCGCGCACGCGGCTGACGTCCTCCGTCGGCAGGTCGCGCGCCGGCACGGTGATGCGCGCCTCGCTGCCCAGCAGCGAGCCGCCATCGGGTACGAACGAGACGTTCACGTCCTTGCGCGACACCGCCCGCATGGTGGTGGCGGTGACGCGGCGGAACTCCTCGAGCGGCGTATTGTCCTTGGCCATCTCGGCCCTCGTCAGTGCAGCTTCCCGCCCTTGCCGCTTGTCGCCGGCAATTCCTTGCCGAAGCAGCGCTGGTAGTACTCGGCGAGCGTGCTGCGCTCGACCTCGTCGCACTTGTTGAGGAAGGTGAGCCGGAATGCGAAGCCCACGTCACCATTGAAGATGCGCGCGTTCTCCGCCCAGGTGATCACCGTACGCGGCGACATCACGGTCGAGATGTCGCCGGCGATGAAGCCGGCACGCGTGAGGTCGGCCAGCGACACCATCGCCGAGACGATCTTGCGGCCCTCTTCGTTGTCGTAGAACGGCGTCTTGGCCAGGACGATGTTCGTCTCCTGGTCGTGCGGCAGGTAGTTCAGCGTGGTCACGATCGACCAGCGGTCCATCTGGCCCTGGTTGATCTGCTGCGTGCCGTGATAGAGGCCGGTCGTGTCGCCGAGGCCGACCGTGTTCGCCGTGGCGAAGAGGCGGAAGGCCGGATGCGGGTGGATCACCTTGTTCTGGTCGAGCAGCGTGAGCTTGCCGTCGACCTCCAGCACGCGCTGGATGACGAACATGACGTCGGCGCGTCCGGCATCGTACTCGTCGAACACCAGGGCCGTCGGGTTCTGCAACGCCCAGGGCAGGATGCCCTCGCGGAACTCCGTCACCTGCTTGCCGTCGCGCAGAACGATGGCATCCTTGCCGATCAGGTCGATACGCGAGATGTGGCTGTCGAGGTTGACGCGCAGGCAGGGCCAGTTGAGGCGCGCCGCGACCTGCTCGATGTGAGTCGACTTGCCGGTGCCGTGATAGCCCTGGACCATGACGCGGCGGTTGTGCGCGAAGCCGGCGAGGATCGCCATCGTCGTATCGTGATCGAAGAGGTATGCGTCATCGACCTCCGGCACGTGCTCCGTCGGCTGGCTGAAGGCCGGAACTTCCATGTCCGTGTCGATACCGAAGACCTGCCGGGCGGAAACCTTGATATCCGGCATTCCCGACACGTTCTGCCGGGCCACAGTCGTCGTAGAGGCCATCACATGTCCTACAAAACAAAGCTCGCCAGATTGCGAGCTTAACATAATAGTCGCAGGCCCTTTTGTGCGCCGCAAGCGACCAATTGGTCGGTCTGCCCCGAACGAGGCTAATTACTCCGTCGGGAGGTGCTCACAGGCCCGCAATGTGGAATAGGCTGCGTTGATCTCCTTCAACCTTTCCTCCGCCTCCCGCGCGCCGCCATTGGCGTCGGGATGGTGCAGTTTGACCAGTTCCTTGTAACGAGATTTCACGAGAGCCTGGGTCAACGGCCACGAAAGTTCAAGAATGTCCATCGCAGACCGCTCCGCCGAGCTGAGCTGCTCGCTGCCGTCGAACTTGGGCTGCGGCCGCTCCCCCAGCCCCGCATCGTCCGCGAGATCCAGCGGGTCATGGATGCGTGTATAGGGACCGCCGTTGCGACGGGCTCCCAGCGGCCAGACCGGACGCCGCCACGTCGTGTCGGCACGGATATGGGCCTCGATCTGGTCGGCATCAAGGCCGGCGAAGTAGTCCCACTTCTTGTTGTATTCGCGGACATGCTCCAGGCAGAACCAGCGATGCTCGTTCAGCCGGTCGCGGGCTCGCGGCGCGCGATACTCTCCCGCCAAGCGGCAACCCGGCGCCTCGCATACCCGCTGATGCGGCGTTACGCCATCGGAGTTCGTCAGGGGGCGGGCTCGCCGTCGGGACATCGCGCTAATATGAGTTGGCGGTATTGGTCGGGCAAGAGAGGCACGTCATGGGCAAGGTCTCGTCGGCAATCGACAGCAAGCTGCGGAGCGCGTTCGCTCCGGTTCGCCTCGACATCGAGGATCAATCGTCGCGTCACCGGGGACATGCCGGCTGGCGCGAGGAAGGCGAGACGCACTTCCGCGTCGAGATCGTCTCGTCGGCCTTCGACGGCAAGAACCGCGTGGCGCGCCAGCGGCTGGTCTACGCCGCCCTCAAGGAAGAACTCGATGCCGGCCTGCATGCCCTCGCCCTCACGACGCTGACGCCGGAAGAGGACAAGCGGCCGGCGGCGTGAAGACGTCAGCCGTCCATCTCGATTTCTTTTCCGGCCGCCGCCGCGCGCACCGCCTCGGCATCCGGTCCCGTGTAGAAGTGCGGCGCCCAGCGTCGCACCACCGGGCCGTCGGCGGCCCATGCGTGGCAGGTATCCACGACGTAGGGCTTCTCCTTGGGAGCGGCAGGATCGATGGGCCTGGGCGGCTTGCCGACCCTGGTGCGATGCTCGAGCATGAGGTCGCGCGCCTTGCGCGATGAGATCGTCTGGAAGGCCGTCGTCGCGACGGGGCCCAGCAGCTCCACGATGTGCGTGCAGCCGTGCACGCCGCCCAGCCGCTCGCGCACGGCGCGGTGGAAGCCGCCGCCGATCCGGAGGCCGACCAACTTCTTGAAGTCCGGCGCGATGTCGCCGCACATCTGGTAGGGCGATTTGTCGGTGACGGCCTCGACGTCGACGATGGTGAAGCGGTGGTCGAGCGTCAGGCGGATCCACATGTCGTGGACGTGATCGCCCGGCTCGAGCGGGCCGCGCCATTCATTGGGATGCTCGTAGGTCTTCTCGTCGGTGATATGGCCCTCGATGTCCCAGAGGCCGTCGTCGCGGAAGAAGCCCTGGCAGGTGACGCGACGCGTATGCAGATGCTGTCGCCCGACCGGCGGCGAAAGCGGCATGGCAGGCCCTCTCTTGCGAAGTTCAGGTGTCGGGGGCTTGTATGGCGGCCGGCGGCATGATGCGCAACTCGGCGATTCGCGTGCCTTCGCGCTTCAGAATCTCGAAGCGGAATCCGTAGAATGCATAGGTCTGGCCGACCTCCGGAATGCGTCTGGCCTCGTGCAGCACGATGCCGGCGACGGTCGTGGCGATGTCCTCCGGCAGACCCCATGCGAATTCGCGATTGAGGTCCCGGACCGGCACATCGCCTCGGCAGACCAGGCTGCCGTCCTCGCGCCGGATCAGGCCCCGCTTGATGGCATCGTGCTCGTCCTCGATGTCCCCCGTGATCTCCTCGATGATATCCTCGAGCGTGATGATGCCGCGCAGGGCGCCGTATTCGTCCACGACGATCGCGAAATGCTCATGGCGGGCGCGGAACGCCTCCAGCTGGTCGAACAGGGTGGTCGATTCCGGAATGAACCATGGGGGCGTCATCACCTCTTCGAGCTTCACGGCGTCCGGGTTGCCGACCGCATGGACCTCGCGGAACAGGTCCTTCGCGTGCAGCACGCCGACGACATTGTCGAATTCGTCGCGATAGACGGGGATGCGCGTATAGGGCGCCTCGAGCATCTGGCTCACGATTGCGGTGACGGGCTGCCGGGCGTCGATCAGGACCACGTTGCCGCGATGGGTCATCACGTCGGCCACCGTCCGGTCGCCGAGGTCCAGAACGGATCGCAGCATGGCCTTCTCGGTGGGCGCGTCCTCGTCCGGACCCGACGTGCCGTGCATCTCGATGGCGCCGCGCAGCAATTCGACGTGTTCCTCCGGCTCCGGGCCGCGATCCGCGCGGACGCCGAGCAGGCGCAGAAGCAGGCGCGAGATGCGGGCGACGCCGCGGGCCATGGGCCCCAGCAGCACAAGGGTGACGACGATCGACGGGGCAAGCGTCAGCGCGACCCTATCGGCGCGCAGGAGCGCCCAGGTCTTGGGCATCACTTCGGCGAAGATCACCACCATCGCGCCGATGGCGAGGGTGGCATAGATGACGCCGGCCGCGCCGAAGAGGTCCGTCAGCACGGCTGTCGTGAGCGAGGCCGAGAAGATGTTGATGACGTTGTTGCCCAGCAGGATGGCGCCGACCACTTCAGCTTTGCGGTCGAGCAGCCCGTTCACGATCGCGGCACGACGGCTCCCAAGTTGAGCCAGCCTGTGCATGCGCGGCGGAGAGGTGCCCGTAATCGCGGTCTCGGCCGCCGACAGGAAGGCCGACAGCATCAGGCAGAGCAGCACGATCGGCCAGGCCACGTGAAGCGGGACGTCGAGGTTGAAGCCTCCATCCATGATCTTCAGGCGGCGATGGCGTCATCGAGCAGGCCGCGCAGCGCCGCCTCGTCCACGTCACGGCTGACGAACGCCCGGCCGATGCCGCGCGCCAGCACGAAGGTGAGCCTGCCGCCTTCCGCCTTCTTGTCGCCCCGCATGTGTCCAATCAGGGCACCGGCATCCCAGCGCCGGCGATTGTCGCCGCCGATCGAACGCAGCCGGGTCGGCAGGCCGATCGTCGAAAGATGACGGCGCACGCGTTCGGCGTCGACCGTAGGGCACAGGCCCAGGCGAGCCGACAGGTCGAAGGCCATCGCCATGCCGGCACCGACGGCCTCGCCGTGCAGCAGGTCGGGACCGAAGCCGGTTTCCGCCTCCAGGGCGTGACCAAAGGTGTGCCCAAGATTGAGCAGGGCGCGCAGATCGGTCGTTTCGCGTTCGTCGGCGGCCACGATGCGCGCCTTGGCGAGGCAGCTCTGCTCGATGGCGTGGGTCCGCTTGGCGATGTCGCCCGCCAGGACGCCCGCGCCATTGGCTTCGCACCAGGCGAAGAAGGCGGGATCGTCGATCAATCCGTACTTCGCCACCTCGGCATAGCCCGCCAGCAATTCCCGCCGCGGCAGGGTGTCGAGGACGTCGGTATCGGCGAGCACGAGCCGCGGCTGGTAGAAGGCGCCGACCAGGTTCTTGCCATGGCGCGTGTTGATGCCGGTCTTGCCGCCGACCGAGGAATCGACCTGGGCGAGCAGCGTGGTCGGCACCTGCATGAAGTCCACGCCACGCAGCAGGACGGCGGCGGCGAAACCCGTCAGATCGCCGACCACGCCGCCGCCGAGAGCGACGAGGGTGGTCTTGCGGTCGGGTCGCTGGTCGAGCAAGTCGTTCATCAGCCTGCCGAACGCGTCGAATTCCTTGCTGCCCTCTCCTGCCGGCACGGTGACGATATCGGACCGGACTCCCGCCTTCTCCAGCGAGGCGGCAAGGCGGGCGCCATAGAGCGCCGCGACGGTCTCGTCGCTGACGACGATGACGCGGGGCGCGGCCAGCAGCGGCCGGCAGAGCGCGCCTGCCCGGTCGATCAGGCCGGGGCCGATGACGATGTCGTAGCTTCGGCCCGCAAGATCGACGCGGATCGTTCGTGCAGGGTCCATGACCACGTTCATGCCGGTGCCTTCTCAAC
>Ga0182792_1002572_pt1 | contig 12610 bp, 9 predicted proteins | sample Passage237B_FD_130497 | JGI IMG/M metagenome (GOLD analysis project Ga0182792, IMG submission 130497) | Cellulose adapted compost microbial communities from Newby Island Compost Facility, Milpitas, CA, USA - Passage2 37B (version 2) (version 2) ...
ATCTACTACATGGTCTACGCCGCCAGCGGCAACGGCAGCGAGAAAATCAGTAACGCCACCAGCAACCGGCCGACAGGACCCTGGACTTACAAAGGCGACATCATGGATGCAGGCCGGACCTACACCAACCACCCCGGCATAGTCGACTACAAAGGGCGCTCTTACTTTTTCTATCACAACAGCTCGTTGCCCGGCGGCAGTAACTTCAAGCGTTCTGTGGCGGTGCAGGAATTCACCTACGGAGCCGATGGCAGTATTCCGAAACTGCCAATCAACGGCGAAGGCCCAGAAGCGATTGCCAAGTTGAACCCGTTCGAGCGAGTTGAGGCGGAAACCATCGCCTTCGCATCCGGCGTCAAAACCGAAAATTGCAACGACACCGGCGGCGGTCAGAACGTCACGCGCATCAGCAATGGCGATTACATCAAAGTTAAGAACGTGAATTTCGGCAGCGGCGTTACAGCCTTCCAGGCACGGATATCATCCGCGACCGGTAACGCGGGCATCGAACTGCGTCTGGACAGCTTAACCGGCACCTCCTTAGGAAAATGTGATGTCTCCGGCTACTCATCCTGGACCACAGTGACCTGCCCGGTGAGCGGCGCAAGCGGAACCCACGACCTCTTCCTGGTGTTCTCCGGCAGCGGCGACAACGCCTTCAAATTCAATTGGTGGAAGTTCGAATGACGTTCCTTCGAGATATAGCCGTTGAGATTTAGCTAAGGAGGAATCAATCCGGTCGCCCGTTTAGAGCGGCGACCGGATTCAGAGATTGTCTTCAGGAAACAAATATTGGGTTGACGGGTGGAAGCCAATATTCTGAATATTTTGCGTAATCAGAAGGCGCGTAACGCGCCTTTAGCCTTTAGCGCTTATCCAACTCAATCGCAAGCGATGCAAACACCTCACGGTTAGGAAAGCCATCCGCAACCAGTTTGTTTTGCAGTTGATATTGTTGCAAAGCATTGCGCGTCGCGGGGCCCCAGATTCCATCGGGCTTGCCAATATCGAAGCCTTTTTCCATTAATTTTTGCTGCAGCAACTTAAGGTCTTCATTGGTGAAAAAGTTTTTCTCTTCACCAAAATTGTCGACGCCGTGATGAATATTGATTAGCTCGTCCGCGAGCAAGCCAACCGCTAGCGCGTAATTTTGGGAAAAATTCCACTTCATAATGACGGAGAAATTTTTGTACACCAAAAACGCCGGGCCGGTGTGCCCCGCAGGCAAGACCAATCGCGCTTGGGTTTCATAATCAGGAAGTGGACGTTTAGCGGTTTTGGTAATACCCAGTGCTTTAAAATGACTGAGCGGATAAGCCTTATCGAAATTCACCTCTCCAAAAGCAAAATTCTTTGGAATTTCGACTCTACGTCCCCAAATCTCCTCTTTATTCCAGCCGATCTGTTGCAGATAGTTTGCTGCTGACGTGAAAGCGTCTGGCAAGCTTTCCCACACATTCAGTTTTCCATCACCATCACCGTCCTTACCATAGGCTTTCAGTGCGCTAGGCATAAATTGCATATGTCCCATGGCACCAGCCCATGAACCCAGCAATTGCTCCCGCTTAACTCGCTGACTTTGCAACAGAGAAAATGCGTCGAATAGTTCTTGAGTAAAATATTGGCTGCGACGAGGGTCACAGGCAAGCGTTGCCAGCGCGTTCAAGATCTGAATGTCACCTTTATAGCTGCCAAAATTGGTCTCCAACCCCCAGAATGCCACGATATAACGCGGTGGAACCCCGTATTGGCGCGCCAGTCTATCCAACAGGGCTGCGTGCTCTTGCAGCATTCGTTTACCTGTATCTATGCGAAGTTTGCTTACCCGTTTGCGAACATACCCTGCGAAACTTTCAGTGAACTCAGGTTGACTTCGATCCAGTTTGATGACCCTCTCAAGTGGCGTTAAATTGCCTATAACGTCATTGAGTATAAAATCTGAGAAGCCCGCATCCGCCGCCTTTTGACGAAGCGAGGAGCGGCATTGCTCAAATGTAGGTTCAACAGTGGGATTTCCTTGGGCCAAGGGTTTAGAGGCTGCAAATAGCAGCGGCACCAAGCTAAGGAGACTAAACGAATGTTTTACGGCAGTGTTTATCATTGCTACACAACATGGTTGGAAAAAAACGATGGTAGCCCAAACACGTTGTGTAAAAAAGGCACAAACGACCTATAAAGGTTATGGAGGTTTGCGGAGTCGATTTTTGTTCGTGCAGGTCCAGGCATGCGATTTCCCTGCAGCATGCCGTACATCCTGCAGATTAAATTTTCTGCAAGCCGAATTGATGAATTTTATTGATAAGCTCGCGATTGCTGGGCAATTGATTGAGCAACTGCGCCTTGATGCGGTTGACCTTATCGAAATAGACCTGACTCTCTCGCTGATCCACTTTTTCACTTCTGCAGGACGTTCGAAATCCCATACCGTAGAGCACATACTGCCAACTGGCGGCGGGAAACATTTCCTCGGCTAGAGGAAAGTCGTATTTATTGGGCGTTTGATAGCGCCACAGATGTAAGCGCTCCGTCAGCTCCGCAGGTACTGTTTCCTGCCTGAGGTGATCGCGCCAGTAGTCGGAGTCGTCCCTTTGAGTAAGCACATAGTGGAGTTTCAAAAATTCGATGATGGTGTCCCAATAATGGGTAACCCGGCGATTGAAGCGCTTAGCCACTATGTCCATTACCTCTCTGTTCGCGGGTAGCTCGGCACTGATCATCGCGGCCGACATTTCCACCAGTACCAGGGCGGACGCTTCAAGCGGCTCGATAAATCCCGCCGACATACCCACGGCGACACAGTTTCGATGCCAGAATTGCGCGCGATGACCGGGCTTCATGGGGATTTTGCGGATAGACAATTCATCTGCATTGTAGCCGGGGGTCGCATTAATGTAATTCACCAAGCTAACGTAAGCCTCCTCGTCGCTGCAGTGTGCGCTGGAATAAACGCAGCCAACGCCGCGCCGTGTGGGCAAACCAATATCCCATATCCACCCCGCCTGGTGCGCCGTGGATATGGTGTGCGACGCAATGGGGTCGTCCGCTTGTGAATAAGGCACTTGCACGGCGAGTGCGCAGTCGTTGAACAAAATATGTTTTTTACCCAGAAAAGAAATGCCGTAATGCCCGCCTAACAACACACTGGCAAACCCAGAACAATCAATAAAGAGATCGCCTTCAATGTCACCATGCTGAGCCGTTGCCAACGCCGCAATATCGCCATTGTCAGCACTCACCACCCGCTCAACATGATCCACAATGTTTTTTACACCGAGCTTCTCCGTGCAATGCTTTTTTAGAAAAAGGCCTAATTTTTCCGAGTTTAAGTGATACGCATAATTGGCTATAGCGTCATACTCTGGGGTTTTGATTTGTTTGGGCGCTCGCCCCGCCTCGCATAAAGCGCCCTGGAAACACACCGCGTCGCCGAATGCTTCTGGGTGATTTTGGTTTTGCCAGGGGCCGACGAGATCAATTTCGTGAAATCCAACAGGGAGCACGAGAGGATGGTAATAATAATCGTCGTCTGCGCCGGATACCCACTTGGCGAATTTCGCCCCTTGTTTGAAGGAGGCATCACATTTGGTAAACAGCTCAGTCTCACTCACGCCCATTTTTTTCAGGGTTGCGCGCATGGTCGGCCAAGTCCCCTCCCCCACGCCAATGGTCGCAACATTAGGAGACTCGATTAACGTAACCTGGATATGGCTATTTTTATGGCACTGATGCTCCGCAGCTATGACACCAGCGGTCAACCAACCAGCCGAGCCACCACCGAGTATGACGATACGTTTAATAGGCTTTTCCGACATAACGGGATTTTCCTTCGGTTTGCGGCTTTGCATTACAGCGTTACACAGGAGCAGGATTGCGCAGGAACTGGCAACGCGAATCAAGTATCCGCGTGCTCGGCGAGCCGGTTATTTTTCATTTGAATCAAGGAATAAAAATGCCCCAGAGACGCGATCATCATATAAATGGGACTGAGATATTTTGCTTGCTGTAGACTTACCAGCTTTTCTGCCGCGAGGTTATCGAGCTTGGCTTCATCTACGGTGTAAAACCCGCGAATACTGCGTTTATCGCCATTGCCGAAGGTAATTTCCAACGGCATAGCGACTAACAGATCGCAATCCAGAAGAGCGCGGATAAACTTTTTGGTTTCCTCTCGGCATTGAGTAATTGTGCCAGCATTGCTTTGATGTCCGTAAGAAACGCAGTTTCTCTGCCGTCTTCATCAAATAGTGCTTCACCGCGTTCGAGGGAAACGCTCTTTGCATGCTCATCAATGCATACAACATTCTCATCTTTTTCTTTTCCCACAAAAAACGGCTGGCGTATGACGTTTAGCGGGGTATAAATCCCCTGCCAGCTCTCCTGCCAGAACAAATTCTCCTTTGGCTCAAAGCCTAATACGGCGACGCAGAGAAATTCGCCAGTTTCTTCGGATTTCGTAAAAACTACGGGGTATTGCACAACGAGCTTGGAAAATTCGGCGATTACCACGGGCACAAGGCGCTCATGCGCGCCCTGCGCTTCAATCCGATTGGTGTCGATTTTGAAGTGCTTATGCCGCTCGGGAGAGAGTGCGGTGAGCTTAGTCATTTTATTAACCTTTTCCGGCGGCGAATTGCGCCGTCAAACATGATTTGTTTTTTACTTAAAACGCAAAGTCCAAATGCAAAAAAAGTCGCTGCAAAGCAGCGACTACACGCCGAACGAATTGCCTGGGGACAACCGTTTGAACATTAACTCTAAAAGCTGGCGCGTACACCCAACGCCCAGCGCGTTCCGCTATCCTCCATTAGCAGCAAATGATTGTCGTAGCGGCCACGTTTGTGCAGATATTCCCCGGTGAGGTTGATCCCCTCAATAAACACCGAAACGGCATCGGTTATATCGTAATGGGCACTCAAATCCAGCTGCTTATAATCCTCAACCAATGTAGGACCATTACCCTGGGTTTGGGTTAGCTTCTGCACGAATTGATCGCGATAGTTGTAGGCGAGGCGAACCTGAATTTTATCTTTTTCATAAAAACCCACCAGGTTCATCGAATCACTAAGGCCAGTCAGCGCAAAGGTCTGGCTGATATTCGAGGGATCCAATTCCGCATTACTGTCGACCACCGTAGCGTTGAAGATCACACCGAAACCTGTGTCACCAAATGAGTGCTGAATACTGAACTCGAAGCCTTCAACACTGGCCGTTTCGCCGTTGGTAGGCAACGTATTCACGAACACAGCCACTTCATCATCTGCATCAGGGGCGCCAGAATCAGCTCCTGTCGAAGGGTCCGTCAGCAGGCTCCCGTCGGGCAGCGTAAAGGTTACGCTCTCTTGCACATTCACAATGAAGTTGGAGACTTCTTTAGTGAAATAACCGATAGAAATGTAGCTGACATCGTCGTAATACCATTCCCACGACAGGTCAAAGTTTTCGGAAGAAAATGGCTTCAACACCGCATTACCACTGGTCGACCTCAGGTCGCCGCCCTGCCGCGTAGTGGTAATCACAGTAACCGGGGCGAGATATTCCAGTGTTGGTCGGGTAAGAGTTTTTGATCCAGCAATTCGCACCAACATGTTATCGGTAATTTCCATACTGATATTCATATTTGGCAGAATCACCCCATAACTTTGTTTCTCTCTAATGGGGTTGGCCTCGCCATATGCCGTTTGCATTTCGGTTTGATCTAGGATCGTCAGGCCGGTAATGGGGGCTTCGGTACCAATAACTTCCGTGCGAGTATTTTCGAGGCGAACGCCCGCGGTTGCGGTAATTGGCCGGCCGGCCAGTTGTCCAGCGAAATCCACTTCCGTGTAAAACGCCAGTGTATCTTCGCTCACTTCAAACGAATTACCCCGCTTAATCGCGTCATAACTGACTCTGTCACCCGTGGAGGTGAAGTAGTAGTTCTCAAGAAAACTGATCAATTGCTCCGCATCGTGAGTCAACCATTGGGTTGGCATACGGCCAGAACCACTGGCGTCTTTTAAAAAGTCGCTGCCCGCATCAAATACCCATTGCATGCTATCGGGAATATCCGGCAGATCGGGATAACCGCAGAAAGTGCAATGCACGCCCGTTTCGTTACTCCAGTCCTCCAAATTCTTGGTTTGTTCGGAATATTGCATACCGAATTTCGCCGCGACCAATCCTGATGACGCTCCCTCTTCCCAGCGTCCATCTATCCTGAACTGGTTCACCTCATCTTCAACCGCCCAGCCGCGACGCAGTTGTACGTGCGCACGCGTGTTGGCTTTATCGAGGAAATCGCTGACGCCATCTGGCGGCTCATAATTGGGATCGGACGGATCCAGATAAGCGGTGCCATCCAATTCCTGCTGACCGGAATAGATATTCGGATTGGCCTCTGTGAAATTCACAAAATAAGGAAGGTCCGCACCGTCGGATATAAAGCGCGCCCGGTTGGCATAACCGACAATGGAAAGAAAGTCTTCACCACCATTATTGGGTTCGCGCTCGGCTGTTGATCGGCTGAAGTCGAATGACAGATTGAGTTGATCCGACACGTCCCAGTCGGCGTTTAATCCGATAAGCGTTGTTTCGGTGAGACGGTCGAATTTTTTAATTTGCAGATCGGTGGCCAAGCCGACTTCCTGACTCACATCGATCACCGTACCGTTTGCATCCGTGACAACATCGGTCACGTTCGTGCCAGTAAACCAGTTGCCGTATGCCGGGGCGACGGTTTTCACGTCGAAGTCGGAATAAACAAAATCGCCCGTTAAAGTGAGCTTATCGGAAGGCGCAAATTGCAGTACGAGCGAACCATTGGTGCGCGTGCGCTCTTCAAAAGAAACGATGAAATTGTAATTTCGCGGAATGAAGACGGTGGTACCTTCCGCAACCCCCGCGCCGCCGTTCAGCTCCGCCTCTGGAATTCCGACATTTTCCAGCCAACCGTCAATTTCCGCGCGATCCATGCGCGCATCGCGACGTTGATAAGACAGCGATAACAAAGCGCCGAATTTGTCGTCGTTAAAGGTATTACTCACCAATACAGACGCCTGGGGCCCGGTTTTTTCGCTGTTTTCGTCGTAAACACCTTTGATACTGCCGGCGACCTTAAAGCCGTAGTTATCAAAGGGTCGCGCCGTTTTCACATTGACGGTGGCCCCTATTCCGCCGGACTGAGTAGTCGCGGTTGAGGTTTTTTGCACTTCCAGACCGCTAACCAGTTCCGATGCCACCGTATCGAAACTAAAGGCGCGAGACAGGTTTTCGGTGGCTAACTGACGACCATTTAACAGCACCGCATTAAATTCCGGTCCAAACCCCCGCACGGTAATCAATTGGCCTTCACCGCCACTGCGGTCAATGGAAACACCTGAAATTCTTTGCAGGGATTCCGCCAAGTTGGTGTCTGGAAACTTACCGATATCCTCGGCCGAAATCGCGTCGACAACGCCGATGCTATCGCGCTTCACATCCATCGACCGCTGCAAGCTTCCGCGAATACCCGTTACCAAAACTTCTTCAACAATCTGTTGCTGAGCTACCGTCTGCGACGCAGCAACGGTGGATAACACTCCAATGATCGCACTACTCAATTTATTTTTTTTATCCACAGAATCAGTATCCTCTGTCAGTTCACTACGACTAATTGACAGCTGACCATCCTCCCCCAAGTGGACTACCAACGGCGTATTGGCAAGCAAGGCTTCAAGCGCTTGCTGGGCCGTATAGTTGCCGACCAATGCGTTTGCCGTCACTTCCCTCGCGGCATCGAAAGGGAAGATCAGGGTGATATTGGCCTGTTCGGCAAAAGCGATGAGGGAAATATCAGCTCGCTGCTGAGGAATATTGAAAGATATGGAACCATCGGGTCGTACTGCATTAGCCCAGACATCCGCGCTCATGCACAGAATTGCAGCACAGGCGACCGACCGAATCATCGACTCTCTCTTTACCCCACTAGCAAACACTTTGTTTGCCGGAGGTAAAGACGAACCAGATTGGTTTTTCCGCCATACAAAATTTGGCATCACCCGCACATTAAAAAGCACTTAACACAATTTTGTTGTCACCCACCCATTCGGAGCGTATCTGGAAGTTCTTCTCCAGGGCGGACAGGAGCCCTGGAATATCGCCAACTTTAAAGAGCCCGGCGATCTGCTTGTTGCGTATATCGGCATCCGCGATCTCGAACTGGGTATCGGTGTAACGCGCCACCTCGGCCAGCGCCTCTTCCAGCGTTTCGCCGCGGAAAATAAGGTTGCCCTGGCGCCATCCCAAGGCGACTGCAAGATCGGCATCGTCCAATTTAACGGCAACCTCCTTGCGTCGATTCAGTGTGACCTTTTCGCCTTTGCTGACCGTCATTGCGGTATCGGGCAGTCGGCCAATCGGTCGATCGTCGTCGTTTGCTGCAAGCTCTTTGACCCTAACGACCCCATCGGTAACGATCACTTCCACCTCTCGATTGTCGTGCAACTTAACATTGAACGCTGTGCCAACCGCCTGCACCACACTCTGCCCGGTAATCACACTCAACGGTCGAGATACATCGTGAGCAACCTGGATGCTCAATTCACCCTGCTCAAGTCGTAGCAGCCTTTCCTGACCTGAATAGCGAACGTGAACGCGGCCATTGGTATTCAGGATTAAATTCGAACCATCGTTTAAATAAATAGAAGAGGTTTGGCCCTTGGTGGTCGCAAACGTCTGACTGAAAGTGATATCCGACTTGTTCGCGCCCAGAAAAAACACACAGCCGACGATAACCATGACCATCGCAGCCACAGCGCCTGACAAAACATAGGTGCTGACGCAGGTTCTTTTATACAGCGATGATTTTTTAGCGGCGTGAGCACTCGCGGCATTTTCGCTATTCACAGCGGCGTTAGAGGTAACTTTTTCGGGAATGGGAAACACGTCCGTCAATTCTTGGAGGGCATCCATCTGATCCCAGAGTTTCGCCATTTTAAACAGCATGTTGCGACACTGCTCGTCACGCAACCACTCTTGTAACTTCTCGGTTTCCTCACTTGTTAGGCCACGGCTAAGCTTCGCGATCCACAAGCTGGACTGTTCGAGGATTTCCTCCTCGCGGTTCGACCGGCGTTTGGCAAACGTCAAAATGTCACCCATGATTCGGTCTCACCCAAAATAGTAGAGATATAGAAGCCATCCCTAATCCTCCAACGAGAACATGTATTGCGAACACTGCTTGATGCCATAGGCAATGTGCTTTTCTACGGTGCTCTCACTTAAATCCAAATACTCCGCAATTTCCTTCTGGGTGTAGCCGTACACTTTTTTTAATACAAACACTTTTCTACATTGCTCCGGCAACCGCTTCACCGCCTCACAAAAACGGCTGAATTCCCGGTCGGCAACGACTTGAGTATAAGTTTCATCGACATCACTAAAATCGAGCGTATCCTGCAGCAATTGCAGCTCTGCGTTGTCCACACTACTGACCAGGCGGGTTTCGGCCTTTTTCACGTAATCAAAAGCGAGGTTGCGAGCCACCTTCAACATAAAAGAGCGCTGGCAGCGTATTTGTGAAGGGCTCTCCACCTGACATACGCGGACATAAGTCTCCTGCACTATGTCTTCAATTTCTCTGGATGGCACTATAGAGGCGACAAGCCGCACGAGCGACGCGCGCAGCGACGAAAAGACCTGAAAGACCGTATCGTTATTGTTATCGACCGTTGACATAATTGGGTTGTTCTGGGGGAGCATGGAAGAGAGGTGTTGCAAGTGCCTCGGACCAGAACAAGCCACTACCCCGAAAGCCCTCTCATTTAATCATATAATAATATTGACTCTCAGCTAAAAACAAACGATTCACCTGTTCCATTTTCGCGTTTTTCTTAACTTATGACCGAGTGCACAGTTAAGACCTGCTGCACATTCGAAGCACAGCGCGTCCAAGCGTATAGGGGTACCAAGCCCCACAGCCCTTTCCATTTCAATCCTGGTCGACTCATATCCAACCATCCTGGATTCTCTGGGCATGGCCACCCCATCAGGCCCAATCAGTTACAAATCCTTAAAATCCGGGAAAAAGTTAAAGCTCACCGCGATGCGGTTCCATGTATTAATCACCGCGATGGTGATGGTCAGGTTTACGATCTCTTCTTGCGTAAAAACCTCACTCAACTGCGCAAATTCCTCGTCCGTCGGACTGGTTTGCGACAGACGTGTTACCGCCTCCGTCCACTCAAACGCTGCACGTTCGCGCGCGGAAAAAATCGGCACCTCCCGCCATGCGGGCAACACATCCAGGCGGCTTTGTTTCTCGCCATCTTTGCGAGCCTCGTTAGCGTGCATATGCTGGCAATAAGCGCAGCCATTCATCTGCGATGCCCGAAGCTTAACGAGATGGACTAAAGAGGGCTCGAGAACGGCTGCCGCCGCCTCACCCAACCCGGCAAGTGATTTGTACAGCGCCGGTTGAATTTTATAAACAGCGGGTTTTTCGATTCGCTCTTTCATAACAACCTCTCATTGGTAAAGTGTTGGAGGCTTTATGATGAGCGGACGGGTCTATTCGGTATTGTATTTTTGCGACATCTTTTTCTGTCGATATTGCCCCGGCGTCTGCCCGGTGATTTTCTGAAACTGACGACTAAAATGCGCCTGATCATAAAAACCCGCTTCCACCGCCACCTGCGCCAATGAAGTCTTGGGATTGCGGGTAATCAGTGAACGGGCATTTTTGATCTGCTGCAACTGTTTAAGGCTAGCGGGAGCAATACCTACTTCCAATCGAAATTTTCGCTCCAACTGCCTGCGGCTCATGGGAACATGCGCCATCACATCCTCTATCGACAACCGGCTTTTCTGAATCCATTGAAGTGCTTCATATATCCGGCTTCGGCGTGAGTTGATGCTGATGGCCTTACGTAGAAACCAATCGTTTATCCGCTCGATACGATCAATGTTTGTAACCTTAAGCGCCAACTGCTCAGCCAGATCTTGGTAATCACGCAAACCCAAATCATCGACGCTGGATTCCAGATTGGCGACAAGCGGCATCTCCAATCCCAACAACTGAAAAGCACCGCCGGGTTGAAAGCGAATACCGATTTTATCCACCTGCCCCGAAAATTCGACTCGGCTCGCGTGAAAAAAGGCATTAAACGACACGGATGGTACAGCGCCGATCGCAAAGTCCAAAATCAGAGTGGTGCAGCCATCAGGATAGAGGTTTTCTGTTAACGGGGATTGGATCAGCTGAGGCGATTTCGCCACCCAATAGCACTGAATCCAGGGGCTCAACACCGGGTGAGGCGCATACCACTGCAAACCCAATTGCGGAACGCTGGCGGGTGGCGGCTCGCTTGGCAAATGAATGTTGATTGACATGTTGATTCTGCAGCGGATATCGCAGATCCGCTTTACCGGTTTCAGGCGAGGAAGGAAGTTTAAACAGGTTCTTGAGGGCTAGGCAAATGTTGGTAAATCGTAACAACCCGAAAATAATGGTCCTGTCTTCACTCACGTTCGACCAGCTAATTTTTTAATTCTAGGCCTGTTTCTTTAACAATTTTTTATTTCGATAAGGAGCATTACGAGGACTGAGCAATTATTTTTAACGCTTCCGTTTTTTAGCGCAAAAAATTTAGGCGATTGTAATTGGTAGTTTTGCTACGCATATTCGTGCTTTGATAATACCCGCATTGGATGCGCTCGCATCTTCATATTGAGCCTGCCCTGCGCCCGACTAGGATGTTGGCGCTCAAAATCATGTATGTGAACCACGTCCCAAAACCTAGCACATACCACCGAGAATCGCGTCTCATTCCCTGATAGCTGCCAAATACGATGGTTTACTAACCAGAACCCAGGCTATACCCTGGTCTGTGACTATAAACTTGGTCTATGACTATAAAAATAAATCACCGAATTTACATATTACGGTGATAACGGAAATTCCCGACGAAGAATAACGTCCACTCCAACGAAAGGGATTCATTGTGTATTCCATAATTGTGCATTCCATAAAAGCTGCCCCCTCCATCCGAATTTTGTGTGTAACTTTGGCTGTTTTTCTCGTGGGCTGTAAGTCCGATGGCGAGAGCCCGGTAACGAGTTCTTCAAGTGGCTCCAACTTAAATAGCTCGTCCTCCAGCAGTAGCGGCTCATCCTCTGCTGCCAGCAGCAGTTCATCCTCAGGCAATTTTTCCAGCAGTAGCTCGTCTACCAGCTCAAGTGGTTTCGTCTCTACCGGCGGCTTCTCGAGCAGCAGCTCTTCCAGCAGCAGTGGCAATATCGGGCACAACTTTTCATTAAATCTCACGCAGGTTTGCGACTCTTCAATTGGGGTTACCGACGGCGAACTTTTTACGGTGGAAGATTCATTTCACGGTCGTGTGGATTTTCCGCAAATGAATATAGAGCCAAGCACGGTTCTGGACAGCAGCACCACGCTCACCTACCGAAACACCTCACTCCAAACCATTCCCATAAAGCTTTGGAGCAATGGTTCATCTGAGAGTCGGGAGCTGTTTATTCCACCCTCCAAGAACCATACAACGATTGATCTCGGCGACGCCTTGGCCAATAGCCAAGTGAGCTTAACGGCGGTCGGCGAGTACAAAGGTATGCAAATTATCGGGCTCTATTACAG
>Ga0182792_1002573_pt1 | contig 12598 bp, 10 predicted proteins | sample Passage237B_FD_130497 | JGI IMG/M metagenome (GOLD analysis project Ga0182792, IMG submission 130497) | Cellulose adapted compost microbial communities from Newby Island Compost Facility, Milpitas, CA, USA - Passage2 37B (version 2) (version 2) ...
GAGGGGCGCGTGCTGCGTATCCTCGATGAGGCCGAGGCCCCGGAGCGTCGCAAGGAAGTCGCGTGTGTCCCGGGCAACGACCTCGCGCTCAGCCCCGGTGGCCTCAACTAACTCGTCAACGATTTGGTCCTCGGTTCTGGTTCCATCGATGCGGGACCAGATCTCGAAAGCCGCGCCCTCGAAGACGTACGGAGACTGCTGCTCCTCGATGCGGGGGAGGTTGAGAACCACGACATAGTCGTCGTGGGCGACGTAGGCGAGGCCCGACGCTTGGGTTGGGTTCACGTGTCGCCGTCCAGCATCGAGGTTTCGGTGATGCCGCGGCGAGCTTGTCGGCGGCCGCGCAGGATGGCAGGGACTTGGCGGATGCCGCGGCCGAACCGGGCGAAACGGGCGCGCAGGAGTGACCCGCGGCCGGGGGCGACCTCTGGGTGGTCGATGCGGAAGTCTCGCTCGCTGGGCCAGATGATGGGCCACATCGCCGCAGGGCGCTTGTACCAGGCAAGACGGCGGGCCGCGATGAGAGCTTGAGCTCCGACGACGCCGTCTGCGGCGACGCGAGCGCGCCACTCGTCGAGCGCTGGGTTGACCCCCGGCGGGGTGGGGTCGGGCAACGGCACGCCAAGCTTCTCGAGAAACGGGCGGAGCGTGTCGAGAGCTCCTATCTGTGCCGCGAGGGACACCACGTCTGCTCGCTGAGCACGGCTGAGACTGGGAACTACGAAGTCGATGAGGTAGAGATACTCCTCTCGATGTCGGGGATTTTGCGACAGGGTCCTTAGTGAGTGGGCGACCTGAATCAGAGTTGCCCCCGCTCTGTCCGGAATTGTGAGGCGATTGCCCGCCACCTCGATATGAATCCGGCGGTCGAACAGCGCCTTGAATACGTCCTCAGGTTGCGCCAACAGACCCGGAAACTCACGGTGCAGGTCGATGTCGACCGGCCATTGAGGATGAACGAAACTTGTCGAATGGGTCACCAACTCGTGGCCAGCGCGCGAACTCGTACGCGGCATCCAACCAACTTGCTGAAGCGCGATGACCACACCTTGCTCACTCGCGGGGTTAACTAGTACATCTGCGTCCGCGCTCACGCGTTCGTGCCGCAAGCCGTGAATAGAACTCGAGAGACCCTTGATATAGAGATAGGGCCGATCCCCACACGCACGGGCAGCGACGAGCGCTGCCAGGAGCGCAAAGTCCATTTCTCGGCCACGCACAGTTGACACCATATTCGAAGCACCGCCCGGTGGACCTCGTCAGACTCAGCAACCTGCCGCGGCCCGGACTCATTGCGGTGGGCAAGCCCGGTGGCGGTGGCGAGGCCGGCGCCGGGGGACGCGCCGCCCCTCGGCGCCGAAAGGTTGCGGTAGTGCCGTGGGAGAATGTGGAATCAACGGCATCTCAGACCCTGGGCTGCCGTTTCTCGGCACCAGACTTGATGGGGACACTTTGGCCGGACTGATTGTGCATGAGTGGGCCGAGCCCGCAGGTGGTGCCGAGCGCGTGGTCGAGGAGATGCTCGCTGCATTGCCCGACGCGGAACTCCAGGTACTTTGGAATGACGCACCTGGCCGGTTCCCCACGGCGAAGGAGACCTGGCTCGCACGGACACCCTTGAGGCGTCACAAAGCCCTTGCGCTCCCCCTGATGATCCCGACTTGGCGGACCGTAAGAGCTCGGTCGACTCCTGACTGGATCTTGACGAGTTCACACCTCTTCGCGCACCACGTAGCGCCGCGCGACCTGCGTCCGTTGCCGCCCAAGTACTCTTACGTCCATACGCCAGCGCGTTACATCTGGGAACCACAACTGGATGAGCGGGGCCGAAGCCCAATGGTACGTCTAGCTAGTGCCGCCTTGAAGGGCGTTGATCGTAAGCGAGCCGCGGAGTCACGCGTTATAGCTGCTAACAGCGAGTTCACGCGGGCCCGTATCCAGCGTGTTTGGGAGCGCGACGCCATAGTGATTTACCCACCCGTCGACGTCGACAGGATTGCGAGCACACCCGATTGGCGCATCCATCTCGACAGTTCCGAGCTTGCGCAAATGGATCGCCTGCCGGGTGAATTCTTACTCGGCGCCTCTCGCTTCGTGCCCTACAAGCGGCTCGACCAGGTGATCGCCGCCGGAGAGGCGAGCGGCCTACCTGTGGTCTTGGCCGGGAGCGGACCCGCGCGCGCTGCGCTCCTCGAGCAAGCCTCGCAAGCGCGCGTACCTGTGCACATCGTGGATCGCCCGAGCAATGCGATGCTCTATAGCCTGTATCAGGCTGCCCTGGCTTTGGTCTTCCCAGCAATTGAAGACTTTGGCATTGTTCCAGTCGAAGCGATCGCGGCCGGCACACCCGTCATAGCTCGCTCCGTTGGCGGCGCAGCGGAGAGCATCCAACTCCTCAACGGTGGTGCGCTAGTGAGCGGATTCTCGCCGGTCGACTGGCGCGCCGCTATCGAAAAGGCCGCACTTGTCGATGCGCGAGCCGCGCAGAAGGCGACCGGAATGTTCAGCGCGGCCCGGTTTAGAACCGAGATCGCTGCGCTCGTGGGAACAGTGGGCGTGCCAGGAACTAGGCCGTGACCGAATTGCCGAGCGTTGGCGCAACCGGGTCGCAGGCCGGGACAATCTTTGAACGCCGCGAGCCGCCAACCCGGCGTATTGAAACCAACGTGATGTTTGGCAAAGATGAGTCCCGGGCGGGCCGAACGGCGTGCGGTGGTGAAGGAGAGTTCATGAGATCAAACTTGATTGGACCCTTTCCTCGAACAGGTGACCGTCCGGACACACCAGCTGCTACTCGCCAGGCAAGGGCTTCCATGAGATGACGCGGGAGGGCAGAAGTTCCTACAGGCGCGTCGCCCCGTCGATAGACACCCAGCGATCGAGCCACAGTGAGTCGCCTGAGATTTCGCTACCGAGATCGGTCTCTACGACATGGGCCGTCGGCGCACACGCGCTCGCTGCAACTCTCTTGTGCACCACGGTCGCCATGTGCGTGTTGCCCGGGTCGCCACCGCATGGTGACGTAGTTGCTGCCGTCTACCTCGGAGCCACGCTTGCGGCGCTCCTTGGCGCCGCGTTCTCGCCCCGGCTGGGTGCACTTAGCCTCATCGTTGCCTTCTATTTTTTCGCGTTTGTTGCGGTGCCCACCATGGTCCAGATTCGAAGGGGCCATTTCCCATTCGCATCCACCTACAACGACGAGGAACTGGTCCGTGGTTTCATCATCGTGTCCCTCGCACAGCTTGCCCTGCTAATGGGCGTGGCCGCGGCGGGCCTCGGATCGAAGTCGCGCAGACCCTCCAGCCTGTCTACGTCCAGCGCGACCGAGGCAGAGGTCGCTCGCGCGCGTGGCCTGGCGATCGCATTCACTGGCGTGTCGGCCGCGTTTGCCGCCATGGCGGGACCAGCGCACGTCTTTACGGCCCGCTTTGATGATGCACGCGCGACGCTCGGGGACGAGGGCATGTCCGCACAGCTCGTACACGTCGCGCGCGCTTTTGTTCTCGTAGCACTTCTGCTCAGTATCCTCGCCCGCAGGCTTGCACCTTCTCCCGAGAGCCGTCGCCGCGCACGGAACGTGCTCATCTTGACTACCTGCGCTGTTCTCGTCATTGACTTTCCGCCTGCCTTGCCGCGGTTCCAACTGCTTGCTCTCGTCCTTGCGGTTCTTGTCCTCGTAATCGACTTCCGACGCCCGGGCGTCAAGTTGGTCTTCTCGGCCGCTGCTGCCGTCTTCTTGCTCTTCGTGTTCTCGGCGATCAAGGACTTGCGCAATGGACTAACACTTGAGGCAACCACACGCGAGCGACTGGGCGACTACCTCATCACCGCGGACTTCGACTCGTTCAAGCAGGTTGTCGACACGACTGTGTACTTTGCAAACGCGCCACAGCGCGCCGGAGAGAACTTCCTAGGCGCCGCACTCTTCTGGGTACCGCGGTCACTATGGCCCGGCAAGCCATTGCACACCGGTGCGATCGTGAGCGAGGGTCTCGGATACCCCTATAACAACGTGTCGAGTCCCTTGCCTGCGGAAGGGTACGCCAGCTGGGGACTTGCCGGAGCGGTTGTCGTTATGGCCCTGATTGGACTCTTGATCGGTCGACTTGAGGGAAGAGGTGGCGGTAAGGCGATGGGGACTGCGATTCCTCGCTGGATCTCTTACGCGGTCGCAACCGGTTATGCAACGATCCTGCTCAGGGGTGCGCTCAATGCGGTAGCTCCCATGATCTTCACTGCCTTCGTCCTAGCGATGGCGGTCAACCTGGCCTTCCGAAGGCGCAAGCCCGAAGCGAGCCGCACCCGAAAGCGACCACAATCCCGGCCCGAGCTGAGCCTCGCGACCACGCCCGTCAGGGAGGCGCACCACCAATGACCAAGCGCCTGGTAATAAACGGACGCTTCCTGACCCAGCGTGTGACGGGAGTGCAACGCGTCGGCATCGAGTTCTGTCTGGCGCTAGATGAAATGCTCAGCAGTGGTGCACTACCCCCCGAAATCGAGGTCGAGGTGCTCGTACCTAAGAGCGCACACCTTGTGACTCCCATAGCGCCCCGTGCGCTACGCCTAAGGCGTGCAGGTTGGTTCTCGGGGCACCTATGGGAACAGATCGCCCTCCCGTTGGTGGCAGGTCGATCAGAGTTGCTTAATCTCGGTAACACCGCCCCCTTCCTTTCGCTGCTGGCCTCTCCGCATCGCACGAGCGTCATGGTTCACGACCTCTCATACAGGTATTTCCCTGCAGCGTACGGACGCACCTTTCGATGGTTCTACAACCTGGCCATACCCCTCATTTTGTGGCGCGCCCGCGCAATATTCACAGTCTCCGAATCGGAGCGTTCAGCGATCCTTCGGGAGTTCCCCCGGTATCGCCGGCTGAACCGCATTGTTGCGGTGCAAAACGGAACGATGGCTGTCCCGTCCATCGCCCGTGCGCCACGCGAGCACCGTGCACGCAACTGCCTATACGTCGGATCTCTTACCAAGCGCAAGAACGCCGCCGGGCTTCTGCACGCCGCCATTGAACTTGCGCGTTCGCACGACGCCCACTTCACCTTCGTCGGCGCGAACGGGCCCAACTTCGAGGGAGTCGATGTCGCGATCCCTGAGGACGTCACTGATCGAATCCGGTTCCTCGGGCAGGTTGATGATGTAGAGATGCTTGCAACTGAGTACGAACGCGCGGCCGTGTTTGTGTTCCCATCGTTCTACGAGGCGTCTCCATTGCCGCCTACCGAAGCGATGTCCCACGGCTGCCCCGTGGTCGTGAGTGACATTCCGAGTCTTCGCGAGCGTTGCGGCGACGCGGCCATCTACTGTGACCCCTCCACGATTGATTCGATCGTAAAGGCAACCGTCAAACTCCTCGACTCACCCGAGACGTGGCGGGAATATCAGGCCCGAGGCTTCGCCAGAGCTGGAGATTTCTCGTGGGAAACTCAGGTCCGGCGAGTCCTCGCAACGGCACTGCCGGGCCTTCTTGAATACAGCGGGCCACCGTCGTAGGCCGCTGGCACCGCCCGCGAATCGAGTATCGTCAAGGCTCCGGGTCGCCGGGTTCCCGACCGCAGAAGCCCGTTGAGACGTTCAGTCGGGGCAGAGCCAAGAGAGGTGGATGAGTTGCAAGTCGACGTGATCACAAGGCACGCGATCCGAAACTACGGTTCGGTCCTCCAGTCCATCGCGACTCGTGAACTCCTGGGTCGACATGGCGCGTCGGCTCGTTTCGTCGACTATCGCCAGACGGGGTACGACGACACTGGTTGGTCTGTGGCAAACAGGGGCTCAGCAAGGCGTTTCCCCTGGCCGGCCCGCGTGGCCTATGCGGCGCTGAGGCATCGTGGGGTCCGTCGAATAGGCCATCTGTTCGAGATGGAACTCCGACGCGAACTGCACCTCACGTCGAACAGCTACAGGACGATTGAGCAACTGAAGAGCAGCGACGAGTTCGCGACTGACTCCTTTTATTGCGCGGGATCCGATCAAGTCTGGAACGTCGAGTACAACGTGGACAACGCGCCTTACTACTTGGCTTTCGCCCCCAAAGCGGCCCGCAAGTTCAGTCTCGCATCGTCGATCGGTGCCGCAAGCCTGCCAGAGATTCACGAGCGCCGCCTTGTCGAGGCACTTTCCTCGTTCGTCGGAGTCTCAGTACGTGAGGGTGAAGCCGCAGAGTACCTTCGAGGGCTTGGCATCGACGCGGAGCAGCACGTTGACCCAACTCTGGGGGTTGATCCAGACTTCTGGCGCACATTTGCAGACGAGAGCGTCCCGGCCGAGCCGTACTTGCTTGTCTATCAACTCAACGGGTCGGCAGCCTTCACGCCGTACGTAGCGGAACTCTCGCGCGCGCTCGACCTTCCTATAAAGAGGATCGAGTACTGGCGCGGCCCTCGATCATTTGGACAACCCTGCGAGGTTCTGCCCACGATGCAGCGCTATACGCAACTGTTCCGGGACGCGGCATTTGTGCTTACGGACTCCTTCCACGGCACCGTGTTCTCAACGGTATTCGGCAAGCCTTTCGTCGCCGTCGCACCTCCGCACTATGCAGGCCGTATCCAATCGCATCTGCAGCTCATTGGAGAGACTCACAGACTTGCGAGCAACGTCAACGACGCGGTCAATGTCGCCCAAGGTTCTCACCAACTCACGAGCGCTAGCCAGGTGCTCGCGCGCGAGCGCGCGAGGATCAATTCGTATCTCGACCGCGTACTGCACTCGGAGGGGCGTTCGTGAGCGCCGAAGCGCCTCCCGGCAACGAAACGGAGTTCGAGTGAGCGACGCGCGGAGGATCTCCTCAAACGCGGGGTACCTGGCGGCACTCACCGCGTCCAACTACTTGCTTGGACTCCTAATCTTTCCCTACCTGGCACGAGTCCTCTCGGTCGAGGCCTTCGGACTCGTTGGCTTCTCAATGACTTTCGTGCTGGTATTTCAGGTCGTCGTCGAGTACGGGTTCATGATCTCCGCGACGGCAGAGATCTCGGCGCGACGCGATGATCGCCATGCAATCGGCCGGATCATCGCAACCACAATGTTGGCGAAGTTGATACTCGGCACCATCGCGGTGGCCGCGTTCTTTGCGGCCGCTGCGGTAGTCCCCACGGTTCGAGATCACATGGGCATCGTTGGCCTGTTCTTAGTCGCCAGCATCCTCGCAGCCATGTTGCCCGACTTCTATTTTCGTGGCACCGAGCGCATGCGCCCTATTGGAGTACGGGCATTGGTTTCGCGATCTCTGGCCATCGTCCTGATCATCGCGCTTGTCCACGACGACTATGACCTTGCGCTGGTTCCGATTGCCTTGGGATGCGGGAACATTCTGGCAATCGCGCTCGGCTTCGCGTGGATCGCGAGAGCGAAGATCCCATTGCCCCGCCCCACATTGCGTGACGCTCTCAGGAGTCTCCGAGATGGCGCTGGCTTTTTCGCCTCTCGAGTTGCGGCAAGCGTTAATCAGAGTGCGGGGTCGTTCGTACTGGGCCTCCAGTTCACCCCAACATCTCAAGCAATGGGATTGTTTGCGGGTGCAAGTCGTATCGCCTCCGCCGGAGAGCTTGCAGTCACGCCTATCGCGGACGCCGTGTACCCACACATGATCGCTCGCCGCGATTACTCAATGTTCTGGCGCGTGTACGTGCGAGGGCTGGCGCTCTGGACGATCGGATGTGCGGCCGTGGTCGTCTGGGCAAAGCCGATATGCACACTGGTACTGGGTGAGGAGTTCGCAGGCGCAGCGGGCACGCTCCGAATCCTGACGATCGGAGTGTTCTTTGCGTACTCCAGCACCATGTTCGGCTACGCCGCATTGAGCCCACTGAGTTTGGCCAAGCACGCCAACACAGCACTGGTCGTAAGCGCAACGTGGACCGTGGTTGCCTTCTCGGTTCTATGGGCAAGCGGGCGGGTCGAACCCACGTCCGTGGCAATAGTGGTTGCGTCAGCGAGCATCGTCACGCTTGCCTACCGCTTCGCCATCTTCATGGGCCATCGCGAGCAGTGGGCCCGAGCCTCTTCGTCGGGCGCGTGACATATATCGTTGTGCCCAACTCCCCCGGCCAGCCACCTAGGCCAAAGCGGACAACCGCCGGCCCGCGGGCCACTTCAATTGAGTCGGATGTCCGAGGTTGGGCGACGAGGCGAACGTGCTACCCGGTGGCCGGGCGTCCCGTAGCCGATGGCGATCACCACGATCGGCAGCTCGGACTCGCGCATATTGGTCGCGCGCCGGAAGTCGCGCGCCTGCGGTCCCGTTAGGCTCAGGTTGAGCATGCAAGTGTCAAGGCCAAGCCCGTGTAGCGCCCAAAGTAGTGAAGTGGCGAAGATGCCGCCCTCTATCCAGGCCTGGTTGCGCTCTCCCGATCCAGCGAAGAGTCCGAGTTCAACCGAAACGACCGCGATTGCCGGCACAGTCTCGCGAAACCCGCCGTTGCCAAACTGGTACCCGAGCACTCGGTGCGCCTCAGCACCGTGGTAATAGCGAACGTGCCACGGAGCGCGGTTGCAGACCGAAGGAGACATTGCCGCGAGTTCGGTGGCGCGATCTAGCAACGTATCTTCGACCGGGCGACCGTCGTAGTTCCTAACGCTGTGCCGCGTCGCGAACAACGCATCAATCGAGTCCAGCCGAGAGGCTGTTGGACGTATAGGTGCGACCTCATCGGACGGTTCGCCGCCGGCGTTCCACTCAAGGAGCGCCGCTCGTGCGGTCGATGCAGCGACAAGGTACGGACGCGTCTCGCGCTCCCGCAGTCCATCCCCTGGTACCAGATCGTCCAGGCGCCCAAGAAGTTCTTGGCCAAAGGGCCGACGAGGGTCGGGTAGCGCGAGCCCCTTCTCCACTCTGTGGTAGTCGCGCGTGACCTGGGCTTCGTGATGGACACCGTTCAACTTACCGTAGCTGCTTTCGGCGACCATCGCGTAGCGGCGGTACCGCTTGCGGTCTGCCCGGAAATCCGCACGCGTTCTCAGCGTCCAGTACATCCGCCGTAACAGTTCGGCAACAGGCCTCGGAAGCTTCTGCTTGACAGTCGCCCTGAAATCCACCTATGCACTCTATCAATGGCGCGCTGTGCCCCTACCCGAGGCCGGGCCAAACGATGTCGGCGGACCCAAGAAGTCCTTATCAGTAGGCTCCCTCTCTGCCAAGCACTGCCCGCAGGGTGCGGAGGATGATCATGAAGTCGCCACCCAGCGTCCAATTCTCGGCGTAATAGGCGTCGAGCCGGATCGCTTCCTCAGCACTCAGTGCTGAGCGCCCAGACACCTGCCAAAGCCCCGTCATTCCCGGCTTCACCAACAGCCGTCGGTGCGCGAGGTCGTTATAGAGCGCCACCTCAGCTGGGATCTGCGGACGCGGCCCGACAAGGGACATATCGCCTTTTAGCACGTTGATGATCTGTGGAAGTTCGTCTATGGAGTAGCGGCGGATGAACCGACCGAGCGGTGTGACCCGGGGGTCGTTCTGTGGCTTGTAATAGAGACCAACCTCGCCGTCGACAACCTCCGCAAGCAACGCCTCTGCTCCAACAATCATTGACCGGAACTTCAGCATATTGAACGGCTCGCCGTTCCTGCCGATTCGTTGTTGCTTGAACAAGACGGGTCCTGGACTCGACAACTTCACGAGCAGAGACACGATGAGCATAGGGAGACCAAGCGGGATCATCAATAGTGCCGCGCTTGCCCTGTCGAACGCAGATTTGAGCAGATACTTGGCGCCCGTGAACTCTGCCGGGTCCACGTGTAACAGCGGCAACCCTTCGACGGGACTCATCAGAACGCGAGGGCCTGCGATATCCACCATCGCGGGCGCGACGATCAGCCCAATGCCCGTACCCTCAAGGGCCCAGCCCAAGCGCCTCGCCTCGCTGAGTGACATGGCGTCGTTGCCGCTGAGCAGAATGTACTCCGCCCCAACACGCTGTGCCGCGCCGATGGCATTACTGATAGCTCCAAGAACCGGCACGTCCGCGATGTCGTCTGACAGTTTGCCCGGGCTAGTCGGCGGCAGACACACGCCCACGACGTTGTAGCCGGCTCGGCGTGCGCGGCGGAGGCGCCGGATCATCTGCTCGGACGTGGTCCACGGGCCAACTACCAGGACCTGAGCTTGAAGCTCCCCCGCGTCCCGCTTCGCTTGAATCCATGCTCGCCAGGCGGACCTGTAGACGAGCAGTGCGAACGTCCCAACCGGAAGCGCGAATAGTAGGTACCCGCGACTTATTTGCCACTGTGTAAGGAAACCCACAATGGCAACGAGGGCAAACGTGTACCACGAGGCCGAGACTACGCGCTGGAACTCTTGCGGGCCATGGCCGAGGATCCGGGGTTCACGCGACCGCGCCAACGCCAAGTTGATCAGCCACAACAACGCGATAGCAGCGCTGACGAACCAATACGGCGGAGCCGAAGGGCCCGCTACGGGTGCCTCAGGGTTCCACCCAAAGCGCACTGCCTGCGCTAGCACCATCACGAGTACCACGACGAACGTGTCGCTAATGGCCAGTCTTCGCTGGTACTTGCCTGACCAGCCCCCTGGCCCGTACATGCGCTGTGCCGACGCTGGCGGAGCTGCCACATCGCCGTCCGTCTCGCTGGTCCCCACTCGCCAAGGTTATCGCGCCTCCTAACCGGAACCTTGGAGCGTTCGTGACAAAATGGCCGCAACGGCGAACGGGAGGGAAAGCCCTTGGAACTCCAGGACTACCTGAGGGTCTTTCGCAAGAATTGGCTTGTGCTCCTGGTCCTTAGCCTTCTTGGCGCGGGACTCGGCTTGGCGTACGCGCAACTTGCCACACCAACTTATTCCGCATCCGCACGCGTCTTTGTTTCAACGTCGGGCGCTACGACTGCCGCGGACCTCCAGCAGGGCAACACCTTCACCCAGCAGCGCGTCAAGACGTATGCGGAGCTCGTGACCACTGCCGCAGTCTTGCAGCCCACCATCGACTCGCTTAACCTCAACACCTCCGTGGCAAAGCTGCGAGGCCAGGTTTCCGCGAGCGCTCCCCTCAACACGACAGTCATCAACGTCACGGTGGCCCACACAGATGCGGTGTTCGCGGCGACACTAGCAACGGAAACCGCGAACCAGCTCATTGACGTCGTGGAGCAGATCGAAACGACAAACGTGCTTGCCGGGTCGCCTGTTCGGCTGACGGTGGTGCAAGAGGCGGAAGTCCCCAGTGCGCCCACCAGCCCCAAGAAGGCCCTCAGCGTCGCGCTGGGCCTTATCGTCGGTATGGGCCTAGGAGTTGCGATTGCGCTTGTCAGGGCAGCTCTCGACACCAAGATCCGCAATGAGAAGGACGTGGAACGCCTCACCGACCTCCCTGTGCTTGGCGGCATCGTCTTTGACCCCAAGGCGAAGGAGCGCCCCCTCATCGTGCATGAGGATTCAGCAAGCCCGCGCGCAGAGAACTTCCGTACGCTCCGCACTAACCTCCAATTCCTGGACGCAGGGCGCCGCGAGCGTGCCTTCGTCGTCACCTCCGCTGTTCCCGGCGAAGGCAAGTCGACGACTACGGCCAACCTCGCAATCGCCCTCGCCCAAGCCGGCGCCAAAGTGCTGCTCGTTGGCGCCGATCTCCGCAAGCCCAAAATGGCGCACTACATGGGAATCGAAGGTTCCGTAGGCCTCACGGACGTCCTCATCGGCCGCGTCGAACTCACGGACGCTCTCCAGCGTTGGGGACGCACGGACCTCTTCCTGCTGCCCTCGGGCCAAATCCCTCCGAACCCGTCTGAGCTGCTCGGCTCCGCGCTCATGGACGATCTCATCGCGCGACTCAACAAGGACTTCGACGTGGTCCTCTACGACGCGCCACCCCTGCTCCCCGTGACCGACGCTGCGGTGCTCGCGCGCCTGGTTGGCGGCTGTCTTGTGCTGGTCGCGTCAGGACGGACCACATCGCCCGAACTTGAGACCGCGCTCGCAACTCTCGAGAACGTTGACGCACCAGTGAGCGGCGTCGTCCTGACCATGCTGCCCACCAGGGGACCTGACGCCTACGGGTACGGCCGCTACGGCTACGCCTACCATCAGGAATCACCCCGGTAAGCGGGACCCGGACACGAATCGAGGGGCCCTGCCTCGGGGGGTGTGAGCAGGGCCCCTCTTTTCGGGGGGTTTCCTTCGGAGCTAGTCCGAAGCTTAAGGAACTTAGGAGTTCTGCGACGCGCGGCGACGCGCGGCGACGAAGACCACCGCGGCACCCGCGACGAGCAGTACGCTGGCACCGATTGCCAGCGGCGCAGAGTCAAAGCCGGTACCGGACAGCGCGTCACCCGCGACAGTCACCGTTGCCGTCTCATCAACGGCAACGCCATCGACAATCGCCGTCAGCCCAATGGTGCCCTCAACGGAAGGCGCGGTCACGGTGAAGTCAGCGGTGCCACTTGTAATGTCCTTGGGAGCCGAGGTCACGGTTCCCGCAATCGATGCGTTCTCGCCAGACGTGGTCGCCTGCAGCTGCGCCTCCGTGGCGCCTTCAGCGGTGATGGTGCACTCGAAGCTCTCGTTAGGCGCAACCTGCGTAGCGGAGCACTCAAGCGTGGCGTCGTCAGCCGGGTACGTGACGGCACTTGCCGTCAC
>Ga0182792_1002575_pt1 | contig 12591 bp, 10 predicted proteins | sample Passage237B_FD_130497 | JGI IMG/M metagenome (GOLD analysis project Ga0182792, IMG submission 130497) | Cellulose adapted compost microbial communities from Newby Island Compost Facility, Milpitas, CA, USA - Passage2 37B (version 2) (version 2) ...
CCTCGCGGCCCGGGCCGGGTCGGCCGCCTGTGCGCCGGATGCCCCGGTGCGGCCCCGGGCCCGGGCGCGCGAGCGGCTCGCGCTCGCGACGGCCACCCGCCTTCCCCGCGACGTGGCGGCCGCCCGGGCCGAGGCGACCACGCTCGTGGACCACGACCCGGTGCTCGCGGCGGGCTGGCTGCTCGCCGGCGACGTCGCCGCCCTCGACGGTCGGGCACCCGAGGCGGTGCGGGCCTACGAGCGGGCCGAGCGCCTGGCGCCCCGGTCGGTGGCGCCGCCGCTGCGCCTGGCCGAGCTGCACCTGCGCCGGGGCGAGCCCGACGCGGCCGCCGCGGCCGCCCGGCGTGCCCTGCTCGCCGACCCGGCGAACGGCCACGCCCGGCGCCTCCTCGCGGTGGCCGAGCGATGATGGAACGCCCCGGCCGGGCTCGGCGTAGAGGAGACGTGACCTACGTGCTCCCACTCGATGCGGAGGCCGGCCCCGAGGCCCGGTCCTCCCGCCGACGACCACCGCCCCGGCCCGACCGGCCGTCGCTCGACACCGGCGGCCCGCTGCGCCGCGGCGACGCCGGTGCACCGGCCTCGGCGCCCGACGCGACCCGGGCCACCGGTCCCGTCGGGCCGGTCGAGGCCCTGGCCGAGGCGCCCGCCGACGTGCCCGCCGAGCTGGCCGGCACCGCCCCCGCCCCCTCGTTCGAGACCTTCTACGCCGCCCGGCGCCGCGAGCTGGGCCGGGCGGTCGCGTTCGCGGTCGGTGACGCCGACCTGGCGGCCGAGGCCACCGACGAGGCGTTCGTCCGGGCCTACGAGCGCTGGGAGGCCATCGCCCGGGGCAACCCCGCCGGCTGGGTGTACCGGGTGGCGATCAACTGGTCGCTGTCCATCCGCCGCCGCCGACGCGTCGCCCGCAAGCACCTCTACGCCGTCCGGCCCGAGGAGCTGACCGTCGCCGAGCCGGCGGTGCACGAGGCGCTGGCCGCGCTCGACCCGAAGCATCGCAGCGTCGTGGTCTGCCGCCACCTCCTCGGCTGGTCCGTCGAGGAGACGGCCGACGCCCTCGGGATCAAGGCCGGCACCGTCAAGAGCCGCCTGTCCCGCGCCACCAGGACCCTCCAAGCCCACCTCCACCACCTCCGTCCCGATCAGGAGCAGCCATGAACACCGACGACCGGCTCCAGCAGTACTTCCACGCCCGCAGCGCCGAGATCCCCCTCAGCGCCACCCCGACCGCGGCCATCGCCGCCCGGGGCCGGCGGCGCCGCACCCGCCGCCGGGCCGCCCGCGTCGGCGGTGCCCTCGGTGCGTTCGCCCTCGCCGGCGCCACGGCGGTGGCGATGACCGGCCGCGCCACCCCCGAACCGGTCACCGCGGCCCAGCAGCCCGTGCTGCCCTCGTCGCTGCGCTGGGAGCTGGTGGCAGACGTGCCCGAGGCGCTCACCTTCGCCGCCGACTCGGTGGTGGGCCCCGACGGCGCGCTCTACGCCGTCTCCACCTCGCCCGCCGGCTCGGACGAGGCCGTGAAGCAGCGGTCGGCCCTCTACCGGTCCGAGGACGGCCGGGCCTGGAGCGGGATCGATCCCGCCGGCGGCTTCCAGCCCTCGGGCCTCGCCGCGGGCCCGGACCGCGTGTACGCGGTGGGCACCTCGCCCTCCGGCGGTGGGACCACCGCCCAGGTGGCCGCGCTCGGCGGTGACGCCCCGTCCGTCCGGGACCTGCCGCTGGACCTCGACGGGTTGGAGGCCGAGACCGGTCGGGCGCAGCGCGTGCGGCACCTCGCCGTCGAGACCTCCGGCAACGCCGTGGTCGCGCTCGTCCGCGTCGGACCGGCCGACTGGCCGGAGGACGTGGTCGGCCCCGACCGGGCGCTCGTGGACCTGCGGGCCGACGGGGCCTGGTCCGCCGACCTCGGGTGCTGGGACCGCGGGGCGGGCGACACGCCGGTGAGCACGCAGGCGCCCGCCGGCGGCGATGCCGAGGCACGGGCGGCGGCCGGGGACGCCGGGGGTTCGTGCCCCACCCGGAAGCAGGGGTGGTCCGAGCTCGGGCTCACCGAGGCCGAGGTCCGGGGCGTGGTCGGTGAGACCTACGTGTTCACCTCGACCGGCGGCGGTGCCTTCGAGCTGACCGAGCGCCTGCCGGGCCCGGCCGAGACCGCGCTGGAGGCCGGCGACGACGGGTTCTGGCTGGTGCAGGGCGGCGCGCCCGCCACCGAGGCGGCTCCCGCCGAGCCGGCCACGGTGCGCCACACCGCCGACGGCCGCTCCTGGCAGCCGGTGGCGGTCCCCGCGCTGTCGTCGGAGGTCGCCGCCTCGGCTGCCGGGGACCTGGCCGGCCGGGCCGTGTTCGAGCTCGGCGACGCGCCCCAGGGCCCCCGGTTCTGGATCGCGGACGCCGCCGGCGGCCGGGTGGTCGACCTGAGCTCGACCCTCGGGGATCGCACGATCCTCCAGTACGCCTTCGGCCCCCTCGGCTTCGTGGCGGTGACCCAGGCCGCGCCGCCGGCCGGCGAGGACGCCCCGTCGCCCGACCACGCCGTGCTGCGCTCCGGTGACCTCCGCAGCTTCGAGCGCGAGGCGCTGCCCGCCGGGGGGCGCCGGTCCCCGGTCGGCCTCTCGGTCACCGCCGACGCGGTCATCGTGCGCATCGGGGACCGGACCGGGCTGGCGCCCGACGACGACACGACCCCGAGCCGGATCGACCTGTTCGTCGGCACCCCCGCCTGAACCCGCCCCGGTGCGAGGTCGGGCGATCCGATCCGCACCGGCGACGGCCTCCGCGCCACCCGAGCGATGCCACCGGCGGTTGGGGAGCGGCCCGAACCGGGCCGCTCCCACGCCGTTCGGCGCGTTCGGCGATGCCCGGTCGCGCCGCCCGAGCCGGTGGCGGGGCCTCGCCGCACGTCGTTTTGGGGAGGTGAGGAGGGCGGACGGTAGCGTCGGCGCCACTATGACCAACCGGACCTTCATCATGTGCAAGCCCGACGCCGTGGAGCGCGGGCTCGTGGGCGAGATCGTGTCGCGCTTCGAGCGCAAGGGGCTCACCCTCGCCGCGGCCGAGCTGCGCTCGGTCGACCGCGCGCTCGCCGAGGCCCACTACGCAGAGCACGCCGAGCGGCCGTTCTTCGGGGAGCTGGTCGACTTCCTCACCCGCTCGCCCGTCTTCGCCATGATCGTGGAGGGCCCCGGCGACAACACCTGGGAGCTGGGCCGCATCCTCATCGGCAAGACCCAGGTGGTCGACGCCCAGCCCGGCACCATCCGGGGCGACCTCGCCACCACCACCAACGAGAACCTGGTCCACGGCTCCGACGGCCCCACCTCCGCCGAGCGCGAGATCGCCCTCTGGTTCCCCGGCCGCTGACCGGGCTCCGCTGACCGACCGGCTGTTCGGCCCAACCCATCCGAACTTGGCACGGAACTGCCGCACCCGTGCGGCGTTCTCGTGCCAAGTTCGAGTAGGTGGTTGGGGCGGGTGGGGCTGCTGTGGCTGCTGTGACAGGTGAGGCGCGTGGTGGCATCCGCCACCGCGCTCGACGCGTCTGCTAGGGCCGACTGTTGCGATCGCATGACCGCGGCTACGCTTGCGACGTTCGAGCCAACGCGGCGCCCTTCGGCGATCGTCGTCCCGCGACGTTGCGGCTCCCTCGCTGTCGCCACCCCACCGGCTACCGGAAGATCGAATCCGTGTCTGACAACCCGTTCTCCTCGATCATGGGCCGTGACATGGCGGTCGACCTCGGCACCGCGAACACCCTCGTCTACGTGCGCGGTCGGGGCATCGTCCTGAACGAGCCGTCGGTGGTCGCGGTCAACGTCAAGGACGGCCGCCCGCTCGCGGTGGGGCTCGAAGCCAAGCGCATGATCGGCCGGACCCCGGCCCACATCCAGGCCATCCGCCCCCTGAAGGACGGCGTGATCGCCGACTTCGACATGTGCGAGAAGATGCTGCGCTACTTCATCCACAAGGTGCACCAGCGCCGGTGGGTGAAGCCCCGCATGGTCATCTGCGTGCCGTCGGGCATCACCGGCGTGGAGCAGCGGGCCGTCAAGGAGGCCGCCGAGTTCGCCGGCGCCCGCAAGCCCGCCTACATCATCGAGGAGCCGATGGCCGCGGCCATCGGCGCCGGCCTGCCGGTCCAGGAGCCCACCGGCAACATGATCGTGGACATCGGCGGCGGCACCACCGAGGTGGCGGTCATCTCCCTGGGCGGCATCGTCTCCAGCCAGTCGGTCCGCGTCGGCGGCGACGACCTGGACGACGCCATCATCCAGTACATCAAGAAGGAGTACAGCCTCGCCCTGGGCGAGCGCACCGCCGAGGAGATCAAGATCGCCCTCGGGTCCGCGTGGCGCCTCCAGGAGGAGCTGCACGCCGAGATCCGGGGCCGCGACCTCGTCACCGGCCTGCCGAAGACCATCGTGACCACCACCGAGGAGATCCGCGAGGCGGTGGACGAGCCGGTGTCGGCCATCTGCGACGCGGTGAAGGTCACGCTCGACAAGACGCCGCCCGAGCTGGCGGCCGACATCATGGAGACCGGCATCGTGCTGGCCGGCGGCGGCGCCCTGCTCCACGGGCTGGACTCGCGGCTGAGCCACGAGACGGGCATGCCGATCGTCATCGCCGACAACCCGCTCAACTGCGTGGCCATCGGCTCCGGCCAGTCCCTGGAGGAGTTCGACGCGCTGAAGGGCGTGCTGTTCTCCGCCGAAGAGATCACCTGAGCGCCACCACGCCGTGGCCCCGTCGCGCCGGTACCCGTCCTCCAACCGATCGAACAAGAGCACGATCCGCGTCCTGCTCCTGCTGAGCGCGCTCACCCTGCTCGTCCTCGACCTCCCGGCCACCCGCCCCCTCCGCCCGGTCCGCAACGCGGTCGCCACGGTCTTCAGCCCGGTGCGCGCCGCCGGCCGAGCGGTGTTCTCACCGGTCGGCAACGGCTGGAAGGGGGCCTTCGGCTACGACGACGTGAAGGCCGACAACGAGAAGCTGCGGGCCGAGCTGGACGAGCGGGCGTCCCAGGACGCCGAGATCGCCCGGCTGGAGAAGCGGGTCGCCGAGCTGGAGCGGATGAACGAGGTGACCGTCGACGCGCTCCGGGTGCGCCTGGCGGAGGTGACCGCGGACCCGCTGTCCAACTTCGACCAGTCGGTGCAGATCGACCTCGGGTCGAAGCAGGGCGTCAAGCGGGGCATGGCCGTCATCACCGGCCTCACCACCGGCTCCCGCGGCGGCCTCTACGGGCGCGTCGACCAGGTGCGGGCCAACAGCAGCACCGTCAAGCTGCTCACCACCCCGTCGTTCGCGGTCGGCGCCACCGTCGCCGGCCACACGGGCGTGCTGGAGGGCCAGGGGCGGGGGGCGGACCTCCGCCTCACCGGTATCAGCGCTAACGCCGAGGTGAAGAAGGGGGCGTGGGTCTACACGAGCACCAGCGACGACTCGCAGTTCCCGAAGAACCTGGTGGTCGGCCGGGTTACCCGGGCCGACAAGGACGCGACCGACCTGAGCTGGACGATCGAGGTCGAACCGCTCGCGGACCTGGGCGGCCAGCTCGTCAAGGTCGTCTACAAGGACCCGCCGCGATGATCCCGCGGCGCATCGCCGCCGTGCTCGTGGGCGCCGTCCTGCTCCAGCTCACGCTCTTCGCCCAGTTCTCCTACGAGGGCGCCCGTCCCGAGGTCATCGTGCTGGTCGTGCTGGCGGTCGGCTACCTGGTCGGCCCCGACGAGGGCGCGATCGTGGGCTTCGCCGGCGGCCTCGCCTTCGACGTGCACCTCACCACGCCGCTCGGGCTGACCGCGCTCGTGTACCTGCTGGCCGGCTTCGCCATCGGCCGCATCGTGCCCGGCACGACCGACGGCCCGTGGTGGCTCACCTCCCTCGTGCTCGCCGCCGGCTCGGCCGTCACCATGGTCGTCTACGGCTTCGTCGGCGAGATCGTGGGCCTCGACACGTTGCACGGCCCGGCCATCGGTACCATCGCGGTGTTCGTGGCCCTGGTGAACCTGGTGTTCGCACCGCTCGCCATCCGCCTCGTCCGCTGGACCCGCTACGGCTCCCGCAGCCGCCGCCGACACTCCGTGTACGCCTGATGGTCGCAGACTCCGCTCGCCACCGACTCGGCCTCATCGCCGTGTGCGCCCTCACGCTCTTCGCGGCGCTCTTCGCCCGGCTCTGGTACCTCCAGGTGGTCCAGGCCGACGCCTACGCCCAGCAGGTCACCGCTTCCACCACCCGGACCGTGGTCGAGCCCGCCCCCCGCGGGGAGATCTTCGACCGCAACGGCGTGAAGCTGGTGGAGAACGTCGAGAGCACCGTCGTGGCCGTCGACAAGCAGCAGTACAACCGGCTCGAACGGGACGAGCAGGCCGCCGCGCTCGCCGCCCTCGTCAAGGGGCTCAACCGGTTCCGGCTGCCCAAGGACGCCCTCACCGTCGAGGACGTGCGCACGATGCTGGACGACCAGCGCAACAGCGAGTTCCGGCCGGTGCCCATCGCCAAGGGCGTGCCGATGAACGCCGAGATCTACTTCCGGGAGGAAGCGGAGCGGTTCCCGACCGTGGTGGTGGAGCGCCGCGTCGTGCGCCACTACCCCTACGGCCAGCTCGCCGCCCACGTCCTCGGCCGGGTCGGCCCCATCACCGCCGAGTACCTGGAGGCGCACCGCGACGAGACCGCCAAGCCGTACTCGCAGAACGACGAGGTGGGCCTGGCCGGCGTGGAGCAGTCCTACGAGTCCTACCTGCGGGGCACGCCCGGCAAGCGGGTCTACGAGGTCGACAGCCGCAACCGGATCGTGCGGGAGCTGGAGGGCCAGCGGGTGGAGCCCGTGCCCGGCGACGACGTGTACCTCTCCATCGACGCCCGCATCCAGTACAAGACCGAGGAGGCCCTCACCGCGTGGGTGCTGGAGGAGTCGACCGAGCAGGCCGGTGCCGCCACCATCGTGGACCCCCGCAACGGCCAGGTGATCGCCATGGCCTCGTACCCCACCTACGACCCCAACGCCCTCGTCGGCGGCGTGAGCACCGAGCAGTGGAACGCCCTCAACGCCGCGCCCGAGAAGCGGATCATGAACCGGGCCATGTCCGAGGGCTACCCGGCGGCGTCGACCTTCAAGCTGGCCACCGCCTACGCCGGCCTCAAGCTGGGCCTGATCTCGCCGTACGACCCCGTCGTGGACCAGGGCGTCCTGCAGCTCTGCGAGGGCGAGGGCAGCGGGTGCCGCAAGAAGAACTCGGGGACGGGCGACCCCATGGGTCCCATCGACCTGCCCATGGCCCTCACCCGGTCGAGCGACTACTACTTCTACCTCCTGGGCGTGAACGCGTGGTACGCCCACACCAACGAGGACCGGTGGGGCGACAGCGCGCTCCAGGACCGCATCAAGGACCTCGGCTACGGGGAGCGGACCGGCATCGACCTGCCCGCGGAGACCGCTGGTCGCGTGCCGACCCCCGCGTCCCAGAAGGCCCTGGCCGATGCCCTGTGGGAGCGGAGCCCGAAGAACTACGGCAACGACGAGGATCGGTACCACGACGCTCAGCGCTGGAAGGCGGGCTACAGCGCGGACGTCGCCATCGGCCAGTACGACACCCTCGTGAGCCCGCTCCAGACGGCCAACGCGTACGCCTCGCTCGCCAACCCCGGCGGCGTCCTCTACCAGCCCTCGATCGTCTCCAAGATCACCGCCAAGGGCCGGCCCGACGCCTACCACTACGTGCTGGAGCGGGAGAAGCGGGTGATCCGCACCGTCGAGTACGGCGACACCCGCGACGCGCTCCTCCAGGGCTTCACCGGCGTGGTCTCCCAGGACCTGGGCACCGCCCACCGCGTGTTCTCGGGCTTCCCGCTCGACTCGTTCCCGATCGCGGGCAAGACGGGCACCGCGGAGGTCGGCGACGACGACAAGCAGAAGGCCGACAACTCGATGTTCGTGGCGTTCGGACCCAACCCGGACAGCCGCTACGTGGTGTCGGTCCTGATCCAGGGCGGCGGCTTCGGTGCGGCCGCGGCCGCCCCCGCGGCCCGGATGATCCTGGAGCCGATCGCCGACGGCTCGATCGAGGAGTTCGAGGTGCCCGAGGGCGGCCGGATCGACCTCGACGCCGCCCGGGCGCGCACCGAGGCCTACCAGCGCGGTGGCACCGACTGATGTCGTCCACCTACAAGCCCACCCGTCCGCCGCGCCCCAGCCACCGCGCCCCGGCGCGCCCGGGCCGGCCCGCGGCGCCGCGGGCGCGCCCCGCCCGGCCTCGCAGCGGCGGGCCCCGCCGGCCCCTCACCAACTTCCGCATCGACCCGGCGTCGCCGTTCCGCCACGTCGACGTGGTGCTGCTCGGCGCCACCCTGCTGCTGGTCGCGATCGGCGCGCTCATGGTCTACAGCGTCACCCGGGGCCCGCACCCGCCCTACCGCACCGGCGACGCCGTCCGGGTGCTCCTCTACGGGGCCCTCGGCACCGCCGGCATGACCGCGGTCGCGCTGTTCGACTACCGCAAGCTCCGCGACTTCTGGCCGTTCGTCTACGGCGGCGCCATGCTCCTGCTGCTCGTCGTGCTCCTGCCCGGCATCGGCAGCAACCGCAAGGGCACGCAGGGCTGGATCTCCCTGCCCGGCTTCCAGCTCCAGCCCTCCGAGCTGGCCAAGGTCGCGATGATCGTCGGCTTCGCCGGCCTGGCCAGCCAGTTCCGCGGCGACCTCGACCTGTCGCGCATCGGCTGGCTGCTCGGCATCTGCGCGGTGCCGATGGTGCTGGTGCTCGTGCAGCCCGACCTCGGCACCGCGCTCGTGTCGGTGGGCGTCACGTTCGCGCTGCTGCTCGTGGCCGGCGTGCGCCCCCGCATCCTGGGCCTGCTCGCCCTCGGCGGCGCGCTCATGGTCGTGCTCGTGCTCACCTCCGGCGCGCTGAAGGACTACCAGGTCAACCGGCTCACCACCTACGCCAAGCAGGACCAGGAGGCGAAGACGGTCGAGGAGGCGGAGATCCGGCTCAACCTGGAGAAGTCCAAGCAGGCCATCGGCTCCGGCGGCCTCACCGGCCAGGGGCTCTTCAACGGCACCCTCACCCGCACCGGCGGCGTGCCCGAGCAGCGCACCGACTTCATCTTCACCGCGGTGGGGGAGCAGTTCGGCCTCGTCGGCTGCACCCTCGTGCTCGGCCTGCTGGGGGTGGTGGGGTGGCGGGTGTGGCGGACCGCGCAACTCGCCGGCGACGACCTCGGCCTGTTCATCGGCACCGGCGTCGTGGTGATGCTGCTCGTGCAGATCTTCGAGAACGTCGGCATGACGATGGGCATCATGCCGATCACCGGCATCCCCCTGCCGCTCGTGTCCTACGGCGGCTCCGCGCTCATCTCCACCATGCTCGCCCTCGGCCTCGTCCAGAGCATCCACATGCGGCGGTTCAGCTAGGCCCCTCGCCGTCCCGATCCGCCACGGTGCCTCCGGCCGGCCGCGCGGCCGGCCCGAGGGGATGCCCGGCCGGTCCGGTGGGACCGGTAGCATCGAAGGGTCATGACTGTCTGGAACGAGCTGGAGCCGCTGCTCGGCAAGGTCCAGAAGCCCGCCCGCTACATCGGTTGCGAAGACGGGGCCCAGGCCCCCGAGCACACCCCCGGAGCTGCGGCGTGGCTCCTGGGCTACCCCGATACCTACGAGATCGGGCTGCCGAACCAGGGCCTCCAGATCCTCTACGAGATCATCAACGAACGACCCGACGGCGTCGCCGAGCGCACCTACGCGCCCTGGATCGACCTCGAAGCGGAGCTGCGCGCCGCGGGCGTGCCGCTGTTCTCGGTGGACACCCACCGGGCGGCCGCCGACTTCGACATCCTGGCGTTCAACCTGTCGGCCGAGCTGACCTACACGAACCTGCTCAACATGGTCGACCTGGCCGGCTGCCCCGTCCGCACCGCGGACCGCGCCGCCGACGACCTGCTGATCGGCGCCGGCGGCCACTGCACCTACAACCCCGAGCCCATCGCCGACTTCCTCGACTTCGTGGTGCTGGGCGACGGCGAGGAGGCGGTCGGTGAGATCACCGAGGTGGTCGCCGCCTGGAAGGCCGACGGCAAGCGCTCCCGGATCGAGGTGCACCGGGCCCTCGCCGGCATCGAGGGCGTCTACGTGCCGGCCCTCTACGACGCGATCTACGGCGACGACGGCCAGCTCGTCGAGACCGTGCCGAACGACCCCGCCGCGCCCGAGCGGGTGGAGAAGCGCACCATCGCGGACCTCGGGGACTGGCCCTACCCCCGCCGCCAGCTCGTGCCGCTCACCGAGGTCGTGCACGACCGGCTCAACGTCGAGGTGTTCCGGGGCTGCACCCGGGGCTGCCGCTTCTGCCAGGCCGGCATGATAACCCGGCCGGTCCGCGAGCGGCCCGCCGAGCAGGTCCGCACCATGGTCGCCGAGGGCCTCCGCCGCACCGGCTACGACGAGGTGGCGCTCACCTCGCTGTCCACCGCGGACTTCTCCGGCATCGAGGAGGTCGTGCGCGAGACCGTGAACGACCCCTCCTGCGGCGGGTCGGTGTCGGTCTCGCTCCCGTCGCTGCGCGTCGACGCGTTCACCGTGCAGATCGCCGGCGAGATCCAGAAGGCGCGCCGCACCGGCCTCACCTTCGCCCCCGAGGCCGGCACCTGGCGGATGCGCCAGGTCATCAACAAGATGATCCGCGAGGAGGACCTCTACGCCGCGGTCCGCTCCGCGTACAGCCAGGGCTGGCGCCGCATGAAGCTCTACTTCCTCACCGGCCTCCCCACCGAGACCGACGAGGACACGCTCGGCATCGCCGCCCTCGCCCGCAACTGCATCGCGATCGGCAGGGAGTTCCACAAGAACCCGTCGGTCACCGTCTCCCTCGGCGGCTTCGTGCCCAAGCCGTTCACGCCGTTCCAGTGGTTCGGCCAGAACACCCGGGAGGAGCTGCGCCGCAAGATCTACCTGCTGCGCGACGAGCTGCGCCGGGACCACAACATCAAGCTCCGCTGGCACGACCCGAACGCCACGATGGCCGAGGGCCTCGTGAGCCGCAGCGACCGCCGCATGGGCGCGGTCATCGAGGACGTCTGGCGCCACGGCGGCACCTTCCAGGAGTGGTCCGAGCACTTCGACCTCGACCGCTGGCTCGACGCCCTCGAACGGGCCGGCCTGCGCGAGGAGGACTACGTCTACCGGCACCGCACCGAGGACGAGACGTTCCCCTGGGACCACCTCTCCGCCGGGCTCCACAAGGACTTCCTCTGGCAGGACTGGCGCGACGCGCTCGCCGAGGTGGGCCTGGAGGACTGCCGCTGGACGCCCTGCTACGACTGCGGCGCCTGCACCGGCTACGGCATCGAGCACGTCGTGGCCTCCGCGGTGCCGCCCGCCGGCGGCTCCCAGGGCACCGGCCAGGACCGCAGCCGCGGCGGCGAGGTGCCGGTCACCCTCCTGCGGGCGAAGCCGGTGCCGGTCGGCGCGGGAGCGGCCGAACGGTGAGGTTGCGCCTCCGGTTCGCCAAGACCGGCAAGATCCGCTGGACCAGCCACCGAGACCTCGCCCGCATCTGGGAGCGGGTGATCCGGCGCGCCGGCCTGCCCATCGCGTACTCCCAGGGCTTCTCCCCCCACCCGAAGCTGCACTTCGGCCTCGCCCTCTCCACCGGCCACGAGTCGGTGGCCGAGTTCCTCGACCTCGACCTGCGGGCCGACGCCGAGCTGCCCACCCCCGAGGACCTGGCGGCCCTGCCCGCCCGCCTCACGCCGCTGCTGCCGATCGGCATCGAGGTCACCGCGGTGGCCGAGATCCCGTCCTCCAGCACCTCGCTCCAGGAGGCGGTCACGAGCTGCGAGTGGAGCATCGAGCTGCGCGGGGTCACCCCCGAGGTGGCCGCCCCCGCGGTCGAGCGCCTGCTCGGCGCGGACGAACTGATCATCACCCGGCAGCGAAAGGGCAAGGACGTCACCGACGACGCCCGCCCCTACCTGCTGCACCTCGCCGTCGTCGGACCGACCGACGCCGGCACCGAACTGGCCGCGGAGCTGGCCACCCGTCCCCGTGGGCTGCGGAGCAGCGAGCTGCTCGAACTGCTCGACCTCGGGGCCACGGAGGGCCGGGTTCGCCGCCTCACCCAATGGATGCTGCTCGACGGCACCAGGACGGAACCGCTCGCGGTGCCCGCCGGTGCGACGTCGGCGCCGCCGCACACCGAGTTGTGTGCGACATGAGAAGGGACCTCACCCATGACCGAGTCGAACGCCGGGGACCACGAGACCCCGACGCCCTCGCCCCGCCCGGCCGCCGAGCAGGCGCCGGCTGACCCCACGCCGCCGGCCCCGGTGCCGGCCGCCCCGACCTCGGCGCCACCCGCGCCGCCGGCGCCGACCGAGCGCGCCGCCGCGCCGGAACCGCCACCGGCCGACGCGCCGGTGACCACGTCGCCCGAGCCCGCCCCGAGCGGCGACCGCCCGATGGCGGCCACCCGCGCCGGCCGCCCGTCGGCCGACGCTGCGTCGAGCGATGTTCCGTTGAGTGTCGCAGCCGGGGCCGGCGCCCCGTCCGGCGCGGGCGGGGCGGGCCCGCGCCCCCGTGGCTGCCCCGACG
>Ga0182792_1002578_pt1 | contig 12577 bp, 13 predicted proteins | sample Passage237B_FD_130497 | JGI IMG/M metagenome (GOLD analysis project Ga0182792, IMG submission 130497) | Cellulose adapted compost microbial communities from Newby Island Compost Facility, Milpitas, CA, USA - Passage2 37B (version 2) (version 2) ...
CCGGCGCCAAGGCCAAGGGCAGCAACGGCTGCCCACCTTGCCGCGCCGCCGCTCACCCCCAGCGTCCAGCAGGCCGGCGGCGATCAGCTCGCGCGTGATGTTGGTGACGGCCTGCGCGGACAGGCCCGTGGCCTGGGCCAGCGCGGCGCGCGGCATCGGCCCGTTGCGGCGAATCAGCCACAGGATCAGCCGCTCGTTCTGGCTGCGGACCCCCTGCGGCGTCGCCCCCGGATTGGTGTTCGGCATGGTCGCTTCCTCCCTCTCCCCTATTAAATCAACGAAATTGATTTATTGACAAGCCCCCGTTTCTTCGGCAGCCTTTTGGAAGGAGGCGGCGGTCAGACCCGCCCAGAGGAGGAAGGACATCATGACCAAGACCAAACTGCTGCGCGCTGCGCTGGCGGGCTCGACCCTGACCCTGATCGCCGGCATGGCGCAGGCGGAGCGCGAGCACAACCGCACCTTCGACCGTCTCCTGGCCGAGCGGCGCGTGCGGCCGACCGTGCTCTCCCCCCTCTGGCACGTTGCGGGCTTCGCGCTGGGCGCCGCCACGGCTCTCATGGGAGAGAAGGCGGCGATGGCCTGTACCGTGGCGGTCGAGGAGACGATCGACGAGCACTATGCCGGACAGGCCGCACAGCTCGGCGAGGACGAGGCCGACCTGCGCGCCACCATCGAGAAGTTCCGCGCCGAGGAGATAGAGCACAGGGACGAGGCGCTGGCGTCGGGAGCCGAGCAGGCGCCGGCCTACGGACCGCTGACCGCCGCCGTCAAGGCAGGCTCGAAGCTGGCCATCTGGCTGTCGACCCGGTTCTAGCCATCCGCTACCCTTGGTGTTGCAGGGTGGGTCCCCTGCAATCACTCCACGAGGCGCGACATGCGCACCCTTCTGTTCGCGGCACTGCTCGCCCTGCCAGGGCTGGCGGCCGCCCAGGATCAAGACTCCCTCGTCACGTACAATGGCGCTTGTGACGGATCTGCCGCCGCGACGCTCGATCCCCACCATTTCGTCGCCGCCAACGACGATGACAATTCGCTGCGTCTCTACCGAATCGGCGTTTCCAATCCGTTGGCGGTAGTCGATCTCGATCCGACTCTCATGCCCGAGAGGAAGAAGGACGGCCGTCTCAAGGAGGTCGACATCGAAGGCGCTGCGCGAATCGGACGGCGCATCTACTGGATCGCCTCGCACGGCCGCGACAAGGACGGCAACAAGGAACGCTCCCGATGTCGCTTCTTCGCCACCGACATCGGCAAGGCCACCGGCAGCATCCCTTTCGCGCTCAGCCCTACGACCGCCTACTCGGGACTGCTACAGGAACTGATCGAACAACTTCCGGAGCTCGATCTCGGAGATGCCTCGAAGCTTGCCCCGGAGAAGAAGCGTGGCTTCAACATCGAAGGTCTCGCCGCGGCGCCGGACGGCTCGCTCCTGATCGGGCTGCGCAATCCCCGTCCCGGCGGCAAGGCGATCGTCATTCCCTTCACGAATCCTGCCGACGTACTCGACCGCGGCGCCAGGGCCCGCTTCGGCACACCCGAGCGTCTCGCCCTCGATGATCGTGGCATCCGCAGCATCGAGCGAATCGGCGATCGCTATGTGATCGTCGCCGGGCCCTTTGCCGACAAGGGCACGTTTGCGCTCTACACCTGGTCGGGGCCCGGCGGCCGCAATCCACGGCTCGAGGGCGGCAGTGCGCTCCATGATCTGAAGCCGGAAGCCCTCATCGCCACAGCCGACCCCAGGGGAGTATACCTGCTGAGCGACGACGGCACGGACGCCTGCAAGGCCTTGACCGACCGGAACGGGAAGACATTCCGGGGGCTCGCCGTCCGGCTGGCGGACTGATCCGTCGATCAGCTCTGTTCGAGCTCGCTGTCCCAGTAAAGGAAGTCACGCCAGCTTTCGTGCAGATAGCCTGGCGGGAAGCCGCGTCCGTTCTCCTGCAGCTCCTGGGTCGTCGGCTCGGACGGGTAGCGCCGCAGGATCATGCCGCTCTCGCGCAGGAGCTGGTTGCCCTTGATCAGGTTGCAAGGGCTGCACGCCGTCACGACGTTGGTCCACAAGGTGCGGCCGCCGCGCGATTTCGGCACGACGTGATCGAAGGTGAGTTCGTTGGCCGCGAAAGCCTCGCCGCAGTACTGGCAATGGAAGCAGTCGCGCAGGAAGACATTGAATCGCGTGAAGGCGGGACGCCGCGCCGCCGGCACGTATTCCTTGAGCGCGATGACGCTCGGAAGGCGCATCTCGAAGGAAGGGCTGTGGATCTTGCGGTCGTATTCGGAGATCACGCTCACGCGGTCGAGGAACACGGCCTTGACGGCGTCCTGCCAGGACCAGATCGACAGCGGAAAATACGACAGGGGTCGGAAGTCGGCGTTGAGGACCAGCGCATGACAGGACTCCAGACCCGGCGTCACGGCTAGCCTCGCTGCCCTTGCAGGAGGTTGCCGGGCGCCCGTCTACTGGGGAAGTCGATTCGGTCAAAGCGCCGGTCGAACATGGTGCGCATTGTGGCAAGGTTTTCCCAAAACACAATATGTCGATGGGGTGGTTCATCGACATGCCATGCAACGATAACATGGCCATCACAGGAGGGAATTGCCATGGCCGTCTCGTGTCCTGCAGGGGCGACGAACTTGCCTCACGAACCCTGCTTCTAAAGCATGTCCCGTTCGGCTGGAATCAGCCGAACAGAAACTTCGATCACCCGTGCACGCGTTTCCACGATGACGGAACCGCTCTAGCGACTCAACCGCTCGCGCGCCCGCGCTTCGCTGCCCAGCATCGTCGTCGCCACCAGGAGCGACGCCACGGCGAAGATCATCACGGCGTCGTATCCGTCCGTCCAGTCATGCAGCAGGCCGCCGATCCAGGCGCCCAGGAATCCGCCCAGCCCCATGCCCACGCCGATCAGGCCATAGATCCGCCCGAAATGCGCACCGCGATAGCGCAGCGTCGCGAGCGTAGAGATCATGGGACCACGCGAGCCGACGCTGCCGCCGAACAGCAGGACGTAGAGCCACAGCCAGACATCGTCGTCCGGCCCCCGGACCATGGCGAGCATGCCGACGCCGAGGATCGAGCAGGCATAGGCCAGGATGGCGGCCAGGCGACGTCCGCCGCGATCGGCGAGCCAACTGAACCCGACCATGCCGAGCGGCGTCAGGAAGCCGGCGATGGCGAGCGCGCGCGCCGCGTAGCCGCCGTCGAGCCCGCGCTCCAGCAGATAGACCATGACCTGCGGCGCCAGGGCGAAGATGCCGAGCGACGTGAAGGCGAACGAGAAGGTGAGCGCCCAGAAAGGCCAGTCGCGCACGGCCTCGGCGACCGTCGGACCGGCGCTGGCCGTGGCCCGGGCCGGCGCGAGGCCGGGTGCGCCCTGCGCGATGCGCCGCCACGGCAGCACCAGCAGCAGCGGCAGGAGAGCCGCACTCGCCACGGCGAAGACGACATAGGCGTGTCGCCAGCCGTCGGTGACGACCAGATGCTGCGCCAGGGGCAGCGTGATCATCGACCCGACGCCGGCCGCCGACCAGGCGACGGCCAGCGCGACGCCCAGGCGCTGGGCGGGAAACCAGCGGCCCAGCAGCGAGGCGCTGAGCACACCGGACAATGCCGCGCTGGCGAAGCCCATCACGACGCCGAGGCCGAGATAGAGATGCCAGATCTCGGTCGCGACGGAGGCGGACGCCGTGGCGGACGCCGAGGCCAGCAAGCCGATCACGGTGAGCGTGCGCAAGCCGAAGCGGTCGAGAATCCAGCCGGCGATCGGGGCGGCGGTGCCGCCGACCAGGAGCGCGAAGCTGTAGACCACCGTCACGGAGCTGCGACTGGCGCCGAACGCATCCTGCAGCGCCGGCACGAAGACCGTGAAAGTGTCGCTGATCGAGCGGCTCGCCACGCCGAGGACGAAGCAGAGCGCCACGAGCAGCCAAGGTATGAAACCACTCATCCCCTCTTTCCTTGGCATGCCGCGGTACTTGCGTCAGCCGCCGGCACGCGGCAGGTTTCGCGCCGCGGAGGAGCGGCGTGACGGATACCATCATCATCGAAGCAGGCTTCAACGGACCACGCCTCTCGGGCAACGGCGGCTACGTGGCCGGCGTGATGGCCGGACGATACGCCGATACCTTCGGCGGCGACGGCGCGGCCGAGGTCACGCTGCGCGCGCCCATCCCCATCGGCCGTGCCTTGCAGATCGTGCGCCAGGACGACACGCTGCTGCTGCGCGACGACGACACCCTCGTGTGCGAGGTACGCGCCGGCTCGGTCGCGCATCTGCAGCCGCCGCCCCCGCCCGACGACTGGACCGAGGTCATGCGCCGCGGGGACGAAGGCGGCTCACCCGAGGACAGCGACTTCCACTGGTGTATCGTATGTGGCCGCGGGCGCGCCGTAGGCGACGGTCTGCGCGTGTTCGGCACGGGAGGACCGCGGAAGGGCTATTCGCTGTCCTGCTACCTGCCGCATGCCAACCACGCCGACGGCTCGGGCCGCATCCGCCCGGAATTCGTGTGGGGCGCGCTCGACTGCCCCGGCGCCTGGGCGGCGCAGGATCCCGACGACTGGCGGCCGGCCTTGACCGGACGCATGACCGCCAGCGTCATCGACGCTCCCAGAGTCGGTGAACGCTGCGCGGTGGTCGGCTGGAAGATCGGCGAGGAAGGCCGCAAGCTCTATTCAGGAACGGCGCTCTATACGGAAACGGGCCGCCTTTGCGCGCTCGCGACCTGCACCTGGATCGTCCTCAAGGGTTGAGGGAAACCCTGCGCTCGCGCACGAAGATCATTGCCTCATCGTCCGCTTAGACGCGACGCCAACCCGGCAGGCGCGCCAGGAACTGGTTGACCGGCTGGTCGCGAGGCAGCAGGGTCCAGTCGATGCCATAGCGGTCGAGCAATGCCTCGAACGGCTCTTTCCCGCGCAGATTGATGGCCCGCACGTAGCGGACCAGCGTCGCCATCAATTCGGCATTGCGCGCGAAACGCAGAAAGAGATGCACGAGGCCGATGACGATCACCAGCCGCACCAGCGGCAGCTTCACGCCGCGCGACAGGACGAGATAGAGGGCGAGCAGCAGCATGAATTCCTGCAGCGGCTGCTTCTGCCAATGGCTGTCCGGATCGCCGAGCAGCGGCAGGCCTGTCGGATTGTTGGTGGCGGCGAAGACGGCGAGGCCGAACAGGAGCGGCGGGGACACCGCCCAGACCGAACGGGCGGAGGCGACGGTTGCGCGCGCCGGTTCGAACGAAATGGAGGCGGGCGCCATGACGGGCTCCCAAACAACTAAAAGAAATCAATGCAATGGCTTGATATACAACGCCGACCACAAGCGTACCATCGCTCTGCAACATCAGATACGAATTGCCGATGCAGGAGCTCGTGCTGATCGGCGGCGGCCATGCCCATGTCCAGGTCGTGAAGTCGTTCGGTGAGCGGCCGGTGCCGGGCGCGCGCGTCACGCTGATCGGCCGCGACGTCAAGACCCCCTATTCGGGCATGATCCCCGGCTTCGTCGCCGGCCATTACAGCTTCGACGAGTGCCACATCGATCTCACCCGGCTATGCGCCGCTTCCGGGGCACGCCTGATCCATGCCGAGGCGACCGGAATCGACCGTATCGGACGACGCGTGTTCCTGCGGAATGCGCCACCGATGGCGTACGACCTGCTGTCGATCGATGTCGGCTCGGCGCCGGACATGGCGGCGATTCCCGGTGCGGACCGATGGGCGATTCCGGTGAAGCCCATCGCGGAACTGGGCATGCGCTGGCTGGCGTTCACGGACCGCATGAAGACCTGGCCCGGGCAGCTCGACATCACCGTCGTCGGCGGCGGCGCCGGCGGGGTAGAACTGGCGCTGGCGGTCCACCATCGGCTTCGTGCGGTGGCCACGGGAGCCGACCTGCGGCTGACGCTCGCGACGCGGGGCGAGATACTGGACGGGCAGGCCCCGGCCGCCCGACGCCGGCTGCGCGCCATCCTGCGGCACCGTGGTATCCAACTCCTGGAGAATGCCGCCATCCGGCGCATCGAGCGCGAGGCCGTCCAGCTCGAGAGCGGTGAATGGCGCCACGGCGATGCGGTGTTCATCGTGACGGAGGCGAGCGCCGCGCCCTGGTTCGCCTCCACGGGGCTGCCGCTCGACGAGCGCGGCTTTCTGGCTGTCGACGATTCGCTGTGTTCGACCGGCGACACGCGGATCTTCGCGGCCGGCGATTGCGCCACCATGCTGCGGCACCGTCTTCCTAAGGCGGGTGTCTTCGCCGTCCGTCAGGGCCCGCCGCTCGCCCGAAATCTTCGACGCGCCCTGTACGGCCACGCGCTGCAGCCCCACGCACCGCAGCGCCGTTACCTCTCGATCATCGGCACCGGCGATGGCAGCGCCGTCGCGACCCGCGGCAGATGGGCCGTCGAAGGACGATGGGTGTGGTGGTGGAAGGACTACATCGATCGCCGCTGGATGCGGACCTACCGCTGACCTCACGGCAGGGAAGAGAAAAGTGTGAATGCAGGAGAAGTGAATGGCACATGCAAGGGCAAGCATCGGCACGGTCAACTATGAGACTTCCATCGTGACCGGGCATCACAGGTTCGTCGCCGACGAGGGGCCTGCGCTGGGCGGCAGGGATGCCGGCCCTGCCCCGTATGATCTGCTGACAGCGGCGCTCGCCGCCTGTACGGCGATCACGCTGCGGATGTATGCCGAGCGCAAGCAATGGCCGGTCACCGCCGTGCATGTCGACGCGCACTTCGTCCGCAAGGGGGACGATCAGCAGATCGACCGCATTCTCACCATCGAAGGTGCAGTGGACGACGAGCAGCGCAAGCGCATGGCGGACATAGCCGAGCGGACGCCGGTGACGCTGACGCTCAAGGGCGGGCTGCCGATCCGTACCCGGCTCGCTTGACGATCACCCCCTGCCGACCCGCTTCTTCCAGGCCTCGTAGTCGCGCCTGGCCTCCTCGCTCGCAACCGGGAACAGCCCCTTGAGTGAACGTCCGCGCGCCACCTCCGCCTCGGCGAACTCCTCATAACGGTAGGTCTCCAGCGCCTCCTGCGCCACGGCCTCGACGATGTCGGGAGGAATCACGACCACGGCATCGCGATCGCCGACCACGATGTCGCCCGGATAGATGGCCACGCCACCGCAGGCGATCGGAAGTTGCAGGTCGACCGGCCGGTGCGCGATGGGGCTGGGCGGCGAGGAGGGCCGGCGATGGTAGGCCGGCAAGCCCGTGCGCGCGACGCCATCGGTATCGCGGAAGCCGCCGTCGGTCACGATGCCGGCCGCGCCCCGCGCCTTCAACCGCCCGACGTAGAGGTCGCCCGCGGATGCAGCTCGCGAATCGCCACGCGAATCGATCATCAGCACATGGCCCGGCGGATACTCCTCCATGGCCTGCGGCTGGATGGTCGAACGGTTGGTCGAGGTCGGGCCGTCCTTGTCCTTGTCCTCGCGCGACGGAATGAACCGCATCGTGAAGGCAACGCCGACCATGCGGGATTGTTCAGGCCGCAACGGCCAGACATCGACCAACGTCATGCACCTCAGCCCGCGCCGGTTCAGCACGCCTGTCAATGTGGACGTTCCCACCCGGGCCAGAGCCTCGCGCAGGTCGGACGAAAGGTCGGACATTCGGGTTTCCCCCAATCTGCGCCGACGATAGCCCAACCATCGAGGGCCGTCATGGCCGGCTCATCGCACCACGCCCCTCACGGCGAACGCATTCACCTTGCCCTGCCTTTGCGACGGCCTACGATCTCAGGATGGGTTCCATCACCGGACGGCAGTGGCTGATCCTGCTGTCCGTACAGTTCACGACGATTCTATTCGGCCTGACGGCGACCAGCGTCACGGTGATCCTGCCGCAGCTCAAGGGAGCCTTGTCCGCCACCCAGGAACAGATTTCCTGGGTGTTGACCTTCAACCTGGTCGCCACCGCCATTGCCACCCCGCTGACGGGCTGGCTGGCCGCGCGGCTCGGCTGGCGCGCTCTGGTCGGCTGGTCGGTCGCCGGCTTCACCGCAGCCTCGATGCTGTGCGGCCTGGTGGATTCATTGCAGGCGCTCCTGGCACTGCGCGTCCTCCAAGGGGCGTTCGGCGCACCGATCTTCCCGATGGGACAGACCATCCTGCTCGCTTCCTTCCATCGCAGCCAGCATCCCTTCATCATCATGATGTGGGGCGTCGGCGGCGTGATGGGACCCATCCTCGGCCCCACCTTCGGAGGCCTGGTCAGCGACCTGCTGAGCTGGCGCTGGACCTTCTTCCTGATCCTTCCTCTTGGTCTGGCCAGTCTCGCCTGCGTCCTGGCCGCCCTCGGCGATCAGGAAAGGGGCACCGCCCGGCGATTCGACTACGTCGGATTCGCCTTCATCGCGATCGCCATCGCCGCTGCACAGCTCCTGTTCGACCGCGGCCAACGCAACGACTGGTTCGACTCGATCGAGACCCGCCTCGAGTTGGGGGTCGCACTGCTCTTCTTCACCATGTTCGCCATCCACACGGCAACGTGCAGAACGCCCTTGTTCGATCCGGGGGTCTTCAGCGATCGAAATTTCGCAGTCGGTGCTGCCGTAGCCCTCATCATGGGCATGCTCCAGTACGGCCCGATGGTGCTTTTCCCGCCGCTGCTGCAGGAGCTGCAGGGTTATCCCGAGACCTTGATCGGCTATCTCGTCGCCACGCGAGGGCTGGGCAATCTCGCCTCCTTTCTGGTGGTGGCGCAGCTTACCCGCTTCAACGCCCGACTCTGCCTCTTCCTCGGCCTGTCGATCCAGGCGGCAGCGGGCATGTGGATGGGCTCCTTCGACATGAACCTCACCTCTCACGACGTGATGTGGAGCAACATGCTGCACGGCTTCGGATTCGGCCTGTCCTACACCCCGATGGCCGTGCTGGCCTTTTCCACGATACCGCCGCGACTGCTGACGCAGGGGAATGCCATCTTTTCCCTGATCCGCATGCTCGGCAGCAGCTTCTTCGTATCGTTGATCCTGATCGTCTTCGCCCATTCCGTGGCCGAGGCCAACCTCAACCTCGCCAGTACGGTGACCGAATTCACGCGCGACCTCGTGGCACCCTGGACCAACGTGTTCGGCCATCTCGGCACGACCCACGTACAGGCGCGGCTCGCCGCCGAAATGCAGCGCCAAGCCAGCATGGTGGGCTATATCAACACCTTCCATCTGTTGAGCCTGGTGCCGCTGCTGTCTGCTCCCCTGGCCTTTCTGTTTGCGGTGGGCCGGCGGGCGGAGGCGTGACGACCAGCGGATGACCAGCCTGCCGCCTTCAGGCATCATCGGACGGTGAAGGAGCCCCATGCGCGTCGAAATTCTCTGCACCGGCGACGAGATCCTCACCGGCAAGACCACCAACACCAACTACAGCCATATCGCCCGCCGGCTCGGCGAAGTCGGAATCACCGTACACTGGGGCACGACCGTCGGCGACGACCGGGAGAGTCTGCTGCGCGCCTTCCGTCAGGCCAGCGAGCGTGCCGACGCCGTGATCGTCAATGGCGGCCTCGGTCCGACCGTCGACGATCTTTCGCAGGAGGTCGCGGCGGAGGCGTGCGGCGTCGAGCTGGTGCTGAACGACTATTGGATGACACGCATGCAGGAATCCTACGCCCGGCGGGGGCGTGTCATGCCGCCCAACAACCGCAAGCAGGCGATGCTCCCGGCCAATGCGGAATTCGTCGACAATCCGATCGGCACGGCCTGCGGCTTCGCGGTCACCATCGGCAACGCGCGCTTCTTCTTCACGCCCGGTGTGCCGCGCGAGATGCGCCGCATGATCGACGAACAGGTCATCCCGCGTCTGCTGAAGCTCGGCGGCATCACCGGAGTCACGCGCCTGAAGCGCTTCCATACGTTCGGCATCGGCGAATCCCGAGCCGACAACATGCTCGGGGACATGGAGGCCTTTCGCGACGGCAGCGGCATCAAGCTCGGCTTCCAGGCCCACTACCCGCAGCTCGAGACCAAGCTCGCCTTGCGCGGCGAAACCGAAGCCGATGTCGCGGCCCTGCTGGCGCCCGTCGAAGCCGAGGTCCGTCGGCGGCTGGGCAACTTCATCGTCGCCGAGGACGACCAGACCCTGGAAGGCGTGGTGCTCGCCGCCCTGGTGGAAGGCGGCCATTCCATCGCCACGGCGGAGATGTTCAGCGGTGGCTATCTCACGGCGCGCCTGGCGCCCCTGCCCGGTGCCGAACGTATCTTCCGCCGCGGCGTCATCGTGCGCGACCCGGCTGAGCTCGGCATCGATGGCGTGTCCGCCGAGACCGCTGGAACGGTCGCCCGCAGCCTGCGCCTTGAAAGCCGCGCGAGCCACACGCTTGCCCTGCTGATCGACCTCGATGAAGGCGCCGACCGGCCCGACCTGGGTGGCACGATCTGCATCGGCATCGCCGATGCAAACGGCACGACCGTCCGGCAGGCCCGCCTGATCGGTGGGCGCGACTGGGTCCGCGCCGGCGCCGTCGAGCTCGGCCTGGATTGCCTGCGACGTCACCTGCAGCGGCTGCCGGTCGACGAGCGGATCGACTTCGAGCGGCGCTGACGAGGGCGTTCGCCGGCGCCGTTCCCAAGCGCCGCCGCGGCGTGGGGGGAACACATTGGGCCCCGGGGGCGGGTCGGCCCCTCCCCAATAACGCCTGGGAACCGCCTACCGGCGCGCAGCGTCGGCTGCCTCGTCCCTGAAGCAGGACTGCGTCTGCTCCCTGAGCCAATTCAAGGCACGGCGCGGCGTCTCGAAGACCTTGATCGGCCGATCGGCGCTGGCGAGCGCGCCGAGCAGACGCGAGTACATCAAGGTCTGCTCGGCGGTGGCGACAATCGCCAGCGCACCGATGCCGCTTTGTTCGTGGTATGACCGGATGCGCGCGCAGATGGTCAGCAGGTCGTCACCGCTCATGGCCACTCTGGCCGCTCGACCGTCGAGCAGCTTGCAGTAGGGGATCGCCCCCGAGCCGGCCAGAGCGTCGAGCAGATCCATCGCATCGGACAGGTTGACCTCGCCTTCCGCGATCGCGGTGAACAGGCGCGCTTTGGAATCGATGGTCCAGTAGAGTGGCATGTCACACTTTCGTAGGCTGCCCGATCAACGCGCTCCAGCGAAATTAAGTTCCAGGCCAGGGTTTTCGGACGCAGTGGTCTGTCCGCACCCGCCGCCGTCGGGCATAAGAAAAGGCGGCCTCCCTCGCGGGAGGCCGCCTCGCTTGATCGCCTCACGGCGAGTCGGTCGATCAGGTCCGCGGAGGCAGCGTCACCTTGGCGTCCCGCAGCAGCTTCTCCAGGATCGGAATGCCGGTCTTGGTGTCGCCCGCCTGACACTTCGCCAGCGCGTCGCCTGCGATGGCATCGGCGTTGGAGTTGCTCACGTTACGCCGATAGGACGCGCTGAGCGCCTGGCAGTAGGCGAGCTCGTTCGGCGGCGGCGGCGGCATCATGCCCATCACGGCAATCTCGACGCGGCGGTTCTGCGGCTCGCGCACGCCATCGGCGGTCTGCACCAGAAGGCCTTGCTTGCCCCGGCCGACCGTGGTGATCGCCGTCGCCGGCACGCCCAGCCTCACAAGGTTGTCCTTGACCACGTTCGCGCGGCGCAGCGACAGAGCCATGTTGTAGGCATCGCCACCAGTCGTGTCGGTGTGGCCGGTCGCCGTGATGCGGGCGCTCTGCTTCGCCTTGAAGGCATCACGCGCCTGCTCGAGAACGTTCAGCGATGCATCGGAGAGCTTGGCGCTGTCCCAATCGAAGAACACCATGAAGTTCTGCGGCGGCGGCGGGGCAGGCGGCGGCGGCGGCGGAGGCGGAGGCTCCGACGCGCAGGCACCCAGCAGGTAGGCGGCCGCTACGATACCAAAGAGTTTTCTCAGCATAGGATTTCTCCCCCTCACAGAAGCGTCGCGCACGCCGCTACCGGCCGCCGAAGACGATCGGTGGCGCACGCCTTATTTTGACGTGAGGCGCGCATATAGGCAACCGGGTGCTGGTATCGAGTGCAACTGCGGACCGGCTGGCCAGTCTGACCGCGGACTGCAAAAATCTTCAAGGATAGATGCGACCGCCGTCATGTCAGCGAGCGGATGCCTTTGGAGAAACCAACTTTTCTCAAAAGTGCATGGGAATGAAGATCATGACTGCCGCGGGTCGCGGGCGGCGGAATCTCCCTATCGTTGGCACCAATTGCATACGACCATGCAAGGGTCATTCCGTAGCTGCACGTCTCTCGATCACGTCGCTCGAGCCAAGGCGAAGGTAGACCGTCGGCATGAATGCAAAAAGGCGGCCCGCTTGGCGGGCCGCCTTTCATTTCGCCGTTGGGTGGCGCGTTTTACTGGATGACGATCTCGACGCGGCGGTTCTGCGGCTCGCGGACGCCGTCGCCGGTCTGCACCAGCAGGCCCTTCTCGCCCATGCCGATCACCGTGATCGCCTGCGCCGGCACGCCATCACGCACCAGCGCGTCCTTCACCGCGTTCGCGCGGCGCAGCGACAGCGCCATGTTGTAGGCCTCCGGGCCCGACGTGTCGGTGTGGCCCGTCGCCGTGATCCGCGCGTTGC
>Ga0182792_1002579_pt1 | contig 12573 bp, 13 predicted proteins | sample Passage237B_FD_130497 | JGI IMG/M metagenome (GOLD analysis project Ga0182792, IMG submission 130497) | Cellulose adapted compost microbial communities from Newby Island Compost Facility, Milpitas, CA, USA - Passage2 37B (version 2) (version 2) ...
GCGTGGGGGTCGGCGGCGGGCCACCCGTACGATCTCGCGTTCGACGGGGCGTTCGACGATCTGCGGCAGTTTACGGTCGAGCCATTCCTGCAGCATCGGCCGCAGCGCCTCCTTGACCAGATCCTCCAGCGTCTTGCCGCTGCTGCCCACGGCTGGTCCCGGATCGGCGGCGCGCGGTGGCGGCACGCTCTCCTGGACGGCCCGGTTCAGCCGGGTCAGGGCGGATACGGCGCTGCCCTTGGCCTCGTCACCCATCAACGCCGCCGGCGGTTCGATCGCGGGCTGCGGCATCTCGGCCGCACGAACCGGGTCGATGCGCGGCCGATCGGCGCGCAACGGCGGCATCGGTGCAACCGCCTTCGCGGCCGGCTCCTCGATCGGATTCGTCAGCAGCAGCACGTCTTCCGACGGCTGCGGCACCGCCGCAGACGGCGACGGCGGTCGACCGACCTGCGCCCGCGCCTCGTCTTCCGATATGATCTTGCGGATCGAGGCCAGGATGTCGTCCATCGACGGGTCGCCGGCGGTGCTCTTCGGCTCGGCCATCACTTGCTTCCGAAGCTGCCGCTGGTCGTCGTGGTAGGGGAAGGCTGCGGCAGCGGCCCCTGCTCGCCCGCCGTACCCCAGCCGATCCACCGCGAGCCTACCTCATTGTAGTAGCGCTCCTCGTCGTAGTACTCGACGGGCAGCGCGAGGCTGCGCGCCGTCAGGCGACCGATGCCGGCCGGCACGCCGTAATAGGACACCTGGACGTCGCGCCGGGCTTGCACGAGGCTGACCTGGGCGTTGAGCAGCTCCTGCTCGGCGTTCAGCACGTCCAGTGTCGTGCGCGAGCCGACCAGCGCTTCTTGGCGGACACCGTTCAGCGCCACTTCGTTGGCGCGGACCTGTGATTCGAAGGACGTCACGCGGGACCGCGACGAATCGAGCTGCCGCCAGGCGCGAATGACGTTCTCGGCTGCCGTCCGCCGGGCGCTGTCGAGTTCGTTGCGACGCTGGGCGACCACTTCTTTCGCCTGACGCACACGCGACCATTCGCTGCCGTTCTGGTAGATCGGCACCGTCGCCTGCAGGCGCACGCCATAGGTGTAGTATTTGTCGTTCGGCACCTGGAGATCGAACTGCTGCTGGATGACACCGACCAGGTTGACCTGGGGCAGCAGGTCGCCGATGGCGTTGTTGACGCCGTAGTTGGCCGCCGAGATCCGGTATTGCGCCGACACCGCCCGCGGCCCCATGTCCATGGCGAGCGAGATCGCCTCCTCCTCGCTCACCGGCAGACCACCGATCAGCGGCATCTCGCCCAGCCGCCCCGGCTTCTGGCCGATCGTGCGCTGGTAGGCTGCCTCGGCGATGCGCACCTGGGTCTCCGCCTGGACCAGGTCCGCCCGGGCACCTTCCAGGCGCGCTTCGGCCTGGGAGACGTCGGTGATCGTCAACTCGCCGACCCGGAAGCGCTCGCGTGTCGCGTCGAGCTGCTGGATCAGCACCCGTACGTTGTTGCGGCGCGCATCGGCGATGGAGATGTTCTGGATCAGATCGGCATAGGACGTCACCGCCGCCAGCAGCACGTTCTGCTCGGTATCGGCCAAGGCTGCCCGCTGGGCCTGGATATTCGCCTGCGCGGTCTTGGTTTCGGCAATGGTCTTGCCGCCGCGGAACAGCGGCTGGACCATCTGCAGGGTCGTGAAGCGGCCGTTCAGGAAATAGAAGGTCGGCGCCAGCCGCTGCGAGTAGGAGTCCTGCTCGACCTTGTTGTACTCGACCGACAGGGTGACGCGCGGCCGCCAGTTGGCCACGGCCTGGGCCAGCGATTCATCAGTCTGGCGCAGGAGCGCCCGGGCCGCCAGAAGATCGGGATTGCCGTTGTAGGTGGTCGACAGGGCCTCGATCAGGCTCTGCGCCTGCGCCGCCGGGGCGGTCAACGTCCCGGCCACGAAGACGCACATGGCCGCGGCGCACGCGAGTCTCAAGCTGGGCCGGATACGCATTGAACCTCTCATTGTGAGGAACAGCCTAACACTGGATAGAACGTGAAGGGTAGTCCCTGAACTGACCAGCTCGCCGGATCAGGCTTGTCGGCCTAGAACGTGAAGCGCGGCCGCGGCGAGAAGCCCGGGAGGCAAGGCGTCCCGGCCTCGAACAGAGGACGGCCGGAGACGGCGCCGTTCTCCTTCAGCATGACCTGGGCCGTACCCATCGTGCCGGCCGCACCCGCAACGACCGTGGCGAGTCGGCCGCCTTCGGCGAGCTGATCGACGATGGCTTGCGGCACCAGCCGTACGGCTCCTTCGATCAGCACGACGTCATAGGGAGCACCGGCGGGCGCTCCTCCCTCCGGATCCCCCACGATCTGCTGGACATTCGCGATTCCCAGTTCCTTCATCGTCTGCTCGGCCGCCGCCGCCAGCGTCGCATCGCCTTCCACGGCCGTGACCGACTTCACGAGCCGTGCCAGAAGAGCCGCCCCGTAACCGCGGCCCGACGCCAGCACCAGGGCGCGATCCCCCTCGCCAGACTGCAGCGACTGGACGAGGCGGCCCAGCACCATCGGTTCCATGAAGAAACGGCCATTGCCCAGCGGCACGTCATCATCGGCATAGGCGATGGCGCGCAGTCCTTCCGGCAGGAAGCGTTCGCGCGGCAATTCGCCGACGGCAGCCAGGAGCTGGCTGTTGGTCACCCGGTTGGGTCGGAGTTGCCCCTCGACCATGTTGCGACGTGCCAGCGCGAAGTCCGTCATCGGCTCCCCTCTCCATAAGGCGGCGATTTTATAGGCGTGGGCACATGATAGCGTCAAAGGGCTGTACGTCGCGTGCTTGACCCCCGTCGCAGAGCGTGCGTATAGCACCGCCGCTCCCCGTGCGGCCTGGTGGCAGAGTGGTGATGCAGCGGACTGCAAATCCGCGTATGCCGGTTCGATTCCGGCCCAGGCCTCCAATATCGAAGCACCTGGGAGATGCGCGGGCTTGCATGGCGGGGATCGCTCTGTCAAAACACCGCGCCCTCGCGACCGGCATACCGCGCCGGCGAGGTTCTGATCCGGAGTAGCTCAGCGGTAGAGCACGCGGCTGTTAACCGCTAGGTCGGGGGTTCGAATCCCTCCTCCGGAGCCAATTCGGGGCCGCTCCCGTCGGGGGCGGCCCCATTCATATGTGGAGAACGGATGGCGGCACGCCTGCCCAACGAGACCGTGGAGCTCGTCGACCATGTGGTCGCCTACCAGGGATATTTCCGCGTCGGCCGCTATCGCTTCCGCCACGGCCTCTACCAGGGGGGCCAGAGCGGGATCGTCCAGCGCGAGGTCTTCGAGCGCGGCCAGGCCGCCGCCGTGCTGCCCTATGATCCGCGGCGCGACGAGGTCGTGCTGATCCGCCAGTTCCGCGCCGGCGCCTATGTCGCCGGCCGCCACCCATGGACCTGGGAAGTCGTCGCCGGCATCATCGAGGCGGGAGAATCGCCCGAAGAGGTCGTGCGCCGCGAGGCGGTCGAGGAGGCGTCGCTGGAACTCCGCGAGATCATCCCCATGCAGAATGTCATGGTCAGCCCCGGCGCCTGTTCGGAAGGCTGCGCCATCTTCCTGGGCCATACCGACACGATGGCGGCCGGTGGCATTTTCGGCCTCGCGTCTGAAGGCGAGAATATCCTCGTGAAGGCCGTGCCCTTCCCCGAAGTGGGGACAATGCTGGAACATGGCGAAGTCGACAACGCCATCGCGGTGATCGCCCTGCAGTGGCTGTCCCTCCACCGTGACGAGGTGCGGGCGCGCTGGACCTGACGGCACGGCCTGTCTACGGTCCGGACGGGGAAGCGCAGGGTTCGACGAGCGAGTACACCATGGACGTCCGGACGGGTTTCATCGACAGCATCGGCCACACGCCGCTCATCAAGTTGCGCGCCGCGTCCGAGGCAACGGGCTGCGACATCTACGGCAAGGCGGAGTTCCTCAACCCGGGCGGGTCCGTGAAGGACCGCGCCGCCCTCGCCATCATCGAGGATGCCGAGAAGCGCGGGCTGCTGAAGCCGGGTGGCGTCATCGTCGAAGGGACGGCCGGCAACACCGGCATCGGCATCGCCCTGGTCGCCAATGCGCTGGGCTACCGCTCGGTGATCGTCATGCCCGAGACGCAGAGCCAGGAGAAGAAGGACATGCTGCGCCTGTGCGGCGCCGATCTGCGGCTCGTTCCGGCCCTGCCCTACTCCAATCCGGGCAACTACGTGCGCTACTCGGGCAAGCTCGCCGAGGAGATCGCAGCCAAGGAGCCGAACGGCGCGATCTGGGCCAACCAGTTCGACAACACTGCCAACCGGGACGGTCACTACCGTACCACCGGCCCGGAAATCTGGGATCAGACCGGCGGCAAGGTCGACGGCTTCACCTGCTCGGTCGGCAGCGGCGGCACGCTGGGCGGCGTGGCGCGCGCCCTCAAGGAACGCAATCCCGACGTCAAGATCGCGCTCAGCGACCCGATGGGCTCGGCCCTCTACAACTGGCACACCAGAGGTGAGCTCAAGGCCGAGGGCAATTCGATCACGGAAGGAATCGGACAGGGACGCGTCACGGCGAACATCGAAGGCACGCCCATCGACCTCGCCTACCAGATCACCGACGAGGAAGCGCTGCCGGTGCTGTTCGATCTCGTCCAGCACGAGGGCCTGGTGCTGGGCGGCTCCACCGCCATCAACGTCGTCGGCGCGATGCGCCTCGCGCGCGATCTCGGGCCCGGCAAGACGATCGTCACCGTGCTGTGCGACGGCGGCCAGCGCTACCAGTCGAAGCTGTTCAATCCGACGTTCCTCCGTGAGAAGAGCCTGCCCCTGCCGCCCTGGATGCAGTAGCGGGAGGGTATGCGCCGCGGCTCGGTTGGCTGCGAAGGCGCAGCAGGCATGAAGGAGAAGGCATGAGCCGGGTCGTGGTCTGCGGCAGCCTGAACATGGACATCGTGGTGCAGAGCCAGCGCCGTCCGGCCACCGGCGAGACGTTGCTGGGCGCCACCGTTTCCCTCCTGCCCGGCGGCAAGGGGCTGAACCAGGCCGTGGCGGCGGCGCGGCTCGGCGTGCCGACCGCGATGATCGGCGCCGTGGGCTGCGATGCCTTCGCCAGCAGCCTGCGCACCTTCCTGGCCGACAACGACGTCGACAGCTCGGGCGTGCGGCAGGTCGAGGACGCCGCCACGGGCGTGGCCATCATCCAGGTCGCCAACAACGACAACGCCATCACCGTGGCGTCGGGTGCGAACATGCACTTCATGCGCGATATGGTCCGGCACGAGCCGCGGCCCGACGAGGTCTGGGTGACCCAATTCGAGATCCCCATTCCCGAGACGGAGGCGATCCTGCAGCGGGCGCACGCCGCCGGTGCCCGCACGGTCCTCAACCTTGCCCCGTTTGCCCGCTATCCCGCGGGGCTGTTGTCCCAGGTGGACGTCGTTGTCCTGAACGAGGTCGAGCTGTCCCAGGCCACGGATATCCGGCTGCGCTCCAACAGCGCGCAGCGGACCATTGCCGCGGCCTGCGAGCGGCTGCGTGCCGAAGGAGCGCGGGCCGTCCTGGTGACACTGGGGGCGAGAGGTGCCCTCGCGGTGACGGCCAACGGACCGACGGCCATTCCGGGTCACATGGCGGATGTTCGTGACACCACGGGCGCCGGCGACTGCTTCGTGGGCGCGCTGGCGGCGCGCATGGCGCTGGGCGCCACGCCGGTCGAGGCGGCCCGCTACGCCGGCGCCGCGGCCGCCTGTTCCGTCGAGCGGCTGGGCGCGGCACCCTCCATGCCGACCGCCGACGACGTTGCGGCACGGCTGGCGAAGGCCTAAATCCTCGGCATGGTCGAAGAGCTCTTCAGGCAGGACGCCTATCTCAAGCACGCCGACGCCACTGTCACGGCCGTCGAGGACAAGGGCGTACGACTCGATCGCACGATCTTCTATCCCACGGGTGGCGGACAGCCGGGCGATACCGGCATGCTGCGCTGGGACGGCGGCGAAGCCGCCATCGTCGACACCGTCAAGGCCGACGGCGGCGATGTCCTCCATGTCCTCGCGCCGGATGCCCCACGGCCATCCGTGGGAACCAGGGTCCAGGGCTTCCTCAACTGGGAGCGCCGCTATCGCCACATGCGCATGCATACCGCGCTGCATGTGATGTCCGCCGTGATCAAGGGCAGCGTCACGGGCGGCCAGGTCGGTGCCGACAAGAGCCGCCTCGATTTCAACCTGGAAGGCGACGTGCCGACCAAGGAATGGGTCACGGAGCGCATCAACGAGATCCTCGCCGTCGACAGGGCGGTCACCCCGCAATGGGTCACCGACGAAGAACTCGCCGCCCGTCCCGAGCTGGTCAAGACGATGAGCGTGCGGCCCCCGATGGGCGCCGGTCGCGTGCGCCTCCTGTCGATCGAGGGAGTCGACCTGCAGGCCTGCGGCGGCACGCATGTGGCCGCCACGGCCGAGATCGGCCGCGTGGAGTGCAGCAAGATAGAGAACAAGGGCAAGATGAACCGGCGTTTCATCATCTCCCTGCCGTAGAGGACCAGCCAATGGAATACGCCCGCCCGGACGCCCTCGTCAGCACCGAATGGCTGGCCGCCCGCCTCGACGCCCCGGACATCCGTGTCGTCGACGGCTCCTTCTATCTGCCGGCGCAGAATCGCAACCCGGCCGCGGAGTTCGTGAACCAGCACATCCCGGGCGCCGTGTTCTTCGACATCGACGAGATCGCCGACACCTCCAATCCGCTGCCGCACATGCTGCCGCCACCGGAGAAGTTCTCCGCACGCGTGCGCAAGCTCGGTCTCGGGGACGGCAGCAAGATCGTCGTCTACGACACGACGCCCATGCTCGGCGCGGCGCGGGTCTGGTGGATGTTCCGCGCGATGGGGCACAAGGACGTGTCGGTCCTGGACGGCGGCCTGCCGAAATGGATGAGCGAAGGCCATCCGGTGACGGACGATCCGACGCCGCCGCGCGAGCGTCATTTCACGGCGCGCCTCGACAATACGCTGGTGCGGTCGCTCGACGACGTGCGCGGCCTGCTCGACAGCAAGCGCGAGCAGATCGTCGACGCACGCGCCGCCAGCCGCTTCCGTGGCGAGGTGCCGGAACCGCGGGCCGGGCTGCGCTCCGGCCACATGCCCGGAGCCTTCAACCTGCCCTACAACGAGCTGATCGATTCCAAGACCGGCACCATGCTGCCGGCCGACAAGCTCACCGCGCGCATCGCGGCCTCTGGCATCGATCCGTCGAAGAAGGTGACGGCAAGTTGCGGCTCCGGCGTCAGCGCCTGTGTCGTCGCGCTCGGCCTCTACCTCACCGGCGCGCCGGAAACGGCCATCTACGACGGCTCCTGGACGGAATGGGGCGGACGTGCCGACACGCCCATCGTCACCGGCGCCTGAACCGTTCGCGCACCATCCGCCGCCGCGAGGCGACGGCCGGCTGCCGATCACGATCACGCACCTCGAGATGATGCCCGGCGACTGGACCCGTCGCGGCCGTGCGCCGGATCTCGATATCGTCGTCACGCACATCGACCGTCCCACGGCAAGTCTCTACCGGGAGCTCTACGACCGAGTCGGCCGGCCATGGCTGTGGTACGAACGACGGCTGCTTTCGGACGCCACTCTCGAGGCGTTGCTGAGACGGCCGGACCACGAGCTTCACGTGGCTCGGCACGACGACGAGCTCGTCGGCTATTTCGAATTGGGTGGCGACGAGCTCGCCTTCTTCGGCCTCGCGCTGCCCTATATCGGCCGGCGCATCGGACCGTGGCTGCTCGATCGGGCCGTCGAACGCGCCTTCACGCGGGGCGTCATCCGGCTGGAACTCAACACCAACACGCTGGACCATCCGCGGGCGCTCGATACCTACTGCAAGGCCGGGTTCCGTCTCGTCCGCCGCGAAAACCGGGAGCTGCGTGACCCGCGGGTGCTGTGGCCGGAGATCTACCGCTGGCCGCCGATGTGATCGTTCCGCAGCGGACGATCAGCTTCGCCCCGCCGATAGGAACTGCCGTGATGTGGCTTTCCTCGCTGGCGCTCATGCGTCTCTGCGGCTGGCCGCCGAAGGGAGCCGTGTGCCATAGTGCGAATCATGACCGCTAAGAAAACTTATACCAGACCCGACACGATTCTTGCCGTGGCGGGTCGCGACCCGGACAACAATTTTGGCATCGTCAATCCGCCCGTCTACCACGCGTCGACGATCCTCTCGCCGACCCTGGACAAGTTCGAGAACCGCATTCCGTTCGAGGGCTTCGGCTACGGCCGCAGCGGGACACCGACGCAGAAGGCACTGGAGGATGCCGTCGCCGCCATCGAAGGTGCGCATCGCTCGATCGCCGTGCAGTCGGGACTGGCGGCGGTCACCGGCGCCATCGTCGGCTTCCTCAAGACCGGCGATCACATGCTGATGACCGACAACGCGTACGGACCGGCGCGCCGTTTCGCCAACACCACGCTGAAGGGCTTCGGCGTCGAGACGACGTTCTTCGATCCCATGACCGGCGCCGATATCGAGACGCTGTTCCGGCCCAACACCAAGGTCGTCTATCTGGAAGCACCCGGCTCGCAGACGTTCGAGGTGCAGGACGTAGCCGCCATCGCCGCCGTCGCCAGGAAGCGCGGCGCTGCGGTGATGATCGACAACACCTGGGCCACTCCGCTCTACTTCAAGCCTTTCGAGCATGGCTGCGACCTGTCGATCCATGCCGGCACGAAGTACATCGTCGGCCATTCCGATGCGATGATGGGTATCATCTCCTGTGCCACGCGGCCGCTGTTCGAGACGGTCAAGACGGCCTGCCAAAGCTTCGGCTTCCATGCGGCGCCCGACGATTCCTACCTGGCGCTGCGCGGCCTGCGCACCATGGCGGTGCGACTGCGCCATCACGAGAAGAGCGGCATCGAGATCGCGCACTGGCTGAAGACGCGGCCGGAGGTCGACAAGGTGCTGCATCCCGCCCTGCCCGACTGTCCGGGCCACGAGAACTGGAAGAAGCTGTTCAAGGGCGCTTCCGGCCTGTTCTCCTTCACCCTGCGCGACGGCTACAGCCGCAACGCTCTGGCGGCGATGCTCGACGGCATGGACATCTTCGGCATGGGGGCGAGCTGGGGCGGTTACGAGAGCCTGCTGATCCCGGCTCATCCCGACCAGTACCGTACCGCCGTGCCGTGGCCCCAGGGCAAGCACCTGCTGCGCATGCATGTCGGGCTCGAGGACGTTGAGGACCTGAAGACGGACCTCGCCGAGGGCTTCGAGCGGCTGAACCGGGCGCACAACGCCTGACGTGCAGCGCGGGTGATCATGCGCATCGTCGGTATCCGTGAGCGGTCGGTCGACATCTCGCGGTATGCCGACCCGGCGATCCCCTCCGGCGGCCTCACCACGAGCATCGTTGCCGTCACGACGGACGTCATCCGTCACGGCCGCCCGATCGTCGGTTACGGCTTCTCCTCCATGGGGCGCTTCGCGCAGAGCGGCCTGATCCGCGAGCGCTTCGCGCCGCGCCTGCTGCAGGCCGGCGAGGTCGACCCGCTCTCCGCCTGGGCGGCCATGATGAAGGGCGAGAAGCCGGGCGGGCACGGCGAGCGCTGCGTCGCGGTGGGCACGCTCGACATGGCGCTGTGGGATGCCGCCGCCAAGATCGAGGACCTGCCGCTCCACGCCCTGCTGCGGCAGCGCTTCGGCCAGCCGGCCATGGCGGCATCGGTCGATACTTATGCGAGCGGCGGCTATCCGTACCCTTCCGATGATCTCCATCGCCTGAAAGAGGAACTGAAGCGCCTGCGCGATCTCGGCCATCGTCGGGCGAAGATCAAGATCGGCGCCTCACCGCTCGCCCAGGACCTGCTGCGCATCGAGACCGCCTGCCGCGTGTTCGACCGGCCGGGACATCTCGCCGTGGACGCGATGAATGCGTACGGGCTGCAGCAGGCCCTCTCGGGCGCCCGCGAGCTGCGGCGCTTCGAGCTGATGTGGTTCGAGGATGTCTGCGACCCGTTGGACTTCGAGACCCAGTCCGCCGTGACGGCCGCCTATGCCGGTCCGCTGGCCGCCGGCGAGGCGCTGTTCTCGGCCGCCGAAGCCAAGCTGCTGGCCCGCCATGGCGGACTGCGCCGTGATCGCGACATCCTCGTTTTCGATCCCGTGCACTGCTACGGCCTGCCGGGCTATCTGCAGATCGTCGAGGCCATGGAGGCAAGCGGCTGGCCGCGCTCGGCCTTCTGGCCGCATGGCGGACACCTGTTTTCACTGCACCTCGTTGCAGGGCTCGGCCTGGGCGGCGCCGAGGTCAACCACCTGAGCTTCGCGCCTTTCGGCGGCTTTGCGGATGACACCGTCATCGCCGATGGCCGGGCGATGCCGCCCGACGCGCCCGGTATCGGTTTCGAGCGCAGGCACGCCCTCCGCCAGCTGCTGGAAGAGCTCTGAACCTCAGCGCTTGCCGCAATCCGCGCAGGTGCCCGTGACCTCCAGGGTCATGTCCCGGGCGCTGAAGCCGTGGCGGCCGGCGCTGGCTGCGATCTGCTCGGCGAGCCCTTCTCCGTCGAGTTCCTCGGCATTGCCGCACTCGCCGCAGATCAGGAAGAAGCCGCGATGCGCCTCGCCGGGATGGCTGCAGCCGACGAAGGCGTTCATGCGCTCGATGCGATGGATGAGGCCGTTCTCGATGAGGAAGTCCAGGGCGCGATACACCGTCGGCGGCGCCGATCCAAGATCCTCGCTGCGCAGGGCGTCGAGCAGCGCATAGGCGCCGATCGGCTTGTGGCTCGCCCATACGAGCTCGAGCACCCGCCGCCGCAGCGGCGTGAAGCGAAGTCCCTTCTGGGCACACAACCTTTCGGCCGCCGCCACCGCATCATCGATGCAGTGATTGTGGTCGTGATCGTGTCCCTGAATTCCGGCCGTCTTCTTCAACGCACGTCCCGAATTGCCAAGCCGTCTTCGGAAGACTATACGCGCCCTTCCTTCCGCAGGCCAAGGCTCCCGGTCATGTCCAGCATCGTGCCGACCACCTATCCGCAGACCGCCGTCGACGCGGCGCTCGCCGAGATCCGCTTCGATGCCCAAGGTCTCGTGGCCGCCATCGCGCAGCAGCACGATTCGGGCGAAGTCCTGATGATGGCCTGGATGGACCGGGCCGCGGTCGCCGAGACCATGCGCACGGGACGCGTCTGCTACTGGTCGCGCTCGCGCCAGGAACTCTGGCGCAAGGGCGACACGTCCGGCCACATCCAGACCTTGGTCGATTTCAGGATCGATTGCGACGGCGATACGCTGCTGGTGCTGGTCGAACAGACGGGCGTGGCCTGTCACACAGGCCGCCACAACTGCTTCTTCCGCGCCGTCCGGGACGGCGCACTCGAGGTGATCGCCCCGGTGATGGTCGACATGGATGCCGACGGGAAGACCAAGTCTTGATCAACCGCCCTTTCGCACGACGCGCATTCCTGCTCGCCGGCCTCGTCCTGCCGGCCGGCGCCTGCACCTCGTCCGGCCTGTTCGGCCAGAAGCCCCGCTACACGCTGTCGCCGCGCGGCGATCGGCTGGTGCTGTGGCTTCAGAAGAGCGGCAAGGACAACATGATGGCGCCCGAGGCGCTGGCGCTGATGGGGATCACCAACGAGGGCCGCGATATCCCTGTGCGACAGCTGGCCCAGGAGGAGGGCGACAGCCGCTTCGTCGTGAGCCTGACCAATATCCGCAAGATCCATGACCTGATCTTCATGCGGCGCCAGGGCGACGTGCTGCTGCTGCATCTCAGCGACACCAAGTTCACGCGGCTGGCCAGCGTGCGCTATCCGCGCAACGGCAAGCCTTCGCTGATCACCGACACCACCTTCGCCGAGAACGATTTCCAGCAGCAGATCGCTTTCTGGTTCAGGGCGATGCCCGGACGGTAGTATTGTGACAGGGAGATGACAGTCGCCGTCTCCCCGCCTACCTCCCCTCGCCGGATCCTCACCGTTTGTGGCGGTGCGCATGCCCTGCACGACGGCTTCACCGATCTCCTCAATGTCCTGTATCCGCTGCTGCAGGCCCAGTTCGGATTGAGCTACGCGACCGTCGGTGCCCTGAAGACTGTCTACTCGAGTGCCATGGCCAGCGGCCAGATCCCGTCCGGCAAGCTGGCGGCCCGCTTCGGCGGGGTACGCGTGCTGGCAGCGGGAACGGCCGTCGTGGCCATGGGCTACGGCCTTGCGGGACTCACGGGCTCCCTCTACGGCGTCGTCGTCGGCTTCCTGCTGGCCGGCGTCGGCGCCAGCACGCAGCATCCCATCGCCTCCAGCCTCGTGTCGGCTGCCTATTCGGGCCTGCGCTCACGCGCCGCCCTGGGCACCTACAATTTCACCGGCGATGTCGGCAAGGTCGCGCTGCCGGCGCTGTTCGCGATGCTCGCTGCGGCGCTGGGCTGGCGACAGGCTCTTGTCGTCGTGGCAGCCATCGCCGCCCTCGGCGCGGGCGTGATCCTCGCTTCCCTGCGGCCGGCGGCGCTCCGCGGCGAGGGCGATGAAAATCGGCCGGCACCGGCCGGGCAGGATCGGCCACAGGCCCACTGGGTTTTTGTTTCCCC
>Ga0182792_1002580_pt1 | contig 12567 bp, 9 predicted proteins | sample Passage237B_FD_130497 | JGI IMG/M metagenome (GOLD analysis project Ga0182792, IMG submission 130497) | Cellulose adapted compost microbial communities from Newby Island Compost Facility, Milpitas, CA, USA - Passage2 37B (version 2) (version 2) ...
GGAGGGGGGGGCGTGCGCGGAGGGGGCGGTTCTTGTCGTTCCCGCCGCCGCCGACCGCCGTCTCCACCACCGTATGGAAGGCGATGGAGATGTTGTCCGCCCGCCCGCCGGCGCTGGAGAATGTGCCGGGGGTCAGGTCGATGACGGCGTTCTGGGCAAAGCCGGAGAGGTCGAGCGTGTTGTTGGTGCCGTGGCTCCAGATCGTGACGATCGCCGCCGGATTGTTGTTGAAGTCGTAGATCTGCCCGAAATAGGCGTCGGTGAAGCTGGAGTTGAAGCCGAATGTCTGGTTGCCGCCGAACGTGGCATTCGTCGAGACGCCGTACAGTCGCTGCGCCGCCAGGATGTCCAGCATCTGCGGCGACAGCGGCTGATATCGGCTGTCCGCCGCGTCGGTGCCGAGATCGATCCATTGTACATAGGTGGCGTAGTCGCCGTAGTAGCGGGCCGCGGCGTCGTTGGGATCGATGTACGACATCAGCGACCACGCCGTGTTGTCGTACGCGCCGAACTGCTGCTGCTCGAGGTTGACGTTCGAGTTGTACGGCCCGCCGTGGCCCAGGCCTAGGATATGGCCGACCTCGTGGATCAGCGTGCTCCAGACATAGCCGAGCTCGGTGCCGGCGTTGAGATTGATCGGCCCGAAGCCCTGGCCCGTCGTGTCGATGGAGACGACCGCGCCGCGATCGGGCGCCCGCAGGATCGTGGGGTTGCCGACCGGGACGTCGCCCGACGCATTGAAAGTGGCGTGGGCTCCCTTGTCGGTGCCGCGGACGACGGTGATGTTGGTGTCGCTGGCGTTCGGCGCGAGTTGAAAGGTTATGTTGGCGATCGCGCTCCAGAAGGCGAAGGTGCCGTTCCAGACCGTCCTTTCATCCGGCGACCAGTCCGAGGCGCCGGCAAACCAGTAGGTTACCGTGCCGCCGGCCTGCCCCGGCGTGGGGCTGCCCCACTTGATGGGTGTTCCAGTCGTTCCGTACTGCGCCGGGACCACCACCGACCCGTCGGCCTGGTAGGTCATCGTGTAGTAGCTGATGGGGGCTACCAGCCCATCGGCGCCAACGCCGGAAAGGAAGGTGACCTCTTGTTCCTGTTGTTCGTTGAGGGGCATGGTTCCTGCAGATCTACCGACCGGGGACAGAGCTCGCTTCTAGAACATATTCAGCTCCTCCGGAACGCGAAGGAGGATGCCCTCACTTGCAGACGAGCGAGCCTGCCGCAGGCCGCGGGCCGCGATCGATGTCGTACATGTCGGGCAGGAACCGGTTCTTGACCAGCTTGCCGGATGCCTCGATCTGCGCGCCCTGCTTGCAGCCCGTGTCGTTGCGGCTCATGACGATGCCGAATTGGCAGGAGGTCTTGCGGTCGCGAAAGAAGACGACTCCGGCGGCTTCGACCGCCTTGTCGATGACCCCGGCGACTTGAACGTCCTGGCCTTCGAGATTGTCGCAATACTGAGCGAGCGCCGCTCCCGGCAGCAACCACAGGACCGCTGGCAATACCGTTGCACCGGCACGCAGTTTCAGTTGCATCGCGATTCCTTCCGACACCCGCGCCAACATAGAATGCGGCCGGCAGCCGGTGAAGAGGGTGGCTCAGGGCAGGCCGGCCTTCGCGAGGCCTTCTAGGATACGCTGGAAGTCGCGTGCGTCGCGATAGGGCAGGACGCTTTCGCGCTGCGCCAGCGAGAAGTGCGGATTGACTTCGATCAGCCCCGCCCAGGCGGCGCGCGCCTCCTCGAGGCGGCCCAGATGGCCGTAGCACGCCGCCAGCAGCATGCGGCTCGCGTCGGTGGTGGGATTGCGCGCGATGCGCTCGACGAGATGGCTCGCCGCCCTTTCGTCCTCGCCCTGGCTGAAATGGGCCTGCGCCATGAGGTGGAGCAGGATGTTGGGAAAGAGCGGATCCAGGCGCATGGCCACGGCCAGCGCATCGAGGGCTTCGCGGGGATGTCCGGCGTACATCAAGGCCATGCCGCGCAATGCATGGCCTTGGGCGTAGTTCGCATCGAGCGCCACGGCCTGGTCCAGCGCGGTCAGGGCTTCGTCATGGCGCCGTCGCCAGACCAGCACGTTGCCCAGGGCGACATGGCCACCGGGGTGTCGCTTGTCGAGCTCGATGGCGCGTCGCGCCCAGCGCTCGCCCTCGTCCAGCGCCAGTGCAGGATCAGGCGTCCAGGCATTGACGTAGTCCGACACCGCCGCGAACGCCATGCCGACATGAGGACCCGGGAAGGCCGGATCGAGCTCGATCGCGCGGCCGTGCAGGACGCGCGCCCGGCTGATGGTCTCGGGCGTGCCGCGGCCCATGAGCTGGCGGGCGCGCAGCCAGCATTCGTAGGCTTCGAGGTTGCGCGTGCCGCCGCTCCGCTGGAGGTCCTTCGCCTCGCCACGGTTGAGCTTGACGGCGAGCGCTTCGACGATCCTGCGCACCACCTCATCCTGGGTGGCGAAGATGTCGTCGATCTCGCGGTCGAAGCGTTCGGCCCACAGATGTCCGCCGGTGCCGGCATCGACGAGCTGGGCGGTGATCCGGACCCGATTGCCGGCCTTGCGGATGCTGCCTTCGAGCACGAAGCGCACGCCAAGCTCGCGGCCGATCTCCTGTACCTTCACCGAGCGGCCCTTGTAGGTGAAGGACGAGTTGCGGGCGATCACGAACAACGCCGAGACCTTGGACAGGTCGGTGATCAGGTCTTCCGAGATGCCGTCGCTGAAATACTCCTGGTCCGCATCGCCGCTCATGTTGGCGAAGGGCAGTACGGCGATCGACGGCTTGTCGGGCACGGCCGGCGGATGCGGCCGCATGCCTTCCGGCAGCCCGACCCGGAAGACGCGCACGGGCCGGGCGATGTTCTTGACCGGCCGCTCGCCCAGGTCCTCCAGGGCGATGCCCAGTGTGTCGCGCACCGAATCCCGGACGGTGCGCGAAATGAAGATGCCGCCGGGCTCGGCGATCGATTCCAGGCGGGCGGCGATGTTGACGCCGTCGCCGAAGATGTCGTCGCCCTCGATGATGACGTCGCCGAGATTGATGCCGATGCGGAACTCGATGCGTCCATCCTGACCGGCGGCGCGATTGCGGGCGGCCATGCCGGACTGGATGGCCATGGCGCAACGAACCGCTTCGACGGCGCTGGCGAAGTCGACCAGCAGCCCGTCGCCCGTGCGCTTGACGATGCGGCCCCTGTGGGCGGCGATGTGGGGCTCGACCAGTTCGCCGAGATGCGCCTTGAGCCGGCGCAGCGTTCCCTCCTCGTCGCGACCCATCAGCCGGCTGTATCCGGCGACGTCTGCGGCGAGGATAGCGGCCAGCCTTCGTTCGATGCGTTCTGTTTCCATCGGTCGCGAGGGTTCCGGCAGGGGATATAGCCTCGGGACGCGGCGGATGCGAGGGGCGGGCTCGCTCGAATTTGCATGCAGGGAGATCGAATGCTTCTGGCCGGGCTGATCAGCCGGGACGAGGAACAGCTCTCTGGAGCCGTTCTAAAGCCGGACAACTCGTGTGCTACCTAACCCGGACAACTCATGTGCTTACGACAGTGGCGCCAACACATGGTTGCTCAATCCCTGCATAATGTTAAGGTTTTATGAATGGCCGTAATACGACCATCATATTGGCCGTGTAGCCATGCGGGGATCGAACAGGGGGATATCATGACGATCTTTTCAGGCCTGCGGCGGACCGCCGTTTTGGGCGCGGCTGCGGCGTTCGCATTCGGCGCCCTCGGGGGCACGGCCTTCGCGCAGAAGACCAGGCTGACCGTCTACACGGCGCTCGAGAATGAGCAGCTCGCCCCCTTCAAGAAGGCGTTCGAGGCCGACAATCCCGACATCGAGATCGCCTGGGTGCGCGATTCGACCGGTATCGTGACCGCCAAGCTGATCGCGGAAAAGGACAACCCGCGAGCCGACATCATCTGGGGCCTGGCGGCGTCGAGCACGGCGCTGTTCGCCAGCATGGGCATGCTCGAGCCCTATACGCCGGCGGGCGCCGGCGAGCTCAAGCCGATGTTCCTGAGCGGCAAGAAGCCGGAGACGTGGGTGGGCATGGATGCCTATCTGGCGCTCGTCTGCTTCAACACCGCCGAGGGCAAGAAAGGCAACAAGCCGGTGCCCACGAGCTGGGCCGATCTGATCAAGCCCGAGTATAAGGATTCCATCGTGATGCCGAACCCGGCTTCGTCGGGCACGGGCTATCTCACGGTCGCCGCCTGGCTGCAGATCATGGGTGAGGAGGCCGGCTGGAAGTACATGGACGCCCTCCACCAGAACATTGCCCAGTACATCCATTCCGGCTCGGCGCCGTGCGTGCAGGCCGCCAAGGGCGAGCGCCTGATCGGCATCGGCCTCGACATGCGGGGTGCTTCGGAGAAGACCAAGGGCGCGCCGATCGACCTGATCGTGCCGAAAGAGGGCCTGGGCTGGGAACTCGAGGCGACGGCGATCATGAAGGGCACCAAGAACCTGGCGGCGGCCAAGAAGCTGGCCGACTGGGCGGTGACCAGGAAGGCCAACGAGCTCTACGCCAAGACCTACGCCGTGGTCGCGCGCAAGGACGTGAAGTCCGCGCCGGTCAACTATCCCGTCAGTGTCGAGCCGGCGATGATCAAGAACGACATGGAATGGATGGCCAAGAACCGGGAACGGATCCTGGCCGAGTGGACCAAGCGCTACGACGGCAAGTCGGCTCCGAAGAAGTGACGTGCGAAGCACGTCATCCCGAGCGAAGCGAGGGAACTTTTTCTTGAGGACAAGGCTCGCCCGGCCGGAGGTTTCCGGGTGACCGCGGGCTCTTGCTATCTGGAGGTCCGGAACCTCGGCAAGCGCTACGGCGATTTCACTGCCCTCGGCGACATCACGCTGGACATCGCCGAGGGCGAGTTCGTCTGTTTCCTCGGGCCTTCCGGCTGCGGCAAGACCACGCTGCTGCGCGCCATCGCCGGGCTCGATCCGCAGACCTCCGGCACGATCAGCCAGAAGGGCAGGGACGTGTCGGCACTGCCGCCGGCGAAGCGCGACTTCGGAATCGTCTTCCAGTCCTACGCGCTGTTTCCCAATCTGACGGTCGCCGACAATGTCGGCTACGGTCTGGTGAGCCGCGGCCTGCGGCGTGGCGAGATCCGGAAGCGCGTCGAGGAACTGCTGGCGCTGGTCGGCCTGCCGGATTCCGGGCCTAAATATGCCGCCCAGCTCTCCGGCGGCCAGCAGCAGCGCGTGGCGCTCGCCCGCGCGCTGGCCACCTCGCCTGGCCTGCTGCTGCTGGACGAACCGCTGTCGGCGCTCGACGCCCGCGTGCGGCTGCGGCTGCGGCATGAGATCAAGGCGCTGCAGCGACGGCTCGGCGTCACGACCATCATGGTGACGCATGACCAGGAAGAGGCGCTCACCATGGCCGATCGCATCGTGGTCATGAACCATGGCGCCATCGAGCAGGTCGGCACGCCGCAGGAAGTCTACCGCCGGCCATCGACCGCCTTCGTGGCTGACTTCGTGGGCTCCATGAACTTCCTGCCGGGCACGCTCGCCGCGCCCGATCTGATCAAGGTGCGGGGGCGCGACTTCGCCTGCGCGCCGCAGGACGGACTGGCGGCCGGGACCAAGGTGAGCCTGTGTATCCGGCCCGAGGACGTACGGGTGCGCGATGTTTCCCAGGGAGTGGCCAACCGGCTGGCGGTCGAGGTCGGCGATCTCGACTTCGTCGGCGCGTTCTGCCGGGCCACCCTCAAGGTGCAGGATGCCGCCGAGGTGGAGCTGGTCGCCGATTTCTCCAGCAACCTGATGCGCGACCTCGGCGTGGAGCGCGGCAGTCGGCTCGAGGTCGCCCTGCCGCCGGACCGTTTGCGGATCTTCGCCCGGTGAGCGTGGCGGTTCCGGTGGCCGCGGCGCGGCGGCCGGTTCTGTCGCGCGACGACCTCGCGATGCGGCTCGGCCTCGTCGTGCTCGCCCTGGCGCTGCTGGTGATGGTCGTCCTGCCGCTGTGGTCGCTGCTGTCCAAGGGCTTCGAGGACCACGATGGCAACTATGTCGGCCTGGCAAACTACGCCACCTACTTCTCGACGCCAGCGCTGTTCGACTCGGCGCTGAACTCGCTGCATGTGGCGGCGGCATCCACGCTGATCGTGGTGCCGCTCGCCTTCCTGTACGCCTATGCGCTGACGCGCACCGTGCTGCCGCTGCGCTGGCTGTTCCAGGGCATCTCGCTGATCCCGATCTTCGCTCCCTCGCTGCTGCCCGGCCTGGCGCTGGTCTACCTGTTCGGCAACCAGGGTTTCTTCAAGGGGCTCCTGGGCGGCCCGATCTACGGCTTCGACGGCATCCTGATCGCCCAGGTCTTCTACTGCTTCCCGCACGCCACCCTGATCCTGGCGACGGCGCTGGCCACCGCCGACGCGCGGCTCTACGAGGCGGCCGACGTGCTGGGCGCTTCCAGGCTGCGCGTCTTCCTCACGGTGACGCTGCCCGGCGCCAAGTACGGCCTGATCAGCGCCGCGCTGGTCGTCTTCACGCTGGTGATCACCGACTTCGGCATTGCGAAGGTGATCGGCGGCAATTTCAACGTGCTGGCGACCGACGTCTACAAGCAGGTGATCGGCCAGCAGAACTTCTCCATGGGCGCCGTCGTCGGCATGGTGCTGCTGGCGCCTGCCGCCGTCGCCTTCCTGGTCGACCGGCTGGTGCAGCGCCGGCAGGTGGCGCTGCTCACGGCACGGGCCGTGCCGCTGGTGCCCAAGCCGAAGCTCGGCCGTGATGTCTTCTTCACCGTCTTCTCGACGGTCATCGCCGTCGGCATCGTGGCCATCCTGGCGATGGCCGCTTGGGGGTCGCTGATCAAGTACTGGCCGTACAACCTGGCACTGACGCTCGACAACTACGCTTTCAACGACGTCGATTCGAGCGGCTGGGAGTCCTACTACAACTCCCTGCGGATGGCGGTCGGCGCTGCCGTGGTCGGCACCGCGCTGACCTTCGTCGGCGCCTTCCTGAACGAGAAGACCCGCGGCTTTCACGTGATGCGCAGCGTCGTGCAGCTGCTGGCCTTCCTGCCGATGGCCGTGCCGGGACTGGTGCTGGGCCTGGGCTACATCTTTTTCTTCAACGCGCCCGGCAACCCGCTGAACTTCCTCTACGCCACCATGGCGATCCTGGTGGTCAACACCGTGGCGCATTTCTACACGGTGGGGCACCTCACGGCGACGACGGCGCTGAAGCAGATCGATCCGGAGTTCGAATCGGTCTCCGCCTCGCTCAAGGTGCCGGTGTGGCGCACCTTCGCGCGCGTCACGGCGCCGATCTGCCTCCCCGCCATCCTCGACATCGCGATCTATCTCTTCGTCAATGCGATGACGACGGTGTCGTCGGTGATCTTCCTCTACGCGCCCGACACCAAGCTCGCGTCGGTGGCCGCGGTGAACATCGAGGAGGCCGGCGCCACGGCCTCGGCGGCGGCGCTCTGCATGGTGATCGTGGTCACCTCGGCCGCGGTCAAGGCATTGCACCTGCTGGCCGACCGCTTCCTGCTGGGCCGGTTGCAGGCCTGGCGTCGTCGCTGACGTGCTCACGTCGTTTTTGACAATCGTCTCACACGGTCTGTAGCATTCCCGGGTCGAACAAAGCGTAGCGTACGGCTCGACGGGATCGGGACTTACCTTTGGGAGGACGAGCACGATGACAACCATCAGGAGACGCAAATTCACCAGGGCCGCCGTGGGTGGCGTTGCCGCGACCGCGGCCGCGACGACGGTGGCGGCGCCGGCCATTTCGCAGCAGCGCCAGGAATGGCGCATGGTCACGAGCTGGCCGAAGATGTTCCCCGGCGGCGGCACGGCCGCCGAGCGCTTCGCCAAGACGATCGGCGAGGCGACCGGCGGACGGCTCACCATCAAGGTCTTCGGTGCGGGCGAGCTGGTGCCGGCCTTCGAGGCCTTCGACGCCGTGCAACGCGGCACCGCGGACTGCATGCATTCCACGCCGTACTACTGGCAGAACAAGGCGAAGATCCTCGCCCTCTACACCACGGTGCCGTTCGGCATGACCAACGCCGAGTCGGTGGCGTGGCTGCGCTTCGGCGGCGGCCAGGCGCTGTGGGACGAGGTCTACGCGCAGTTCGGCCTCAAAGGCTTCCATGCCGGGTCGACCAGCGTTCAGATGGCCGGCTGGTTCAACAAGGAGATCAAGTCGGTCGAAGACATCAAGGGCCTCAAGATGCGCATCCCGGGCCTCGGCGGCGAGGCGTTGCGCAAGCTCGGGGCCACCATCGTCAACCTGCCGGTCGGCGAGATCTTCGGCGCCCTGCAGTCGGGCACCATCGACGCGACCGAATGGGTGGGGCCGTGGCAGGACCTCGCGGCGGGCTTCTACAAGGTCACCAAGTATTATTACTGGCCCGGCATGCACGAACCCGCGACCATCAACGAGATCACCGTCAACAAGGCCAAGTTCGACGCGCTGCCCAAGGACATCCAGCAGATCTTCGCCTGGGGTTGCGGCGACGAGCATGCGCAGGCCACGGCCGAAAACGACGCCAACAACGCCGGTGCGCTGGAGACCCTGGTCAAGCAGCACAACGTGCAGCTCAAGAAGCTGCCCGACGATTTCATCAAGGCCTACGGTGCCGCCTGGGGAGACGTCCTGAAGGAACTGCGCGACGGCGGTGACGCGTTGACCAAGAAGACGCTCGACTCCTACTACAAGTTCCAGCGCGAGCAGATGGCGTGGACGCGCATCGGCCTGCAGGAATACCTCAACGCGCGCCTGATCGGCTTCCGCTTCACCTGACGGACGACGAGACACTTTCGGGAAAGGGCCGGCCGACGCCGGCCCTTTTCATTTGGCCCTTTTCACATGCCCGGCCTAATTCCCCTTCTGGAGACGATCGAGAATGGGATCGCCGTCGGAAGAGGGCGCGTTGGTCGGCGCCTGGTTCAGGATCTGGTCGAGCGGCGATCCCGGGGAGGTGGGCGGTGGCGCGCTGCCGGGGGCGCCCTTGAGGATATCGTCGAGCACCGAACCTGGCGTACTGCCGCCGGCGGGCGCGGCGGCGGGTACGGCGTCGGGAAAGACCACCTTGGTCAGCCAGGTCGCGAGGCCCGGCGCCGCCCACAGCAGGCCGAGCGCGACCACCTGCAGGCCCACGAACGGGATGATGCCCCGGTAGATCGCGCCGGTGGTGATCGAGGCGGGCGCCACTGCCCGCATGTAGAACAGCGCGAACCCGACCGGCGGCGTGAGGAACGCCGTCTGCAGGTTGATGCCGACCATGACGCCCAGCCACACGGGATCGATGCCCATGGCGATGATCACCGGCGCCGTGATGGGCAGCACGATCAGCACGATCTCGATCGTGTCCATGAAGAAGCCCAGCACGAACATGACGGCCATCACCGCCAGGACCGCGCCGACGCGGCCGCCAGGCACGTCCGACAGGATCTGCTCGACGAGGTGCTCGCCGCCCAGGCCACGGAAGACCAGGGAGAACACCGATACGCCGAGCACGATGCCGAACACCAGCGCGCTGATCACGGCGGTGTTGCGCATCACCGCAAGCAGGACGGCGAATGAGAAGGCGCGATTCAGCGCGGCCAGGACCATCGCGCCGAGCGCGCCGATCGAGGCGGCCTCGGTCGGGGTCGCGATACCCGAGAGAATCGAGCCCAGCACCGCGATGATCAGCAGCAGCGGCGGCACCAGCGCGCGCACGAAGCGGCGAGCCAGTGTCCTGCGCTGCTCGGCGTCCATCACCAGGGCGGGACAGGTGTCCGGTCGCGTGAAGGCCAGCAGCACGATGTAGAGGATGTAGAGTGCGACCAGGGCAAGGCCCGGCAGGAAGGCGCCGGCGAAGAGATCGCCTACCGATACCGGGTCGACCTGCTTGCCGGTGCGTTGGGCGGCGAGCTGGTTGGCGCCCATCAGCAGGTCGCCGATGAAGATCAGGATGACCGAGGGCGGGATGATCTGGCCCAGCGTGCCCGAGGCGCAGATCACGCCGGTGGCGAGCTTGGGATCGTAGCCGGCGCGCATCATGGCGGGCAGGCTGATCAGGCCCATGGTGACCACCGTGGCGCCGACGACGCCGGTCGAGGCGGCCAGCAGGGCGCCCACGATGACGACCGAGATCGCAAGGCCGCCGCGCAGGGTGCCGAAGAGCTGCCCCATCGTCTCGAGCAGCGCCTCGGCGATCTTCGACCGCTCCAGGACCGCCCCCATGAAGATGAACAGCGGGACCGCGACCAGCACCTCGTTGGTCATCTGGCCGAAGTAGCGCGAGGGCAGGCTGGTCAGGATGATGGGGTCGAAGGCACCCAGCGCCCAACCCAGCCCCGCGAACAGCAGCGAGAAGCCGGCCAGGCTGAAGGCGATCGGAAAGCCGCACAGCACGCCGAAGGTGGCGACGATGAACAGCGCGATGGCGAGGACGTCGCCGACGAGACCGGTGGACATCTCGTCAGCCCAGCGGCCCGGTGAGCGTCTCGGCCGGAGGCGGCTCGCGGCCGCCCAGGACCAGCAGCGACCGTCCGATCCACGCCAGCCCCTGCAGTCCGAGCAGGACGACGAAGCCCAGGATCGCCGACTTCAGCACGTACATCGCCGGCATGCCGTTGTTCTGGACGGAGATTTCGTTGGTCTGCCAGGAGTAGGAGACGTAGGTCCAGCCCGTCCAGGCGATCAGCGCCAGCCACGGAAACAGCAGGAAGATCACGCCCAGCAGGTCGACCCAGGCCTTGCCGCGGACGCTGAGCCGCGCATAGAAGATGTCGACTCGCACGTGCGCGTTCAACAGGTAGGCGAAACCCGCCGCCAGCAGGAAGGTCATCGCGTGGGTCCAGATGTAGAGCTCCTGCAACCACACCAGGCCGATGCCGGCGGCATAGCGCAGCAGGACGACCGCGCCGCAGATCATCACGGTGACCAGCGTCAGCCAGGCGACCACTCTCCCCACGCAGCGATTGATCCAGTCGATGGCGCTCACGGCGCGCGCAAGTGCATCCATTACCTACCCGCCTCCCATGCATCTCGTCTTCTTCTTCTTCCCGCCTCTGCGATGGTTCCCTCGACCGCCGGCGGCGTGCTTGCAGGAAGCGTAGCCCATGCGGCGCTTCACTGCGAGTGTCGTGACGCGGCGTTTTACGTTCGGGGAATGGTATTATCATTTGAGACGCGGCTCTCGCGTCGCGCATCGAAAGGGAAGGGACGATGAGGCAGTTGCGTATTCCTGCCGTCTACATGCGCGGCGGCACAAGCAAGGGCGTGTTCTTCGTCGCCGGGGACCTGCCCGTCGATGCCGCCGAGCGTGATCGCATCCTGATGCGCGTCGTCGGCAGCCCCGACCGATATGGCAAGCACATCGACGGCATGGGCGGCGCGACGTCGAGCACGAGCAAGGTGGTCATCCTGTCGAGATCGCAGCGCGCCGATTGCGACATCGACTACCTGTTCGGCCAGGTCGCGGTCGACCGGCCGCTGATCGACTGGTCGGGCAATTGCGGCAACCTGAGCGCGGCGGTCGGCCCCTTCGCCATCGGCAGCGGTCTGGTCGCCGCCCCGGCTGACGGCACGGCGACGGTGCGCATCTGGCAGGCCAATATCGGCAAGAAGATCATCAGCCACGTGCCCATGCGCGGCGGCGAGGTCGAGGAGCTTGGCGATTTCGAACTCGACGGCGTCGCCTTCCCGGCGGCGGAGGTGCAGCTCGAATTCCTCGACCCGGCCAGCGACGAGGAGGGCGCGTCCGGCGGCGCGACTTTCCCGACGGGCAATCCTGTCGACCGTCTCGACGTGCCGGGCATTGGCCCTGTCGAGGCGACGCTGATCAACGCCGGCAATCCCACCGTCTTCGTCGACGCGGCGAGCCTGGGTCTTGCGGGCACGGAGCTGCAGCCCGATGTCAATGGCGACGCCGCCCTGCTGGCGCGTGCCGAGGCCGTCCGCGCCCTGGCGGCGGTGGCCATGGGCGAGGCCGCGTCGACCGGGGAAGCGACGGTGAAGCGCCCGCACACGCCCAAGCTCGCCTTCGTGGCCAAGCCGGCAACCTACCGTGCATCCGACGGTCGGACAGTCGAGGCGGGCTCGATCGATCTGCTGGCGCGCATCTTCTCCATGGGGGTGCTGCATCACGCCATGACGGGAACCGGCGCCGTCGCCATCGCCGCGGCCGCGGCCATTCCGGGCACGGTCGTGCATCGCCTGGCGCCGGCCGGCGCCGACGGACGCGTGCGCTTCGGCCATCCGTCCGGCACGCTCAGGGTCGGCGCCGAGGTGACACGCGACGGCAATCGGTGGAAGGTGGCGAAGGTTGTCATGAGCCGGTCGGCGCGCCGCCTGATGGAAGGCTGGGTGCGCGTGCCGCCGGCCTGAACCGGTGCAGGAGGACGACATGGCAGGTCCCAGGCTGCGCACGGCGCTGATCACCGGCGCCACGGACGGCGTCGGTCGCCTGGTCGCGCTGCGGCTGGGACGTGACGGCTGGCGCGTGCTGGTGCACGGCCGCGACCGCGTGCGCGGCGAGGACGTGGTGCGCGAGATCGACGGGGCAGGCGGCAGCGCCGTCTTCCTCGCGGCCGACCTCGCC
>Ga0182792_1002582_pt1 | contig 12561 bp, 11 predicted proteins | sample Passage237B_FD_130497 | JGI IMG/M metagenome (GOLD analysis project Ga0182792, IMG submission 130497) | Cellulose adapted compost microbial communities from Newby Island Compost Facility, Milpitas, CA, USA - Passage2 37B (version 2) (version 2) ...
AGCGACATGCGCTCGCTGGCGGTGATGCGCGAGACCGGCTGCCCGGTGGTGTTCGACGCCACCCATTCGGTGCAGCTGCCGGGCGGGCAGGGGACGAGCTCGGGCGGCCAGCGCGAGTTCGTGCCGGTGCTGGCGCGCGCGGCGGTGGCCGTGGGCGTGGCCGGCCTGTTCGCCGAGACCCACCCGGATCCGGCCAAGGCCCTGTCCGACGGCCCCAATGCCTGGCCGCTGGGCAAGATGGAGGCGCTGCTGGAAACCCTGCTGGCGCTGGACTCGATCACCAAGAAGCACGGCTTCATCGAACAGACCCTCTGAAACCGCCCCGTGGGGGTGGCCAGGGCACGACCAGGCGGGCGCCCCAGGGCGCCCGTCCTGCGTTCCGGGGCGGCCGTTTCCGCGGCAACGAAGGCGGGCCGCCGCAAGTGGCGGAAAAGCCCGGGAAAAGCCGCCAAAGCCGGGCCCGGCTCCGTTAAACTTCCGGACGACTCCACCCACCGGACGCTAGCCATCCCAATGACCAGCATCGCCAAGATCCACGCCCGCGAAATCCTCGACAGCCGCGGCAACCCCACCCTCGAAGCCGAGGTCACCCTGGCCGATGGTTCCTTCGGCCGTGCCGCGGTGCCGTCCGGCGCCTCCACCGGCACCAAGGAGGCGGTGGAGCTGCGCGACGGCGACAAGACCCGCTACCTGGGCAAGGGCGTGAAGAACGCGGTGGCCAACGTCAACGGCGCCATCGCCGAGGCCCTGGCCGGCTTCGACGCCGCCGACCAGCAGGGCCTGGACCGCCGCCTGATCGACCTGGACGGCACCGAGAACAAGGGCCGCCTGGGCGCCAACGCGCTGCTGGGCGTGTCGCTGGCCGCCGCCCATGCCGTGGCCGCCTCGAAGAAGCAGCCGCTGTGGCAGTACATCGCCTCGATCACCGAGTCGAACGTGTCGCTGCCGGTGCCGATGATGAACATCATCAACGGCGGCGCCCACGCCGACAACAACGTCGACTTCCAGGAGTTCATGATCCTGCCGGTCGGCGCCTCCTCGTTCTCCGAGGCCCTGCGCGCCGGCACCGAGGTGTTCCACTCGCTCAAGTCCGTGCTCAAGGGCCACGGCCTGAGCACCGCGGTGGGCGACGAGGGCGGCTTCGCCCCGGACTTCCGCAGCAACGTCGAGGCCCTGGACACCATCCTGGAGGCCATTGGCAAGGCCGGCTACAAGGCCGGCGAGGACGTGCTGCTGGGCCTGGACGTGGCCTCCAGCGAGTTCTACGACAACGGCAAGTACCACCTGGTGGGCGAGAACAAGCGCCTGTCCTCCGAGCAGTTCGTCGACTTCCTGGCCGACTGGGTCGCCCAGTACCCGATCATCACCATCGAGGACGGCCTGGCCGAGGACGACTGGGCCGGCTGGAAGCAGCTGACCGAGCGCCTGGGCGGCAAGGTCCAGCTGGTCGGTGACGACCTGTTCGTGACCAACCCGAAGATCCTCAAGCAGGGCATCGACTCGGGCACCGCCAACGCGATCCTGATCAAGGTCAACCAGATCGGCACCCTGAGCGAGACCCTGGACGCCATCGCCATGGCGCACAAGGCCAACTACGCCTCGATCGTGTCGCACCGCTCCGGCGAGACCGAGGACACCACGATCTCGGATATCGCCGTGGCCACCACCGCGACCCAGATCAAGACCGGCTCGCTGTGCCGCAGCGACCGCGTGGCCAAGTACAACCAGCTGCTGCGCATCGAGGAAGCGCTGGGCGGCCAGGCCCGCTATGCCGGCCGCGACGCCTTCGTCTCGCTCAAGCGCTGACCGGGGAGCGGAGTGCGCCATATGCGCTGGGTGCTGCTGGGGCTGGTGCTGCTGCTGGGATGGTTGCAGTACCGGCTCTGGTTCGGCATCGGCAGCGTGGGCGAGGTCGAGGCCCTGCAGTCCCAGGTCGAGGCGCAGCGGCGCGAGAACGGGGGCCTGCAGGAGCGCAATGACGCCCTGGCCGCCGAGGTGCGCGACCTCAAGGAGGGCGTGGCCGCGGTGGAGGAGCGTGCCCGCAGCGAGCTGGGCATGATCCGTCCCGGCGAGACCTTCTATCGCGTGGTCGAGGACCCGGCGCCGCGCCAGGCGCCGCCGCCGTTGCCGGCGGCGGTGGACGAGCCCGCCGCCGCGGAGGAGCCGTGATGGGCTCGGTCTGGGCGGTGGTGCCGGCGGCCGGTCGTGGCACCCGCTTTGGCGGGGAGGTACCCAAGCAGTACCTGGAAGTGGCCGGCAAGCCGCTGCTGGTCCACACCTTGGATGCGCTGCTGGCCCATCCGGCGGTGGCCGGCGTGGTCGTGGCCCTGTCCGGCGATGATCCGCGCTGGCCCGGCTGGCACGAATACCGCGGCAAGCCGCTGCTGGCCTGCACCGGGGGCGACAGTCGCGCCGATTCGGTGCTGGCGGCCCTGCGCGCCCTGCCCGGGGCGGTGCGTGATGACGACTTCGTCCTGGTCCACGATGCGGCCCGGCCCAACCTGGCCCTGTCCGACCTGGAGCGGCTGCTGGAGGTCGGTCGCGCCGACCCGGTGGGCGCGATCCTGGCCGCGCCGGTGCGCGACACCCTCAAGCGCGCCGGCGACGATGGCGGCATCGACCGTACCGAGCCGCGCGAACGCCTGTGGCGCGCGCTGACCCCGCAGATGTTCCGCCGCCTGCAGCTGACCCGCGCCCTGGAGGCCGCCGCCGCCGCCGGGGTGGAGGTCACCGACGAGGCCATGGCCCTGGAGCGGCAGGGGCTGCGCCCGCTGCTGGTGGAGGGCCGCGAGGACAACTTCAAGGTCACCACCCCGGCCGACCTGGCCCGCTTCGAGTTCGAGCTTTCCCGGCGCTGAGCCGCTTCCGCAGGCGGCCCGGCAGCCAGACTGCCCGGTTGCGCCCCCTCCGCATGCGGTGCAGCGCAGGGGAGGAGCGGCTTTCCATGTTCCTGCTCCCCCGGCCCGCTCCGCCCCCCGCACATGCCGGTGGCACGCGGGCATGGGCCCCGCCCCGCTGGGTGAGGCGGTAGGCGTGCGCGGCAGCAGGCACAATAGCGGTCGACGTGCCGGGCTGTTCCGGCAAGACCGGAAAACCTGCGATGGCTAACCAGATCCCTCCCTTCCGCATCGGCCAGGGCTATGACGTCCACGTCTTTGGCGAGGGCGACCACGTCATGCTCGGCGGCGTGCGCGTGCCGCACGAGCGCGGGGTGGTGGCGCACAGCGACGGCGACGTGGCCCTGCATGCGCTGTGCGACGCCCTGCTCGGCGCCCTGGCGCTGGGTGATATCGGCGTGCACTTCCCGCCCAGCGACGAGCGCTGGCGCGGAGCCGACAGCCTGGGCCTGTTGCGCCACTGCGTGTCCCTGGTGGGCGAACGCGGCTGGAAGCTGGGCAATGCCGACATCACCATCGTCTGCGAGCGGCCCAGGGTCGGCCCGCACGCGGTGCAGATGCGCCAGCGCATCGCCGAGGCTTGCGGCGTGGACCTGGACGCGATCAGCGTCAAGGCCACCACCAGCGAGAAGCTGGGCTTCACCGGCCGCGGCGAGGGCATCGCCGCGCAGGCGGTGGCCCTGCTGGTGCGCGCGTGAGCGGGTCCATGCAGGCCTTCGGTGCCCCGGTGCTGGCGGCGCGGATCCGCTCCGTCCCGGAGGATTTCCGGGTCGAGGAACTGGACGGCTTCGAGGCCAGTGGCGAGGGCGAGCACCTGCTGCTGACCATCGAGAAGCGTGGCATGAACACCGCCTTCGTCGCCGGGCGGATCGCGCGCTGGGCCGGGGTGTCCGAGCTCGCGGTGGGCTACGCCGGACTCAAGGACCGCCATGCGGTGACCGTGCAGCGCTTCAGCGTGCAGCTGCCCGGGCGCGAGCCGCCGCCGCTGCAGGACCTGGAGTGCGATGGCCTGCGGGTGCTGGCCCAGGCCCGGCACCGGCGCAAGCTGCCGCGCGGGGCGCTGGCCGGCAACCGCTTCGTGCTGATGCTGCGCGGGGTGGAGGGCGAACATGCGGCAATCGAGGAGCGTCTGCGCCAGGTTGCGGCCCGGGGCGTGCCAAATGCTTTTGGCGACCAGCGCTTTGGCCATGGCGGCGGCAATATCGCCAGGGCCCTGGCCATGTTTGCCGGCAAGCGGGTCGGCCGCGAGCAGCGCTCGATGCTGTTGTCGGCGGCGCGCTCGGCCCTGTTCAACCAGGTGCTGGGCGCACGCGTGGCCGACGGCAGCTGGGAGCGCGGCCTGGAGGGCGAGGTCTGGGCGCTGGAGGGCAGCCGCAGCGTGTTCGGGCCGGAGCCGATGACGGACGAGATCGCGAGGCGCCTGGCCGCCTTCGACATCCACCCCAGCGGCCCGCTGTGGGGCCGCGGCGCGCTGCGCAGCCAGGCGGCGTGCCAGGCGCTGGAGCTTGAGGCCATCTCCGACCCCACATCGCTGAAGTTGCGCGAGGGGCTGGAGCGGGCCGGGCTGGAGCAGGAGCGCCGCGCCCTGCGCCTGCGGGTACAGGACATGGGCTGGCGCTGGCTGGGCGAGGATGTGCTGGAACTGGGCTTTGCCCTGCCGGCCGGCTGCTATGCCACCGCGGTGCTGGACCAGCTGGGCCGGATCGAGGACGCGGCCTCGCAGCAGTGAGCCGGCTTCCCTCTCCCCCGGGGGAGGAGGGCCGGAAAGAACGACGGCCCCGTGAGGGGCCGTCGTCGTATGCAGGATGACCGGGCGGCCTGGCTCAGAAGCCGCCGCCGAAGGTGAACTGCAGGCGCTCGATCTCGTCGCCGTCCTTCTTCTTGAACGGATAGGCGTAGCTGATCGAGATCGGACCCACCGGGGCGCGCCAGAGCAGGGCCACGCCCGCCGAGGCGCGCAGCTCGCCGGCGTCGAAATTGTCGATGCCGTTGTACACGTTGCCGAAGTCCACGAAGGCCGAGATGCGCGCGGCACGGCTGTCGAACAGCTTCGGGAACACCATCTCGATCTGGCCGACGGTCTTGAGCGAGCCGCCCAGCGGCTGGCCGCGGTAGCCGGAGATCAGCTCCGAGCGCGGACCCAGGGTGTTGTCGCGGAAGCCACGCACCGAACGGGTACCGCCGGCGTAGAAATTCTCGAAGAACGGCAGGCCGGAGGCGGTGACGGTCTTGACGTAGTCCGCGGAGCCGGTCAGGCACGGGTCGGACGGCGTCGGGCCCGGGACCACGGTGTCGGGGATGCCGTCGCCGTTGGAATCGACCACACTGGAGGGGGTGAAGCACAGGTTGCGGGTGATGTCCTTGCCGTAGCTGTCGCCGTAGCCCAGGTCCAGGCCGGTGCGCAGCACGAACGAGGGGCTCAGCTGCCAGTATTTGGAGAACTCGTAGTTGATCTTGAAGTACTCGGCGGTGGAGCCGGGCAGGGTGGTCTCCAGGCCCACGCGCTGGTACATGCCGCGGGTCGGCATGAAGAAGTCGTTGCGGGTGCCGCGCGCCCAGCCCAGCTCGGTGCGCCAGGCGTGGAAGGTGCGCTGGCCCACCGCCTGCATGTAGTCGATGATCGTCTGCGGGGTGTAGCCCGGATAGACCTGGATCTGGTTGCTGTCGATGCCGAACAGCAGCGAGATCGAGCTGTTCTCGGTGATCGGCAGGCCCAGGATCGCCTGCGCGGCGGCGTTGGTGCTGTTGTACTGGGCGGTGTTGAAGTCCGAGTAGTCCAGCTCGCGCCACCACAGGTTGTAGCCCAGGGACACGCCTTCGTCGGTGAAGAACGGGTTGATGTAGGAGAACGAGTAGCGCTGCAGGTAGTCGCTGCGCTGGGCCTCCACCGCCACCCGGTTGCCGCCGCCGAGGAAGTTGTTCTGCGACAGCTGGATCGAGGCGGTCATGCCGGCCAGCTGCGAGTAGCCGATGCCGAACACGAAGCTGCCGGAGGTGGTTTCCTTGACGTTGAACACCACGTCGACCTGGTCGCCGCTGCCGGGCACGGCCGGGGTCTCGACCTCGACGGTCTCGAAGTAGCCCAGCCGCTGCAGGCGGATCTTGGAGCGGTCGATCGCCGCCTGCGAGTACCAGGCGTTCTCGAACTGGCGCATCTCGCGGCGCAGCACCTCGTCGGAGGTGCGGGTATTGCCCTTGAACAGGACCCGGCGCACGTTCACGCGCGGGCCCGGCACCACCTGCATGTTGATCGCCACGGTGCGGTCGGCGCGGTTGGGCGTGGGCACCGGGTTGACCCGGGCGAAGGCGTAGCCGATGTTGCTCAGCGTGTTGGTGATGGCTTCGGCGCTGAACTCCAGCAGGGCGCGGGAGAAGGTGTCGCCCGGCTTGGAGATCACCATCCGCTCGACCTGCTCCTGCGGCAGGATGGTGTCGCCGGTGACCTTGACCTCGGAGATCTTGTAGACCTCGCCCTCGGTCACGCTGGCGGTGATGAACATGTCGCGCTTGTCGGGACTGATCGACACCTGGGTGGAGTCGATGTTGAAGTCCACGTAGCCGCGGTCCAGGTACCAGGAATTGAGCTTCTCCATGTCACCGGAGAGCTTTTCCTTGGAGTACTGGTCGTCGCGCTTGTACCAGGAGTTCCAGCGGGTGGAATGCGACTCCCAGGTATCGAGGATGTCCTCGTTGGCGAAGGACTCGGTGCCGATCAGGTTGACGTGGCGGATCTTGGCCGCCTTGCCTTCCTTGATGTCGATGGTCACGTCCACGCGGTTGCGGTCCAGCCGGTTGACCGTGGGCGTGATGGTGACGTTGTACTTGCCGCGGTTGTTGTACTGCCGGGTCAGTTCCTGGGTGACGCGGTCCAGGCTCAGGCGGTCGAAGGTCTCGCCCTCGGCCAGGCCGATGTCCTCCAGGCCCTTGAGCAGGTCCTCGCTCTTGATGTCCTTGTTGCCGTTGACGGTCAGCTTGTTGATCGCCGGCCGCTCGACCACCGTCACCACCAGGATGTCGCCCTGGCGGTCCAGGCGCACGTCCTCGAAGAAGCCGGTGCGGTACAGGGCGCGGATGGTCTCGCCGGCGGCGGCCTGGTCCAGCGTCTCGCCGCGCTCGACCGGCAGGTAGGTGAACACGGTGCCGGCCGCGATGCGCTGCAGGCCGTCGATGCGGATGTCCTGCACGGTGAACGGCGCGACCGACTGCGCCATCGCCGGCAGGCTCAGGGACGAGGCGAGGGCGAGGGCGAGCAGGCGGCGAGTGGGGAATCGCGTCATGTCACATCCGATGGCGGGGCGTTGGGGCAGGAGGGGCCGGTGCTCGGCGCCCGGGGTCGTGGGGGTCATCGCGGAAACAGGCCCAGTATGTCGTTGTAGAAGGCCAGGCCCATCAATCCGGCCAGCAGGGCCAGGCCGACGTACTGCCCGGCGGCCATCGCGCGTTCGCTCAACGGACTGCCCTTGACCAACTCGATAAGGTAATACAGCAGGTGACCGCCGTCCAAGATCGGGATGGGCAGCAGGTTGATGATGGCCAGGCTCAGCGACAGCAGGGCCAGGAAGTACAGGAACCAGTCGGCGCCGCGCTTGGCCGAGGCGTTGGCGGCGCGGGCGATGGTCACCGGCCCGGACAGGTTCCTGACCGAGGCCTCGCCGGTCAGCATGCGCCGCATCATGCCCAGGGAGTCCACGGCCAGCCGGCCGGTCTCGCGCAAAGCGGCCGGGACCGCCGCCAGCGGCCCGAACCGCTGCTCGGCGTCGTAGGCCGGCGCCTGAGGGGCCGCCAGCACGATGCCCAGCTCCCAGGCGCCGGCGCGCAGGGGGTCGGTGCTGCGCCGCGGCTGCAGTTCCAGGGCCAGGCGCTCGCCGGCCCGCTCCACCTCGACCATGGCCGTGCCGCCGCGCTCGCCGAGCGCCTGCACCAGCGGGGCGACCTCGTCGGCCGAATCCACCCGGGTCCCGTCCACGGCCAGGACCAGGTCGCCCGGCTGCAGCACGCCGGCGGCCGGGCCGTCCTCGCGCACGGCGTCGATCACCGCCGGGGCCAGCAGGAAATGCCAGGTGAAGCCGGCCATTTCCGGGATGCGGCGCTCGTCCAGCTGCGCCGGCAGCTGCGACAGCCGCAGGGTGCGGGCCACGCGGTTGCCGTCGGCGTCCTCGGCCTGCACCTGGATGTCGCGCCGGTCCAGCGCCGGCGCGGCCATGGCCAGGGTCGCCTCGGTCCAGGTCGCCACCTCGCGCCCGGCCACCTCGACCAGGCGCTCGCCCGGCTGGAAGCCGGCCTGCGCGGCGATGCCCTCGCTGCGGCCGACGACCGGCGCGTAATCCTGGCGGCCGACCAGGAACATCGCCCACAGCAGCAGCACGCACAGCAGCAGGTTGGCCGCCGGCCCGGCGGCGACGATGGCGATGCGCTGCCACACGCCCTGGCGGTTGAAGGCGTGCGCCTGGCGCGCGACCGGCACGTCGCCCTCGCGCTCGTCCAGCATCTTCACGTAGCCGCCGAGCGGGATCGCGGCGATGGCGAACTCGGTGCCGGCGCGGTTGCGGCGCGACCACAGCGGGCGGCCGAAGCCGACCGAGAAGCGCAGCACGTCCACGCCGCAGCGGCGCGCGACCCAGTAGTGGCCGAATTCGTGGAAGGTGACCAGCAGCCCGAGGCTGACCACCAGCCACCAGACCGAGCCGAGGAAGTCACCCATGGGCGTGGCCCTGGCAGGCGGGGGTGGCGCTCATGCGGTGGCGGTCCGTGGGGCGGTGGGGTCGATCCTGTCGCGGGTCAGCCGGCGCGCGTCCGCATCGGCCGCCAGCAGCGCATCCAGCGAAGCGGCCGGCAGGGCGGGCAGGGCGGCGAGGACGTCCTCGACCAGCGCGGGAATGGCTAGGAAACCGATCCGGCCCTGAAGAAAGGCTGAAACCGCCTCCTCGTTGGCCGCGTTGAGCACGGCCGGCGCGGTGCCGCCCGCAGCCAGCGCCTCGCGCGCCAGGCGCAGGCAGGGGAAGGCGTGCAGGTCCGGCGCCTCGAACTCGAGCCGGCCCTGGGCCAGCAGGTCCAGCCCGGCCACGCCCGAGTCCAGGCGCTCCGGCCAGCCCAGCCCCACCGCCAGCGCGGTGCGCATGTCCGGCAGCCCGAGCTGGGCCAGGGTGGAGCCGTCGACGTATTCCACCAGCGCGTGCACCAGGCTCTGCGGGTGGACCAGCACGTCGATGCGTTCGCCGGGCAGGCCGAACAGGTGGTGGGCCTCGATCACCTCCAGGCCCTTGTTCATCAGCGTGGCCGAGTCGACCGAGATCTTCGGTCCCATCGACCACTTGGGGTGCGCCACCGCCTGCGCCGGCGTCACCTGCGCCAGCCGGTCGCGGTCCCAGCCGCGGAACGGGCCGCCGGACGCGGTGAGCACCAGGCGGCGCACGCCGTCGGGCCGGCACGAGCGCAGGCACTGGAACACCGCGCTGTGTTCGCTGTCGACCGGCACGATCTGCGCGCCGGAGCGCCGCGCGGCGGCGATCACCAGCTCGCCGGCCAGCACCAGCGATTCCTTGTTGGCCAGCAGCAGCCGCTTGCCGGCGGATGCGGCCGCGAGGGTGGAGCCCAGGCCCGCGGCGCCGACGATGGCGGCCACCACCGTGTCGCACTCCGGGCCGGCGGCCAGCGCCCGCAGCGCCTCGTCGCCGGCGTGGGCGCGGGTGGGCAGGCCGGCCTGGCGCAGGCCGTCGCGCAGCAGGGGCAGGCAGGCCGGGTCGGCGACCACGGCGTGGTCGGGGCGATGCGCCTGGCACAAGCGCAGCAGCGCCTCCACGTTGCGGCCGGCGGCCAGCACGCTGGCGCGCATGCGCCCGGGGTGGCGCGCGATCACGTCCAGCGCCGAGGTCCCGATGGATCCGGTGGCGCCGAACACCGCGACCTGGCGCATCTGTTCCGCAGCGGGCTGCATGGCGGTCGGGCTCAGAAGCCGAAGACGTCCTTGCCGATGGCGAACACCGGCAGGGCCGCGAGCACGCCGTCCACCCGGTCCAGGACGCCGCCGTGGCCGGGAATGAGGTCGCCGGAATCCTTCACCCCGGCCTGGCGCTTGAGCAGGCTTTCGGCCAGGTCGCCGACGATGGAGGCCAGCACCGCCGCCAGCGCCACCAGCGCCAGCGCCGGCAGTTGCGCCAGGCCGGCGCCGGCGAACGCGCCGAAGGCCAGCGCCACCGCCAGGCCGGCCACGATGCCGCCGGCAGCGCCCTCGACGGTCTTGTTGGGGCTGATGGACGGGGCCAGTCTCCGCCGGCCGAGGCGGCGCCCGGTGAAGTAGGCGCCCGAGTCCGCCGCCCACACCAGGGCCAGGGCGGCCAGCAGCCAGCGGTGCGCCACGGTGGGGTCGGCGCTGCCCAGCGCGGCGAAGTTGTCCGAGTGGACCAGGCACAGCGCGCACCAGGCCGGCACCACCGCCAGCGTGCCGGCCGCCAGCTTGAACGCGCGGGTCCACGGCCGGTGGTCGGCGCTGATGCCCGGCCGCCACAGCCACAGCAGCGCGCCCAGCCAGGCGGCGGCCCCGGCCAGGGTGACGATCTGGAACAGCACCGGCGAGAACCCGGACTCTCCGCGGGATCCCCACACCAGCAGCACCATCAGCAGCAGGTTCAGCAGCAGCAGCACGGTGCGCGGCAGGCTGTCGTCGATGCCGGCCAGCTTCAGCCATTCCCACAGCGCGGCCAGCAGCACCACCGCGGCCAGCGCGGCCAGCCACGGGGTGGGCAGGAACAGGATGGCCGCGATCGCGGCCGGGGCCATCACCAGCGAGGCCAGGACGCGGGTACGGGTCATGCCGGCACCTCGTTGGCGGCGACCTGGGCGCTGGTCAGGCCGAAGCGGCGCTCGCGCCCGGCGTAGTCGTCCAGGGCCTGCTGCAGCAGCGCGGCGTCCACGTCCGGCCACAGCGTCTCGGTGAACCAGAGCTCGGTGTAGGCCAGCTGCCAGAGCAGGAAATTGCTGATCCGGCAGTCCCCGCCGGTGCGGATGAACAGGTCCGGCGGCGGCAGGTCGGCCAGCGACACGTGCGCGGCCACCGCGGCCTCGTCGATGCGTTCCGGGTCCAGGCGGCCGGCGGCCACCTCGCGCGCCAGCGCGCGCGCGGCCGCGGCGATGTCCTGGCGGCCGCCGTAGCTGGCGGCGATGTTCAGCTGCAGGCGCCCGTTGCCGGCCGTCTGCGCCTCGGCCGCGGCCATGCGCGTGCGGATCTCCTCGGGAAAGCGCCCGCGCTCGCCGATGAAGCGCACCCGCACGTCGCGGCGGTCCAGTTCCTCGACCTCGCGCTCGAGCGCGTTGAGGAACAGCTTCATCAGCGCGCCCACCTCCTCCTCCGGCCGGCCCCAGTTCTCGCTGGAGAACGCGAACAGCGTGAGCGCGGCGATGCCGCGCTCCAGGCAGAAGTCGATGGTGAGGTTCACCGCCCGCGCGCCGGCGCGGTGGCCGACCGCGCGCGGGCGGCGGCGGCGCTGCGCCCAGCGCCCGTTGCCGTCCATGATGATGGCCAGGTGGCGCGGAACCGGGGTGCTGGCGCGGTCGGGAGGCATGGCCGTCATGCGGAATGCAGACCGCTCAGACCGCCATCAGTTCCTGTTCCTTGGACTTGACCACCTCGTCGACGTCCTTGATCGCCTTGTCGGTGAGCTTCTGGATATCCTCCTCGGCGCGGCGGACCTCGTCCTCGGTCACCTGCTTCTCCTTCAGCAGGTCCTTGATCTGCTGGTTGGCGTCGCGGCGGATGTTGCGGATGGCGACCTTGGCGTCCTCGCCCTCGGCGTGCACCACCTTGGACAGCTCGCGGCGGCGCTCCTCGGTCAGGGCGGGCAGGTTGAGGCGGATGGTGGTGCCGGCGGTGTTCGGGGTCAGGCCCAGGTCCGAGGCCAGGATGGCCTTCTCGACCGCGCCGACCATCTGCTTCTCCCAGGGGGTGATGGTCAGCGAGCGGGCGTCGGTCACCGCGATGCTGGCCACCTGCGACAGCGGCATGTCCGAGCCGTAGTAGTTGACCTTGAGGTGCTCGACCAGCGCCGTGCTGGCACGCCCGGTGCGGACCTTGACCAGGTTGTGCCGCAGCGCCTCGATGCTCTTGGCCATGCGGGTCTGCGCGTCTTGCTTGATTTCGTTGAGCATCGCCGTATTCCGTCGTGGAGCGTGAATCGGCCGATTATACGGGCAACGGCCGTGGACGGACCGCCCGGCGGGCGGGGGAGGCGGGGGCGCCGGGCCGCGGCGGACCCGGCGGGCGGCCTCAGGCGCGGCCGCGGACCAGGGTGCCGATGTTCTCGCCGCGCAGGATGCGCATGAGGTTGCCGGGCACCGAGACGTCGTAGACGCGCAGCGGGATGCCGTGGTCGCGGCACAGGGCGAAGGCGGCGGTGTCCATCACCTGAAGGTCGCGGGCGATGACCTCGTCATGGTCCAGCTCCTCGAAGCGGACCGCGTCGGGGTATTTCTTCGGGTCGCGGTCGTAGACGCCGTCGACCTTGGTGGCCTTGAGCAGCAGGTCGGCGTTGATCTCGATCGCGCGCAGGGCCGCGGCCGAGTCGGTGGTGAAGAACGGGTTGCCGGTGCCGGCGGCGAAGATCGCGATGCGGCCCTTCTCCAGGTGGCGCACGGCGCGGCGGCGGATGTAGTCCTCGCACACGTCGTTGAT
>Ga0182792_1002583_pt1 | contig 12559 bp, 11 predicted proteins | sample Passage237B_FD_130497 | JGI IMG/M metagenome (GOLD analysis project Ga0182792, IMG submission 130497) | Cellulose adapted compost microbial communities from Newby Island Compost Facility, Milpitas, CA, USA - Passage2 37B (version 2) (version 2) ...
TAAACAGCGTAGTAAAACAATTCAAGTATTACAAAATGCTTGGAGAAAAAGCAATGGAGCAACTGCAGGATGAACAATTATTCTGGCAATACAACGAAGAAAGCAACAGCATTGCCATTCTGGTAAACCACATTACAGGAAATATGTTGTCAAGATTTACCGATTTTCTTACTACTGACGGAGAAAAGCCCTGGCGAAACAGGGATGCGGAATTTACAAATCCATTCAATAACAAAGAAGAATTGATGAACCGATGGAACGAAGGCTGGGAATGCCTTTTAAAAACATTGGAACAGCTTTCTGATGCGGATTTGGAGCGTATTGTGTATATCCGAAATGACGGTCATACAGTTATAGAAGCCATCAACCGGCAGTTGGCTCATTATCCTTATCATATCGGACAAATGGTATTTGTTGCCAAAATGCTTAAAAATAAAGATTGGCAAACTTTATCCATAGCCCGAAACAAATCAGCAGATTACAATAACCGGAAGTTTTCGCAGGATAAAGACAGACGACATTTTACAGATGATTTATAATCAAAATGATGATAAAATGAAAGACCATAATTTAAAATATCCAATCGGGCAATTTGTAAAGCCGTTGGTTATTACAAAAGCAGAATTGGAAAACTGGACAGAAGTTATAGGAGCATTTCCTGAAGTGTTACGAAATGAAATAGAACCAATGCCCGATTATCTTCTTGATACGCCATACAGAGAAGGTGGCTGGACAGCAAGACAGGTAATTCATCATTGTGCAGATAGTCATATCAATGCGTTTATCCGTTTCAAACTTGCTTTAACAGAAGACAATCCTGTTATCAAACCCTATAACGAAGCATTATGGGCAGAACTCAGCGACAGTAAATATCTGCCAGTAGAATTTTCATTGTCCATTTTAAGAGGATTACATCACAGGTGGTATGTTGTTTTGAAAAAAATGGATGATGAAATGCTTAAAAGGAAATATACCCATCCCGAACACGGTACGGAATTTACTTTGGAAGAAGCTATCGGGATGTATGCCTGGCATTGCAATCATCATTTAGCACATATCAAATTAGTAAGCAATAAAAATAATACAAGATGAAAACAATATTGATAACAGGTGCAAGCCGTGGGATTGGTGCAGCTACGGCTTTGCTTGCTGCTGAAAGGGGATTTTCGGTAGCAGTAAATTATAACAAAAGCAAAGAGGATGCAGAAAAAGTAGTAGAAGCCATCAAGCAAAAAGGAGGCTTGGCTAAAGCATTTCAGGCAGATGTTTCCAAAGAAGAAGAAATAGTTCGCTTATTTGAAGAAGTTGATAAAGCGTTAGGCAACCTGACATCATTAGTCAATAATGCAGGAATACTGGAACATCAATCCCGATTAGAAAATATAACACCCCAAAGATTACAACGGATATTTGAAGCCAATACATTCAGTACGTTTCTATGTTGCAAAGAAGCAATCAAAAGAATGTCGCTCAAATACGGAGGAAACGGAGGAACGATAGTCAATGTTTCTTCCATCGCATCAAGAACCGGAGCACCGTTTGAGTATATTGATTATGCAGCGTCAAAAGGGGCTGTTGATGCACTGACCATCGGATTGGCAAAAGAATTGGCAGATGAAAATATTCGTGTAAATGCCGTCCGTCCTGCATTTATTCATACCGACATACACGCAGATGGTGGTGAACCCAACAGGATTGAGCGGATAAAGGAAACAATACCCTTGAAAAGAGGCGGATTAGCAAGCGAAGTGGCAGAAGCTGTATTATGGTTGGCTTCCGAACAATCATCTTATTCCACAGGGATATTTATTGATGTTACAGGAGGTCGTTAAACAATATTCTTTCAAAAATTAAACATAAAAGCAATGCGTACAGAAGATAAAATGGTCAGCATCCCGAAATCTCTTTGGAAACTTCACGGAAAGCAAGCCTATAAAAGTGATTTGATATTAACGTATCTCTTAGCAATCACAGTGATGCTTTTCAATATGTTGAACGTAAAAGAACTTGCGTTATGGGAGATAATTGTCGTAGCGGTTTTGTCTGTCGATATCGGTGGCGGTGTGGTAAGTAATTTCACAAAAAGTACCATTCATTATTATAAAGAAGCCGGTTTGTCGCCACATCTTTTTATTTGGTTTCACGCCCTGCAAACTTTGGCTTTGGCAATTGTTTACAATGATTTTTACCTTCCTGTAGCCATAGTAATGGGTGTTGCAACGGCAGGAGCAAGTATTGCAGTTGCCTTCAGAAACACCGTTTTTCAATTACAGATAAGTGTATTCCTTTTTGCTGTTGTTGTATTGCTTCTGAATTTTTATTCCGAATTACCGATACCGCTAAACACATTAATTGTACTGATGGCATTCAAACTAATGGTTGGTTTTGCAGGGCATTATGGAAAATATCAGATAAAAGACTGACAGATTAAACGAAAAAATAAAGATGAAAGAGATACAAGCAATTTGTTTCAAATAGCAACATTACAGCTTAGCCTATGCCGTACATCAGTAAAATTACAGATAGCGTTTGTTTCCCGGAAACCACATCTATTGCCAAAGAGGAAATGGAAAATCCTTTATTTGACATTACTGAAGAGGAAATTGGCGAAAATGCTTCATATTGCAAAGTGCTCATTAATAAAATTCTAAATCTTCCGTACGCCTTGCTGCCTGACTTTTTAAGTCATCACTGTAATCTTATCTCCGACCAAGTAAAGTGGCTCAATAAACTGGAAAAACTGATTTCAGAAAATGAAGAATTATTTGCATCTACTACCAATCGAGGGAGAATGATGAAATGCTATACCATTATAGAAAGCAAGCGAAAAGAGATTGAGTTTTCAGGATATAAACATACGGTTGCAAACCTACCGATGCAATACGTTAATGCTGAATGTGAGAAAAGGTATTTTTCATTCAAAGAAACCAAAAACAGAGTGGACGAATTACAGGACTACACTCAAAAAATTATGTTTCTTACCAAAGAAAAATTTGATTACGAACAGGCAAGCATAGATTTTATTAATCCAAAACTACCCGATTACTCAAACCAATGTCAGAAAGAAATAGACCAGATACAGCATTTAAACCGTCTAACAAATGAATTTTCTATTGAGCAAATGAACAAGAATAAAAACGGTATGCCATTCAACAAGCTCAAAATAAATTGTAACATCAATCAGTTAGTAGATATATTTTACCAACTGCATAGAGAACTGTTTACAAACGGCAAACCCATTATTGACGGAAACATAAATGATATTGTTGCAGTCATTGTAAACTCATTCACAGATAAGGACGGCAGGGAATTAAGTCCCGAAACAGTAAAAACAATGCTTACACCGTCAAAGTCAGATAAACGCCCCAAACCCCACAAAAGAATAGACATAGATAAGTTGTTATAAAAAAACTTTGTCCCGAAAGACCAAGTACGGACAAATAGACTTTTTTATGTTGCTGTCCTTTGCTTCCATAATCATAAAATTATTTGAAAATGGAAGCAATTATTTTATCAAAAGACCAATACACAGAATTGGTAGCAAGGTTGGACGAAATCACAACACGTCTTAACGCAAAGAACGAACCCAAAAAGGACACGTTTTTAGACAATCAGGAGTTTTTACAACTGATGAAAATTAGTAAACGTACAGCCCAGACGTGGCGGGACGAGGGACGTATTTCATTCTCACAGGTAGGCAACAAAATTTACTACAAACTTTCAGACGTAGAAAAACTATTGCAGGAGCATTACAACAAAGCATTTGTTAAAAAGTAATGCAGGCAATGGTTTTATCAATTTTAAAAATCAGAAGTTATGATAGTAAGTATTTTTAAAAACTTCAATGAAGTGGTAGAAAATGCCAAAATAGTTGAAGTATTGAACGACATCAAAACAGGTAAGTATATCAATGTGATAACTTATTTAAGAAAGTCGCTTGCGGAAAGCAAAATGGAAGCATACGAAAGGGCAAAGAAATCTTTGCCCGCTTTCACACCTTCCGCATCTTTCAAAGGCGGTAGAAAGTTGGAATATCTTACAGCATACGCACAAATTGTTGTATTGGATATTGATAAATTGACAAAGGAACAACTGAATACAGCAAAGCAATTATCAAAAGAAACGCCTTATACTTTTGCTTCGCTCATCAGTCCATCGGGAAACGGTTTAAAAATCTTTGTTCGTGTAAATTCATCACAGGAAAACCACAAAGAAGCGTTTTTAACGCTTCAAAAATTCTATGAAGAACTTTTATCGTTATCCATTGACAAATCGGGCAAAGACGTTACACGACTTTGCTTTGTGTCTTACGACACCGATCTGTATTTGAATGAAAATGCAGCGGTATATCCTGTAATTTCTACGGAAGATTTAAGCCCATACTTTAACCAGGAGCAGGAAGCAGAACCCGAAACACCAACCATTACAAGCAATGGTTTTTCCACACAACAATTCAATAATGATTATTTGGCAACGTATGAACATTGTGTAAGATTTACCGAGAAAAAAGAAAGCTATGTAACCGGCAATAGAAACAACTTTGTGCATTTATTGGCTTGCAATCTCAATCGTAAAGGAGTGCCATTGCCTATAGCAATGGGCTATATCCTTTCAGATTACAATTATAATTTGCAGGAAGTAACAGCAACCGTAAACAGTGCTTATAAAAATGTTGTAGAGCATAACAAAAGTAGTTTATCTATTTCGCCAAATGGCGAAATTTCCGAGCAATCCAAGAGCAATAAATTATCTGAAGAAGATACAGACGAAGAAGAAGAAAAGCCGAGCTTCATTGATAGATTGGAAACATTTTTGAATTACCGTTATAGCTTTCGCTATAACGTAGTTTCGGGAAAGTTGGAGTACAAGGCTACCAAAGCTACGCTTTGGAAACCTGTAACGGATTTCGTTGAAAACTCAATCCTGCGTGAGATTTTAAAAGCAAAAGTAAAATGCAACATCAATACACTACGCAATTTATTACGTTCCGATTACTGCGAACAATTCGACCCATTCAAAGATTATTTTGATAACCTGCCGAACAACGAAGATGAAACGGACTACATCACAGAGCTTGCCAATACTATAACCACCACAAAGCAGGAATTATGGCTGACTTGTTTTAAAAAATGGTTTGTGGCAATGGTAGCTTGTGTTACCAACGAAAAAGAAACCAATCAGACCGTAATTGTATTTAGCGGAAAACAGGGTTTGGGAAAAACAACGTGGATAGAAAAGCTCATACCAAAGTCGTTAAAGGATTATATGTTTTCGGGAACAATCAACCCTAATAACAAAGATACCCTAATACACTTGGCAGAATGTATGCTTATCAATTTGGATGAATTGGAAATTGGAAAATCTAAACAGAACAGAGATAGGAACACTAAAAGAGCTTATCACGAAAACACATATCCGTATGCGTAAAGCATACGGACACAATAACGAAACCCTTCCCCGTAGGGCTTCATTTGCAGGCAGTGTAAACACCGCCCAATTCCTAAACGATACAACAGGCTCACGTAGATTTTTATGTTTTGAAGTAGAGCTTATAGAATACACCCACGACATTGATATAAACTTGGCTTATGCACAAGCAATACAACTTTACAAGAACGGTTTCCGTTTTTGGTTCAACCAGGAAGAAATCAAAGAGATTAACCAAAACAACGAACAGTACCAGGCAAGAAGCCCCGAAGAAGAATTGCTTTTAACGTGGTTTGAAATAGCTGACAGGGAGACCGCCAACAACTTCATAAACACTACACAGATAGCAGCCAAATTAGCCGAGAAAGCAAAGTTGAATATTACAGATGGAACGGTTATGAAATTAGGAAAAGCATTAAAGAAACACGGCTTTTTGCGGCTATCCAAAAAGAACGGTTATGTGTATGCCGTAAGGGAGTTGAGTTGGGAAGAAGTGGATAACAAGAATAGGGAAAAAGAACCGCCATTGGAACAACCCAAGCCAGAGGAGCAATCAAGCATTTCTTTTGACAATCCGTAACGGTGCAAATTGCACTGGTTTACATCCGTTGGAGTGGATAAGTAGGATAAGTAGAAAAAGACAAAAACAATCTTATGTTTTTTATCTGCGATAAAAAATAAGCGAAAACCCACTAAAACAAAGTAACCCGCACATCGACTTCATTCCTTTGCTTCCTATAATCCCGATAAATCGGTTCTTGTTTTTGGCAGTATCAGTAATATTTGTTTTTAAGAAAAATTACTTATCCTACTTACAGCTTTATTTATAGCTTGTATGTTTTTGTTTTCTGGTTTAACCAAAACATTACAATCAGATGTAAATTGATGTAAAAGCATAGAAGCTATAGTAAACAGCTTGTGTTGTCGTATTTTGTTTATATATTTGCGTATTAGGCTATTTTTATGACAAAAAACGATATAAATAGAATTCGGGTGGTGTTGGCTGAAAAGAGTGTTGCTAATAAAAAGTTAGCAGAAAAAATGAAAAAGAGCCCTACTACCATTTCAAGATGGTGTAATAATGAAATGCAACCTTCATTAGAAACGTTGGTAGAGATTGCAAAACAATTAAATGTCGATGTTAGAGAACTTTTAAATCCGACGAAGTGAACAAGAATATTAAAAATATCAAAAGAAATATCAAAGCCATAAGTTCAGAAACATTGAATGGTGAAAATTATTCTAGAAATGATTTTGCCAGAAGTATATTGAACTATCCCGCTATGATGGTTCCGTCTGTTCAGGAGCCTATAATAGCAAAACTTTCTGATGCATTAAATAAAAATGTTTCATTGTTAGATCCATTTATGGGAGCGTCAAATACGCTTGTAACAGGGATGAAATATGGAATGAATGTATTCGGACAGGACATTAATCCTCTTGCTATTTTATTAAGCCAGGTAAAGACTAGTTTCTATCAAAACGAAGAGCTTGTTGATGCAGAAAAAAGAGTTATTAGTACCATCAACGGTGATACTTCTGATGCCATAGAAATATCTTTTATAAATATTGATAAATGGTTTACTAAAGATATTCAGGTTGAATTATCAAAAATATATAGAGCTATCCGAAGAGAGCCAAATCTAAAAATAAGAAAATTCTTTTGGGTAGCGTTAGCCGAAACAATAAGATTAACGAGCAATGACAGAACATCCACTTTTAAGATGCATATGCGACCTATTGAAGAAATAAATTCAAGACAAATTTCTGCAATAAAAACCTTTACTTCTGTTTCTAAAAAGAATATCAAAAATATTAGTGATTATATCTCCGTACTCATACAAAACGGTCATATAAAAAAGGGGAAATACGTTAAAAATACTGATGTAGTTTGGGGTGATACAAATTCGGAAATTAAAACAAAAAAGACTTTCAATCTACTGGTTACATCACCGCCTTATGGTGATAATCAGACTACTGTAACCTATGGTCAGTTTTCATATCTGCCATTACAGTGGATACCTGTTGAAGATATTGATGATTCCATTGCAATTGATTACTTAAAGACAGCTCAGTCAATTGATAATAAAAGTTTAGGAGGACAGGTCAAGGAGAGTATAAATGAGATTGAAGAAAGAGTTTTTGAGAAGTCTAAAACATTGAAAAAGTTTATAACTCAGTTTAAAGATACCGAAAGGAAAAAAGCAGAGAAAGTTACAAGGTTTATAAATGATTTGGATAATAGTATTGATAAAATGCTTCCTCGTATGAGAAAAGATTCCTTTTTGGTTTGGACAATTGGTAACCGAAATGTAAATAAACAAGTCGTTCAAAATGACCTTATCCTAAAAGAACTATTTACACATAAGGGAATTAGTCTATTTACAGATTTGGAAAGAGAAATTTTAAGTAAAAGGATGCCAGGAAGAAACAATTTCTCGAATATGATGAGCAAAGAGAAAATCATAATTTTCAAAAAGACCAATTAATGGCGAAACAGAAATACCATTTCGATATAACCCCTCATATTGTTAAGCAATTAGGAGAGCAACTTGTTTCAGACGAGATAACAGCATTATTGGAGTTGATTAAAAATTCCTATGATGCTGATGCTACCTATGTTTCAATCGAAATTAACACTACAGGGCAATATATAAAAGAGGAACTTTTTTATCCAGACCATAAGGGATTTATCGTTGTTGAAGATGATGGGTTCGGAATGAGTGAAGAAACCATAATGAAGTCTTGGTTGATTATCTCTTATTCCCAAAAACGACAATTAAAAGAAGCAAAAAAAACAACTCCAGGAGGTAGGACGCCTTTGGGGGATAAAGGATTGGGACGATTAAGTACTCAAAGATTGGCAGACATTTGTGAAATTTTCACAAATAAAAATAAAGAACAAGGAACACATATTGCCTTTAACTGGAAAGACTTTGAAAAGGAAGATGCCTTAAGTGAAGTTCAAATTAAAGCAGAATCTTTTTTACCAAAGAAAAAAAACGGCACAAAACTAATTCTGGCTAATCTTAATCACTCGGAAGTTTGGGAAGGACAGAACTTAGAAAAATTTAAAGGTCAGGTTTCACAAATTATTTCTCCATATAAGGAGAATAGACCTTTTGAAGTCTATTTGAAAATTAATGGAATCAACATTGACCTTGATAAATCAAATGAAGAATTAAGAGACTTAGCTATATCACGTTTTGAATTTAAATTTGATGGGAAAGAAATAATAATCAAAGGAAAAACAAAACTGACGAAGTTTATTGGAAATAATAAAGAAGATTTTAAAAATTATCTGGAGATAGATAATGGAAAAAAATTCTACGATTTTCTTAAAAAAAAGTACAAGGATATTGATAAGACATCAGAGTCCTTTTTCATACAATTTGAAAAAAAGTTTGACTTTAATAAAGATATAGGTAGCCTGGAAATTTATAATGGAGAAAGGGCAAATCCAGGCACTTTTAATGGTCTCATAGATGAATTTACATATGATAACTGGATGTCTTCCGATGAAAATATAAAAGAAGTATTTGGAAAGCTTTCTAACTATCGGGATTTTGCTCAAAGTCAGGCAGGCATTAAGTTGTTTAGAAACGGATTTGCTGTAAAACCTTTTGGAATTGATGGTGATGATTGGCTTAGGTTAAGAGAATCTCAGACTACCGGTGGTTCATATTATCCTTTGAGACCTGCAAACGTGATAGGGTATTTTGCCATAGATGAAGGAGAAAATAGAGAGCTAAAAGATAAAACAGACAGAGAAGGTTTGGTATCAAACCCCTACTCTCGTAATTTCTTTGCTTTGGCTTTCTTTATTCGAGATGAAATCAACCGTTATCAAGAAAACATTCGAAGAACCTATAATGATTTTCTAAAAATATACAAAACTGAAAGTAGCGGTATAAAAACGGTCACTCAAGCATTTAATCAGCTTAAAGATACCAAATCTAAAACAGAGGAAGTTAAGCAAGAATTTAAAGATGCTGTAGTTACAGTAGAGAAAGCAATTAAAGATTCGGATAAGATTGTAAAATCTGTAAAGAGCAATCCGATGTTCTCTACAGATTTGGAAAAAGAAACGGTTGAAAAAGTAGATGCTTTACTCAATGAATTAAAAGCTATTCAAAACACTTTAGAAAAGCTTGAAAAGGTAATAGCAAAGACAGAAAAATTGAATGAAGTTATTGATGTACTCGAACCTAAAATTCAGATTTTAGAGGAACAGCTAACTAATTTTTCAGAACTGGCAAGTTTAGGGCTAACTGCCGAATCTGTAAGCCACGAGTTTGCTTCAATAGCGGATAGATTAGCGGAAAAAGCTTCTTTTTATGCTACAAAACTGCAAGGTAAAAAATTGAGCGATTCAGATATTTATGTGTTTATTGAATACATTAACACTACAGTCAACGGATTGAAAACTCAATTAAAACACCTTGACCCGGCTTTAAAATACAATAGAGAAAAAAAATCCACCTTCAGTCTTTTTGAATTTTTTAAAGAGGAAAAGGAATATTATAAGAACAGATTTGAAAAGCAGAATATTGAATTTAATATACTTCAAGAAGATGATTTTTCAATCACAATAAACAGGGGAAAGCTAGTTCAGATTATTGATAATATTGTAAATAACTCTGAATATTGGCTTATTGAACGAAAGAAAAACGAACCAAAATTTAATCCTTCCATTACTATCAAAATAGAATCTCCCTGGATTTATATCTCTGATAATGGTTATGGTATCTCCACGGCAGTAGAAAACCAAATATTTGAGCCATTTGTAACCACAAAACCTAAAGGAGAAGGAAGAGGTTTAGGATTGTTTATTATTCAACAATTATTGGATTCTTCGGGATGTACCATAGCATTGGAACCTACCCGAAATGAACATAAGAGAAAATACATTTTTGCTATTAACCTTTCAAATATCATCAATGGAAACAGGTAATCAAGAAAATAATACAGCTACAATAAATCCTAAAAGTGAAGCCCAGGCAAAGACAGCTATTTTAAATTTTTTAACTCAGCTAAATGTTCAAAAAATAGTTTATGTAGATGACAGGTGTTCTATTAGTGAATTGAAAGAAGCATATATAGGAAAGCTAAAAGCACATTATGAAAATAAGCCGGAAGAATTAGATTTTGTAAACTGGGAATCAGCAGAACCAGTATTCGAAAACGAAATTATTGCATTGTGGGATGGTAAGAGTGATGAAGAAAGAAGAGAGTTGTATTTAAAAATTTTGACTTTCGAAAATAATGTTGAAGAACTTGAGAATTCTGTTGCTCCCTTACAGCTTAAAACTGTTTTGAAGGATAAGATTGATTTATTATCACCTTCCGAGTGGGTTGCAAATAAAGACAATATTACCCAAAGTCTTAGTGAAGATACTAAAATCTTATTCTTATTCGACATTGAGTTCGGATATGCTCCTTTATCAGATGGAAGAGATGGCAGAGATTTGGCGGTAGAATTACTGCAAGACGAGAATATTAGCGGTTTTTTGTATTGTGGTATTTTCTCCCATCTTTTCAGTATCAATCAGGAGTATGAAAAAAGAAGTGAATATTGCAGGACACATCATTTAGAAAAAGAAAAGTTTTATACTATTTCAAAAAAGAGGTTTCAAAGTGATTCGTATTTACCAGGATTAGCAGAGGGAATACGAAATACTCTTCTCATTAACGAAGTAGAATTGTTAAAAAAAGAAGCTTCAAAATTGTTAAGAAATTCTTTTAATAAAGCTATTGGTGAAATTAATAATCTGACTCCTGAATCTTTTAACCACATTATTCAGAAAAGTTCAAAAGACGAAGGTGTATGGGAAATGGCTACATTGATTAGAGTTTCCAATATCATAACGACCAATAAGGCATTAAACAGTCTATTATCCAATTCTCAAAGAACAAAAATAAATCAAAGTCTTGGGAAAATAAGACAAGTCGAAAATATAAAGACAGGAGGAGAAACTCCTTTTGATAAAACCCAAGTGCTTGATTTAAGAGTAAAAGAATTATATATCAAGAGTGATATTCAAAATCAGTTGCATTATCCCTTGTCTAATGGAGATATTTTTAAAATCCAGGATAAAGAGTATATTTTGCTGGTTCAACCTTGTAATGTTGCTATGCGTAGCAGTGGTTCAAGAGATAGAAAGTATAATCTTGGTTTACTTGTTGAATTGGAAGTTCTAAAGAAAGATGATTTTCTTAAATATAAAAAAGGTCAACTCGCTACTTTAGAAGTTATAGAAGATATTTCGTTGCCAACTGATTCCGTAAAAATAGCTCGCTTTTCTACATTCCAGTCAGTAAGCCTATCTCCCTTAGATTTGACGGTTTTTAATAAAGATGGGGTGTCAAGAATAAATTTAAGTGAGGCAGAAAATTTATCTACAACAATTCAAGAATCTTGGAAAAAGCGATATAAGGCACTACATAAGGAATTTTCTGATTTTGGTGAAGGAATAAAAACATACAATAAAATAAGAATTGCCAATAAGAATATATTAAAGAAATCGGTGTTCAATGGATCTCTCTTTTCAGGCTATAAAATAGATAATGAAAATTCTTTATCTAAAAGAGGGAAATTGTTAGAATTTAATATACAAAGGATAGCACATTACAAATCCCCTTATTCTGATGATTTATTGCAGAAATTTATGCTGTATTTATCTCGAAATGCTTTTGAACACGATTTTACCAATGGTTAATGACTAAAAAGAAAAGACATCATTATATACCAAGATTCTATTTAAAAAGATTTTCTGTTAATAATGAGGGCAAATTTTTAGGGCTATATAATCTCAACAATAGGAAATTCATACAGAATGCACCTTTAAAAAGTCAAGCCTATGAAAATTTTCTTTACGGAGAAGATGATGAAATAGAAAATGCTTTGGCTGAAATGGAAGGGAGTGTTGCCAAGATGTTTTACTATTGGACAGAAGAAAAGCTCCTGTACCCACCACCCACCGAAACCAACGGTTTTAAACTATTAAAACGATTTATCTTATACCAGGCTTTTAGAACTCCGAAATCAGGTAATGACATAATGGAAATGCTTAATCAAGGATTGAAAACTGTTGTAAAAGAGTTTAAGCCAGATTTATGGGAAAGTTTGAAA
>Ga0182792_1002585_pt1 | contig 12549 bp, 10 predicted proteins | sample Passage237B_FD_130497 | JGI IMG/M metagenome (GOLD analysis project Ga0182792, IMG submission 130497) | Cellulose adapted compost microbial communities from Newby Island Compost Facility, Milpitas, CA, USA - Passage2 37B (version 2) (version 2) ...
AGTGGAAGCAAATCGGCTTTGTGGACAAGCAACGGAATGATGAACTTCTGAACCGTTTTGAGACAGCAAAGAACAAATTTTACGAGAGGAAACGCCAGCATCACGAAGACAGTGAAAAAGAAATGCTTCAGAATCTGGATCTGAAGATGGAAATAGTTGAGCGGGCCTCACAACTGGCAGGGTCTGAAGATTGGAAGCAAACTACAGAGGACTTTCGCCAGTTGATGGATCAATGGAAGTCAATCGGACATACCTGGAACGATAAAAACGAGGAACTATGGAACCGGTTTATCCTGGCGAAGAACACGTTTTTTGAACGCAAGAACGCTCATTTCGAAATTATAAAAGCAGAACAGGAACATAACTATACCTTAAAACTGGCTTTGCTTGAAAAGGCGGAATCGTGGAAAGACAGCAAAGACTGGACGAAAACAACCAATGATTACGCGGCCTTGATGGAGGAATGGAAAGGTATCGGTCGTGTACCTGCAGAAAAAGCCGATGAATTATGGAAACGCCTTCATGCCGCAAAAGATCACTTTTTTGCGAATAAGCGTCAGCATACGGAAACATTGCGGGTAGCGATGGAAGATAACTATGTCAGAAAACTTGCGCTTGCAAAAAGGGCAGAAGAGCTCAAAACATCTACACAGTGGCGCGAGGCTACTGAAGAAATGAACGAGTTGTTCAACGAATGGAAAAAAATTGGTCCGGTGCCTCGTGTCCATGGCGACACCCTTTGGGAGCAGTTTATTGCTGCACGAAAGTATTTTTTCAACTGCAAGGATGCCGACAGAGAACGACGGAAGAAACATTTCGAAAAGAAGATGCAGGAAAAAGAAGAGCGCGCCAAACATTTTCTTACAGAACTGAAACAGGAGCTGGATGAAGAAAAAGAGAAGCTCGCTGATTTTCGTACCGCGCTGGAAAATGTAACACCGGGGGTTAAAGAAAAGGAGCTTCGCAGCCATCTTGAAAAATTGATAAAAGGATGCGAGCAGAAAATCAGGCACAAGGAACAAATGATCGCAGATGTAATGAAACAGGCGGAAGAACTGGAAGCGAGAAAGGCCGAATCTGAACAGCAAACCGCCGAAACCTCTACATCGGAATCTAAGACAGAATAAAAAGTTGCTGAAGAGGCTATCAAAAGTCCGAGATAGCCTCTTTTTATTTGGGTACCTGATTAACGATTTTTTCGTACAGTGAAATTTCAAGCGGTTCATTGTTAGTGATGTGATAAAGCGGTTTTTATAGTCCGACTTTGTTTTGAGACCCAATCCACAGCAAAAACAATAAAAAATCTATATTTTGTCGTAGGAGGATAGCAATGAAAAAACAGCTTTCGCTCGCTGCCTTTTCTTTATTTGCCGTAGCAGGTTTACTAACGGCGTTGGTCATTCTGTATCTATATCTGCATCACGTACTTCCCGAAGATGGATTTTTTTGGCAAAGCAATGCAGGGATTCTTGCAGAGGTTGCGGCATGGTCCCTGGCAGGAGGGCTTGTTCACGCCTTCATATTCTTTTGCGAAGGGCTTGCCGGGAGAGAAGATTTTCAGCACGCGACGATATGGTTTTGTGTCCTGCAGGTATTGCTGGCACCCGTTTTAGCATTGTTGCTTTTTTATACACTGTATTATCTGAAGGACGATCAGACAATGGATAAGAGCTTTTTGTTTTTGTCTTTTATGTCAGGATTGCTTTCGGGGCAGCTGTTTGTCGTTCTTAAAGAATGGTTCGCACAACCGGCCGATCGCCTGATGACACCCCCCGCTTCATTGCAGTGGGCCGCAGAAGAAATTAAACCAAAGGAATTAATTCAGCCAGAACAGGAAGAAGCACCTTATGGAATGGAAGTGCTTCCCACACTAACAGTTGTTCCGGTGCTTGATGATGCTGGTCTGTTCTTCGATGAAAAAAGAGAAGTACTTAAAGCCGGATTTGAAAGCACCAGCGTCACGCTTCAATCGGAAACAAAGGGAGAAATTGTCAACGCAAACAAAACAGGTATCCATTCAGCGCTTGTCTTCGTTTTTGATGAGGTTCCCAAAGGGCATTATACGCTACGTGCATTGCAATGCTTACGTTTACCTGATAAAAGCGTATTGTACCTTTTCGGAGAACAGGAGGTCGAGGTAGATGAGGAAGATCTGCAAATTACATTGTCTTTGCGGAAGGTACAGGATTAAGCCTTTACCAGTCGTGCCACATCAATCAACCGGCCGGATTCCCTTACACGAACTACATAATGGCCTCTTTCCAAAAAGCCTACATCGAAACTGAACTGATTTCCTCCCGGGGCAAAAGCAAATGAGCGTCGTATCTGCCCGTTGAAATCTACCATATCGATTGTGGTCTGTCGCCGCGGTGTATAATTAAGTACAACTGTGGCATGATTTACCGCCGGATTAGGAAACATGTTCACAATCTTTGTGTCGGTTAGTTCATAACTCTGGACAGTGTTTCTGGAAAAAGCCTGCGCGATAGCCTCACTTCCGGAAGTAAAGAACAATAGCCCCAATATTAGTATTAGCTTTTTCATAGGGTTGCTTTTTAAAATAAGGAGAAACAACCATGCCATAGGAGATCGATAGAAAGTAAAAGTTCTTTACTCCATGGTATTTTTCAAAAAAACCGGTTATATTTATAACAAATCAAGCGCAGCCTATGAAAAAAGTATTTGCGTTCATGATCATGTTAGTGGCGTCGGCTATTATGTCGAAGGCAGAAAAATGAGACCTTTCGAGGTATGGAGACGAGAAAGCTGTTCTAAAGGAGCAGCTTTCTTTTTTGTCAGTAGAAGTTCATGATGCCTTTCATGCAGTTATCCTTCATCTGCAATTTTTCCTTTTTATCACAGATTATTCCTTTTTCGGCAGACCTGATAGTGCTGGCTTAATCCGGAGCATCTAGATTTGAATTTACTAAGGCATAGGAGTAGACCATAGGTAAACGGCAACGCGGTAAGCTTTTCAGCATACCGCGTTAATTTTATCCTTTGTTTTAAAACTTTAGTCACTGGTGCGCCCGCCGCCGCGCACAATGGCCACAAGCAGCAAAATAAATATTGCACCTCCGATAATCCAGGCCCAAGGATTAGCATACCACTGAGCGCCGCCACCTTTGTTAATATCTACGTTGACATCCACTCCCCTTTCCTGCGCGATGGCAAATACATTCATAAACAAAGCTGCTACAATCATCCAAAATCTATTAACTGTTTTTATCAATTGTTGTTTCATAACGTTCAAGATTTAATAAACAATCCGGTTCCCTTTTTAAATATTTCTTCTATCTAAAAAACAACCATGCCATTGTCTTTGATTCAAACCCTTAATTTGCAGGATTCAAAAATTTAGATTGGATGAAAATAGTTCCCGGAGAAATCAAAACGGCCCTGTTGCACGGCTACCTGTTGGGTGCAGTGGCACCGCGCCCCATATGCTTTGCGAGCACGATAGACGAAAACGGTGTCCCTAACCTCTCACCTTTTAGCTTTTTCAATGTCTTCGGCAGCAAACCTCCCATCTGTATTTTTTCTCCGGCACGTCGTGTGCGCGACAATACCACCAAGCATACCCTGCAGAATGCAATAGCCACCAAAGAAGTGGTCATCAATATTGTGAATTTTAATATCGTGCAACAGATGAACTTGGCTAGCTGTGAGTATCCACAGGGAGTTAGTGAATTTGAAAAGGCCGGGTTTACGCCGATAGCCTCCGACCTCGTGAAGCCCTTCCGTGTAAAGGAGTCGCCGGTACAGCTCGAATGCAAAGTAAATCAGGTGATCGAAACAGGCCAGGAAGGAGGTGCAGGCAATCTCATTATCTGTGAGGTGCTTTGTATGCATATTGATGATGCGATACTGGACGAGCAAGGTAAAATTGATCCGCATAAGATTGATCTGGTAGCCAGAATGGGTGGTAACTATTATTGCCGTGCATCCGGAAGTGCAGTTTTTGAAGTGCAGAAGCCTAACACTCAGCTGGGCATAGGTATTGATGCATTGCCACTTTCTATTCGCCAAAGCAAGGTTCTTTCCGGGAATAATCTTGGATTGTTAGGCAATAGTTCATCTATACCCGTGGTAAGCCCTGTTCTCTATGACGACAGGCTTACACAGATCATTCGGGAGTATAGTGATGACCGTGAAGGACTTGAAAACGCACTTCATATATACGCAAAAGAACTTCTTGATGCGGGACAGGTAGAAAAGGCCTGGCAGATACTACTTTCCGAAGCTCACTAAGTCTGTTTATGGTTTATCCGATGGTAAAATATGGAATGTTCATAACGTGTGCATTTCAGCGAATCTGAAAGCAGGCATTGTATTTTCATAGTCATATTGTGGTTAACTTTAAGAAAACCATGATATATGTCTGCAATCTGGAGAACATTCAGCGGGGAGCCTCTCAGGGCCCCCGTAAAAAAAGCCGTCGAAGATGCCATAGTCCGGGAAACCGCGAAGGGTTTTAAGTTAAAAGTGTGCATTGGTACCGATAGCCAGGTACGTGGAGCCGAGACCGAGTTTGCTACGGTTATCGTTTTCCTTCGGGAAAAGCATGGTGGATTTATGTTCATCGCAAACGATAAGACCTGCCAAAAGTTTTCCATCAAAGAAAGGATGCTTGTTGAAGTAGCGAAAAGTATAGAGATCGCCTATGAACTCTGCAACCTCTTTAACCGCTATGATGTTGATATGGAAGTGCACGCCGATATTAACACCAATCCTCAGTTTAAGAGCAATGAAGCATTGCGGGAAGCAATGGGCTATATCCTCGGAATGGGTTTTGCCTTCAAAGCCAAACCAGAGGCTTTCGCCAGCTCATCCTGCGCCAATAAAATGGTAAATTGATCGTCATTTTCTTCAAAACCTAAGATATTTCCCAATCTGGAAGGGTGTGGGATATCTGAATACTTCAACGTGGTTACCCCTCTAGAGATAGACAATACACGGGAAGCGCTTACCTTTTCCGGTATATTGCCTGTCTTTATAAGACAATTGTGTTAAATTTACTAATATAAGCCTGAAGCTTAGGTTATGAAGTATTGCTACTTGCTATTTTTATTGGTTCTATCTTCTCTTTTTTCGTTTTGCGTCCGGGCGCAAAATGCTCCGCTGGAATTTATAGAAAACCGCGGGCAGTGGGAGGAGCCTTTCCTGTTCAAAGCGACCGCCACTGCGGCAGATATATATCTTGAACCTGCAGGTATTACTTACCTGCTTTCTGCGGCAGATAATGCTACCAAGATCCATGATTTGAAACACGGACATCTCAAAGATCCGCAAACACTAAAGTACCATGCGTATAGGGTACATTTTGAAGGCGGCGCTCGCGCGGAAAAGGTAGAAGCAGGAAAACTTCAAAAGCACTATTACAACTATTTTCTCGGAAATGATCCTTCACGCTGGAAATCTCAAATTCATCCGGCACTGAGTGTTGATTACAAAAACTTGTACCCCAATATTGATCTGCATTTTGCCTCGGCAGATCGTATGCTGAAATACGATTTCATCGTGCATCCCGGCGGAGATGCCGGTCGTATTCAGTTGCGTTTTGAAGGTCCCGATCAGTTGCGTCTTCGCGAAGGCAAATTAGAAATTCAAACTTCAGTCGGCACAGTGACCGAACTGGCGCCTTATGCTTATCAGTACATAAATGGTGAGAAGAAAGAAGTGCCCTGCCGTTATAAACTCCGTCATCATACCCTAAGTTTTGAGTTCCCTAAAGGATATGCTGCAGAAACACCGTTGGTAATTGACCCTACCGTGGTATTTGCTACATACAGTGGTTCTACTGCCGACAACTGGGGTTTTACGGCAACCTTTGACGATCAGGGGAATTTTTATGCGGGTGGAATTGCTGCGGACAATGGTTACCCTACAACTACCGGTGCTTTCCAAACGATTTTTGCAGGTGGAGGAACCGGCGGTGGCAACCAGCCTAGTATGCAGTGGGATATTGCCATCAGCAAATTTAACCCCGCCGGTAACGCGCTTATTTATTCGACCTATCTCGGCGGAGCAGATAATGAGCAGCCCCACAGTCTGATTGTTGATCACAATGACAATCTCGTGGTTGCAGGCCGTACTTTCTCCGGAAACTTTCCTACTCAAAACGCTTACGACAATTCTTACAACGGGGGCGCTGATATTATTGTTACTAAATTCAATGCTACCGGTACCGGTCTGATTGGTTCAACATACTTTGGCGGAAGTGGCGATGATGGTGTAAATGTTTCCACCGACTGGCTGACGCTCAGCGGACTAAAACATAATTATGGCGATGATGCACGCAGTGAAGTGATAGTCGACAATCAGGGAAATGTTTATGTCGCAGCATCGACGAGGTCAAACGATTTTCCTACACAGTTTGCTACCCAGGCTTCTTTGCAGGGAGGACAAGATGCTGTAGTGTTTAAACTCAGTCCGAATCTCAGCACCTTGTTGTGGAGTACTTATCTAGGGGGAAGTGGAGACGATGCTGCCTATGTGCTGGCGCTTGATAGAAACCAAACTCATCTCTATGTTTCCGGAGGCACGACCAATTCAAATTTCCCGGTAACCCCCGGTACTTATCAACCTGCATACGGTGGCGGCAGTGCAGACGGCTACATCCTTAAGTTCCAGAATGGAGGTAGCTATACATTACAGCGAGGCACCTTTATCGGAATGGGAAATTACGATCAATGTTATGGTATTCAGGTCGACAACAACGATGATGTTTACGCTATGGGACAGTCCATAGGTGGAACCTTTCCCGTAAGTGCCGGTGTGTATTCCAATCCAAACTCATGTCAATTCATTATTAAACTCGACAATAATCTTACTTCAAGAATATATTCTACCATTTTTGGTTCGGGCGATCCCAATAACGCAAACATATCCCCCGTAGCTTTTCTGGTCGATACCTGCGAACAGGTGTATATATCAGGATGGGGTGGAAATACAGGTGGGCAACTTGGTAATGTATTCAATATGCCCATCACTCCCAATGCAGCGCAGAGTAGCACAGACGGTCGTGATTTCTATTTTATTGTATTCTCTAAAAATGCAACCTCGCTTATGTATGCCACTTATTACGGATCAGCCAGTTTGGGTGAGCACGTAGATGGTGGTACGAGTCGGTTCGATGAAAGAGGAATCGTATATCAGGGTATTTGTGCCGGTTGCGGAGCAAGTTCATCATTTCCCACAACTCCCGGTGCTTACAGCAATACCAACAACAGTGGCAACTGTAACTACGGAGCGCTGAAAATTTCATTCGACTTCCTACTTACCTCCGACGGTGCAGCTTTCCCCGATACAGCAGGTTGTGCGCCGCTTACCGTCAACTTCAGCAATAGCAGTATCAATGGGACATCCTTTCTTTGGGACTTTGCAGATGGCAACACCGACACATCCTCACAACCCACTCACACCTTTACGACGCCAGGAACCTACATCGTGAAATTGATAGCTTTCAATCCAAATGCCTGCAATCAGGTTTCAGATACTGATTATGTGACTATCATAGTTGATGGCTCGTCTGTGAAAGCAGACTTCACTCCTACGATCGTCAGCAGTTGCGATCCTTACCAGGCTTCATTTGTCAACAATTCCATCGCAAATTCCGGTAATGCTCAGTTTTTCTGGAGCTTTGGAGACGGCACTTCATTTACAGGCCACACACCGCCTATACATACCTATCCTGATACGGGCGATTATGTTGTCACCTTGTTGATAGTGGACTCTACCGCATGTAATAAACGGGATTCCATTACCAAGATGATCAGTTTTAGCAGCAGTTATGTAAACGCAGACTTCATAGGTGACTCTGTGTGCATCGGCAATGATATTCTTTTTGCAAACTGGTCTACAAATGCACAGGGCTATTTTTGGGATTTTGGAGATGGCAATTCTTCTACAGTGCCTTCCCCTACGCATACTTATCAGGCGCCGGGCACGTATATCGTTACCCTTGTAGCTTCGCATCCGGGTAGCTGCAATAAAACAGACACCGCAACAGAGGTGATTATGGTATTCAATAATCCCTACGCCGATTTTTCTTACGACCCTATCATACCCGAGCCCAACAAGCCGATACAGTTTACCAACAAGTCGAAGGACGCTACCATTTTTTACTGGGCTTTCGGCGATGGCACCGATAGCGAAAAAGAACACCCTTCTCATTTGTACAAACGCACCGGAAGGTATAAGGTATGTTTGCAGGCTCAGAATATTCTGGGTTGCCTGCACCAGACCTGCAAATTCGTAGATGCAGAAATTTACCCTGCTATAGATGTACCTACAGGATTTAGTCCTAATGGCGATGGTAACAATGATATCCTTTATGTACGCGGAGCCGCCGTTGAGACCATGAGCTTTACAGTATATAACCGCTGGGGTGAAAAAGTGTTTGAGACAAATGATATGGAGCGTGGCTGGGATGGAACTTATAAAGGCAAACCTCAGGAAATGGAAGCCTATGCCTGGGTACTTCATGCCACTTTTGTTGATGGAACAACTGTAAGCAGAACCGGAAACGTAACCTTATTGAGATAAATTCTAAAGCCCATAAAATGAACATTATTAGGGGAATCCTGCTGACATCCGCTCTGACCGCTGGTAGTATGTTATCTGCCATCAGCAGTCTTGGTCAGGGTATGCATTTTTCGCAGTACTACAATGCCCCACTCTTGCTGAACCCTGCAAATACCGCATTAATGCCCGATAACGACTTTCGCGTGGGCGTCAATTACCGAAACCAATGGGCTTCTGTACCGGTACCGTTTCGCACATATTCGGTGTACGGCGATCTCCAGGCTATGCGAAACCGTAATTATACCAATTGGCTTGGTTTGGGGTTTGCCTTTTGGAATGACAAGGCAGGAGATGGGGACCTTTCTCTTTCGCGCATCGAAATGAATGTCGCCTACCATGTGCAAATGGGAGAAGTGGCTATGATATCGGCAGGTGTAAGTGCAGCCAATGTGCAACGCACCGTCGATTTCAATAAACTTACTTTTGATGCACAGTGGGACGGATTTAGATTTGATCCTTCGAAGATTAACGGCGAAAACGGATATTCTGCACGCACCAGTTTTTTCGATGTAGGTGCCGGCATAAACTTCGCGTATTTTCCCAATGAAAATACCTATCTGAAAATAGGACTGGGAGCAGCACATCTTACCCAGCCCAAAGAGAGTTTTTTTGGTCAGGAAAATAAGCTAGGCATTCGTCCTACAGGAAATATCGACCTGATGGTAAAGTTGAATCCGGCGATTATTCTGAATCCCTCGGTATACTACACCACTCAGAAAGGTGCTATGGAACTGCTCTATGGAACCTTGTTTCGTGTAAATGTAAGTAACGCTGATAAGGGTTATAACCGACCGACTACCACCCTTATTCTGGGTGCTTTTCACAGATGGAATGAAGCACTGGTGGGAACTATAGGACTGCAATACGGCCCATTCAAGTTTATGAGCAGTTATGATTTTACCCTGTCTTCTCTTAGCGATGCTAATAAAGGCCGCGGAGCGTTCGAAATAGGAATGGTGTATGAAGGTGTATATGGCGAACTTTCGCGCAGCAGACAGAGCTATAACTGTCCGCGCTTTTAACAAATGTTTGCGTCTGGAATGAATTTTATGGATATTACATTTGACCAACACATCTTCATATTCATATGGAAAAAGAAAAATTCAAAGTACTGCTTGTAGAAGACGATACCAACTTCGGGCAAGTATTGAAAAATTACCTTGAACTGAATGATTTTATTGTAGAATTAGCCCGCGACGGAATTCTGGGACTAGCTGCTTTCCGCAGGGAAAAATTTGACATTTGCCTGCTTGATGTAATGATGCCCAATATGGACGGATTTACATTGGCTGAAGAAATACGAAACGTAGATCCCGAAGTGCCGCTGTTCTTTCTGTCTGCCAAAAGCATGAAAGAAGATATCCTTAACGGTTATAAACTCGGTGCCGATGACTACATTACTAAGCCTTTTGACAGCGAAATACTGCTTCAGAAAATAAAAGCGATACTGAAGCGCAATCAGGAACTTCAGGAAAAGCAACATTCACAGGTTGAATTCAATATCGGACGTTATCATTTCAACAGCAAACTCCGTACGTTGGCCATTGACGGCAATTCCCAAACGCTTTCACCTAAAGAAAACGAATTGCTTACAATGCTCTGCGAGTATAAAAATGATCTACTTCCCCGTGAAACCGCATTGAAGCGTATCTGGGGCAGCGATACATACTTTAATGGACGAAGTATGGATGTATACATTGCCAAACTTCGCAAGTACCTGAAGGAAGACAGCACCGTAGAAATTGTGAATATTCACGGCAATGGATTCAGACTGGTAGCACCAGGTGAATAGAAATGTTACCTCAATTTTTCCAAGTCGCTCCGGCGACTTTTTTTGTGCCTGCAAACATTCAAGCAACTCTGATGTACTTTATATCTTTAATATTTTGCAGGAATAATTTTCATGAAGTCTAAAATCATCCTTTGCCTTGCCGTGGTAACAGCGCTTCTCTCGTTGTCCTTCCGCGACTTTTCTAAGGTGATCATTTGGGACACGGCGGGATACTATGTTTATCTGCCCGCTGGCATCATTTACCATGATCTCGGGAAGCTGGAGTTTTATGAGCAAGTGAATAGGGAGTATAAGACAGCAGATCGTGACTGGTATGGCATCTATCAGGATTCTTTGACTGGAAGAAGATGGACCAAGTATCCTGTAGGGGTAGCTATAATGGAATTACCCTTTTTTCTCATCGCTCACGGACTTTCGCAAGTATTTCCTGAAGAAAATGCGATATATGGATACGGAAAAATATTTCAGTATGGTGTTGCATGTGCGTGCCTGTTTTGGTTTCTTGCAGGATTATATTGCTTAAAGCGATTCCTTCTGCGATACTTTGATGACGCAGTTGTTGCCTTGACTTTGTTTTTGGTGATCTATGCAACTAATCTGTTCAACTACGGACTTCTGGAAGGTGGTTTAAGCCACGGTATTTCTTTCGCTTTATTTTCCTTTTTGTTGTTGCTCACCGATAATTGGTACCGTTCCGGTCGCAGAACTGCGCTTCTTGGGCTTGCGATGATCCTGGGACTTATCATCATCACACGTCCCACCAATGTTGTGGCTGCACTGATACCGCTTTTGTGGGGTATCCGGAATCGCCAATCGGTGGTAAAAAGATGGAGCTTCCTTAGAAGTCAGCTGTCGTCCATTTCATGGGCCCTTGTATTGTGTATCGCTGTGGTGTTTATTCAGCTTTCTTACTGGCACTATATTACCGGAAACTGGGTTCTGTATTCCTATAAAGGAGAAAAGTTAGACCTTACCAATCCTCATATTTTTGAAGGGCTTTTTCACTACGACAAAGGCTGGTTTATTTATACTCCACTGGCATTGTGTTTTGTGGTAGGATTGATGTTTGTTTACCGTTATCATCGTGCGCAGTTTTTATCCCTTATATTGTTTTTGCTGGCGAATATTTATGTGGTCTACAGTTGGGATTTCTGGCGTTACGGTGGCGGCTTTGGTGCGAGACCGCTCACAGAGTCTTATGCCTTTCTTGCTTTTTCGCTGGCTGCCTTGGTAGATCGCAGTTTCAATTGGAAACGTGGATGGAAAATTGCCCTGATATGCTTTTTTGTGCTCATTACCATGCTCAATCTTTTTCAGACTTACCAGTTTCGCTATGGTATTTTACCTCCTATCTGGATCCGTGAGCAAATATACTGGGATGTATTTGGGAAGTATAAAATCTAAGTTACAGGAAGCAAAAAAGCGGCAGAGTTTCTTCGTGCCGCTTTTTGTCCTGACCATCTAAACCTATTCTTTTGAAGCTGATTCTTCTTTCTTTTTCGGTTGCTTATCGATTGTAAAGAAAATCTTTTTTTCTTCATCATTATAATCTGCGGTCACAGAATCGCCTTCTTTTATGTTCTGGTTGAGAATTTCTTCAGCCAGAGGATCTTCCAAATACTTCTGTATAGCTCTGTGCAAAGGACGTGCTCCAAACTGTTGATCGTAGCCTTTTTCAGCAATGAACTTTTTCGCCGCATCAGTAAGTGTAAGGCTGAAGCCCAGTGTGTTCAGGCGTTTCATCACATCTTTCATAATGATGTCGATGATGAGGTTGATATGTTCCTGATCGAGCGAATTGAAGATGATCACATCGTCTATACGATTGAGAAATTCAGGTGAGAAAGTACGTTTCAACGCCTTCTCGATAATTCCTCTGGAAACATCTTCTGAAGCGCTTTGTGTAGCGGAAGTAGCAAAGCCCACACCGGTACCGAAGTCTTTCAGTTGACGCACGCCTATGTTCGATGTCATGATGATGAGCGTGTTCTTGAAATCTACCTTCCGTCCGAGTCCGTCGGTGAGTTGTCCGTCGTCAAGCACCTGCAACAGGATGTTGAAGATATCAGGGTGCGCTTTTTCGATCTCATCAAGCAGCACTACCGAATAAGGTTTTCTGCGCACTTTTTCTGTAAGCTGGCCGCCTTCTTCGTATCCTACATATCCCGGAG
>Ga0182792_1002595_pt1 | contig 12522 bp, 12 predicted proteins | sample Passage237B_FD_130497 | JGI IMG/M metagenome (GOLD analysis project Ga0182792, IMG submission 130497) | Cellulose adapted compost microbial communities from Newby Island Compost Facility, Milpitas, CA, USA - Passage2 37B (version 2) (version 2) ...
CTGCCGAGCGCCTGCAGGTCGATCGCCTCCCCGGCAACCTTGCCGACCGCCGCGGCGACGAGATCGGGCGCCACCCAGTCGGGCTTGTGGCCGAGATTGCGCACCCAGACCAGCTCCGCGCCCGGAATGTCGCGCGCCAGCCCCAGCGAGTGAACCTCCTCGTAGACGACCGAATCCCGGTCGCCCGAGATCACGACCGTCGGCACGGCCATCTCGGCATAGCGCGGCGCGGTCTCCTCGACATGCCGGTACAGCCCTTCCACGTCGATGGCGTTAGCCCGGAACGTCGAGGATCGCAGCACGAGTTCGATTGCCGCCCGGCGGAGATAGTCGGCAGGCATCGGATTGGGCGCGAACACGCCCCGCGCGGCTGCATGCATGCGCAACCAGCCGGCGGGCAACGCGATCGTTTCCGAAAACAGGCGGCCGAGCCAGGGTGCGGCTGCCAGCTTGTAGTACCAGGAGGTTTTGCGGTCCGGCCACGGGTGGGTCGCGGCAGACACGAAGACCAGCCCGGCCGTCCGCTCCGGGTGAGCCAGCGCGAAGGCGGCTGCGATGGCCCCGCCGAAGGAATGGCCGACGACGATCGCCTTCTCGACCGCGAGGGCGTCCATCAGCGCGGCGATCGTGCGCGCCTGGCCGAACGGCGTGTCGGTGCCCTCCCCGCGTTCCGACCAGCCGAGGCCCGGACGATCGACGAACAACATCTCCGCGCGGCCTTCCAGCAGCGGCCGCAGCGGCAGCATCTGGTCGCGCAGGTTGCTGCTTGCGCCATGGATGAAGAGGAGCGGAGGCATGCGCGCCTCGGCCGGACCCGGAACATGGACGAAGTGCATTCTGGCACCCGCCACCTCGGCGAAGGTGCCGCAGGGCGGATTGCGGCGTGCAATCAGGACGGCACCGACGCGACTGATGACAAGCAGCGCCAGCAGCAAGCCTGCGAGAGCCGCGACGATACCGATGACGGGATGCATGTCTGTCCGTGAAAACGCCGGCCTGGTACGCGCCAGCTTGCGATCAAATGCCCTCGCCCGCAAGCTCGTCCGCCAGTGTGGCGAGCTCCTCCTGCGCGCTGCGCAGCATCGGGTAGACGTCCAGCACGCGCTGGAAGGCATTCAGCGCCGCCTTCTTGTTTCCGTAGAGCTTGAAGATGGCGGCCATGCCCGAAAGCGCGCCGAAATGGCGTGGCTCGAGCCTCAGCGTGTGCTCGATATCGGCCATCGACTTGGCATGGTTGTTCATCATGAAGTGAACGGTCGCGCGGCGGTTCCAGCCTTCGGCGAAGTCGGGCGCCAGCACCGTCACCTCGTCCAGGAAGTCGAGTGCTGCGTCGAAACGCTTGGCCTGCATCGCGTCGGCTGCGCGCTGCATCAGAAGGTCGATGGTGGCCGAGCCCGACTGCAGCCATTCCTGGCGGATCTGGTCGGCGATACGCGCCGCGGCGCGTTCGTTGCGCTCGCGCTTGAGGGCGGCATGGAGCTTGTCGAGCCGGCTCTGCTCGGGCTGCGCGTCCCCAGGCTGCGCCGTTGCCGGTTCGGGGGCAGCCCGGGAGGCCGGCAATCCGCCGCCGATCAGGCCGGCTGCAATGAGGAAAGCGAAAACGCGCCGCATGCCAGGGAACCTAGTCCCGCAATGCGGCGCGTCAAACTGAAATTCGTGTGAGCCGCGCTTTGCCCGCGGCAGGCGGCGTCAGCCCTGGCGCGCCTTGAAGCGCGGGTTGGACTTGTTGATGATGTAGACGCGGCCCTTGCGGCGCACCAGCCGGTTGTCGCGGTGACGGCCCTTCAGCGCCTTGAGCGAGTTCTTGATCTTCATTGCCTTCGTCCGTCCGTGTCGGTCCGGCCAGGCCGAACACAAAAGACGCGCCTCAAGGCGCGCGGAAAAACTGGATGCGGGCTCATAGACGAGGCGGCAGGGCCGTGTCAACCGGCCGTGAGGCAATCGTCGGCAGTGCGCAGCAGGACGGGCTTTGCCGCTCTCGCCGAAGAGAGGGGCCGACTGCCTACTGCCGTTTGCCGACTGCCGCGCCCAGCCGCGTGAAATGCCCCATCTTGCGCCCAGGCCGCACCTCGGCCTTGCCATAGAGGTGGACGTCCACATCCGGCTCGGCGAGCAGGTCGGGCGCGCGGAAAACATCGTTGCCGATCAGGTTCTCCATCACGCAGTCGGCGTGGCGCGCGGGGTCGCCGAGCGGCAGGCCGCAGATGGCGCGCACATGCTGCTCGAACTGCGAAACGAGGCAGGCGGCCTCTGTCCAGTGGCCGGAATTGTGAACGCGCGGCGCGATCTCGTTCACAAGCACGCTGCCGTCGGCCATCACGAACAGTTCCACCCCGATCACGCCGACATAGTCCAGCGCCTCGAGGATGGTGAAAGCGGCCTGGCGCGCGGCTTCGGCCGTCGCTGCGGAGACGCGGGCGGGCACCATGGACGTGCGCAGGATGCCGTCGCGATGGACGTTCTCGGCCGGGTCGTAGGCCGCGACCGCACCATCCGCGCCGCGCGCCGCGATCACCGAAATCTCGCGCTCGAAGGCCGCCAGCCCTTCGAGGATGAGCGGCACCCCGCCCATTTCGGCAAACGCACCGGAAGCAGCGTCGAGCCCGCGAATGAGGCGCTGGCCCTTGCCGTCATAGCCGAGGCGGCGGGTCTTGAGCACGCCGTCGCCGCCGAATTCGGAGAGCGCAGCCATCAGCTCCTCGTCGCTGTCGACGCGCCGGAAGGGCGCCGTCCCGAGGCCGATGCCGGTGAGGAACGTCTTTTCCGCCAGCCGGTCCTGCGAAGCCTCGAGCGCCGCCGGCGGCGGCAGCACGGGCACGTCCGCGACAAGCGCGTTGACGGCCTCGACCGGCACGTTCTCGAATTCGTAGGTGACGACGTCGCAGTCGCGCGCGAGCTCGGCCAGCGCGAATGCGTCGTCATAGGCCCCGACGATCTGCCGGTTGGCGACCTGGGCTGCCGGACAGTCGCCTTCAGGCTCCAGCACGATCGTTCGGTAGCCGAGACGAGCGGCGGCGATTGCCAGCATGCGTCCGAGCTGGCCTCCGCCGATGATGCCGATCGTCGAGCCGGAAGGCAGCGGCGCCATCAGGCCCCGTCCGCCGGCCGCTCGGGCACGGCGTCCGTCTGGCGCGCCCGCCAGGCGTCGAGCCGCGCCGCCAGGTCCGGATCGGAAAGTGCAAGCACGGAGGCTGCGAGCAATGCGGCATTGATGGCGCCCGCCTTGCCGATGGCGAGCGTTCCGACCGGCACGCCCGCGGGCATCTGCACGATGGAAAGCAATGAATCCTGGCCTGACAACGCCTTCGATTCGACCGGCACGCCGAACACCGGCAGCGGCGTGAGCGCGGCTGCCATGCCCGGCAGGTGGGCCGCGCCCCCGGCACCGGCGATCACCACCTTGAAGCCGCGCTCGCGCGCACCCGTTGCGAATTCGTAGAGGCGCTTCGGCGTGCGGTGGGCCGACACGATCAGCTCCTCGTGCCCGACGGCCAGCGCCTCCAGCGTCTCGGCGGCGTGCCGCATCGTCGCCCAGTCCGACTGGCTGCCCATGATGATCGCCACCGGCGCCTGCGCCATCCGGCTCTCCCTTGCGGAAAGGCCGCCGCTTAGCCGGATTTGGCCGGCTCGGCAAGCGTCACATTTGCCCTCCTCCCGCTTGCGGGGAGAAAGGAAAAGCGTTCACGCAATGATGTCGGGGATGATCCGGTCCTCGATCTGGGTGAGCCGGTCCTTCAGCGCCAGTTTCTTCTTCTTCATGCGCTGAATCTGAAGCGGGTCGCAGCCGGTGGCAAGCATGGCGTTGATGGCTGCGTCGAAGTCGGCATGTTCCTGTTTGAGACGGGCAAATTCGAGCCGTAGCTCGGCCTGTTCCTGTTCCGACATCGATGTTCGACCGTTCCAGTTCACGAGCGCGAAAAACGGCGCTTCCGGCGGGACCGGCAGGTCTCCGCCACCGGCCCGCCGGCAATACCACATTTCACAGGTTTGAGAAATGCTGCGAGGGAAAAATCGACTTTCCTGCCGAGTCGTGGCACACTTCGGATTGGCTGTCTCGGAGCGCAAGCCCGCGGCGGGAAGGCGCGCCCGTCCAGCCTCACGAGGAACCAGGAAGGGAGATCCTAAATGTCTCTTGCATCCCACCTTGAGGAGCTGCAGCGCAGGCATGGCGAGCTCGAACGCGAGATCGACAACGCCATGTCGCACCCTTCGATCGACGACCTCGAGGTCGCTGCGCTGAAGCGACGCAAGCTGGCAATCAAGGACGAGATAGAGAAACTCAAGGCAAGCCCGACGCGGCACTGACTTGAAGCCATAGCCGCTGCCGCGCGGCCCTTACCCGACCGCGCAGCAGACGCCGGGTAGATATCCGTTTTCGAAGCTCCCGGCCGGGAACTGGGCCGGGCAGCGGTTGTTGGCGTCACGCTTCGCGGCGAAACGCTCCGGTCAGCGCGATCGCCGCGATTGCCACGCTCGCCACCACGTTCCAGCCCGCGAACGACAGGCCGAGGAAACGCCCGGCGGCTTGGTCGCAAGACGGCGGCACCACCGTGTCGATCTGGTCGAGGATGCCGTTCGTGCCGCCGCCGGCTGGCGCGTCGACCACCTGGCAATCGGTCGGACCGGCCCACCAGCCCCATTCGACACCCGAATGATAGACGCCGAGATACGCGCCGTAGAGCATCAGCAGGCCGCCGACGAGAAGCAGGCCGCGGGTGACGATCCCCGGCAGCCTGAGCGCGGCCGAAATCGCCGCGACCAGCATCAGCGGAATGCCGACATAGTAGGGCGTGCGCTGCTCCAGGCACAGTTTGCAGGGAATGTAGCCGCCGATGTGTTGAAACCCCAGCGCCGTGCCGACCGTCACCGCCATGCCGAGCAGAACGAGGATCGCGAACATCAGGTGGGTGCGTCCGGTCGGGGAGGTGAGCGCGGTCATCGGCTGGTCCAAGCTGGCTGAGGAAGAACGAAGGCGGCTAGAACACATATTTGAAAAGCACATAGAGCAGAATCAGGGCGCCGGCGCCCAGTGCGGCAAGCAGTCCCAGCCGCTCCTCGATGAAGGCTCGGATCGGCTCGCCATAGCGGCGCAGCAGCCACGCCAGGAAATAGAAGCGCGCCCCGCGGGCCAGGATCGCCGACAGGATGAACAGCCCGAGATCGACGTGCATGGCGCCCGAAAGGATGGTGACCACCTTGATCGGCGGCAGGTGCGCAAGCCCCGATGTCACCAGAAGCAGCAGGATTGCATTGGCATCGGCGGAATCGCGAAGCTGCTCGAAGGCGTCGAGCTTGCCGTAGAATTCCAGCACCGGCCTGGCCACCGTCTCGAAGGCGAACCAGCCGAGATACCAGCCGGCGATGCCGCCCAGCACCGAGGCCGTGGTCGCAATCAGCGCATATCGCCACGCCCGCTCGGGGCGCGCCAGCGTCATCGGCAGAAACAGGACGTCGGCCGGAACCAGGAAGACGGAGCTCTCGATGAAGGCGATCAGCGCCAGCCATGCCTCCGCCGCGGGCCGGGCCGCAAGCGCCATGGTCCAGTCGTAGAGCCGTCGAAGCATGGAGGATCCCCGGTTGCGGAAGGCCTGTCTATTGGCATTCGCGATCTTCCGCAACGCGGCCCTCATGGTTGGCGAATGGGTTGCAGGCCATCACCAAATGTTATGATCTCTTCAACAAAATCTTGACTCCTCCCGAACACTCTGTCCGCCGACGCGTCCGGGCATCGGGGGATCATGAGTCTGGCTGCAGTGACCGTTTTCTGGGTCACCATTGCGATCTGGATCGCGGTGATGGCCGCCCTTTGGCTGGTCGGCCGTGTCAACCCGGCCGCTTCCGGCACCGCACGGCTGCTGACCGCATTGCTCGCCGTCGCCGCCGCCTGCGGCGTCGCGCAAAGCCTGCTCGGCGGGCTGTCTGACCCCACTGCCCGGCCTGCGCCCGCTGCATCGATCGTCAACCTCGCCGCGGCCTGCATCGTTCTGGCCGCGCTCCTGCTGCGCGGCCTGCCTCGGGCGGCGCGCGAGCGCTCCGTCACGCTGGCGGCTGAACGACGCCAATCCAAACTCACGCTGGAACTGGAACAAAGCCGCCGTCTGTTCGAAACCAGCCTCGACCTGATCCTGATCACCGATCGGCGCGGCAAGTTGCTGCGGGTGAGCCCAAGTTCGCTGCCCGCGCTCGGCTACCGACCGGAGGAGATGGTCGGTCATCTCGGCGGCGACTTCATCTACCCCGATGATCTGGACCTCACCCGCATGGAGATGCGGCTTGCCCGCCGCGGCCGGCACATGCGCAATTTCGAGTGCCGCTATGTGCACAGGGATGGCCACGTCGTGCCGTTTGCCTGGTCTGGCGTCTGGTCGGAGCCGGAGCAGCGGCACTATTTCATCGGCAGGGACATTTCGGAGAGGCGGGCCGCCGAGGAGCGCTTGCACCGGCTCGCCCTGTTCGACCAGCTTACCGGGTTGCCCAACCGCGCGAGCCTGCGCGAGGACCTCGCCCGCCTGCTTGAACAGGACATTCCGGTTGCCGTCGCATTGATCGACCTCGACGGCTTCAAGGACATCAACGACACGCTCGGCCACTCCGTGGGCGACAGGCTGCTGGTGCAGGTCGCGCAGCGTCTTTGCGAGGCATGCGGCAACGCGCAGGTCTATCGCCCGGGCGGCGACGAGTTCGTGCTGGTCCTGCGCGACTGCCGGGACGCATCGACGATGGCCGAGAGGACGCATCGGACGCTTCGCGCCCTGACCGAGCGCTGCACCGTCGAGGAACACAACCTGTTCATTTCCGCTTCCGCCGGCATCGCCATGGCGCCGGCCGACGCGACGACCGTCGAGGAACTGCTCTCAGGCAGCGAGCTTGCGCTCTACGACGCCAAGGCGGCGGGCGGGCGCACGCACCGCAGCTTCGAGCCCGGTCTGCGTGCGCGCGCGGAGACGCGGCGCGGGCTCGACGCCGAGCTTCGCCGGGCCTGCGCCAACGGCGAGTTCGAACTGCACTTCCAGCCGCAGGTCAGCGCATCCGCCGAGGCGGTCGTGGGCGCCGAGGCGCTGCTGCGCTGGCGCCATCCTGAGCGCGGGCTGCTCTCGCCCGCCGTGTTCCTTGATACGCTCGCCGAAAGCGCCGTGGCGCCGGAGGTTGGCCGATGGATCCTCGAAGACGCCTGCGCGACGGCGGCGCGCTGGCGCGCCCGCCACGGACCGATCCGGGTGGCGGTCAACCTCTTTCCGGCACAGTTCCGCAGCGGCACGCTGCTCACCGACGTGGAGCAGGCGCTGGCTGCGAGCGGGCTGCCGGAGGAAGCGCTCGAACTGGAGATCACCGAGAACATCGCACTCCACCGCGACGATTCGGTGCTGGCGCCGCTCCGCACGCTGCGCGCGCGAGGCGTCGGCATCGCCTTCGATGATTTCGGCACCGGCTATGCCTCGCTCAGCTACCTGACGCGCTATCCGCTGACGCGCATCAAGATCGACCGCAGCTTCGTGCAGAAGATCTCGGAACACGCGACGCGCGAGGACACGGCCATCGTGCGCTCGATCATCGCAATGGGCAGCAATCTGGGGCTGGAAGTGACGGCGGAGGGCGTGGAGACGCCCGCCCAGCGGAGCTTCCTCGCCGCACAAGGCTGCGACGACCTGCAGGGATATCTCTTCTCCAGGCCGTTGCCGGCGCGCGATTTCGACGCCTTTCTCGACGCCTGGGCCTCCAGGGTCCTCCAGCGTGCGTCCTGCGCGGGCGCCAGATCGGCAGGCCCGAGTTGACGGGACCGGCCTCATACCTATAGTCCGCTGCGCGTGCCCCTGTGGCGGAATTGGTAGACGCGCTCGACTCAAAATCGAGTTCCGCAAGGAGTGCTGGTTCGAGCCCGGCCAGGGGCACCACGCTTCCGCCTGATGGCTATGCGTGGCGCAGGCAAGTCCGTCAGGCGGGATTGCGTTGCGAAGGGGAGGGGCGATGCTCGAACGGCGCGACGGCTACGAAGCCCTCTACCGCGACTTTTCCTGGGAGATCCCGGAGCGGTTCAACATCGGCACGGCGGTCGCCGACGTCTGGGCTGCGCGCGAGCCCGGGCGGGTAGCGCTCCTCGTCTACCGCGGCGAGGGAGAGCCGGAGACGCTGACCTACGGCGGGCTCGCGCGGGCCTCCAACGCGCTTGCCGCTGCCTTGCGGCGCCAGGGCGTGCGGCGCGGCGACCGGGTGGCGCTCCTCCTGCCGCAGGGTTTTGCCACCGCGATCAGCCACGTCGCGATCTACAAGCTCGGCGCGATCGCCGTGCCGCTGGCGCTGCTGTTCGGAGCGGAAGCGCTGGAATACAGGCTGCTAACCGCGGGCGTGAGCGCGATCGTCACCAACGCCGCGGGCCTTGCCAGGCTGCGTGGCATTGCGGCCCCCCTGCCCGACCTCGCAACCATCGTCTCGACCGACGGCGCCGACGCCGGCGCGCTCGATTTCGACCGGCTGATAGCCGATGGCAGCGACGACTTCGAAGCCGAGGACACCGGCCCGGACGATCCGGCGCTGATGATCTTCACCTCCGGAACGACCGGGCCGCCGAAGGGTGCGCTGCACGGCCACCGCGTGCTGCTGGGCCATCTGCCCGGCGTGCAGATGCCGCATGAATTTCTGCCGCAGCCGGGCGACAGGCTGTGGACCCCGGCCGACTGGGCCTGGGCGGGTGGCTTGCTCAACGTCCTGCTCCCGGGCCTCTATTTCGGCGTGCCGGTGGTGGCGAGCCCCACGGAAAAGTTCGATCCGGAGGCAGCGCTCGCGCTGATGGAGCGCGCCGGCGTGCGCAACACATTCATTCCGCCGACCGCGCTCAGGATGCTGCGCTCGGTGACCGGTATCTCCAAGCGATTCAGGCTCAACCTTCGCACGCTCGGCTCCGGCGGCGAATCGCTCGGCCGCGAGACCTACGAGTGGGGCCTCGCCGAACTGGGCCTCGCCATCAACGAGTTCTACGGCCAGACCGAGTGCAATCTCGTTCTGTCGTCCTGCGGCGCGCTGGGCGTTTCGCGCGCCGGCGCGATCGGCAAGCCGGTGCCGGGGCACAAAGTGGCCGTGATCAGCGAGGACGGCAGGCCGGTCGCGCCGGGTGAAACCGGGCAGATCGCGATCGCACGGCCGGACCCTGTGATGTTTCTCGAATACTGGCGGAATCCCGAGGCGACGGCGAACAAGTTCGTTGGCGACTGGATGCTGACCGGCGACCAGGGCTCGGTTGATACGGACGGCTACTTCAGCTTCTTCGGCCGCGACGACGACGTCATCACCTCGGCCGGCTACCGCATCGGTCCGGGCGAGATCGAAGATTGCCTGACAGGCCACCCGGCCGTGGCGCTCGCCGCTGCCGTCGGCAAGCCCGACCCGATCCGTACCGAGATCGTCAAGGCCTATGTGGTGCTGCGCGAAGGCGTCTCCCCCAGCGACCAGTTGGCTGCCGAAATCCGCGACTGGGTGCGCACGCGCCTTTCGGCGCACGAATACCCGCGCGAGGTCGAGTTCGTCGATTCGATGCCGCTGACGACGACCGGCAAGGTGATCCGCCGCGTCTTCCGCGAGCGCGCAAGGGAAGAGGCCTCGCGCTGACACCCCCCTTCTCCCGTTCACGGGGAACGGCTCAAACGAACAATCCCCTCTCCTTCTCCACCAGCTCCGCGATGAAAGCGCTCACGGCCTGCACCCGGCGCAGCGGGCGCACCGTCTCGTGATAGACCAGCCAGTAGGCGCGCTTGATCGGCGGCGCGGCCGGCACCGGGACCAAGTCCGGGATACCGCGCGCGATGAAGGTGTGCAGGATTCCGATGCCCGCGCCCGAGCGCACCGCCTCGACCTGTCCGAGCGCGGAGGAGATTTCGTAGGCCGCCTTCCAGCCGCGCCAGAACTCGGCTGAATAGTCGAGCGTCGGCGTAATGACCAGGTCGCCCACATAGCCGACCAGCCGGTGGGACGCGAGGTCCTCCGGCGTCTCCGGCAGCCCCTGGCGTTCAGCGTAGCCGCGGCTCGCATAGAGGCCGAGCGAATAGTCGACCAGCTTGGCCGCGACCAGCCGGCCCTCGCTGGGCCGCTCGACGGTGATCGCGATGTCCGCCTCCCGTCGCGACAACGAGAACGAGCGCGGCACCGGCACGAGCTGGATCGACAGATCGCGGTGCCGGGCGGTCAGTTCACCCAGGCGCGGCGCCAGGAACGCGACGCCGAAGCCATCCGGCGCGCCGATGCGCACCGCACCCGCGATCTCGTCGCCCTCTGCGGCGAGGTCGGCGCGCGCCGCGATCATGTCGGCCTCCATGCGCTCGGCGACGGCGAGGAAGCGCTCGCCGGGAGGAGTCAGCTCGCTGCCGGTGGTCGTGCGCCGGAACAGCCGCGCCCCGAGTGCCTCCTCGAGCGCGGCGATACGGCGCGACACGGTCGCATGATTGAGCCCCAGCCGGCGTGCCGCGCCGAGGATCTGGCCGGCCCGCGCCACGGTGAGGAAGATGCGTACGTCGTCCCAGTTCATGGCGCGGCCCACCCCCTTGAGAAGCAGGGTCGATCCGCTCGGCGGATCGGCGTGGGGGCCGGCGCCTGAACGCGCGAAGGGGTGGACCGCGAAACCATCCGGTGACGGTACGATCGATATGCGGAAAATCAAGAGCCTCTGCTCTCGTTCGTGATTCTCTGCACATCGGCTGCGGGCCTGCTCGCGTTGCAATCGCGCAGGTGAAGCGTGACAATGGCCGCACGAGACCAGGGAGAGAAAGATGCTCGAAATCGGACATTTCATCGACGGCAAGCGCGTCCCCGGCAAGAGCGGCCGCACCGCCGACGTGTGGCAGCCCATGGATGGCACGGTGCGTGGCAGGGTCGCGCTCGCCTCCAGGGCCGAGATTGACGAGGCGGTGGCCAACGCCAAGGCGGCGCAACCGGAATGGGCCGCGACCAATCCGCAGCGTCGCGCTCGCGTGCTCATGAAGTTCCTCGAACTGGTCGCGCGCGACAACGACATGCTCGCCGAAATGCTGGCGCGCGAGCACGGCAAGACCATCCCCGACGCAAAGGGCGACATCCTTCGCGGCGTCGAGGTGGTCGAGTTTGCGATCGGCATCCCGCACCTGATGAAGGGCGAATACACCGAGGGCGCAGGTCCGGGCATCGACATCTACTCGATGCGCCAGCCGCTCGGCGTGGTCGCCGGCATCACGCCGTTCAACTTCCCGGCGATGATCCCGATGTGGAAGTTCGCGCCGGCCATCGCATGCGGCAACGCCTTCATCCTGAAGCCATCGGAGCGCGACCCCTCCGTGCCGATGCATCTGGCCGAACTGATGCTCGAGGCCGGCCTGCCCAAGGGCGTGCTCAATGTCGTCAACGGCGACAAGGAAGCGGTCGACGCGATCCTCGACCATCCCGACATCAAGGCGGTGGGCTTCGTCGGCTCGTCCTCGATAGCCGAGTACATCTATGCGCGCGGCTGCGCGGCCGGAAAGCGCGTCCAGTGCTTCGGCGGCGCCAAGAACCACATGATCGTCATGCCCGATGCCGACATGGACCAGGCGGTGGATGCGCTGGTCGGCGCCGGCTACGGTGCTGCGGGCGAGCGCTGCATGGCCGTCTCGGTTGCGGTTCCGGTCGGCAAGGCAACGGCCGACAAGCTGGTGGAACGGCTGATCCCGCGCGTCGAGAGCCTGAAGATCGGCCCCTCGACCGACCCGTCGGCCGATTTCGGCCCGCTGGTCACCGCGCAGGCGCTTGAGCGCGTCAAGGGCTACGTCGATCTCGGTATCAAGGAAGGCGCCAAGCTCCTCGTCGACGGCCGCGGCTTCAAGATGCAGGGCTACGAGAACGGCTTCTACATGGGCGGCTGCCTGTTCGACGAGGTGACGCCCGACATGCGCATCTACAAGGAGGAGATCTTCGGGCCCGTGCTCTCGGTCGTGCGCGCCCACGACTATGAAGAAGCGCTGCGGCTCCCCTCCGAGCACGAGTACGGCAACGGCGTGGCGATCTTCACCCGCGACGGCGACGCCGCCCGCGACTTCGCCTCCCGCGTCAATGTCGGCATGGTCGGCGTCAACGTGCCGATTCCGGTGCCGGTCGCCTACTACACCTTCGGCGGCTGGAAGCGTTCGGGCTTCGGCGACCTCAACCAGTACGGCCCAGACGCCGTTCGCTTCTACACCAAGACCAAGACGGTCACCTCGCGCTGGCCGTCCGGCGTCAAGGAAGGCGCCGACTTCGTCATGCCGACGATGAACTAGCGAAGCTGTCCGCCCCGCCTCGGGTGCGGCACGACGGGAATGACAAAAGGGCGGCCGGCAGGTCGCCCTTTTGCGTCAGATCAATTCCCGTTCTTGCTCAATCGCTTATTCTGAAGCCACGGTGGTTCCATCGCAAACCGTGTGGCAGCGTCACCAAACTGTGATGGAACGGCACTGACCGGCAAAATCTTGCTTCACCGACCGATCGCGAAGGAGCTGCGGTTTGGCGCGAATTCGAAAGGTGCCGCACAGATACGGCTAGGCGATGTGA
>Ga0182792_1002596_pt1 | contig 12521 bp, 13 predicted proteins | sample Passage237B_FD_130497 | JGI IMG/M metagenome (GOLD analysis project Ga0182792, IMG submission 130497) | Cellulose adapted compost microbial communities from Newby Island Compost Facility, Milpitas, CA, USA - Passage2 37B (version 2) (version 2) ...
CCGCTAAAGGATCTAATCGCTCAGGATCAAAAAAATCAAAATGTCAAAGAACAAATGTTGTTAAACTTGTTTGATGCAAAAAGTTAACGCATCAGTACTAATTCCTGTATTTTTTCAAAAAATCAAAACAAAATCAACTAACCTGATTTTTTTCTTGCATGATTGGCTTTTTTACCATAGCTTTGCGTGCCAACGGGATACCGTGGCAATTTGCCAATTAGCAATCAACGTCTGCATGTTTCATAAAAAGGCAATTTAATGAAGAAAAAAACTGTAGTAGCCTATTTGCTATTTGCTTGCTTATTCTTTGCCGTATCGCAAGCACAGACCTCAGCCGAACAGCCCAGCGCAAATCCGTCCGACCCAGACAACCTAGCCAAAGATTATTTTTCACAGATAATGGGCGTTGCGGTTTCAGCAACTTCCAACACGAAGCTCTACCAATTTATCTATGAATGGATAGGCACTCCTTATCGCTTGGGAGGTAAAACCAAGAAAGGGGTCGACTGCTCCAAGTTTGCCTATGAGCTCTACGACAAAGTTTTCAACACCACATTAGGCCACAATAGCCGCAATATCTACACACAGGTGAACCCTATCCGGAAAGAAGACCTTAAACCTGGTGATTTGGTATTCTTCAAGATAAGAAGTCGCAGCATCACCCACGTGGGTGTATATATCGGTGATGATAAATTCGCTCATGCTTCGTCGAGCCGTGGGGTGATGATCAGCGACCTGAATGAAGCCTACTGGAAACGCTATTACTACAACGGCGGCAGAATGCGTACTGCCGAGCATGCACTCGACGCCGACAACGATTTCTCCCAACAACTATCCGTCAATTGACGAAAGAGCGGCAACGGCCTTAATTTGGGTCGATATTTGAAGTGCCCGGGATATTTTCTACTTTTACCGGACTATTTTATCCCAACATCAGTATGTCCGCAAAAAAAGTTTTGATTCTCAACCAAGAGCAGATAAAGAAAAAAACCGTCCGTATTGCCTACCAGTTGCTTGAAGATAATTTTGAAGAAGATGCATTGGTGTTGGTGGGCATAGCAGACCGCGGTTATGTATTCGCGCAGCGGTTGAAAGCACTGCTGGAAAGCATTTCTTCCCTCGACATCCAGTTGATTAAGGTGACATTGGACAAAACCAGCAGCACGTTGGAAGCGCAAACGGATATCCCCGTCGAACAAGCCAAGAATAAAGTCGTTATATTGATCGATGACGTATTGAATAGCGGCCGAACGCTTGCCTATGGCATGGGGGTATTCTTTGATGTGCCGCTTAAAAAGATGCGTACAGTGGTGCTGATCGACCGCAGTCACCATAAGTACCCGATATTCAGCGATTTTTCGGGATTAAAACTGTCCACTATCCTCAAAGAACACGTTACCGTCAATCTACACGAATACGATGGCGGTGAGGATGCGGCATGGCTCATGTAATACCGAAACAGGCCGGACAACAGCGGCCTTCCAGCGCTTACTAGTTGGTGCTGATTTTCAATGTCATGCCGGGCCGGATGTCATTGCCTTTCAATCCGTTGGCCGACTTAATCGCCGTCACGCTTGCACCGCGATGGCGCTGTGCGATGCCCGATAGTGTGTCGCCTTTCTTCACCTTATAGGTGAGGTACGATCCGGACGACGCCGTGGGACTTTTTCCGGAAGTGGGCGCGCTCGCCTGGATATGTAGGCGCTGGCCGGGAACGATAACGTTCTTTTTGATACTATTCCAAGCACGCAGATCCTGCACAGTAACTCCGTAACGTTTGGCGATGCTGCCCAACGTCTCGCCTTTGCGTACGCGATGGGTGACAGCATGCCGATCGGAACCGGCATCATTTGATGCGTTGAGCATCATAGGAGCTCCTAGGGGGCTACTATTCAATGCTGCATACAGTGCCGAATAAGCACTAGGCGGCACTTCAGGAAGTATCAGCCTTTTCGGAAACTCAGGACTTCCATTCACCACCCCCCTTTTATATGCCGGATTCAGTGTCTTGATCAGGTCTTCGTCAACGCTGAGTGCACTGGCTACGCTGCCAAGCGGCACGAATTTTTGCACCCATACCGTTTCCGTTTCCAGTAGCATATCGTCGGGCTCAGTGGGCATGATGCCATGCTCCTCGTGATAGCTTAGCATATAAGTCATGGCGATGAACGCAGGCACATAGTTACGCGTCTCGCGGGGCAAATAAGGGCTGATTGCCCAATAGTCTGGGTTGCTTAGCCCGGAACGCTGAATCGCCCGCAATACATTGCCTTTACCGCAGTTATAGGAAGCAATGGCCAACAGCCAATCGCCGAATTCGTTGTATGCATCCAAAAGATACGCAGCGGCCGCATAACTTGCAGCTACGGGATCCTTTCGCTCATCAATGTAGCTATCCATGGTCAACTCATACATCCGGGCGGTTGAAAACATAAATTGCCACAGCCCGGTAGCTCCCACCCTCGACACCGCGTGCGGATTCAAGGCAGACTCCACAATAGACAGGTATTTAATCTCATCGGGTACGCCGGTTTCCGCAAATACACGTTCGTAAATGGGAAAGTAATATCGACCCAACCCCATCATACGCGAAAGATGCCTTTTATAGCGATCAGTACTATATACGTCGATATAGGATTGCACCTGCGCGTTGTAGGTAAGCGGTACCATGTTTTGTAAATAGGCCAACCGGCCCTCTACCGTAGCCGGCACAAAATCGAACAGCGACGGCGGCTCAAGTCCTTCCTCGAGGTGGACAAAATGCACGCTGTCCGAAATTAAATCAAGCTGTGTACTGATGTAGTTGGCTATGTTGCTTTCCGCTGATGTGTCCGCCAGCGAATCCAGGGAGTTGGTTTTCGAGAATGCCAGTTGCGCACACAATAGGCTACTTGCGGCGACTGCCGAAATTCCATTTAACTTCATGTTTTCGTTAGTAGGTATCTATGCCATAACATGCTTGGAGGCTAAACGACAACCTCCCAGTTTACTATTTATGTCTCTTGGTTAAGTATATCCTATGTTGGAAAACGCACAGGTTAAGTTTTTATTGCACGGCCAACGAAAATAAAGGCATTATCAAAGCAAGGTTTACTAAAAAAACAAAGAGACCTTATGCAGATACGGCGTGTTTAGCATAACGTCTCGCTGGTATTGGGAAGACATTTCACTTATTGCTTGTTTTCTTCCAATTCTTCCTTTGGAGTCTCTTTCTGTCCCTCCTTGAATTCCCGGATGCCCCGACCCATCCCGCGCATAAGCTCCGGAATTTTCCGGCCGCCGAACAATAAGAGAAGAGCCAAAACAATCAGAATAATCTCTTGTGCACCAAGGAATAACAACACTGAATCTAACATAATCGTTGTTTTTAAATTATCAATTCCAACCTATCTTGGACAAGGTGGATTCTACAAATGTACGTATAAAAATTTTACGTTGTACAAATTATTTCGCCAACCACGGCTCTGGATTGATTGGCGCAGCGCCTTCCCAGATTTCGAAATGCACTTCGGAGGTGCCGTCTGCGGGATCAACCAAGGCCGTTCCCAGCGTCTGGCCACGCTGCACGGTTTGCCCACGCCTTACCGTGGGATTCCCGATATTTTGGTACACCGTAAAGTACTTCCCGTGCTGCAAAAGTACAAAATAGGTACCGGTCATGTTCCCGACAGCCTGTACGGTGCCGTCGAAGATTGCCTGAACAGGCGCGTTGTTGGCGGTCCGGATTTTAATCCCCGAATTGTTCACCGTAACATTCCTGCCTATCGTATGCCGTCCGAACCCTTGCGTAATGAAACCTTGCTGCACTGGCCAGGGAAGGCGCCCACGGTTGCCCGCAAAGTCGGCGGAAAGCTTAGCTGCCTCCGGCGTATTCGCCAAGACTTCGGTGTCGCTTTTACGGACCGCAGGCTTTTCCGCTTCTATCTCCTTGACGGTCTTTCCGGTTCGCTCGGCTTCCAACGCCAACGCTGCACGGCGCGCCTCTTCCTCCAATCTTCTTTGCTCCTCGATTTCCCGCTGTATAGCCGTACGTATCGCCCGCGCCAAACGCTCATCTTCTTGCTGCTTTTTCTGTAGTTCTTGCTTAAATTGTTTTTCCTGCTGCGTGAGCGCTTGAAGCACCTTGGATTCTGCCCCCTGCTCTTTGGCGATGACGTTGCGTTCTTCCTGCTGCTCACCTAACAACGCGGCCTGTTCCTTCTTGCTCGCCTCCAATTGCGCGACCTTCAACGCAATGGTTTTCTGTGTGTCTTCGATTTCCTTTGCCCGCTCCTTGCGCGATTCATTGAACTGCTGCAAGTACTTCACCCGCTTAAACGCTTGGTTGAAGTCCTTGGAAGCAAAAATGAACATCATCTTGTTATAGGCGTTCCGGTTACGGAAAGCAAACATGATCATGCTTTCATAATCCTCGCGCAATTTTGCCAATTGGTCGCGAAGATTCTGGATGGTCTTATTGTGCGAAGCTATCTGATTGCTAATCAATCGGATTTCTTTGTTGATGGTACTGATTTTCTGTTCACGCAAACGCAATTGGGTATTTAATGCGTTCACCTGTTTCAGCGATAGGCTACGGTCGCTTGATGTTGTCTTAAGGCTTTGATTGAGTTGCTCGATTTCCCTATTCAGGCGCTCGCGCTGTTTCTTTAGTTCGGCACTGCTTTGAGCATGGCCGGTAGCCAACGCAAAGAAGAATACGATTACACTTAAAATTCCACTTTTAAAACTCATCAATGTGCTACTTTATCTATACGCTCCGCCTAGCCAATTGTTGTCTGCGAAGGTAATAAAACTACGTCGATAATCATACACGTTTAACATTATTGGCTTTCCGTATATCTTGGAGGTATATTGAATGGCATTTCCAGCGCATCGTTATAAGACACTTTGCTGTACTTCATTTCCGACCGTAGGTCGAGCCGATCGGCAGTCAGGGAAATACTTACCAAGTGCGGGAATGTGAATCCCGAAGATTCCCGATAGTCCATATAGTTGGTCTCCATCCGTTGATGCTGGGTCTGCTTTTCCATCAAGGTGCGCACCGTTCGGTAATTTGTATCCAGCTGTACGAGATAGGCTAGCCCAGGTGTTTCGCTCCGTAACACATAACCGTCGCCTACAGCCCAAACTTCGGTATTGGATCCCGTGGCTTGGTCGATTGCATTGCCGACCAGTAGTTGCTGCAGGGTGGAAAAATCCAATGCCGCACCCGTAAGGTCACTAAGGTAACTAAACGGCTTCCGGGTATATTCTGACCGCAGGCGGTTGATGATCTTGACGCTATCTTCCGTAATCAGCAGCCTTCCCATTTCGATACCCATGAGTGCCGTAATGGAAATCCAGATAGCCTTATCGCGTTCGATACGGACATTAGCTGTCGCGTCATAGTATTCCTTGTTGATGGCAACGCTGCTTCTGGCCCGCCCACTGAATGTGGAGAATCTTAGCTGGCGTTGGGAGATATTGTCAAGGATATCCATTCGTTCGGCGCGGGACACCCGCCGTTCGCCCCCGGCCGTGGATACCATCCGCTTTTTGGGCGCGCAGGAAAGTGTCACCGCTAGTAAGACACTCACCATTACACCGTTAGTCAATATATTGCTTCGCATCAATCTTTCTTGACAACCTATCAATATCCTTGCCAGCTGCCTCGGAAATTGCCTTTGCTCTTTTCCATTGGCCGACCGCTCCGCCGATGTTTCCCGTTTTGGCGAGAATGTCGCCATAGTGCTCCAGCAACGTATCCGAAGGTTCTTCCGCATGTTTGATGGCCCTTTCAATCCAGATCAGCGCTTCCCGATATTTGCCCTGCTGAAAAAGCACCCAGGCATACGTGTCTTCATACGAAGCGTAATTTGGTGTAATCTCGTTGGATTTTTTCGACATTTTAGCGGCAAGCGGCAACTTTTCCCTACGCAACGCCAGGTAGTAGGCGTAGTTGTTGAGCGCATATGCATTCGTGCTATCCAAGGCGATGGCTTCCTCGTAAGCCACGTCAGACTCCGCGTGCATGGCCAATGCGTTATAAATATCGCCAAGGTTGCTATACACCTGAGTCAACAACGGCGTGTGCTCTTCGTTCGCATGGTTCAATGCACTTTCCAAATGCACGCGAGCCTCTTGGTAGTTTCGGTTGCCGAGGAAACCATGCCCGGTAAAAAACAAAATAAGTGGGTGGTTGGGAAACAGAGCCAACGCTTCCTTTCCGTGCATTGTTACATCGTTATACCGTCCCAGTTGGAGTTCTACTTGCAAGAGCTGCTGCCAAACGCCGTCAATATACCGGTTGACGTCCAATGCGTCTAAATACGCTTGACGGGCCGATTCCAGCGCTTGAAGTTGCATATAAACGTCGCCCTTTACCGCATGTGCCTTCGCTTCACGCGGGTAAGACGCCGCCAGCAGATCCGCCAAGTCCATCACTACCTTGGCATCGACAGGATACTTGCGATCGGAGATAGCTGTATACAGCACACCCGCTTTGGCATCGATATCCAGTTTTTCACTGCGAAACGCCTGGCGAAGGTAATCGTACGCCTGCTTCTGCTTCCCCAAGGCCAAATAGGTGTCCGACTTACTGAGCAAAATAAGCGGTTCATTTGGGAATAATGTCCCCGCTTCCTCCAGTAGGGCAATCGCCCGTTTGCTTTGCTTGGTCTCCGTATACAACTCGGCCAGCAGGATATAGGCTTTACTTTCTTTTGGTTTTTTTGAAACCAACTGTTCCAGTTCACTTATTGCCGATCGGGTATCGCCTTTGGCCAGGAAAATCTGATACCTGGTAAGGTATTGGTCATCGGTCTCCCCGAACCTACTGGCTATGGTATCATAGACAGCCAATGATGCCTCATACTGTTTATCCAAGTATAGCGCGTAGGCCTTGTCATGGTAATGGGAGGCTTTATCCGGATCGAGCCTGATGAGTTCATCGAATACGGCCGGCATGGCCTTTACATTCCCAGTTCCCTTATAGCTATCCAGCAGTATCGACCAGTACCACTCATTATCGGGATTTAAGTCTGTGGCCCGCTTCGCAGCACGTTCAGCGGCGGGGTAATCCTCCTTTTCAAGGTATATCCTGGCCAGTTCAAAATGAGCGGCGTCATTTTCGGGCTGCAGCAGCACCAGTTTATCAAACGTGTTTTCGGCGGCCACCAACTGCCCGGACGATTTCTGCTGTATGCCCCTGAAGTACAACTCCTTGATTAGCAAGCTATCCCCGGCATTCAGGGTTTTAGGTACCGCGGCCTTCTCTTGGGCAAGGACCTTGTTTCCCTCGATCAATAACGCGCCCGCTAAGGCGATTTGCAGAAAAACGTGTACCTTTATGATTACTTGCCACATAACTTTGAAAAATCAATTTAAATATCGTACCTTTGCAGTCCCTTAAAATCAAGGGGCTAAATATATTTATTAATTATTTCAAAACAAAGCAAGTGAATACGTTAAGTTACAAAACTGTCTCTGCCAACAAAAGCACCGTCAACAAGGAGTGGATTGTTGTTGACGCTGAGGGCGAGATCTTGGGGCGCTTGTCCTCCCAGATTGCCAAGGTAATCCGGGGTAAGCACAAGCCTTCGTACACCCCACACGTAGACTGCGGCGACAACGTGATCGTGATCAACGCAGACAAAGTTAAGTTGACTGGCAATAAGCTCGACGACAAGGTATACCAGCGGTATACCGGTTATCCGGGCGGCCAGCGTTTCGAGTCTCCGAAGCAGTTGTTGGCGAAACATCCAACCCGCATTGTGGAAAAAGCTGTGCGCGGCATGTTGCCAAAAAACCGTTTGGGCCGTGCGTTGTTCAAAAACCTATACGTGTATGCGGGCAACGAGCATCCGCACGCGGCACAGAATCCAAAAACTGTTAAATTTTAAGGAACAAAGAAATGTCGACTACTAACACTTCAGGAAGAAGGAAAACCGCTGTTGCCCGTATCTATTTGTCTGCTGGCAGCGGCAACATTACCGTGAATGGTAAGGATTATAAAGAATATTTCCCAACATTGCCATTGCAATACATCGTTACCCAAAGTACAGAAGTAGCTGGCGCCGCCGGCAACTATGATGTAAAAGTTAACGTAGCCGGAGGGGGCATCAAAGGGCAAGCCGAGGCCGTCCGTTTGGCTATAGCCAAAGCGCTCATCGAGCTCAACCCGGAGGTGAAACCTGCTTTACGGGCCAAAGGCTTGGTAACGCGCGACGACCGTATGGTAGAGCGCAAGAAACCCGGACGCCGTAAAGCACGTAGGAGGTTCCAATTCAGTAAACGTTAATTTTTTAGGAGAACAGAAAATGGCAAGAACAACATATCAAGAATTATTGGATGCAGGTGTGCATTTTGGCCACCTAACCCGCAAATGGGATCCGAAAATGGCCAAGTACATTTTCATGGAGCGTAACGGCATCCACATCATTGACTTAAATAAAACCCTGGCCAAGCTTGAAGAAGCCGCTTCGGCAATCAAACAAGTAGTCAAATCCGGCAGGAAAGTTTTGTTTGTCGCAACCAAAAAACAGGCGAAAGACATCGTTGCTGCCCAGGCAAAGGCGGTTAATATGCCCTATGTGACCGAACGTTGGTTGGGTGGCATGCTGACCAATTTCGCCACCGTGCGCAAGTCCATCAAAAAGATGTCGAACATCGACAAGATGACCAAGGATGGTACGTATGACGTGCTATCAAAGAAAGAGAAACTGATGATTCAGCGTGAGCGGGTCAAATTGGAAAACCTGTTGGGTGGCATCGCCGATTTGAACCGCCTACCTGCTGCACTCTTTATCATCGATGTAAAGAAGGAACATATTGCGGTGAATGAAGCGTTGAAGTTGAACATTCCCACCTTTGCCATGGTGGATACCAACTCCGACCCGACCAACATTGATTTCCCCATCCCCTCCAACGACGATGCGACCAAGTCCATCAGCTTGATTACGGAAATTATCGGAAAAGCCATCCAAGAAGGCTTGGAAGAGCGTAAGCGCGACAAAGAAGAGGAAGCTGAGCGGGAAGCCGCAGCGGCCAAAGCCAAAATCGACCGCGGCGAAGAAGAGTCAGAAGCTGACGCGAAGGATGCTGAGGCATCTGGAAAACGCCCACGGAAGGCAAAGGTGGAGGCGACGACCGAAGCCGAAGATGCGCAAGACGGAGAATAATCGTTGTAGAAGCCGGATGGTAAACAAGAGGTTTCGGAAGCGTTATCTTTCCGTTAACCGGAGTTGGCATCCGGCTTTTTGTTACCATTTTTATTAATCTTTGCAGGAATCAGCCGAATTTGGCCGATCCACACAAAGTATTCATTTCTTTAACAATACGAGGAAAATAATATGTCCACAGTACAAATTTCAGCATCAGATGTAAACAAATTGCGCCAGCAGACCGGCGCCGGCATGATGGATTGCAAAAAAGCATTGATTGAAGCCAATGGCGATTTCGAAGCCGCTATTGATTACCTACGCAAAAAAGGCGCGAAAGTAGCGGCAAGCCGTCAAGACAGGGACTCCAATGAGGGCGTGGTAATTGCCAAAACAACAGCTGACGGGAAGAAGGGTGTCATCATTGAACTAAACTGTGAAACGGATTTCGTAGCAAAAAATGCCGACTTTATCGCCTTTGGTGAACGTGTAGCTGAGGTCGCGGTAAACGAATCTCCTACATCCCTCGACGCATTGAAGCAACAAGAAATAAACGGTGTGAAAATTTCGGACCTGCTGCTTGACCAGACAGGTAAAATAGGTGAGCGCATCGATGTTTCCAAATACGAAACCATCGAGGCAGAGAAAGTGGTAGCCTATATACATGGCAACTATCGCTTGGGCGTGCTAGTAGGCCTCAACCAAGCTGCTGTCGAAGGGATCGATGAAGCCGGCAAAGATGTGGCCATGCAAATCGCGGCAATGAATCCGGTAGCGATAAACAAGGACGATGTGGATGCACGCACTATCGAGCGTGAGCTGGAAATCGCCAAGGAGCAAATCCGCGCAGAAGGCAAGCCGGAAGAGATGGTAGAGAAGATTGCACAAGGTAAACTCAACAAGTTCTATAAGGAATCTACGTTGCTTAACCAAGAATTTGTAAAGGATTCTTCTAAAAATATCACCCAGTTTTTGGATGGTATTTCCAAAGGATTGACGGTAACTGCCTTCAAAAGGGTACAGTTGGGTGCCTAATCTGCTGCCTTTCCCCATCAAAAACTAGTCGCGGAATCCTTCAGCGTCAGGATACTTTCCTCCGTCAAATCCCCACATTTGACGGAGGGTTTTCGTTCTCTCTACGCTCGATTCACTTATTGAGCAATAAATAATGCTATTAGGATAAATCGATCATGAACTTCAACGGTTTTATGTCATAAAATCGAGGGCTGGCTGTGCTGAGCCCAAATAATTAAAATATTATTACCGAATTAACGATAAAGTTTACTAACTTGGAAATTGAAATAGCAGGCGTTTCAATTAACATGGAGTTAAAAAGGTAAATTCAGAAGACACGCTTTATCGAATTCTCAAGAACTACTCATCGCTAAGGGTTAAACTATGGAAACGAAAGTTTCGGTTTTGTATGTGGACGACGAAGAGAACAATTTGATTTCGTTCCGTGCCACATTTCGCCTGAAATACAAAATCTACACCGCATCCAGCGGCATCGACGCGATTCAAATCGTCAAGGAAAAGCCGATAGATATCATTATAACAGATCAACGGATGCCGCAAATGACAGGCGTAGAATTTCTTGAAGAGGTCATCAAGGTCAACCCCGGTCCCATGCGGATCCTACTCACAGGCTACGCCGATATGAGCGCTGTAGTCGATGCCGTAAACAAGGGGAAGATATTCCATTATTTGAGTAAGCCCTGGAGTGAAGAAGAATTGGATGAAACCATCCAAAGGGCATACGAAATCTATTCGGAAAGGAAAAACATACAAGAGACCTTTTCAAAACTCGAGGTGACCAACGAGCAGCTTGAATTTCTGCTTAGGCAAAAGTTACTTTCGTAACCACCTATTTACTAGGTAATGTTACCGCAAACGTCGTCCCTTCCCCTTCAGTGGAATTAACCGCTATTTCGCCCTGGAGTTTGGCCAACGCACTCTTCACGTTATACAGCCCAAAACCAGTCCCTTCGGCTTGATCACTCCCCCGGAAAAACAATTTGAAGATTTCGCCGATATCGCTTTCCGCAATCCCGATACCTGTATCGCTGACCTGTATGACGGCTTTACCGCCTTCCACAACTACCGACAGCTTTACCAATTTATTCTCACCATCTTTCTTTTGGTATTTGAAGGCATTCGATAAGAGGTTGTGCAAAATCAGCTTCAGTGCAGTTTCATCCGTCTTAAATTCTCCCTTTTGGTCGCAGCTGATTTCAAACTCCACATGATTACTCTGCGTATAAATGCTATAAAAATCCTTCAGATACTTCCACAAGGCATCAAAATCGATTTCGGAAATCGTAAGCTCTCCCCGTTTCAAAAGATAGTAATCGTGCAAGCTGTTTATATAGGAGTTGAGTTTCAGCACGGAGCTTTCCATCAATGCCAAGATTTCGTGGATGCGTTCGACGGAGTCAAACTCCAATGCCAGTTTAATGGCAGATAACACACCAGTCAACGGATCGCGAAGGTCATGGCTGACACTGTAGGCAAATTTATCCAGCTCGTTGTAGGCCTTTTGAAGCTCTTCGTTCCTAATATCCAACATGGAGCTAGTAATGTAAAACTTATTGGCTTCTTCAATGGACGAAATGATTTCCTCTTCGACCCAAGGCTTGCGGACAAACCTGAAAATATGCCCTTTATTCACGGCATCAACCACAGTTTCCATGTCTGCATAAGCCGTCAGCAGGATTCGGACTGGCCTCGGAAAATCCCGCTTTATGTGGTGCAGAAAATCGATCCCCATTTCGCCCGGCATCCGTTGATCGCAAAAGATGATCCGGATATCGGGATTCGAACGCAATATCTCACGCGCCTCATCCGTATTGATCGCGGTGTATATGGGATAACGATACCTAAATGTAGCCTTGAAGCTGATTAGGTTATTTGCCTCGTCATCGATATAGAGTATTTCCGGAGACTTGAGCATAAAGCTAAGGGAAGTTTATGGGGGCCAATTGGGCTAAAAACAAAAGTAACACAAATGATTCTAATAAAGAATAGTTATTGTATTTGTTGCTTTAGGGGAATAATCATGACGAATTTCGTTCCTAAACCTGTTTCCGATTCAATCTTGATTTCGCCCTGGTGCTTTTTTATCGTGTTGTAAGCAATGGACATGCCTAATCCTGTACCCTCTCCGACTTCTTTTGTCGTGAAAAAGGGTTCGAATACTTTTTCACGTATTTCGGCCGGCATTCCGACCCCGTTATCCTCAATGGATATATACACATTAATTTCATCTGCCCTGGTGACAATCCGCAAAACCCCGCCAGGATTGCCTTCAAACTTTTTGTTGATGGCGTAAAGTGCATTTGTGATGATATTCAGGAATACCTGATTCAACTTACCGGGATAACACTC
>Ga0182792_1002597_pt1 | contig 12513 bp, 10 predicted proteins | sample Passage237B_FD_130497 | JGI IMG/M metagenome (GOLD analysis project Ga0182792, IMG submission 130497) | Cellulose adapted compost microbial communities from Newby Island Compost Facility, Milpitas, CA, USA - Passage2 37B (version 2) (version 2) ...
GCCGCGGCACCGCTTCTGTCGGTGCGCAACATCGAGGTGGTCTACGACAAGGTCATCCTGGTGCTGCGCGGGCTGTCGCTCGACGTGCCGAAAGGCGCCATCGTCGCGCTGCTCGGCGCCAACGGCGCCGGCAAATCGACGACGCTGAAAGCGATCTCGGGGCTGCTCAAGACCGAGGAAGGCGAGATCACCCGCGGCGACATCCTGTTCGACGGCGAGCGCCTCAACGGCGTCGATCCCGACAAGATCGTGCGGCGCGGCATCTTCCAGGTGATGGAAGGCCGCCGCATCATCGCCGACATGACCACGATCGAGAACCTGCGGCTCGGTGCCTTCACCCGCCACGACAACGAGGTCGCCTCCGACATCGACCGGGTGTTCAGCTATTTCCCGCGGCTGAAGGAGCGCACCGGGCTTGCCGGCTACCTGTCCGGCGGCGAACAGCAGATGCTGGCGATCGGGCGCGCCCTGATGGCGCGGCCGAAGATGATTTTGATGGACGAGCCGTCGATGGGGCTGTCGCCGCTGCTGGTCAAGGAGGTGTTCGGCATCATCGCCCGCATCAACCGCGATCTCGGCGTCACCATCCTGCTGGTCGAGCAGAACGCCCGCGCCGCGCTCGGCGTCGCCAGCCACGGCTACATCATGGAGCAGGGCAAGGTGGTGCTCGACGGCACCACCGAGGAATTGCGCGACAACGAGGACGTCAAGGAGTTTTACCTTGGCGGCGGCAACGAGCAGCGCAAGAGCTTCAAGAACCTCAAGAGCTTCAAGCGCCGCAAGCGGTGGCTGTAGACTTTAGGGCGGTGCTTCTTCCCCTCTCGTGGGAGAGGGTGGCGAGCATCGTCAGATGCGCGCCGGGTGAGGGGTTCATCTGACAATAAGCCCCCTCACCCGGAAGACTGTTTGGCAGAGTCTGCATGGCCCTCTCCCACGAAGGGGAGATGGCACAGCAACAAGCGTCGCGTATGAACGACAGGACTTCACCCGATGACCGATCACTACGACGCTCTTGAAACGCGCCCGCCCGAGGCGCGCGAGGCCGACCTGTTCGCGCGGCTGCCCGACGTGCTGCACGCAGCGATCGCCGCCCCCGCCTATGCCGAGCGATTCAAGGACATCGCGCCCGTCAGCATCACCGACCGCGCAAGCCTGGCCAAGCTGCCGGTGCTGCGCAAATCCGACCTGCCCGGCTTGCAGAAGGCGGCGCCGCCGTTCGGCGGCCTGATCCCGGCCGCACCCGGCGCGTTCGCCCGGCTGTTCACCTCGCCGGGGCCGATTTTCGAGCCGGAAGGCCCGCATGGCGACGTCTGGCGCGGCGCGCGCGCGCTGTATGCCGCGGGGCTCAGGCCCGGCGACATCGCGCTCAATACCTTCAGCTATCACCTAACCCCCGGCGGCTTCATCTTCGACGGCGCGGCGCGCGCGCTCGGCTGCGCGGTGATCCCGGCCGGCCCCGGCAACACCGAGCAGCAGTTCGAACTGATCGAGACCTACCGGCCGGTGGCCTATTGCGGCACCCCCGACTTCCTCAAGATTTTGCTCGACGCGGCGCTAAGCGCCGGACGCGACGTGTCGTCGATCAAGCGCGCGCTGGTGTCGGGGGCTGCATTCCCGCCGTCGCTGCAAGCGGAGATCAAGGGACGCGGCATCGACGCCTATCAGGCTTATGCCACCGCCGACCTCGGCTTCATCGCCTACGAGACGCCGGCGCGCGAAGGGCTGATCGTCAACGAGGACCTCATCGTCGAGATCGTCCGCCCCGGCACCGGCGATCCGCTGCCCGACGGCGAGGTCGGCGAGGTCGTCGTCACCTCGCTCGATCCGCATCATCCCCTGATCCGCTTCGCGCTCGGCGATCTCAGTGCCGTGCTTGCAGGGGAAAGCCCGTGCGGGCGCACGAACATGCGCATCAAGGGTTGGATGGGCCGCGCCGACCAGACCACCAAGGTCAAGGGCATGTTCGTGCGGCCCGAGCAGGTGGCGGAAATCGCCGCGCGCCATCCGGAGCTGAAGCGGCTGCGCCTCGTCGTCACCCGCGACGGGGAGACCGACGCCATGCGGCTCTGCGCAGAAAGCGCGACGCAGGACGAGGCGTTCAGCGAGGCGGTGGCGGCGAGCCTGCGCACCGTCACCAAGTTGCAGGGCAAGGTCGAACTGGTCGCCCCGGACACGCTGCCCAACGACGGCAAAGTGATCGCCGACGAGCGGCCTGCGTAAAGCTGGTGCGGCGCGAGCCATCCCCACGCTCGGCGTGCCCCCTCTCCCCGCCGGGGAGAGGGTTGGGGTGAGGGGAATCAGGCCGATCAGTAAACCAAACCCCTCACCCGGATCGCTCGCGCGATCCGACCTCTCCCCATGGGAGAGGTGACCACAGCCTGCGTCAGCGGCCGCCTTACGCCGCCGGCACGGAGAAGCATAAAGGGTGTGGCGGCAGTGGCAAACTGAGCGCCCGTATCCCGGATGCAGCGCGGGATGATATCCTGCGCTGCTGATCCGGGATCGTTCCAGTCACAGCGCCTGCGACGGTCCCGGTTCTGCGGCGCGGCGTTCCACGCCGTACCGCGCCCGGGACACTGCGCCGCTTTACGTCGCCGACGCAGGCGCCGGCACGAAGGCGAGCGACAGCCCGTTCATGCAGTAGCGCAAGCCGGTCGGCTTCGGCCCGTCCTCGAACACATGGCCGAGATGGCCGCCGCAGCGCCGGCAATGAATCTCCGTGCGCGTCATGCCGAATGTGTTGTCGCGGCTCTCGCCCACCGCGTTGTCGAGCGGCTGATAGAAGCTCGGCCAGCCGGTGCCGCTCTCGAACTTGGTCTCGGAGGCAAACAGCGGCAGTCCGCAGCCAGCGCAGGCGAAGATGCCCTTGCGGTGCTCGTTGAGCAGCGGGCTCGATCCGGGCGCCTCGGTGCCCTCCTCGCGCAGCACGTGGTACTGCGCCTTGCTCAGCAGCTTGCGCCACTCCTCCGGCGTTTTCGTCACCTCGAAGGTCTTCGCGGCCTTCTCTCCGGCTTCGGCCCGCGGCGCCAGCCCGCGCCAGCCAATGAGCGCGGCGAGCGCGGCACCCGAGGCGAACAGCATGCGGCGGTCGATCATCGGCGTCGTTCCTCTAACAGTGGAGTCGCGACAAGGATGGCGCGGCCGCCCTCTGCCGGCCACTCACGTTGTCGCGATTGTCGCCCCGGCCTCAGCGCCGGTCGGCGGCGTCGGCCGCCTGTTCGCGCACGCGGCGGCTGACGGCGGCCAGCCGCTCGGCGCGGCGCCGGTCGCGCAATCGCGCCCCTTCGCGCCAGCGCGCCAGCATGCCGCCCAGCGCCGCCGCCCCTTGCGTCCACCGCCCGGCCACCGCCGCGGCGACGCGACCGGCGCGGCCGCCGGCCCACACCAGTTCGTAAGGGGCAAACTGCCGCCAGCGGTCGTCGCCGGCCAGGATGCCGCGGGCGATCAATAGTCCCGCCATCGCCGTAGTGGCGAGACCGCGGCCGCCGAAGCCGCCCGCGACCCACAGCCCCTGCCGCAGCGCGCCGATCTGCGGCATGCCGTGCACGGTGTGGCCGTTGACGCCGCAAAACACCTCCTCGATTGCAACCGGCCCGAGACCGGGAAACACCGCGCCGATCCGGCGACGGATCGCCGCGGCGGCGCGGCGCGGGCTTTGCGCCCACGCCGTCTCCGGCCCGGCCCATAACAGGCGGTCACCGACGACGCGGTAGAGGTCGAGGCCGTCGGCATCGGTCACGCCGCCCGCGAAGCGGATCGCCTCGGAAAGCCGCTCGCCGAGCGGCGCGCTCAGCCCCGCGTGGCGCCAGCGCGGCGTCAGCGTGGCGGCAAGGCGCGGAAACGGCGCGCCGAGATGCACGTTGCCGGCCAGCACCAGATGGTCGGCGCGCAGCCGCGCCTGCGGTGTGACGATGCGCTTGCGGATGCCGGCATAGTCGCAGCCGACCACCGGCGTCTGTTCGTAGATGCGCACGCCGGCCTCGCGCGCGAGCCCCACCAGATGCGAAAAATAGGCGGCACCGTCGATGCTGAAAGCATCGGCATAGTGCACGGCATGGACATAGCGGCGGGGCGCCAGCACGTCATGCAGCCGCGCCCCCCGCCAGCCCTCGACCGCCGCGCCAAATTCGTCGCCCATGAGATGCAGGCGGCGCGCAAGGTCGCCGCCGCTTTCGGCCTGCGAGACCTCCAGCGCACCATCGACCGGCGCCAGGTCCGGCCGCCCGGCGGCGGTGGCAATGGCCCGTACCCGGTCCACGCCGGCGCGCGACAGAGCCCACACATCACGTGCGGCGCCGCGGCCGATCCGCGCCACCAGATCGCCGGGCGGTACGCCGAACCCCGGCAGCACGACGCCGCAGGTGTGGCCGGACGCCGCGGCCCCGACGCGGCCGGCCTCCAGCACCACGACCTCGGCACCGAGCCGGGCCGCCTCCAGCGCCACGCTGAGCCCGGCGAGACCCCCGCCGACCACGCAGACGTCGGCATCGCGATCGACCGTGAGCCGCCGCGGCGCGTCGTCGCTGTCGCGCTGTGGTGTCGCGTCCGGCGCGGCCGTTTCCGTCATCCCGATCCTTCCACGATCTTGTCGCGGGCGCAGTGTTACACTATGCGAGAGGCTGGATCGACGCGCGGCCGCGCTTTTTTGTTCATCCGGCGATACCGCCAGACGACGGGACCGTTTCATGCGCCGTTTGCTGCTGCTGCGCCATGCCAAGACCGAACGCGACAGCGCGACCGGCCGCGACCGCGACCGTGCGCTCGATGCCCGCGGCCGCGACGACGCCGCCGAGATCGGCGCCTTCATGATGCGCCAGCCCCACCCGGCGCGGGTGCTGGTCTCGACCGCGGCGCGGGCGCGCGAGACCTGGGACCTGCTGCCGGCGGCGCTGCGCTCCATTCCCGTCGAGCACCGCGACGACCTCTACGGGGCGGAGACCGGCGACCTGCTCGACATCATCCGCACCGTGGACGGCGATCCCGATACGCTGCTGGTGGTCGCCCACAATCCCGGCCTGCACGAACTGGCGCTGGCGCTGACGAACGGCGGCGACGAAGCCGCATGGCAGGAACTCAACCGCAACCTGCCGACCGGCGGCCTGATCACCATCGAGCTGCCGGCGGCCGACTGGCACGGCATCTCGCTGCGCTCGGGCCGGCTGACCGGCCTGATGACGCCAAAGCTGCTGCGCGCGCAGTCCGGGGCCTGAACCCCGGCATTGCCGCCCGCGTCGCCAGAGCCGCCGTCCTGTGGCACACTTGCCCGGCCCGCCATCCCGTGGAGGCCGTCATGTTCAAGTCCATTCTCGTGCCGATCGACCTCGCCGACGGCGAACTGGCCAAGCCGGCCATCGCGCGTGCGGTGGCGCTTGCCGGCACGCACGGCATATTGCGGCTCGTCAACGTGCTGCCGATGACGCCGGTGATGCTCGCCGAATATGTGCCCGCCGATTTCGACGCCCAGCAGCGCGAGTCCGCCGAGGAGGCGCTGGCGATCGTCGCCGCCGAGGCCGGCATCGCGCCGGAGCGCATCTCCAGCGTGGTGCGGCAGGGCGGCATCTATCACGAGATCCTGCAGGAAGCGGCGGCGATCGGCGCCGACCTGATCGTCATGACCTCGCACCGGCCGGCGATGCGCACCTATTTCCTCGGCTCCAATGCCGGGCATGTCGTGCGCTATGCGCAGTGCTCGGTGCTGGTGGTGCGCCAACAGCGCGACTAGCCCGGGTCGGATCACGGCATCAGGTGCGCCGGCAGCGCTTCGGGATGGTAGCGGACCGGGCGGTTGCGGATCATGAAGGTGCCGATCTGCCAGGCGAACAGCGCCATCAGGCCTGCAAGAAACAGCGCGCCGGCCATGCTGCCGGTGGCGACGGCCCGCACCAGGAGGCCGATCATCGCCACCGCGACCAGCCCGAGCAGCAGCGTGGCGAGATGATAGACCCACGGCATCAGCCCGCCCTCGCACAGCACCCTGCCGCCGGCCGTGGCGATGCGCCGGTGCAACCCGGCAACGAAGGCGCGGTAGCCTTCGTCCTGCGGCTCCATCAGCGCCATCGACCGCCACGTCGTCGATACCACGATGACGTGCTGGCCGTGGCGATTCCAGATATCGGTACGGTAGCGCCGCGTCTGCATCGACACCGGCCGGTAGGACATCCGCACCATGGCGATGTCGTCGTAGGCCCACAGCGCGCCGCGCCGCCCGGCGCGCCACGACAGCCCCTCGGGCGTCAACGCGAAGGCATAGGCGCTGCCAAGCAGCGAGGGCTTGTAGGTATAGGTGGCGTCCGTACCGGCATCGGAAGAATCGGCGGCAGCGGCCGGCTCGGGTGGCGACGGAACGGAAGGCGGAGCCATGCGCATGATCCGGTGGGCGCGGCCGACGCTTGCGCCTCCGCCGCAACCTGTCTTACAAACCCGCCCCGTCGTTGCAAGGCCGCGACGCCACCACGCGACACATGGTAACATCCGACCGCATGACCGCCCGTCCCACCCTGCCGCCGCTCATCGTGCTGACCAGTGCCGTGGTGCTGGGCGTGCTGCTGGCGCTCGCGGTGCACATCCTCGCCGTACGCATCGGGCTCGACCTCGGCAGCCTGTGGGTGCCGGGACCGGGCGGGCTGATGCCGGCGAGCGCCGCCGCGGCATGGTGGCTGGTGGCCGCGGTCGCGCTGGTCGGCGGCTATGCCACCGCCGCCATGATGGACGGCGCGGCATCCGCCCGCATTCCGCCGCGGCTGCGCCAGATCCTGATCGCCGCGGTGGTACTGGTGCTGGCCGCCGCCGGCGGCGCCGCCTCCGGGGCCGGCCCGGTGCCCACCGCCGCCGGAGTGATCGCCGGCCTTGCCGCGCTCGGCCTCGGCGCCACGATGGCGTTTTGCGGCGCGAGCTTCGCCCTGCGCCGCCGCTAAAGTTCTCACACACGAGTTCGTGCGAGGCACTGGTGCGCGGCTTTCCGCAGCGCTATGTTGGCGACGCAAGAAACTGCGGCCACCCGCGCCGGCATCCCCGCCGCCGCCCCTCAGCTTCTCCCGTCCGGTTCCTGGCTGTAGAATGGCCGCATTTCGACGTCATCAGTTGTCGCGCATGAGTGCGCCCGCGAGTTCCCCGATGCCGCCATCTGCCGTCTCGAGGCTGCCCGCCACGCGACCGTCAATCGTGCCCGGCCAGGAGGGCGAATGCAGCCGGCTTTAAGCGCGATCGGTCGCTGGTTCAAAAAACGGGTGGGCTGGAAGCGTCTGGGCATCATCGCCAGCGTGGCGATCATCGCGTTCGCCATCACCACCCTGGTGAAGATGCTCAAGGGCGTCGACAGCGCCGTGGTGCTGACCGCCATGGCGGCGATGACCTGGGGCCAGATCGCGGCAGCCGCGCTGTGCGTGGTCGGCGCCTTCTTCACGCTGACGTTCTACGACCTGTTCGCGCTGCGTACGATCCACAAGCACCACGTGCCCTACCGGGTCGCGGCGCTGTCGGCGTTCACCAGCTACACCATCGGCCACAACATCGGCGCCACCGTCTTCACCGGCGGCGCCATCCGCTTCCGCATCTATTCGGACTGGGGCCTCAACGCCATCGACGTGGCAAAAATCTGCTTCATCTCGGGGCTGACGTTCTGGCTCGGCAACATGTTCGTGCTCGGCATCGGCCTTGCCGTCCACCCCGAGGCCGCGGTCGCCATCGACCTGTTGCCGGTCGAGATCAACCGCCTGCTCGGCATAGGCTGCGTCGCCGCCATCCTCGGTTACCTCGTGTGGCTCAAGCTCGCCCCGCGCCAGCTCGGCCGCAACGGCTGGAAGGTCGATCTGCCGTCGGCCCCGCTGACGCTTCTGCAAATCCTGATCGGCGTCGTCGATCTCGGCTTCTGCGCGCTGGCGATGTACATCCTGATGCCGGCGACGCCGTATATCGACTTCCTGTCGCTCGCGGTGGTGTTCATCCTGGCGACGCTGCTCGGCTTCGCCAGCCATGCGCCAGGCAGCATCGGCGTGCTCGATGCCGCGATCCTGCTGGCGCTGCCGCAGTTCGGCCGCGCGGACCTGCTGGCGACGCTGCTGATGTTCCGGCTGCTGTACTTCGTCATCCCCTTCATGCTGTCGATCACCATCATGGGCTCGCGAGAACTGTGGCTGAGCGTGCTGCGGCCGTGGCAACAGCGCCGCCGGGCCTGCGAGGCCGCCTCGTCCACGGCGGCCGCCTGCACCGACGAGCAGCGCCGCGACGCCGCCTGACACCCGGCCGGGACCGGCCGGCCGCCCTCTTATTTTTGCCCTATCGCCCCGGCAATGAACGCGAGCCCATGTCAGTCCGCGAGTCCTTCGCCGATGCGCCGCCTCATTCCCGCTGTCGTTTGCCTGCTCCTGGTCTCGAGCGCAGGGGCCGTTGCGCAAAGCGCGCCGCCGCCGGCGCCCGCGGCCGCACCGGCCGACAGCGCCACCGGCGATCTGGCCATCGCCTGGGAAGTGCGCAACCGCTTCCGCCTGTTCCGCGAGGAACGCGATTTTACGCTGCATGTCGAAGCCATGCGCACCGGCACCGTCCTCGCCGCGGAAGAAGCGCTGGCCGTGCAGAGCGACGGCCGCGGCTGGGCGCGCAACACCGTGCGGCGGCTGTGCATCGATGCCGCGGGCCACGTCGCCGAACCGTGCACCCGCGACGGCGTCAAGGAAAGCTACCTGACGCCGGCCGACCATGCCGTCACCGTGCAACTGACCGGCGCGGTGCCGGTCGGCGCGGTCTGCGCCTGGACCTTCGACGACGGCGAAAATCCGCGTGAAACGACGCTCGACTGCGCCCAGCCGATCGACATCCGTGCCCGCTACGGCCGCCCCACCCGCGCCAGCGTCGAGGTGACGAGCGCCGACGCCCGCCAGCAGCTTCATACCGACATCCGCGTGCGCGACATCTTCATCGCCGGGCTCGGCGACTCGATCGCCTCCGGCGAGGGCAACCCCGACCGCCCGGTCAATCTCGGCGCGGAAGGGTTTTGCTTCCGCTCCTATCTCGGCGGCGCCGGCAGCCAGTACTTCCGCCCGGTGCGCGCCGGCTTCCGCGGCGCGCGCGCCTGCGAGGGCGGCGATGGCGGCGGCACGCTGGCAGCCTGGCAGAAGCTCGGCGCGCAATGGCTCAACACCGCCTGCCACCGCTCGCTCTATAGCTACCAGACCCGCGCCGCGCTGGCGCTCGCGGTGCGCTTCCCGCATATCGCCGTCACCTACCTGCCGCTCGCCTGCACCGGCGCCAGCATTCCCGACGGCCTGATCGGGCCGCAGCGCGCCCGCGAATGCGCCGTCGCAGGCAACGCCACGACCTGCACCGGCCGCGTCAGCGGCCAGCTTGCCGAGCTCAACGCCGCGCTCACCGCAGCCAGGCGCCGCCAGCCGGACCGGCAGCTCGACCTCGTTTTCCTGTCGGTCGGCGCCAACGACATCGATTTCTCCGGCCTCGTCGCCGACGTCATCGTCGATGCCGCGACCGAGCGCGAACTGCTGTCGCGCGCCGGCCTGCTCGGCTCGGTGAACGAGGCCCGCGCCGCACTGCGCGGCGCCCTGCCGCAACAGTTCGGCCGGTTGCGCGAGGCGCTGAAGCCGCTGGTCGGCGGCAACCTCGCGCGCGTCGTCTACGTCTCCTATGCCAACCCGACGCTGGCGGACGGCGCCACCTGCCCCGGCGGCCGCGGCGGCTTCGACATCCATCCTGCCTTCAACGCCGATGCCGCGCGGCTGAAGCGCGTCGCGGACTTCGTGCAGGGCGATTTCCTGCCGCGCCTGAAAGACCTCGCGCTGTGCCAGGGCGGCGTCATCTGCAACGACCCGACGCGCGACCGCATGACGTTCGCGGACCATCACCAGGCGGCGTTTGCCGGCCACGGCTTCTGCGCCCGGGCGGCCGGCGATCCCGAGTTCGACCGCCAGTGCTTTTCCGAGAGCGGCGAGAGTTTTGACGACAACCTCGTGACGGCGGCGGAGCAGCCGCTGGTCTGCGGCCGCAAGGCATCGGAGTTTCGCGCCTACGCACCGCGCGCACGCTGGATCCGCGACGCCAACGACAGCTATTTTGCGGCGATGACCTATCCGCAGGGCATGCCGACGTCGATGCAGCCCTCCGACATCCACGATGCCACCTGGGGCATTCTGTCGGCCGTCTATGGCGGGGCGATCCATCCGAGCGCGCAGGGCCACGCCGCGATGGCCGACGCCGCGCTGCCGGCGGCGGAGGCGGTGCTCGGCCTGTCCGCTGCCGATCTCTCGACCGTGGACAGCGCGCCGCTGCCGCCGCCGGATCAGCCGCGCGAGTAGCAAGAGCTGTCTATATATCGAGTGTCATGCCCGGACTTGATCCGGGCATCCATCTTTCAAGAGAGGATGGATTGCCGGGTCAAGCCCGGCAATGACGGGGAAACCGAAGGGTGCTTGCATCCCGGGCGCGGCGCAGCGTGCAACGTTGCGCCGCAGACCCGGGATCGTGACGAAAGACGGCGCTTGAAACGGTCCCGGACCAGCAGTGCAGTAGTCCATACTGCACCGCATCCGGGACAGGTTTGCCGCCTCTTACTGCGGCAGCTTGACGTAGGTCGGATACTTCAGCTTGCCGTCGGCGATCTTCGGCGGCCACACCGTCACCTGCTTGCCGTCCTGCCACTGGAACACCAGCCCGCTGATGTTGTTCGGCCCGTAGATCAGGCCGTGCGTGAACTCGTCGTTCTTGCCGTAGAACTGCACGCGGCCGATGGTGCCCTCGAAGTCGGTCTTCTCAAGCTCGGCGACCAGCTTGTCGGGATCGGAGGTGCCGCCGGCGCGCTTGATTGCATCAGCGATGATGTAGACCTCGTCATAGGCGGTGTAGCCGGTATAGGCCGGCGGATTGCCGAACCGCTTCTGATAGCTTTCTGCGAACGGTTTTGTCTTCGGCGTCACCGCGACATTGGCGGTCGCCACCGCAAGCGACGGCACGCCCTGCGCCGCGCCGTTGGTGTCCTTCCAGAAGGTCGGGCTCAGCGCCTGCGCGCTGATGCCGAAGAACGGGATCGGCACTTGCAGGTTGGCGGCCTGCACCGTCGGCTGCACGCCGACATGCGAGATGCCGGTGACGATGGCGTCCGGCTTCTTGGCCTCGATGCGGTTGAAGATCGGCGTGAAGTCGGTGGTGTCGGGCGAGAAGCGGACGTGATCGACCACGGTCAGTCCCGCCTTCGGGAAGCAGGCGAGATAGCCCTCGTCGAGCGGCCGCGTCCACGCCGCATCCTCGCTCATCACCGCCACCGATTTCATCTTGAGGCCGTCGACCAAAAGCGCCTTGGCGGCATCGCACACCGCTTGCGCCTGCGCCGCCGAGGTCAGGTAGCCGTGGAAGGTGAACTTGTTGCGGTCGTAGTCCTTGTGCACCGCCTTGGTGATCTCGTTCGACGCCGCTCCCGGCGTGATCAGCGGCGTCTTGAGCCGCGCCGCCCACGGCTCCAGCGCCAGCACCACCTCGCTGATGTAGCTGGCGATCACCGCGCTCACCTTGTCCTCGTTGACGGCGCGCTGGAAGGCGCGCACCGAGTCGGCGGACGAACTCTTGTTGTCGTAGGCGACGATCTCGATCTTGCGGCCCAGCACGCCGCCCTTGGCATTGATCTCGTCGGCGGCGATCTGGGCGCCACCCGGCGTCGAGGCGCCGGCGATGGACTGGATTTCGGCGATGACGCCGATCTTGATCGGCTCGTTCGACTGGGCCAGCGCCGGAACGCTGAGCGCCGCGGTCGTCAGGCCCGCGAGAAGGATGGCGCGCACGGAAGGGCGCGTCCGGTCGATACCGGCTCTGATCATGCGTTTGTCTCCCTTTTTGTCTTGTCTGCCTAGGATGGCGGTATTGACGTAGAGGGAAATGGTATTCCGATATGACCGGCAAGAAAAGCGCCGCCCGCCGCAGGCAGCGCGTGCGTGACCCGGCCCGGATAGCTTTCAGAGGATCGCCGGCTCAGGCGACGCCGAGCTTCTTCTGCAGGTTGGTCGAGGAGGTGGTGTACTGGAACACCAGCCGCTTGTCGGGGAAGACGTAGCGGTGCGCCTTCTGCGCCATCAGGGCGCCCTCGTGAAAACCGGACAGGATCAGCTTGAGCTTGCCCGGATAGGTGTTGATGTCGCCGATCGCGAAGATGCCGGGCACGCTGGTCTCGAACGCCGCCGTATCGACCGGGATCAGGTTGTTCTCAAGATCGATGCCCCAGTTGGCCACCGGGCCGAGCTTCATCGTCAGCCCGAAGAACGGCAGCATGGCGTCGCAGGCGATCTGCGCCACGGCGCCGTCGCCGCCCTTGATCGTTGCGCCGGTAAGTTTGCCGCCCTCGCCTTCCAGCGCCGTCACCTGCCCGATCCGCAGATCCATCCTGCCGTCGGCGACGAGCGCCCGCATCTGCTCGACGCTGTGGGGCGCGGCGCGAAAATCGTCGCGGCGGTGCAGCAGCGTGACGCGGCGGGCCAGCGGATGCAGATTGAGCGTCCAGTCGAGCGCCGAGTCTCCGCCGCC